>Ga0207797_1000793_pt1 | contig 23645 bp, 23 predicted proteins | sample PRCRCaboRojoPR_6_FD_187275 | JGI IMG/M metagenome (GOLD analysis project Ga0207797, IMG submission 187275) | Marine sediment microbial community from Cabo Rojo, Puerto Rico - PR CR 10% Liquid 1 (SPAdes) | ecosystem: Environmental > Aquatic > Marine > Coastal > Sediment | place: Cabo Rojo, Puerto...
AGTAAGGTGCCAGCCAGATCCCGGCGACAATTATCAGCGGAAACGTCAAAAGCGATAAATTGATCGCATTTGCCGCCATTTTACCCGCTTCTTCCGGGTCGCTCTGAAGGTAGTCCGTATAAACCGGAATGAAGGAGAGAGCCAGCGCCCCTTCCGCGAGCAGACGGCGCAGGAAATGCGGAACGTAAAAAGCGATCAGATAAGCATCGTAGGCAGTCCCCGCACCGAATTTGTCCGCTATAACGATATCACGAAAAAGGCCAAATACCCTGGAAGCCGCCGTGGCACCGGCAATAATTACGATATCCCGGGCAAAACGCTTCATTAGGACTTCGGAACTAGCGCCAATCCGACCGGGATTCGTCTGCTCCCGCCGACCGACTTGATGCTCAACCCGTCCCGATAAATCATTCCGGCCGATGAACCTCCGTCAAAGGCGATGGCGTTATCAACCCCCAGCCCGGATTCCTGGAGTAGATCGGGCAGAGCCTCGAGTCCGATTCCGCTTCCGGTAACCACGATAAAATAGAGGTCTCCTTCGTCCGTAGTAGCCAGGACTGTCCGCCGTGCCCGCGCTTTGACCAGACCCCCGTTCGGGGTAAAGTTCTCCCGTCGTAAGTCCAGGACGTTTCTCCCGTCTTTGAGCAACAGCGGGCCCGCGCTAACGGCACCGCGGAGGAGCGGTACAAACGGCTCCATAGTCCAGTCGAATTCCGCCCTGTCTCCGACATCTAGGCCGGCCAGCTGTCGCCTCTTTTCTCCGGTAGCCACGATTAGCGTACGTCCCTGATCCGGCCCTCCGTAATTAACCCTGCCACGACCAACCACCGTGCCGTCTTCGACTTCCAATACCGTTCCGGAAGACGCCCGGGGGAGATCGTTGCCGTATTCTCCCGTATAAACGACGAGATCATCGTCGCTTACCGGTCTATTCAAACCCAGAACCGTAATCTTATCTCCGGCCGTCCGGATAAATAGATCGAGATCGGGGCGAAAGAACCTTAACCGACCGAAATAATCTATTCCCACTGCCGCACGGTTACCCCAGTCCCGCGAGAGCAGCTTGCCGTTTTTTACAACCAGACCTATCGGCGTATAACTTCCCGGGTCGAAGAAATTTGCATTTAACCCGGCAACCCCGAAGTTGTCCTGAACCATTTTTGACAGCTCCGCCCCTTGCCCGACTTTACCGCCCGGAAGTACGGGAATCAGGCGATAACCCTGATTCCAGCTAGAAACTTCCAGAAAATGAAGCGTCTGGTTGCCGCCGTCCACCCGAAGTTGCATTCTGCTGTAGGAAAAATCCTGACTACCTCCCAGGTCGATACCAGGGACGGGCGAGGTCACGGCGGCTCGATCACGGGCAAGCTCCAGCTGAAAATGAAATCCCGAGTTCCCCCGGCTGGTTTTTACGGTCGTCCTGACGCCTTCTTTGAGATCCAGCCGCAGGACCAGCTGGTCCTTATTCCGGCTGACTATTGCTGCATCGGAAAGGTAGCGAGAGCCGAAAGTCTGTTTTAGCGAAGGGAGATTATCGACCTTGACCGCGTTGAAAAACTTAAGTTCGAGTCGATTTGCGGCCGGTCTCTCTCGAGAAAAATCGGCATATTTGGAGAAATTAAGGGAAATCTCTCCGGGACGGAGGGAAGCGGCAAGTAATTTGGCGGGTGGAACCCTTACATCGGCCCGACTGGGCGAGTAATCGACCCGGCCACCGAGCTTCTCGGCCAAAAAATCGAGATCGATATAGTTCCTGCCGTTTCTGACCGCAAGCAAGGACTTTCCCAGGAAATAGGAGTTCGTCTTACCCCACTCCAGGACGTATCCACCGTCTTTACCGGGGTCCGCTCTGCTTCCGAACAATCGAGCGGCCTCTTCGAGCGGGACCAGAGTGCTATCTGCCGAACCTATGGTCTCCAGATCGTTTAGTTTGTCTCCGTTAAGAAATACAGCCGAACTACCGCCGGAGAGAAACACGACCGACAAAGCGGCCGCGGCAAACGCCGCCAGAACTATCGCCCGCGTTACCCCTGAATCCATTAACTACTCCGGAGAAAATGAAAATAGGTTTTCCGGAGGAGGTAAGGGTGGATTACTCCTCCACTTCCTCTTCTTCTTCCTCCTCCTCTTCTTCTTCAACGTTTACTTTGACGGTAGCATGTATTTCCTCGTAGAGCCTTATCTCTACCCCGAATTGACCCAGTTCCTCTATCGGGGAGTCGAGAACTACGCTCTCCGGGGAAAGATCTATTCCGGTTTTCTCCTTGATAGAGTCCACGATATCATGTTTTCTCACTGAACCGTAGAGATGGTGTTCTTCCTGGGCCCTGCGATAGAAAACCAGTTCCAATCCGTCCAGTTCGTCGGACCTCGCCCGGGCTCTTTCCCGTCTTTCTTCTTTTCTTTTGCTGATTTCCTTTCTAACCTTTTCGTAGCGTCTTTTGTTACCTACCGTGGGCTCCACTGCCAGTCCCTTGGGTAGCAAGTAATTCCTTCCGTAACCGTCAGCCACTTCGACTACCTCTCCAACCTCACCTAGATCTTCTACCTCTTCGGTCAGAATCAATTCCACTGGTTCCACCTCTTATGAAAATACCTATTTCGCTCTAATAATCCAGCTTGAACGACTTAAGCAACCCATCAGATGCGCAAAAAGCTTTATAATTCTACAATTCAGGCCTGATTCGTTCAAGATCGACGGTCCCCCCGAAGCTGCGGGATTCGGATTCCACCCAGCCCTTCGGGGGTCAGAAAAACTTTTCGGGGCCTCGCTCAATTAAAGTTTCTCGTCTTTTAAACTTCTTGCTTTTTCCTTTGCCACTGCGTTAATCAGAGGGTAATCATCCCCCAGCTGGCTTTCGATTACCCGATTGAGAAGTTCCCGGGCAAGCTTTTTTTCTCCCCGTTTCAGGGCATAGTATTTGGCATAGGAAAAATAATTTTCCAGACAGTTCGGGGCCAGCTCGATTGCTCTTTCGAAGTGTTCTCTGGCCCCCGACCAGCTAAAGTTATTGTTGTTCACCTGGAGAAAGGTCCAGGGGAGTCGGCTCAACAGTTCCGAGGCTATCGAAGCCAGGGCTCTATGAGCGCCCCCTCCGAGGTAACTCTCATCCAGTTTTATTACCCGCCGATTCAAAGCAATGAGTGCCGGGAGGTCGTTCAGTGTCTTCATCACCCCTTCCGTCTCGTCCTTTCGCCCCAGGTTGGCACCGGTCCAGAATAGTGCTTCGACGTTATCAACGGACTGCGGTATCTTTTTCAGGGCTGCGAAACCCTTTTGCTCGTAAGCCTCGGCAAAATCTTCGTTCGTTTTCAGGCAGCTCAGCCCGTACTTGTAACCGGTCGAGTAGGCTGATTTCTTCTTTTTCTTCCCGGAAATATAAGCTTCCGCCAGTGTGAAGTAACCCAGGGAAAGTCTGCTCAGAGCTCGTCTGTTGTCGGGATCCCGCTCCAGCACCCCGAGGTAAAGTTGCAGGGCCTCTCTCATTTGAGCTTCCGTCCTCAGCTCATAACGGGCTTTTCGGGCCGCCCGATCCGCCCTGCTTAACAGGGTGTCCAGGGACATACCGGCCTCGCCGCTGCCCTCGCCCCGAAGGGGATAAAGAGCCAGCAGCAGTAAAATTACCACAAAAGCAAACGAGGAAAATATTTTTTTATTTTTTTTCATGTTTTTAAGCCGGATTATCCTGCAGCTTAATACCGGTGAAGGCTAATTATAATTAAAGCCCCGCCTTTTTTAAATATCTTCCGAAGGACAGGTTTGCTCAACTAAATTACTTTTCCCAGAGGTCTCGGAGCTATTTCGACCGGTCTTCGCCGGAGAACCCAGCCCATCAGCGGGAAAACTAAAGATAACCTTCTCTTTTCAAGCTTACTTCATCGTACTTTCCCACAATAACGTGATCGACGAGACTGATTCCCAGGGTGGAGAGCGAGTCTTCAATCCTCTCAGTGACGGCTATATCGGCTTCCGATGGATCGGGATCTCCGCCCGGATGGTTGTGCGCAAGGATGATCCCGCTGGTGTTGTTTTTTAAACAACTCCTGGCGATCTCCCTCGGCTCTATCCTTACCTCGTCCAGCGTCCCCTGAAAGATAGTTTCCTCGTAAATCAGTTCGTTTCCGTTATTGAGGTGCAAAGTTCTAAGCTCCTCTCGCTCCAGCCGTCTCAACTCTGGTTTGAGGTGACCGAGTACGTCCTCAAGCCCGAATATTTTTTCGCCGCGAGAAATACCCTCGCGGGCAAACCTTTTCCCTAGCTCGAAAACGGCAAGTATCTGTCCGGCTTTGACCTCGCCGACCCCCTGGTACTCCTGTAACTCTCGCAGCGTCGAGTTGGAAAGGCCATCCAGCTCGAAATCGCCCAGGATCTCCCGGGAAAGTGTCAGGGCGTTCTTCCCCGCCACTCCAGACCTGATAACGAGAGCCAGTAACTCCGAATCGCTCAGATATTCCGGTCCGTGCTGCTTTAACTTTTCCCGCGGACGATCGTCCCGAGGTAGTTCCTCAATGCTGTATTTCATTCATTATCGTGTTCCGTTAAAAAAAGAAATTAGCTGGGAAAAAGCCCAGCAGGTGGGATACGATATCCGATAAGCCAGGTAAGTTAGAGGTGCTCCTTGACGGATCTCACCTTCCCCTGAATTCTATTAGCTTGGCCGCCGTGGTCATCTATCTTGATATGCGTCTCGACCCGCGCGTAATCCTGCCTGAGGAAATTGTGACACTCCTTAATAACTTCCATCACTTCATCCCATTCGCCCTCGATAATCGTTCCCATCGCGGTCAGGCGATGATCGAGACCGCTCGCTTCAATTATCTTCTTTACCCCGGCAATCTCCTTGCCCAATCCACTTTCCTTGCCAACGGGGTAAGTATCGAATTCTGCCAACATCGTTCCTCCGGTTCTATTCCCACTTAACCCTGATTCTCCAGCCGGTCCGCGTGATCAGTGACCCATTCGAGATTGGCGAGAGCGTCGGAAAGCTTGTCCTCGAGGTCCCTCTCTCCAGCCAGATCTTTTCCCCGCAGATCCTCGATTCCACTTTCCACGGAATTTATCTTTTCGAGTGCCGTCTCCCCGTTTCCAGCTTCGAATAACCGGAGCGAATCCTGGAGTTTCTGAATCAGCTGATTTACATCTTCAACCAGGGAAAGCCCTTCGGCCAGTTCTTCCATTCTACCCCCCTCCTACTCTGAAACTTCGGCCCCGTCCTCGTCGCGGCCTTCCAGCTGCTCCTTTAATTCATCCAGCACCCGATATTTAATCCGCGATACCTGCCGCTGGGAAGTACCTATCTCTTCACCAATTTCTTCCTGAGTCTGTTCTTCGTAAAATATCCCCTTGACTACTTCCTGCTGCACTTCCGTAAGCTTCTCTATCGCCTCGGCTATCCTGATTTTAAATTCGAGCGGAAGGTTCTCCTCGTGCTTGCTCTTTATCTTTTCGTAGTCTATGTACTCCGGACGCGGATCGGATTCCCGCCTCTCCCTGTCGATCGACACGTAGGTCATGGAGTCCCTGGCTTTGAGCACTTCCTTGATTCCCTCTTCCTCGATGTTTAATTCTTCCGAAAGTTCCTCGATCGTCGGGTATTCTCCCGTTTCCTGGTAGATCTTCTCCTGGGCATTCTTTACCTTCTTGTTCAACCTTTTTATCCACTGGGGAATATGAACGGAGGGCTGGTTATCCCTGACCTGGTGCCGTATCTCTCCCTTGATCAGGTGGGTTGCATAAGTTGAAAACTTCGTGCCCCGGTTCATTTCGTAATTTTCCACGGCATTCAAGAGACCAATATAGCCGGCCTGGCGCAAGTCCTCGAAGTCGAGGCCGGAATTCGTGAAATCCCCGGCTATCGACTTAACCAGAGGGATGTTCTTATTTATAAGCCGGTCCTTAAGTTCCGTAATACGATTCTTTAACTCCTCTTCTCGCGATTCTGATTCGGCCTCCTTTTCTTCGAGCTTCTGGATTTCTTCCAGGAGCTCTTCGTTGGAACTGTCCTGTTTTTTCATAAAGTAGAACTCCTCGCTTTTCCTCCAGGTTAGACAGGTTTGTCGCAACTCATCGATCTATTTTCCGACACAGAAATCCGAAAAAATTCTATCGAGTATCTCTTCCGACAGGTCCTCACCCAGTAACTTGCCCAGGTTCTGCCGCGCTTCCCTTATATCGACCTCGACTAGGTCTATCGACCGCCCGGCTCTGAGTGCCTGAATCGCTTCGCCAAGGTTCTTTTTCGCCTCTTTCAGCAGTTCCTTTTCCTGAACGTTCAACAAAACGAGACTCTCGTCCTTTCTGACCTTTCCGCCCCAGATCAATTCCGTAAGGGAATTTTCAAGAGTGCTTAATCCCTGACCATCTTTCGCCGATAGCTTGACCACGTCAGCCCAGCTATTACCTATTTTATCGGTAACTTCCGGCACGGGCAACTTATCCACGAGGTCAATTTTGTTTAATACCAGTATCGTTTTATCGGGTTGTAACTCCTCCGCTATTTCACGATCCTCTTCCCTGATCCCGCCCTTCGAGTCAACCAGAAAAAGGGAAAGGTCCGAGTCCCTGCCCTGCTTTTTTGCTCTCTCCACGCCCTTTTTTTCTATCTCACCATCCGCTTTTCTGATTCCGGCAGTATCCGTAAGATTGATCGGGATCCCATCCACCTCGAGATCGGCCTCTATGGTATCCCTGGTGGTGCCCGGCGTTGAACTGACGATGGCCCGCTCTTCTCTGAGCAGACGATTTAGTAGAGTCGACTTACCCACGTTGGGCCGACCGAGAATGGCTACCTTGTGACCCTGCTTGAGAATTTTTCCGTCCTTGCTGTCAGCGAGGAACTCCTCGATCCGCTCCCTTATATCGGTCAGGGTCTCTACCAGTTCTTCCCGGGAAGCGATGGCCTCCTCGTAGTCCGGAAAATCAATCATCGTCTCGATCTCCGCCAGGATGGACGTCAGTTCTTCTCTCACCGAACCCAGGAATTCGGAAAACTTGCCCTCCAACCTCTCCAGGGAAAGCTCCAGGGAAAAGCGCGTCTTGGATTCTATTACGTCCTTGACGGATTTTGCCTGATCCAGGGTTAACCTGCCGTTGAGAAAAGCTCGTTTGGTAAATTCGCCCGGCTCTGCCGGTCTGGCACCTTCGTCCAGGGTTAGTTCAAGCACTTCCCTCAGAGGAACTACGCCTCCGTGGCAGTTTATTTCGACAACGTCTTCCTTCGTGTAAGTCCGGGGGGCCCGCATCACTGAAACCAGCACCTCGTCTATCTCGTTTCCCCCGGCGGGATCCCGGATAAAGCCATAGTGAAGCGTGTGTGAATCCACGTTGGCCAGGTCTTCCTTAACGGGGGAGGTAAATATGGTGTTAACAATTTCTATCGCGGCCGGGCCGGACAATCTGACGATTCCTATCCCGCTTTCGCCGAGCGGAGTGGATATTGCAGCTATAGTCTCTTCTTTCCGCATTACCCTTTTGGTTTTATGATTACCCTTCTTTCCTCGCTCTCGCCGACGCTATAGGTCTCGACGCCTTCCACTTCGCTGAGCGCCACGTGGATCCACTTTCTTTCGACGGGAGGCATTGGATTCAGTCTGACCTTTGTCCCTTTTCTTTTCGCCCTTTCCGCAGCTTCAAGGGCAAACTTTTCCAGGTTCTTCCTCCGGGTAAGTTTTACGCCATTTATATCTATTTGAACGTCCCTGTCGAGATCGTGCTGCCGCTCCAGCAAGACCTTGACCAGCACGGACAGGGCTCTGACCAATTCTTCCCTGTCTTTCGAGAAGAAATCAGTCTGTCCCTGGATGTTCACGTAAAGCTCGTCCGGCTGCTTGGTCTCGACCTGCAGCGTCGGGTTCTCTTCAAGAAAGGCAAAGAATTCCGTCAGATAGGTAGTTACTTCCTTCTCGACCTTTTCCTGTTTCTTTGTCATAGTAAGTTACCCTTCCGTTCAACCTTCTGCTTCTTCCTCGCCTTCCATCTCCCAGTTGATAAACGCCTGCTGGCCGATCATGAATATCTGCGTTAAAAAGTAATAGAGCCAGAGTCCGGCCGGAAAATTACGGAGAAAGATCCCCATAAATAGCGGAAAACCAAAGCTCATCAATTTGTTCTGACCCCCGCCTCCGCCCGGCGTCTGCATCATTTGCTGCTGCACGATCATCGTGATTACCGTCAAAGCCACGAGAATGTAAAAGGGGTCCCGCTGACTGAGGTCGCTGAGCCAGAGGAAGCCAGGAGAAACATGGATGGCCTCGGCGCTGTACATAATCGCCCGCCAGAGCAAGATCAGTATGGGCAATTGAATAAACATTGGAAGACAGCCGCCCATCGGGTTGACTTCTTCTTCCTTATACAGCTCCATCATCTTCTTCTGCTGCTCTTCCCGGTCATCGTACTCGTCCTGTATCTCCTTGATCCTGGGCTGTAGCTCTTGCATTTTTGCCATCGATCGGTACATGTTGCGCATAAGCGGATAGAGCAAAACACGAATCAAAACGGTAAATAGAATGATCGCCCAGCCGTAGTTTCCCGTCAGGTTGTAGAGCTGGTTCAAAAACCCGATTACCGGGACTAGCAACTGACTGAAGAAACCTATATCGTCTATCTCTCCCAGTCCGACGTTGGAAAGAAGGACGTGGCGGCGTCTGCCTCCGTAAATGGAGAACTGAAAAGTACTGGACTGCCCGCTCTCCAGCTTTTCCTCCGGCAGGTTGACGCTCAGATCACCTCCGGAAACGTTGGGCGTAACGCCCTTATCTTCGGCGCTCTCTGTCTTCGCCTCGGGGGTGCCTGTCTTGAGAAAGAGCACCAGGTTTTTCCCGACGTAGCCGACCCCGCCAAAACTGTCGTAGGAGGCTCTGGCAAGTTTCCCGTTGCTGACCTCGCCGTCGAAGAGGAACTTTGTCGTGGGGTCCGTCAGGTAACTTATATCCCCGTTTTCTCCCGATTTGGTCTGGGAGCCAAGGAATAACTGAGACTCTTTTCCTATATCTATCGGTTCACCGGTTTCGTTCTTCAGGGAAAGCGACATTCCAAGGGTATAGTTGGGATTATTATTTATCCTGTAGGTTTTTTCTATCTGCAGGCCTGCCTTTTCGGCGGTAAACGTCAAAGAAAGTTCATCGTAATGGGTTCCCTCGGGTATGCTCACCTTATAGTCGAGGTTTCGATCGGTTTCCCCGCCGATCATAAACTCTCCGGGAAACTTCACACCTTCAATGTATGACCTCTCGAGCGTCTCCGGGTCGGTAGTAGTCCCGGGGACAATTTCCGCTTTGCTGGTTCGAAAGGAAGAAAAGTGGATAAAGATACTCCTCAACTCTCCTCCTTTCTTGCTAAACAGGTAATTAGCAAGCATGGTCCGAACCCTAATGGTCCCCTGCTCCGGGTTCCGCGTAACCTCTATCGGTTTCTTGTACTCCGAAGATCCCGCTGCCGGGACCCCGGCGAGAAAAAGTAAGGATAGCGTCAGAATGACAGTTATTTTCAGGTATTCCGTGTTTTTCTTAGACGTAAGATACACTATAGCTCCTCCTCGGGCTAGCGATAATGTCGGATGGATTTTAACTAACGAGAGTGCCTATTTCAATTCACATTTTAATAAGCGGGGCCTCTAGAGGATCGGATTTCCGTCAGCGACACGGTTCCAGGGCCGACAAATAACTATCCTGGTTGCAAGCCCAGCGGGGGTTCAAGTACAGTTTATTCACGAGGACTTAAATCACGCGGATCCGGCAACTCGTTCAGCTTAAACTGGTTTTATGGGCGATTGATTTTGCAACCGGATATCGACACGGCACACGGTTTGATAACGATGGTCAAACCAGGAAATACGTCTTCATATAAATCCGTGTCCCGGGGAACTTGAATTACTCGGGAGAGCTTAAACCGGCAGGAGAAGAATTACATTTACCAAAGGACAATAAAGTTAGTTTATACGCTTAATCCGAATTTGTTTTTACGAGAAAAAGAAAATAAGGAAAAGGGCGGAGACGATAAGGTGTTCATTTCAGGCAATAGACCCACCGGACGATCATGTTTACCGGCGTAATAGACGATATAGGTGATTTCGTTAAAGCGGTTGGAACCAGGTATACTTTCTCGCTTCCCGACGGTTATCTGCAGAAGCTGGAAAAAGGTGGAAGTCTCGGTGTGAACGGCGTGTGTTTGACTCTCGTAAGTCTGGATAACGGCAGAGGCAGGGTATCAGTTGACGTATCCGCCGAGACGAGAGACAGGACCAATATTGGAAACCTCCAGCCCGGTGACAGGGTAAATCTGGAGCTACCCCTGGAGGCTTCCGGCCTGAGGGGTCGTCTGGACGGACATATTGTCCAGGGTCACGTCGATACGATCGGGAAGATCGGGGAAATCAGGCGGGAGAGGGAAAATCATCTCTTTAGAATAGCTACTTCCCGTAAATTTGAAAAATACCTGGTGGAAAAGGGGGCCGTAGCAGTCGACGGAATCAGTCTGACCCCGTACCGGGTCGCGGGAGGAAGCTTTACGGTCTCCGTTATCCCCCACAGCTACGAGAGCACAACTCTCCAGTTCAAACGGAGTGGTGGAGAAGTAAATATCGAATTCGATATTCTGGCAAAATACATCAGGAACAGCGTCAGGAATCATTAGCTTTCCAAAGAAAACCTCAGGAGGAAAAGATGAGTCTCGATCCGATAGAAGAAGCGATAGAAGCCGTTAAAGCGGGAGAGATCATAATAGTGGTAGACGACGAGGAAAGGGAAAACGAAGGGGACTTCATAATGGCCGCGGAAAAGGTCCGACCGGAGGACATAAATTTCATGACCAAAGAAGGGAGGGGGCTCGTCTGCCTGCCGATGGAATCGGACCGGCTGAGTGAACTCGAACTGGATTCGATGGTCGGGAACAATACGTCGCACCACGGCACGAGCTTCACGGTTTCCATCGATGCCAAAGAGGGTATTTCTACGGGAATATCGGCTTACGATAGGGCAAAAACGATTCGGGTTGCCGTTGACGAAGATAAGGGGGCGGATGATCTCGTCCGTCCCGGCCATATATTCCCCCTGCAGGCCGAAGCAGGTGGAGTGCTGCACCGGGCCGGGCATACGGAAGCAAGCGTTGATATAGCTCGGATGGCCGGCCTCTTTCCCGCGGCAGTTCTCTGTGAAATAATGGACGAAGACGGGACCATGGCCCGGCTCCCGAAGTTAAAGGAGATAGCGGAAAAACACGATCTGAAAATAGTCTCCATCGAGGACCTGATCAAATACAAAAAGAAAAACGAGAAGCTGGTCGAAAGGACCGGAAACGCCAGGCTGCCGACAAAATACGGGGATTTCAGGATTTACAGCTACGTCGACGAAATAAATGAGGACGAACACGTTGCCCTGGTAAAGGGCGAAGTGGCGGGCAAGGAAGACGTGCTGGTCCGTGTCCATTCGGAGTGTCTGACCGGGGACGTGTTTGGCTCCAAGCGCTGCGACTGCGGTGACCAGTTGCACCGGGCGCTGACCATGATAAACGAGGAAGGTGAAGGCGTTCTCGTATACATGCGCCAGGAAGGACGAGGCATCGGTCTGAGCAACAAAGTATGTGCTTACGACCTGCAGGATCAGGGGATGGATACTGTCGAAGCAAACGAGGAACTGGGGTTCGCGGCCGATCTTCGGGACTACGGGTTCGGGGCCCAGATTCTGTCGGACCTGGGGCTGAGCTCGATCCGCCTGCTTACCAACAACCCCAGAAAGGTCGTCGGACTGGAGGGCTACGGCCTCCATATTTCGGAAACAGTACCAATAGAGATCGAAGCCAATGAACACAATGAGGATTATCTCCAGACCAAAGCGGAAAAACTGGGGCACAATATTTCGGAGTTCGACGATTAAACCAAGTTTCACGATTCACGGGAGGTAACTGTGACAAAAAACCTGGAAGGAGAACTCGACGGATCAGGACTGGAAATCGGGATAGCTATCAGCCGGTTTAATAGCATGGTAACGGAAAGACTTCTTTCCGGCGCAAAAGACAGGTTGAAAAGGCTGGGAGCCGACACGAAAAAGGTTACTGTAGCCTACGTTCCCGGGTCTTTCGAGCTACCGCGGGCTGTCAAGAAGTTGATAGCTACCGGAAATTACGATGGAATAGTCGCCCTGGGGGCAGTTATCAGGGGCGAAACGCCGCACTTTGACTACGTGGCAAACGAGACCTCAAAGGGGTTAGCACAGCTGAACTTGGAAGGAGACGTTCCCGTTACCTTCGGTTTGATAACGGCCGATACGCTGGAACAGGCGATAGATCGCGCCGGCGCAAAACAGGGCAACAAAGGTAACGAAGCGGCCGAGGCCTTAATAGAGATGGTAAACCTGGAAAGAGAATTGGAAGAGGAAACCGAATGAAGTACTACGCACCAAAAGGACTCTACGATATAAAACCGGAAGAGATACCCTACTGGCACGCCGTCGAGGCAGAAGTACGGAAAACCATGCCGCTTTACGGGTACCAGGAGATCAGAACTCCGATAATGGAAAAGACGGAGGTATTCGCGCGCGGCGTCGGGGAGGACACGGACGTTGTATCGAAGGAAATGTACACATTTGAGGACAAAGGCGGCCGGTCTATGACGCTGAGGCCCGAGAACACGGCTTCGGTCGTTCGGGCTTACCTGGAGCACAAGTTCTACGGGAAAGAGGAACTCTCAAAGTGGTACTATCTCGGCCCTATGTTCCGCTACGAAGCACCGCAGAAAGGTCGGTCCCGCCAGTTCCACCAGTACGGAGCGGAGGCAATAGGTTCCGACGCCCCGGTTCTCGACGCCGAGATGATAAACCTGGCAACCGATTTGCTGACTTCCCTCGGCCTGGAGGAGGTCGGTCTAAACATAAATAGTATCGGCTGTCTTGACGACCGAGAGGACTACATTGAGGACCTGGTGGATTACCTGAAGCCACGCGAGGATAGGCTATGCAGCGATTGCCAGAACAGGTTGAATACGAACCCGTTGAGAATTCTGGACTGCAAGAACGAGACCTGCCAGTCGGTGGTAGAAGACGGACCGGAGATAACCGATTATCTCTGTGGCGATTGCCAGGAACACTTCGATTCCGTTAGGGGTTATCTGGACGAGCTAGATCTGGACTACGAACTTGACCCAAGACTGGTCCGGGGCCTGGATTACTATACCAGAACGGTCTTCGAAGTTTTTTCGAGCGATCTCGGAGCCCAGGATGCATTGGTCGGGGGTGGAAGATACGACGGATTGGTCGAGCTATTCGGAGGAGATCCAACTCCGGCAGTCGGCTTTGCCGGCGGCATAGAGAGACTTGTCCTGCTTCTTCAGGAACTCGAAGGGGTAGAAGCGGAAAGCCGCGACCTGGAGGTTTATCTCGCCACGCTGGACCAGCAGACCAAGACTCGGAGCCTGGCTCTGGTCAAGGAGCTACGGCAGGCCGGCATCAAAGCGGAGCTAGACCATCTGGGAAAGAGTCTTCAGGGTCAGCTGGGTTATGCCGACCGTTACGGGGCTGATATAACGGCCATACTCGGTCCCCGAGAGCTGTCGGAGGGCGAAATAACTCTGAGGGATATGGAAACGGGAGATCAGACCCGGGTTCCGCTTGCCGATTTCAGTTCCGAGGTTAGCAAACACCTGGATTCAACAGGCTAGCTCCTGGAGATGCTTTCACAAAGCAAGGAGGATTGATTTATGCGAAGCGAGATCAAATCCGTCGCAGGTTTTTCCGTACCCGCTCTTGGACTGGGCACCTGGAAACTGCGCGGAAATAAATGTGAAAACACGGTAAGGAAAGCTATAAATATGGGTTATCGTCACATCGACACCGCCATCTTCTACGATAACGAGGAAGCCGTGGGCCAGGCCATAAGCGATTATGACCGCGAGGAGGTCTTCGTAACGACAAAGGTCTGGAAGGACAAACTCCACTATCGGGACTTCAAGCACTCGGCCGAAGCCAGCCTGAAAAGACTTGATACGGATTACGTGGACCTGCTCCTCGTCCACTGGCCGAATCCCGATATTCCCACCTCGGAAACGGTAAAAGCGATGAACGAACTGGTAGAAGAGGGCAAAGCTCGCCATATTGGAGTCAGTAACTTTTCCCGGTCTCAGCTGGAGGAGGCGAAAAACCTCTCCGACCACCCGATAGTTAACAACCAGGTCAAGTACCACCTCGGAATGGATCTCGGCCCCCTGCTTAATTATTGCCGGAAAAACGATGTTCTGCTAACGGCTTATAGCCCGCTTGGCCGGGGGAAGGTGCTGGAACGGGAAGAAGTGAAGGAGCTCGCCCGGAAATACGGGAAAAGTCCGGGACAGGTCGCTTTAAAGTGGTTGATCGAACAGGAAAACGTCGTTGCCATCCCCAAGGCCGGCTCGGTGAGCCATCTGAGGGAAAACATCCAGCTTTTTGATTGGGATCTGAACGAGGAAGACCGGGAGACCCTGAACCGGCTGGTAATTAAAACCCAGATAAACTGAATCGTATTGTCTTGTCCTAAAACGCCTTGTAAACTTGATTACTCGTTTATTTTTTTCTTATAGTTACTCTGGGAATCGGGCCGTAGAGGCCCGAATAACATTTTAGCTGAGAAGTAGGCTCGGGAGCAATCACATTTGTTCGGTATTTCGATTAGCTTTTTACAAAAATTAAATAACTAGAGGTGATCTCAGTGGTAGAATTGCCTTCTTCCGAAAACAGACTTGATGCTGAATTCGAATACGAACAGGACGTAAGTAAAGAGGACCTGATTTCTTTTCTGGAGGAAGTCACCGAGCAGCTGAAAGGTGATGACGCTATTACAGTATCAATGGTCGGAACTGAGGGAACTTTCCAGTTCGAGGAACCGATAAACCTGGAAGTTGAGACGGATTACAACAAAAAACTGGGCCGACGGGAACTGGAAATAGAGATAGAGTTCAGGGAAAACAAAACCAGTTAACGACGGCCTAAATTTGCTTAAAAAGTCAGGAACTGACCGGAAAGGATCCGAGGAACTTTCCGGTCAGTTCATTTAGTTTATCGACACCGCAGGGCTACCTTAACTGCCCGGTTGTTCTCCTTGACGTCGTGCACTCTGAGTATATCGGCTCCTTTCATTACTCCGACCACGTTGCTGGCGATCGTCCCTTCGAGCCTTTCCTCCGTCGGCAGGTTCAGCGTTTCACCCAGAAACGACTTCCGCGAAGTCCCGAGCAAAAGCGGCTGTCCTAGCTCCTCGAACTCTTCCAGCCGACGCAGGATTTCGTAATTATCCTCGAATCTCTTGCCAAAGCCGATGCCGGGGTCTACTATTATTTTTCCCGGCGCTACCCCCAGCTCGAGGGCCCGATCGATTCTCCCCTTGAGAAACTCAATAATCTCCGTGACGGCATCATCGTAGGTCGGATTTTCCTGCATTGTTCGCGGTTCCCCCTGCATGTGCATCAGAATCACCGGGACGTCCCTGTTTCCGGCAAGGCGACCGAGATCGGGATCAAAGCGGAGGGCACTTATATCGTTGATTATGTCGGCACCGGCGGCCAGAGCTTCTCTAGCGACTTCCGCCTTGTAAGTATCGATCGATATCGGAATATTCGTCTCCTCCCGAATCGCTTCGATTACCGGTATTGTCCGCCCCAGCTCCTCTTCCAGACCTACTTTCTCCGCGCCCGGCCTGGTCGATTCGCCGCCGATGTCTATTATGTCCGCCCCGTTTTCTTCCATCTCCAGGGCCCTTTCCTTTGCTCTATCCCTATTCAGGAATTTTCCCCCGTCCGAGAACGAATCGGGAGTAACGTTCAGAATACCCATCAGCAGAACTTCTTCGTTTTCTCTTATTCTTGCCAGAGGATTCAAGTTTCCACCTCACCAGAAATTATCTCCGGCCGACCCGAACCTGAATGGTCGGGGCCAGGCTTCGGCTCGGGAATTATACCGGAAAAGGGGAGTTAAATTAAATCTCGAAGCTCAAGGAAATACAAGTCGCTCTACAGGCTCGTCTATCGGGGGGCAGTCCGGTAAAATTACCGAAACCGTAACTTTAATTCGGGATGATCCAAAAACATGCAAGACAAATGCGGGGTAATCGGACTAAAAGTAGACTCCGGAGAGGCAGCGCTACAAACCTACTACGGGTTATACGCGCTGCAACACCGGGGACAGGCGGGCGCCGGAATTGTCAGCTACGACGGGTTCAAGCAGCACACGAAGAAGGGTCTCGGCCTGGTTGGAGAAGTTTTTCAGCAGGACGACATGGAAGAACTGCGCGGGGGCTCGGCGATCGGACACGTCCGGTACCCGACGTCCGGAGCAATTAACGAGAAGTCGATTCATCCGTTCGACGTAAATACGAGACAGGGCTTCCTCGCCCTCGGTCACAACGGAAACCTGGTCAACGCGAATTCCGTCCGCGAGAAGCTAGAAGGAGTCGGGCACGTGTTTACCACCGACACGGATACCGAAGTTCTCGTCCACGAACTGGCCAGAAATTTGATCGACCGGGAACTCGTAGAAGCGATCCGGACAACAATGCACGAGATCGAGGGGGCCTACTCCACGACAATGATTTACAACGGGGAAGTAGTCGCTTTTAGAGATCCCCGGGGGATCCGCCCCCTGTGCCTTGGTAGAGTAGCAGGAGGCCACATGGCGGCCAGCGAATCCGTTGCCGTGGACGTCCTCGGTGGCGAGTTTCTCCGGGACGTCGAACCCGGTGAACTGGTCATCCTGAAAGAGGACGAACTGAAATCCCACAAGCTGGCAGAAGCGGATCCGGCACACTGTTTCTTCGAATACATCTATTTTGCCAGGCCGGATTCCTGTCTGGACGGTAGATCGGTCTACGGGGTCAGGCGGAGGCTGGGAGAATTGCTTTACGAAAATCACGGCGCCAGGACGGATCTCGTCTCCCCCGTGCCGGACTCGGGCAGGGCCTTCGCCGCCGGTTACGCGGAAGCGGGAAACGTCGAATACATCGAATCGATGATGAAGAACCGCTACGTCGGCAGGACTTTCATCATGCCCTCACAGGCAAAACGGGAGCGGGCGGTCAGGCTAAAACTGAACCCGATTGAGCCGAATATAAAGGGTAAAAAAGTTACCATAATAGACGATTCCATCGTTCGCGGAACGACGTCAAAACAGTTGATCGACACTCTGCGGGAAAACGGTGCCGAAGAGGTCCACGTCAGGATCGGCGCTCCGCCAATAATATCTCCCTGTAACCTCGGAATAAATATGGCCTCGAGGGAGGAACTGCTGGCCAGCGAAAAGTCCGTCGGAGAAATAAGGGAAGCCATAGGTGCCGACTCCCTTGAATTCCTGACGGTAGAAGAGATCTCCGGGGTGCTGGATATACCGCTTGAAGAACTCTGTACCGGATGCGTAACGGGTGATTACCCGGTCAGCTAAAGCTGATTTCCCTATCGTCCGCCACGATAGCTTCCCGTTGATCACGCTGCCAGCTATTTATCCTGCCCTTGAGTTCTTCGTTCCCCGCTGCCAGTATTTTGACCGCGTGCAGTCCGGCGTTTTTCGGTTCCAGAATCGTGGAACAGGGAACTCCGCCCGGAGTCCGCAGAGAGGAGTAAATGTCCTGCTTGTACTCTCCCAGCGGCGGACAGTTAATCACGGGTCGAAGCGAATTCGCCGAAAGAACCGGCCCCAGCGCGTTCGACTTGCCCGCAACCGCGATATAGACGATATTGGCTTCGGCTTTTTCGTACTGCTCAAGCGCGGACAACGCGACTTCCGGTGCCTTGTGAGCGGATATAGCTCTAATCTCGTATTCAACCTGGAATTCATCCAGTACTTCGCCGATGCCGCTCGCAAAGTCCCTGTCCTTCTTCGACCCCATGAAGATCACTACGAATTGGTCTTTTTCTTCCATCTCTCCAGATCCTCCATTATTTCAGGTAATTCGGGCGCTTCGAAGGCTTCTTTCTTCAGCCACTGATTCCCCCCGGCCCGGTAAAGGTTGCCAACCAATTCCAGCAACTCCCCGGGGAGGTCTCTCGGTTCTGTCTCAACTAGCTTGCGCCAAGCTCCCACCTCATCTCGGCGGGCTTTTTCCTTGGCTTCTACCACTTCTTCGTACCATTCCCGGTCTTCGTTCTTATACCAGCTTCTGAGCACTTCTTTGGAAACCGAGCTACCGGCATAGGAGAACCTGTTTTCATCGAACGTCCCGGCAACGTCAGCTATTAAAATTTCCCCGGAAACGTAAATACACTCTATTTTCCCGTCCAGGTGCTTAAATCCCCGCTCTTTCGCTCGTTCAGTTAAGAGACGATTTACCTTTCTCGCGATCGTTTCCAGTTCTTCAAATTCTTCCCGGCTCAGACCGGATATTGCAAAAGCCCTCTCTTCATCCAGGTAACGATCCTGCCTTTCAAGCTTGGTGGAAAACTCGACCACCGGATTTTCCAGTTCAACTTCCTCCTCCGGCCATTCTCGTCTCTCGAGCCCAACTTCTTCCGGAAGACAGCGCTCTCTCAGCGAAGAACCGCCGGGGACGTAATTCCGAAAAACGATCTCGAGTGGGATGAGAAAATTCTTCCTCCCGGCTAGGTCCTCGTAATGATAGCTACCCTGCCGGTATCGCACCTCAGGTTTATGGGCGAGCGAGATCGACATCGTGTCCGTCGGAGAAGCAAGCTCGTCGACCCGAACCGGTTCACCCTCTTTTCCGAGCCCCCTGTAATGAGTTTTTAGGCCGCTATCTTCCAGCAATTCGAAGTTGTACCCACCCATAAGGGCCAGAACTTTTCCCTTATCCGGAATCCGATCCGGCATCTCCCCCCAATCAAACACCGAATACCTATCAGAAAAGACGAATTCCCCGACGCCGAGTTCTTCCCGGGACGGGCTCTTCTTGACCAGCAAATCTTTGACCGAACCCATATTCCTCCCGTGGTTATAGATAAGAAGCTGAGTTTCAGTAAAATAGAAAATTCCCGTGGAATATTAACTCCAGTAAAGTACACTTATTCTACGATAAGGTCAGCAGTTATCAATGAGGAGAGCTATGATTTCATTACCAACGGAAGGCACGGGATCGGACCCAATTCGTGTGGTGGTACTTTTTTCCGGCGGTGCCTCCGGGGCGAAGTTCCTCTTCGAAGAAGCCGGTGACCGCGATAATAATTACGATATCGTAGCCGGACTGACGGATAATCCGGAAGCTTCCGGAGTCAACGTCTTTCAAGGGAGAGGTCTGCCCCTTAAAGTAGTCGACAGAACCGGACCTCCCGGGGACCCTGGTACGGACAAGCGAAAAGAAGCGCCGTACTTCGAGAAACTTGCGGAAGAAGCCGGGAAATTCGAACCGGACCTATTGCTCCTTTCGGGTTTTATGCGGGTCGTCAGGGGGCCTCTTTTGTCCGAATACGCCGGTGAAATTATCAACGTTCACCCGGCCGACCTGAGTCTGGAAGAAGACGGAAGACGTAAATACAGGGGCTCCGACACCGTATATCGGTCAATCCGGGCGGGAGAAGAGAGGATAAGGGCGACAGTCCACTTCGTCACGGAAGAGGTCGACGCGGGACCGTTGCTGGTCCTATCGCCTCCGGTCCGGATAGAAAGAGACATGGTTCGGAGCTTACAGCGCTTCCGGCAAGAGAAGGTCCGGGACTACGCCGAGGTGCTGCAGGAATGGATGAAGTGGTCGTGTGACGGACCGGCAATCCTAAAGGCGCTGAACCTGATTGGAGCCGGTAGCGTCAGAGTCTCCGGCGGACGGACCATGATAAAAGTCGGAGACGAGTTCACCCCCGGATACTACGATATGGAACGGGGAAAGGTCATCAGGACCGGCGGTCTTCATTCATAGGACGAATTGCTCGCCGAAAAATCCCTTCCCGTGGCAGACGATTCCCTCCTGTCTCCTGATTTTCCCGATTACCCGCGCGGGCACGGAATATTCGCCGGCTATACTCTTTACTTCTTCCGGTTCGGGCGTAATTACCAGGACGCATTGACCCATATTCCACGTCCGGTAAGCCTCTTCGTCGCTTACCGGTCCCAGTTCCTGCAGGCACAACAGCTCTTCTCCCGGCGGATAAGGATCGGTGAGGACGGCACCGCTTCCCTCGGGCAAAACCCTCTCCAGATTGGCCAGACCTCCCCCGGTGACGTGAACTATTCCGGTAACTTCTGCCCGGGGCGCCCCCTGATAGCCGCCGAAAGCTTCCACCAGCGTCGGAGTACAGATTCTTGCCGGCTTCAGCAGGACCTCGCCCCAGCTCTTCCCCTCGGTGAAAGTCTCTTCGTGCCAGTCCTCGCCAAAAGAGGACCGGCAAATCCGCCTCGCCAGCGTCAGACCGTTGGCCCTTATCCCGTTGCTCCGCAGGCCGACGATAGACTGTCCGGCCCGGATATCCGCCCCATCTATCTTTTTATCCTCAGCCAGGAGACCGAATAGCTCGCCGTTCCAGATATAGGGTTCCGAGTAGCCCGCGACCTGATCCGGGAGTTCCGCTATCTCCCCCCCAACCATCGATATATTAGCCACCCGACAGGCCTCTACGAGTCCCTGCATGAGCTGCGACACGAGTTCCGGTTCCGCGTGGTGCAGGTCGAGCGTATTAGTTCCGGCAACCGGCAGGGCACCCATTGCAGCCGCGTCATCCGCCAGCATTGCGACGAGGTCATAACCAAGCGTATCGTGGCGGCCGGTTCGCTGTGCTACCAGAACCTTGCTACCGACGCCGTCGGAATTAAGTACGACGGAACCCCCTTTGAGTTCCGAGATTATACGCATCGGCCCGGCAAATCCGCCTTCCTGCTTTTCCGGCTCGAGCAAATCACTTCTTCCGCCGACAAACGTCTTCTGACATGCCTCGTAAGCAACCCGGGAACACCTATCTCCCAGGTTCACGTCGACCCCGGACTCGCTGTAACTCTTAAAATCCTTGTCGTCAGTCAAAGTCCTCCTCCAGCAAATACTCGACGACGTTCTTAAATATCTTCAACCCGTCTCCTTCGGTCTCAAGCTCACCGGTCCTCTTTTTCACCTGCCAGTCCGGTCCCTGGAGCGGGTGAACGAAAGCCTCCGGATGCGGCATCAGCCCGAATATTCTCCCGGAGGGGTCACATATTCCCCCGATATCTAGCTTTGACCCGTTCGGATTGGCGGGATGATCTCCCCGCGCCGGCTCGCCGTCAGGATTTACGTACTGCAGGGCGACCTGCCCGGCGTTTTCCATCTCTTTCAGAACCCGGTCCTGCGCGTAGAACCGGCCTTCAGCGTGCCGGACGGGGAGACTCAGTGCCTCAATCCCCCGGAGAAAGATCGGACAGCTACCGGACCGCACCCGGAGGTCAACCCACCTATCGATAAATCTCCCAGTCCGGTTCTCGGCCAGGGTATATTTTTGTGGGCCGTCGATTTCCGGGATAAGGGGATACTTCACCAGGACCTGAAAACCGTTGCAGATACCCATTATCGGCTTTTCTCTAGCGACAAAACGTCTCAGCTCAGCGTCGAGATGAGTTCTGAGCTTTGCAGCCAGTATTTTGCCGGCAGAAACATCGTCTCCGTGGAGAAATCCACCGGGTATTGTGAGAGCAGAGAAATCCTTCAACCCGACCTCACCCCGAATTAGCTGGTTCACGTGAACCTCCCGGGTTTCCACTTTCCCGGTCTGGCCAAGTTTCTCTATTGCCAGGTCAAAAGCCAGCGCAGTCTCCCGATTACAGTTGATCCCGTACCCCGTTAAAACCGCGACCTTCTTCGTCCGGACCATCCTAAAACCCCGCAAAAGTCCCGTAATATTCCTCTTTTACTTCGTCCAAAGAGAGATCGATGAGTTCAGTCCCCGCCAAACCCTCCACAACTAGTCTATTTCCCCGGACTGAACCAATTCTCTCCGCCCTGACTTCCGAAGCCAGTTCCCGAAAGCGTTCGTTGTTTTTCGGGGGCAAAGTCAGTAAAAACCGAGAAGACGTCTCGGAATAGAGGATCTTATCCTCTTCCAGCTCATCTCCCAGAGGTACTTTATCGAGTTCGATTCGCACTCCGCAGCCCCCCGCAATTGCCGTCTCGGCCAATGCAACAGCCAGTCCACCGCGATAAATCCCATGGACCGAGGCCAGAAGTTCTTCCTCAATACAGGCATGAACGAGCCGGTAGTGCTTATCGGTCGCCTCCGGCCTGACCTGCGGAACGTTTACCCCGATTTCACCCAGGTAATCGTAGTACTCGGAACCACCGAGCTCGTCCCTCGTTTCGCCAACCACGTAGATCAAATCACCCTGAAGCTGCGGCCTCAGCGTCTTACTTTTTTTAACGTCCTCGACCTTTCCGAGGGCGGAAAACTGCAAAGCCGGAACGCCGGAAACTTTTCTCGTCCCCCCGGATTCGTCCTTCAGATTACCGGTAATAAACATCGAGTCCTTGCCGGAAATACATGGAGTCCCAAACTCTCTGGAGAAACGATACAGCGCTTTGTTTGCCCGGACCAGCTTCCCCAGGTTTTCCTTTCCTTCCGGGTTTTCCTCCTCGTCGTAAAGGCAATTGGGCCAGGTAAAATTGTCATTCAGGGCAATCCGATCCGGGTCAGCCCCGACGGCTATTACCCGGCGCAAAGCTTCCTCCAGCGAGCTGGCCGCCATCCAGTAAGGGTCGATCCGCGAATAATGAAAATTGTTGCCGAGACCGAGGGCCAGACCCGCGGCGGAATCCGATAGAGGTTTAATCACGGAAGCGTCCGATTCGACGGGATTTTCACCAACCAGAGGCTTTACCACCGTATTACCCTGAACTTCGTGATCGTACTGTCGCTGAATCCATTTTTTCCCGGCGATATTGGGTCTGCCCAGGATTTCCAGGAACGTAATCTCCGGCTCAGGTGTCGAGGCTAACTTTGGCTCGCCGAGGTCGGGCGGTTCCCAGACTGCCTCCAGCTCGTATCGTGGAAAACCATCGTGGAGAAAATCGAGATCGAGATATGCAACTATCTCATCGCCGTAATTAACCTGAAGAAAGCCGTCCTCGGTAAATCGACCCATTTGGGAAATTTCCACGTCGTGTTTGTCTGCAAGTACCTTTAAATCGGAGAACTTTTCCGGGTCAATTCCCAGCAGCATCCTCTCCTGGGACTCCGAGACCAGGATCTCCCAGGGCTTCAAGCCCTCGTACTTTAGCGGTGCCTTCTCCAGGTCGAGCACGCAGCCCCCGGAGAACTCGGCGGTTTCTCCGACCGCGGACGAGAGACCGCCTCCACCCAGATCCCAGACCAGTTTCAGCAGGCCTCCGTCCCTGGCCTCGAGGATAAAATCCTGGACCTTTTTCTGGGTAAACGGGTCACCTATCTGAACGTGGCCGGAGGTTATTTCCTCGCTGAACTCCAGCGACGATTCCGTCACTCCGTGAATACCGTCCCGTCCGACCCTGCCTCCCGCGATGACAATCAGGTCACCGTCACCGACACCCTTTTCCCAGCCTTTACCATCCTCGAGTTCCCGGGGCATCAGGCCCACCGCTCCCACGTAAACGAGCGGCTTGCCCAGAAAACTGTTATCGAATTTGGAATAACCTGTTATGGTGGGCACGCCCGATTTATTACCGCCATCACGAACCCCTTCGACTATCCCCTCCAGCAACCTTCTCGGGGGTATCTCCGGCTGCAGTTTTCCTTCATAGCCGGGATAGGGAGTTACGAACC
>Ga0207797_1000794_pt1 | contig 23632 bp, 21 predicted proteins | sample PRCRCaboRojoPR_6_FD_187275 | JGI IMG/M metagenome (GOLD analysis project Ga0207797, IMG submission 187275) | Marine sediment microbial community from Cabo Rojo, Puerto Rico - PR CR 10% Liquid 1 (SPAdes) | ecosystem: Environmental > Aquatic > Marine > Coastal > Sediment | place: Cabo Rojo, Puerto...
TTTTGACCGTGACGTCCAGGTCACGCTGTGCGATCTCCCGCTGGAAGGCTTCGTATATCTCTGGGGCGTGCGACGAGCTGCAGCCGGTGCCCGTGCAGACCAGGACCACTCGCGCTGCCATGCTATTCCTCCTCCAGCCCGCGGAGCAGGCCGAGCAGCCTGGCCGGGGTCATCCGGCCGTGTACGTCGCCGTCGATGGTGACCACGGGGGAGAGCGCGCAGCAGCCGAGGCAGGCCACCCGGTCGAGGGAAAACATGCCGTCCTCGGAGGTCTCCCCGGGGGCGATGTCCAGCTCGTTTTTAACGACGTCCAGCAGCTCGTCGGATGCCTTGACGTGGCAGGCGGTGCCCATGCAGACGGCGATGTGATGCTTGCCGGGTGGATGGAACTTGAACTGGGTGTAAAACGTTGCGACGCCGTAGACCTCGTTTGGCGACATGCCCAGATAGCGGGCGATGCCGTCGATGTCTTCCTCCGACAGATATTTTTTTTCCTGCTGGAGCCGCTGCAGGATGGCGATGACGTGCTCCGGTTTCTTTTCAAACGCTGACAGCACCTGTCCGGTGGTGGTTCCTCCCATCATTGGTAGCCCTCTCTTGGATGAGAAGGAATGTGCTATGCCTTCTCATGCCATATGTGTAAGCAGAAAGCTTACTTAATGTTTGTGAAATACCCGCGTGCAGAGGCGCCAGCAAAAAACCTTTATAAAAGAAGGCCCATTTACTTTCCCTATATGAAACATAGATGGCTCAGCCCTCTTACCGTTCTCATTGTTGCCGCCGTTTTACTGGTGCCCAGTATCATGGTGGCGGAGGGCGCCCAGAATTTCTATCTGCACGACGAAACAGCGCCGCAGGGCGACGCGCTGCTGATGGACACCCGGCAGCCGACCAAGCTGTCGGATTCGCAGCGCGACCTCAACGCCGGCCCGGTGAGCTGGTACACTGCCCCGTTTTCGTCGAGCACGCAGCTGTTCGGCGACGTGCAGATTTATACCTACCTCGAGGCATATTTCCTGTATGCCGACGTCCTGCCGTTCCAGGTCCGGGTGGTCCGGGCATTTCTCCTGGATGTCGGCCCGTCCGGTGTCGAGGACGAGATTGACTCCACGGCCGCCACCCCCATCTTTTTCGGCCCCAACGAAACGGTGAAGCGAAAGACCTTCAACATCAACAACGTCGACTACACGATTCCCGTCAATCATTCCCTGGGTATCCGCCTCGAAAAAAGCGTTGACCCGCTGTCGTTTTTCCCCCTGAGCCTCCTCGGCAGGTTTTTTTCCACCAACGTCCTGTTTGACTCCACGTCGCACAAGTCCTCGGTAACGGTCCCGTTCAACGTGACGGAGACCGGTCTCACCATGACGGCGTACCCGCAACGGCAGTCCGCCAAGCCGGGCCAGAATGCAACCGCCTCGCTGGAGATAGAAAACCAGGGGGACGCCGCGGAAACGGTGGCCATGAGCTACGCCGTCGTCGACGGCGACCCGGCCGGCTGGTCCGTCGAGATAGACCCGCAGACCGTCGACGTCCCCGCCAAGTTTTATGCCTATCCAGAGGTCACGGTCATGCCGCCCCCGGATGCCCCGGTGGGCTCCTCGCTCAACATCTCCATCACCGCGCAGGGCGCCACGGCCACGGCCTCCACCTGGGTGAACACCACGGTGGCGGAGCAGAGCTACGGCGTATCCGTCCAGGGGCCCGGCAGCAAGGAAGGCCGACCCGGCGACAACGTCACCTACCAGTTCACCGTGACCAACACCGGCGACATCGCGGACACCTACCTGCTCTCCGCGGCATCGGCCGGCACCTGGGAGGCATCGCTCGCCCAGCCATCCATCTCGCTATCCTCCGGCGGCAGCGACACCGTAGACGCCACCATCTCCATCCCCATTGACGCGGCAAACAACAGCCAGCAGACCCTCACGTTTACCGCCACGTCGCAGAACGATTCCACCAAGCAGGACAGCGCGTCGGTCACCACCACCGCCGTCATGCAGGGCGGCGGCGACACGGATGAAACACTGCTGGAGCGGATTCCGGCGGCGGTGCTGTTCGCCCTGTTCCTGGGCGGCGTCATCGCCCTGCTCGCCATCGCCGTGTTCCTGACCGCCTACGCCCGGCAGTACGTCACGCTGGAATGCGACGAGCAGATGAAAGAGGTCGCCCCCGGCTTTGCCGCCACCTACGAGATAACCGTCTCGAACCCGCTGGAGAAAACGGTGGGAGACACGAAAACCCTGACCTACACGGCGGCCGTCAGCGGCGACATCCCGGACGACTGGAACGTCACGCTGGACAAGGAAACCTTCGCTCTCGACGCCGGTGAAAACACCGTGATATCCATGGAGGTGCAGACCGCTGCCGATGCATCCCTCGACGAATGGGCCTCGATAGATCTCGCGGTCCGCCCCAAAAAACGCCGGGGAAAAACCGCCACGCTGAACGTGACAACCCTGCTCCGCACGCCCCGCATCCGGCTGTCGGTGGAAGACGTCCGCCATGAACCCGAAACATTTTCAGAGGGCGAAAAGGTTACCGCCATTATCACCGTTGCCAACAACGGCGAGGCAGATGCCGACGACGTCACCGTCATCCTCCGGGTCAACGGCACGGAGAAAAACAGGATAGAAGGCCTGGACGTGCCCCGCAACCGGGAGGTCGTGGTACGCATGCCCTGGGTCGCCGCATTCGGGGAAAACAAAATAGATGTAACGGTGCTGCCCACGCGGTAACATCCGGCACGCCCGGCAGCATGCCCGGTGGCTCACTCGAGTGTGTACTCAACGACGATATTGCCGTTTTCGTCGACCAGCCGACGCCGGAACCCCTTCCGGTACATGGCAAGACGTGTGCCAAACGTCCCGATATGCCGCCAGTCGTCCTGTCCACATGTACTGCTCTCTACCATACTATGCGCCCGGTCACCGTATCGCCAGAGGATATTTAACATTTCAGTGGAAGCAAAGGTTACAGCCGTTTGAGCCCCCGCCACCAGCCATCCGGCGCGCCCTCCAGCAGCCCGTCAAACAGGCGGCGGGCTGAGCCGGTGGACAGCCGGGGCTCGATGGCGTCCAGCCAGCGCTCCGCACCTTGATAGCCCGTGGCCATGTACTCCCGGGCGGATGCCGCCATCTCCAGCAGGTCGGCATCCCGGGCGATGACACCGGCCGGGTCGCCACCTGCTTCATAGCGCTGCCAGAGCGCCAGGATGCGTTTGCCGGTGCCGCCGATGCGGCTGCACTGCTCCGCCACCGCGGTTTTTTCGTCCGCGTCGACGTACCGGTTGGCCACCTTGTGGATGTCGCCGATGCGGCATTCCCCCATGTCGTGGAACACCAGCATGGCCGCCACCTCCTCCGGCTGCCCGTAGTCCTCCATGCAGGCGAGCAGGTATCCTATCTGGGCCGCCCGCAGCGAATGCGCGGCGACGCTCTCCGGGCGGTCGACGCCGGTCAGCCGCCATCCCTCACGGCGAACGCGGCGGAGCATGCCCAGCTCGTAGATGAAATCGCTGCTGTCCTCCATATCGTTCATCCGCCGTCTTGGATAAAAATTTTTGCCATGCCGCATCACGTTTTTTATAGCCGTCCCCTGTTACAGGGACGATGGCCGGCACGGACGAGGAGGGCCTCCGCCGGGAAGTCAGGGAGCTCACCGACAAGATACGGGAGCTGGAAGACATGGTGGCCCGCATCCAGCAGCCCGTCGAGCAGATGCGGAGCTTCGCCAGCACATACATCGGCATGGTCGACGCCTTCCTCCGCATGGGCACGCTCCCCGAGGAAAAACTCTTCCACGACGTCACCGACGACATCAGCCGCGACATCCTCAAAGCCCTGCTGCGCCGCAGCGACGCCAACATCTCCCAGATAACCGAGATGGTCAGAGAGCGCCGGGGGAGCGCCTCCCGCCGCATCATCCGGGAGCGCCTCAAACAGCTGGAGGAACAGGGCAAGGTCCGGGGCCATCGGGACAAAAACGCGGCGGTCTACCGGCTGTCACCCGAGCTCGTGCAGCAGTGGTCACAACTGCTCGGTTTCTTTAAATAAAGTGACCACGCATTATCGGTATGGTGATATAACATGAACCAACACACACATCACGGGCATGACGACATGCCCGACCCGGAAAAAATAAAGGAAATACTGAACGTGGTCTCCGAAAAGGTGCCCGGACTGCTCAAGGAGCTGAGCGACGTGCTCTACGGCGCCGACAAAGCAGAGCAATATGGCGAGGCGGTGGCCATCTTCTACAACCGGCTCATTGAGGCGGGGATGACCGAGGAGCAGGCCTTCGAGCTCACCCGGCAGTACATGTCCACGCTCAACGTCGGCAACATGATGAAGGGCTTCCGTCCCGGCGGCGAGGAGTAGGCCATGGCCAGCAGCGACGGACGCATGATCAGGGTGCTGGGGATGACGCTGCCCGTGCTCCCTGGCCTCCTCGTCCGTCTCGGCGCCACCTTCCTCCGCTTCAGGCGGCGGGCCAGCCGGGCCGGCACCATTTTTGAGCGCGAGCTGCGCCGGCGGGGTCTGGACCCGGACACGGCCAGCCGTCTCACCCGTGAGTACCTGGAGGGCGGCAGCCTGCGCCAGTACGTCCAGCCGTGGCGGTAACCGGCATGTGTCTGGATGAGGCGCCGTCCGGCTGTTTCCCTGGCAAACCTGTTATGCCACGATGCCGTGGAGCTGCAGCCAGGGCAGCCGCTGCCTTAGAGAGGTGAGCAGGCGCAGCCACCAGGGCTGCTGGACGTAGGGCGTGGCCAGCGACACCTGCACGATGGAGCAGTCCTCGGGATCGTCAGCGTTCACGATTTTAACGTGGCCCGTGTTGTTCCGCAGCCGGCGCTCCGGCGCGGTCACCGTGACCGTCACCGACGTGGTATCGCCGGCCCGGACGGTGCCCCCGGATGGCTCGAACGTCCATGTGCCCCAGTCGGGATATCCGGATATCTGCCAGCGAAGCGACGAGTTGGCTGCCCCGATGTTGGCCACCGTGAGGGTGTCCTGCACCGATGCCCCGGGCTCGATGTCCGCCCAGTGAAGGGAGCCGGGGCAGTAGACGTCGGCGTCCCGCGGTGCATAGCAAATGTCCAGCACGATGCCCTCCAGCACGGTGAGCTCGAGGCGCATCTCCTCAGGCAGCCGGTACCAGCCGTCGTAGGTGCCGCCCCATCCATAGTTGAGATGGAAATAGTGGTCGGTGTTGTAGCCGTCGACCACGAGGTTGTGGCCCGCGGTCCAGTCCTCGTTGACCACGGCCAGATGGGCGGGCAGTCCGTGTATCATGTTCATCGCCAGCCGGCTGTACACGTCCCCGCTTTTTTTCAGTTCATGGGGGATGCCGAACCGCTGGTATGCCTGGTCCGCCTGCTCGACGCCGAACGTGCCCGACCCCTCGGCGGTGTACACCTGCTCGGCTGCGACGCCGCAGCCGAATATCAGGGCTGCCATGTCCTGCTCGGTGAGCGAGCCGCCCTGGTCGAACCGTGATGCCGCAGCGTCGAGCATGTCGTTGAGCTCGGGGAACGAGGGAAAGGCATACGTGGCGTGGTCGTCGTCGATGGTGTACCGGCGTCCGTCGTAGCTGTGCAGGTAGTCGTCGCTGTCGTTGAACCGGGCGCTGCCGACGGTGCGATGGTAGTTGAGTATCTGGGCCATGGTCACCGCCGGGCAGCCGGCCACGCTTCGCTCATCCAGCTCGGTGTCCATGGGGCAGCAGTCGTTGTAGGGTGCCTCCTGGCTCCAGGTGGTCTCCACCCATCCATCCGTGGCGGTGCTCCCCTCGGGCGGCCACTGCTGGAACGCGGCAGCCGCTGCGCCGCCGCCGGCGGCATCCCAGTCGGCATGCCGCTGTTCTATAACGTCTGCTTGCAGCCGGTCGAGGTGGTGCAGCCGGGTGGACAGGTCTGCCCCGAGCAATTCCATGAACGGATGCCCGTCGCCGGTCCATGCAGGCGAGGTGAACGAGTAGGCGACGACCGGCGGCAGGCTCCGATGGCCGCTGACAGCCACGTATCCCTGCGGATGCAGCGCCGCGACGTAAGCGACGGTCTGCCCCTCGTGTTCGACAGGGCTGACCCCGTCAACTGTCAGGGCTGTCTTGTCGTGCCGCAGGAGATGGCCGGCTGCCACCCTGCAGGCGGTGGTCATGTCGACGGCATCGCCGTCGGGCGTGCCGGCTTCCCCGGGAGATCTGATTCCTCCGGCTGCCATGCCCGCTGCAAGCACGATAAAAACCGCTGTACATGCCAGGTATCTATGCACTGCTTTCCCGTTCATGATATCCGTCCTATAACCCCGATGCTGTCTTAAATATTGCTGCCACTGGCCGGCTATGAAAACCAGGTAGTTCTCCAAGATACACGGCACAGCAGGAAGACTGCCTGTCTAATCGTTCATCATGTAGTTGCTCTGGACGCCGGTACATTCACGTTTCACGACAACCGATATCTGCTCGACGCCTTCTGCGGCATGCCGCTTTCACGCGTGTCCTTCTTTTTTGTCCCAGCAGCGCTCGCAGTAGAGCTCGCCGCACAGCGGGCACTCGTAGACCATGCCGCTGTAGCTGGGGCTGAGCATGTTTTTTCCGCAGCCGGCGCACGATGCCTGCTCGCTGTATTTTTCCTGGCAGCCGCCGCAGACCAGCACCTCGGGTGTCAGCATGCTACGCACTTTTTCCTTTTTTATTTCGTCCCCGGGCATATCTATCAGCCTCAATGATAATTCAATAGGATATATTTAATGTTTGTAACCCGGCGTGTGCCGTCCGGCTGAACAACATTTATATTTGAGCCGTGCCTTGCTATGCAGGATATGATGCGAAGTCGTCCTGTCGTCGGCGTGGTCGTTGCAGCCGTCATGGTATCCATGGTGGTTTCCCCCGTGGCTATAGAGGCGAGCGCTGCATCGCAGGCTGACAGCGGCGCTGCCGCGCTGCAGGCCGGCGACATCTTTTTCTGCGAGTGGAGCCATTATGATACGGACCCGGGCTGGGACCATGTCGCATTGTACATCGGCAACGGCTCCATCGTGGAGGCCACGCCGGCCGGCCGGGGCGTCGTCCGTGTCGTCAACGTGAGCTATCTTGCTCCCTACGCGGAGGCCATCCGTTACGGCCGCGTTGTCTCTGCAAATGCGTCGCAGCGTGAGGCCGCCGTCGCCTTCGCTCTTTCGCAGCTCGGCAAGCCATACCAGTATCTCAACTTCCTGCGGCCCATGATCAACCGGTCGAAGGACGCCAGCGCCGATGCAACGGCCTGGTACTGCACTGAGCTCGTCTGGGCCGCCTATCATCATCAGGGCATCGACCTCGACCTGCGCGGCACGCCCCGGGGCCCGGTCATGCCGTCGGAGATATGCTGGGATGACGACGTCGAGATGTACGAGGGCCATCTGCTCAACGCGTGGCATCCCGGCATGTACGCCCGCTGGATGCTTTACCAGCTGCTCCATCTCCCCATTTTTCTGTCGTATGCGTTCCCCGGATGGTAGCAGCACCGTCGGTTGAGGCAGGCGGCAGGGGAATAACTTTTTATGAGACAGGCGAATACGTGCATACACGCTTTGAGGTGAAAAAAGATGACTCCTGACGTGACCAGGCTGGCAGCATATGAATACGAGGTGCCGGAGGTGGAGAAAGGCTACACAAATCAAACATTGTATGTCGACATCGGCAGCAACGAAATCAGGGCGGAGGAGGTCACCGAGGATATGAAGGAATTGTTCGTCGGCGGCCGCGGCTTCGACCTCTGGCTGCTGTGGCATGCCTTTCCCCTCGATACACCAATCGCATGGGACGACCCCCGCAACGCGCTGTGTATCTCGTCAGGTCCGCTGGGCGGCACCACGAACTTTCCGGGCAGCGGCAAGAGCATCGTGACCTGTATCTCCCCGCTGACGGGTATCCCGATTGACAGCAACGTCGGCGGCTACTTTGGCCCCTATCTCAAGTTTTCCGGCTGGGATGCCATCGAGGTGCAGGGCCGGGCTGACAACGACGTCGTGGTCTACATCGACGGCGACCGTGGCCTGGTGCAGATCCTGGACATCCCCGGGCTGCCCGATGACAGCCATCTGCTGGCTGATCAGCTAACGGAGCTGTTCGCCGACGGCGACCCCAAGTCCGTTTCGGTTGTCTCCGCGGGCAGCGGCGCCGACACCTGCTATTTCGGCTGCCTGAACTTTTCCTGGTATGACCCGCAGCGGCAGGCCGTCCGCTACAAGCAGGCCGGCCGCGGGGGCACCGGCACCGTGTTCCGCGACAAAAACGTGAAGGCGCTCGTGGTCAAGCACACCGGGGTGTCCCCGATGAGCAACAACCCGGCTGATCCGGAATTGCTCAAGGAGATCGGGAAAAAGCATACCAAGGAGATCGTGCAGCTGGACCCCAAGCAGAACCGGATGGCCGTGGTGGGAACGACCCATCTGGTGCCCATCATGAACGAGTACGACCTGCTGCCCACCAACAATTACCGCTATGGCCGGCATGAGGATGCCGACCAGATCGGCGAAGCGAAATATGAGGAGCTATTCGACCGGGGCTTCGACGGATGCTGGCGCGGGTGCACCGTTGCCTGCAGCCATCTCATCAAAAACTTCGAGCTCACCAGCGGCCCGTATAAGGGGGAAACGGTCTACGTGGACGGCCCCGAGTATGAAACCGTTGCTGGCTGCGGCCCCAACTGCGGCATCGCCGACCCCTACCACATCGCGGAGATGAACTTTTACTGCGACACCTACGGCCTGGACACCATATCGGTGGGCACCACAACGGCGTTTCTCATGGAGCTCTACGAGATGGGCGAAATCGACGACGAGGTCACCGGCGGCCTGGAGCTCACCTTCGGCAACCAGGATGCAGCCCTGGAGCTGCTCCACCAGATGGCGCAGGGCCGCGGCTTCGGCAAACACGCCGGCAGAGGCATCCGCTCTCTCAAGGGCTACCTGGCAGACCAGGGTGTCGACCGCCAGCTGATGGAGGACATCGGCATGGAGGCCAAGGGCCTGGAGTACAGCGAATACGTGACCAAGGAATCACTGGCGCAGCAGGGCGGCTACGGCCTCGCGCTGAAGGGGCCGCAGCACGACGAAGCCTGGCTCATCTTCCTCGACATGGTCCACGGGTATCTGCCCACGTTCGAGGACAAAGCGGAAGCGCTGCACTGGTTCCCCATGTGGCGGACCTGGTTTGGGTTAAACGGGCTGTGCAAGCTCCCCTGGAACGACATCGTCCCCGAGGACAACGAGGAGACGGATGAGCCCGCCAAGGTCATGGAGCACGTCCAGAACTACGCGACGTTTTTCAAGGCCATCACCGGCCGGGACGTCGGGCCCGACGACCTCATCCGGCAGAGCGAGCGGGTCTACACCTTCCAGCGCGTGTTCAACCTCCGGATGGGCCAGGGGACCCGCGAGCACGATGGCATCCCGTATCGCTCGGCGGGACCCGTCACCATAGCGGAATACGAGTCACGGATGGAGCGCTACGACGGGCAGCTCGAGGAGCTCGGCCATGACGTCTCCAGGAAGAGCACCGGGGAAAAGGTGGCATTGCTGCGTGAGCACCGGGAGCAGCAGTACGAGACGCTGATGGACGCGGTCTATCGGCGCCGGGGCTGGAACAGCAACGGCGTGCCCACCATTGACCATCTCCGGGAGCTCGGCATCGACTTCCCCGAGGTCGTCGAGGTCGTGAAACCCTACCAGTAACGATATCTCATCACGTCCGGGTGGCGGTGGTGGGGGAATATTCAGGGATACTGCATTCATTGGGTATTGTTACCAATGCGCGTCCCAAAAACCCTTTAAATTGATAGCACATAGGATGTGCGGAGGCCCAAACTATGAGGCACCAAAAAAGGAAACTACTTGTTGTATGTATAGCTACAGCCATGCTACTGTCTGCCACACCGCTTTTTGCCGAGGCAGCAGAACCGGAGAAAACCCGTGTCATTGTTGGCTTTAACGGCCCGATGCAGCCGGCTCTGATACACGCTCACGGTGGTGTCATCCATCACCAAATCGGTATTGCCAACGCCATCGCCACTAGTCTGCCCGAGCCAGCCATCAGGGCACTGAAGAACAAACCCGACGTTGCCTACGTCGAAAACGACGGACGAGCCCACATCATTGGAGAAACTCTCGACTGGGGTGTTGACCGCGTTGACGCCGAGGTCGTCTGGGGCGGCAGCGACGGTGCCACCAGTGTCACCGGCAACATCGCCGGAGACGGCATCACCGTCGCGGTCGTCGACACCGGCATCGACTACACCCATCCTGATCTGGATGGTAATTATGTCGGTGGTACCGATATCGCCAATGGTGACAGCGATCCCTTGGACGATAACGGACACGGCACTCACTGCTCAGGCACAATCGCCGCCGAGGACAACACCGAGGGCGTTATCGGGATGGCACCGCATGCCAACATCTTGGCAGTCAAGGCACTTGACGACCAGGGCAGCGGTTACATCAGCGACATCGCAGCTGGCATCGACTGGGCGGTCAACAATGGTGCCGATGTCATCTCCATGAGCCTGGGTATCGGAAGCAGCTATGACTCCCTGCAAACCTCGTGTGACAATGCCTACGCATCCGGCGTGCTTCTCGTCGCTGCCTCTGGCAACAGCGGAGACGGTAGCGCTTCGACCGACGAGATATCCTATCCTGCGGCGTACAGCAGCGTTATTGCGGTCGGCGCCACTGACAGCAGCGATCAGATCGCAGACTTTAGCAGTTCCGGGCCGCATCTTGAGCTCGGTGCTCCCGGCGTGACTGTCTATTCGACGATGCCGACCTACGAGGTAACGCTCACTGGCGGCTTGTACGGCTACAGCATGAACTATGACAGCATGGACGGTACATCGATGGCCTGTCCGCACGTTGCCGGTGCAGCTGCGCTCGTGATCCATAAGGGCGTTACCGACGTAGACGGCGATGGCTATATCAATGACGACGTCCGCAACATCCTCGACAACAACGCCGAGAACATCGGTCTCGATGCAAACTTTGTTGGCAACGGCCTGCTTGACGCCGAGGCAGCAGTCAACGCAGCAGGTGGCGGCAGCACCAACACGGCACCAGATGCACCAACCAATCCCTCACCTGGCGATGGAGCCATCGGCGTGTCGACCAGTCCGACGCTGAGCGTCTACGTCAGCGACGCAGACGGCGACAGCATGGACGTATCGTTCTACGATGCCAGCGACGACAGCCTCATCGGTACCGATACCGGCGTGGCCAGCGGCGGCACGGCCAGCGTGACCTGGAGCGGCCTGAGCTACAGCACCACGTACAGCTGGTATGCAGTCGCCAGCGACGGGAGCGACACCACGCAGTCATCGACCTGGTCGTTTTCTACCACTGAGTTGACAGCGCCGAGCATCACGGTAACGGCGCCCAACGGCGGTGAGAGCTGGGATGCCGGCACCACGCAGGACATCACCTGGACGACGACGGTCGGGGACGGCGCCATCACCGGCGTTGACCTCGAGTACAGCACAGACGGCGGCTCAACGTACAGCACCATCGTGACCGGAACCGCGGACGACGGCATCTACAGCTGGACCGTCCCCGATGAGCACAGCAGCCAGTGTCTGGTCAGAGCCACGGTGCATGATGACAACGGCATGACCGGCAGCGACGTCAGCGACGGCTCCTTCGACATCGTGGGTATACCGCCGTCGCCACCGGGCAGCCTGACTGTCGAGCACTACGGCACTGCCTCGGTGCAGGATATTGCTGCCTCGGCCACTGTCAGCCAGGGCACCACGGCAAACGACTACACGTTCACGCACACGCAGGATGACAACTATCATGAGATAACAGAAGTGCGTGTTGGCGGACCACCCAACAGAGGTAAGTACAGCCTCGATGTTGTCTACACTGTTTCCATCTCGGGCGGCAGCAGCCCGTACACGCTCATGCTCGATGCGTACCGCGCGGACAGCGAGGCGTACGACGTTAGCTACCAGGTCAACGGCGGCGGCTACAGCACCCTGGGTCAGCTCACCGCGGGCAGCGACACCGACAGCTATCTCAGCTACACTCTTTCAGGCGTGGCAGCCGGCGACACCGTCGACATCCGTATCATCGACACGCAGGAAGGCGTGGGTGAGACGATGGGCACCCTGTACGTTGACCATCTCTACATCGAGTCGTCTGGCAGCGGCAGTGGCACCGATGACAACCTGCTTACATGGAATGCCAGCCCCGATGACGACAGCGGCGACGTTGTATACTACGACATTTACCGATCGAGTTCGAGCAGCGGACCGTGGGATACTCCCTACGATTCGGTGTCGGCAGATGGCTCTTCATCGTACAGCTATATCGACAGCGGGGCCGGCACCGCGGACAGCACTTCCTGGTGGTACGTCGTTAGAGCAGTCGACGCAGATGGCCTCGACGACGGCAACACCAACGCGGTGCAGGAGCCAACGGGTACCAACACGGCGCCGACGGCTGATTTCACGTATACGACGTCTGATCTGACGGTTGACTTTACCGATCAGAGCAGTGACTCCGACGGTAGCATCAGCAGCTGGAGTTGGGACTTTGGTGACGGCAGCACGTCTACGGCGCAGAACCCGTCCCATACCTATGGCTCGGATGGTACCTATACGGTTTCGCTGACAGTCACCGATGACGACGGCGCGACAGATACGACATCGCAGGATGTCACCGTGTCCAGTGGTACAACTGGCAGCATGCACATCGATGACGTCTACCTGTGGCTTCATAATACGCGTGGCCCATGGGAGGATATCGGCGTCGAGGTCACCGTTCTGGATAGCAATGGTAACGGCGTGAGTGATGTCACCGTGGACATCTCGCTGGAAACACCAGGAGGCAGTACCCTCACTGGAACCGCCACAACTGATTCGAGCGGCGTCGCCAGCCTCGTGTTCGAAAAAGCGTCAAGAACGTCCGGCACCTATACCGCGACAGTAACGGGGCTCACGCATTCCAGCTACACCTGGGATACCACGGCCGACGTCGAAACCTCGGACACGCTGACCACCAGCTAAAACCATCTCCCTTTTCCCTTTCTTTTTTATTTTTCCGATGATGAGCTATGTTTTCATCAGGATGCATTGTCCGTCTCAGTTAGGCAGGGTGGAAAACATTTTTTCAGCCGGCTGACCGTGAGGCGTCCCCAGGGAAAGGTGACGGCCACGGCGGCGATGATGTTGCCGCCGACGATGCCTATCCAGACGCCTTCCAGCCCCATGTCCATGACCAGCCCGAGCAGGTAGGCGGTGCACACCTGCAGCACGACGGTCCGGATGAGCGTGGCGACGAGCGCGTTGACCCCCCGGTTGATACCCCGGAACAACGCCGAGGTGAGCATGCCCAGGGGCACCGTGGGATAAAACAGGACGGTGTAGCGGAGAAAACGGGTGATGTCGCCGGCCAGCAGATGCGTGTCCCCGGCGTAGGTGAACAGCCCCGTTATCTGCGGGGCGAAGATGAAGACGGCGACGGCGACGGCTCCCTCGACCATGATGCCGATTTTCACCGCGTACATGTATGCCGTGTCCAGCTTGTCTGCGTCACGGGCGCCGTAGGCCGCAGCGGTCACCGCGGTCACCCCGGTGGCGATGCCCAGCAACGGCATGGTGCCCAGGGAGACCACGCGCCAGCCCGTGGTAAACACTGCGACGCCGTCCGTGCCACCCGCGCGGATGATGATCAGGTTGAGCAGAAAGATGCTGAAAGACATGGACAGCATGGCCACCGATGAGGGAATACCCACGTTCAGGATTTCCTTGGTGAGCGAGCGACTTGGACGAAAATCCCGCCAGGTGATGTCGACGTAGGTGTCCCGGTTGACGAAAATCCAGTAGTATATCAGCAGGGCGGCGGTGGCCATGGACAGCAGCGTCGCCCAGGCTGCGCCCTCCACGCCGAGGTCGAGGACGTAGATGAAGATGGGGTCGAGCACGATGTTGAGGATGGAGCTCAGCACGAGGGCGTACATGGCCCGTTTTGCGTCTCCTTCACCCCGGAGGATGTTGTTGCCGATGCTGGCGAAAAAGATGAAGATGGCGCCGCTGAACAGAATCCGGGAGTACTGCGTTGCCATCGTCCCTGCGTCGCCGGTGGCGCCCATCGACGCGAAGATGCCGTCCAGGAAGGGCACGAAGGGCAGGCTGCAGGCCAGGCCGATGCTCAGCCCGAGGATGAGGGTGTGCACGGCGGTGTTGTCCGCGCTGGCCTTGTCTTTTCTGCCGATACGCCGGGATATGGCGGCGCTTCCGCCGACGCCGAGCCCGTTTGACAGGGCGATGAGGAACATGATGAACGGGAAGAAGAGGCCCACGGCTGCCAGCGCGTCGGCGCCCAGGCCGGCCACCCATATGCCGTCGGCGAGGTTGTAGGTGGTCTGCGCGGTCATGGCTATCATCATGGGTGTCGACAGCTTCAGGATGGCGCGCTTGGGCTCGCCGAGCAGGGTGGCGACGCCCTCGGTGAGCTCGCCGTCAGGCATGCTGGTCCTCCTTGTTTGCCTGGAGTGCCTGCTGTATCATGGTGTTGAGACCGGTGATGACGGTTTTTTGTTTCTGCTCCGGGAGCTCCTGGAGGAGGATGGTGTTCCATGTGCTGCTGATGGTTTTGAGCTTTGCGTGGAGGCGCTGGGCTTTGCTGGTGGTGTGGATGATGTAGGTGCGGCGGTCGTGTGTGTCCTGCTCGCGTTTTATGTAGCCGTCCCGTTCGAGTTTTTGTATCATCTTTGAGGTGGTTGCCTTGCTGACGTGGAGCTGTTCGGTGACGTCTCGCTGGCTCATCTGCCCCGCGTGGCAGAGCCGCATGAGGATGTGGAATTCGCCCCAGGTGAGGTTGATTGATGCAAGCTGCTGTTCAACGTAGATGCGGGTCTGCCAGTGGAGGATGGAGAACAGTTTGCCGAGCGACGGCGTTGCATCCCTGTCATCCATGGCCTGTCATACGCGGCGGCATAAAAAGGTTTCGCACGAAACCATTCACTCCGCGTCGGCCAGTGTTTCCCGGACCACTTCAAGGTTCTCGGGATGCTCCTCGAAGTACTTCCTGACCGGCTCCAGCAGCTCGTTGAGATATGCAGCCACCGTTTGCTTCAGGTCCTGGGGGTGCAGCTCCTTTTCCTTGAACGTTGCCGCCAGCTCGTTATATCGCTCGAAGTGCAGGTCACCCCCGTATTTCTCCGGCCGCTCGACGGTCATCACGTCAAAAGCGGGAAACACCAGATAGCGGCAGAACTCCAGGATGGGGTTGTCCTCCACGATACCTTCGGGGCAATACGCCTGCCCTATCTTTTCCTCGACATCGCCGGGACCGTCATGAATAAAAATGCAGCTCGACGGCTTGCTCTTCGACATCTTCGCATCCATCCGCGAGCCAGGTTCAAGGCTCGACAGAATGGGCGTGTGCACCGCCACCGGCGACTTCCTGTCCATCTTCTTGGCGATATCACGGCACAGCATGTGCGCATGCCGCTGGTCCATGCCCCCGTAGGCCAGGTCAAGGTCGAGATAAAAGATGTCGGCGACCTGCATAGCCGGATACAGAAACTTCGAAAAATCCTTCTCCGCCTCGTCAGCCGTCCGCCCCATGATGTCCATGGAACGCCGGATGCGGGCCAGCGAGGCGTTCTTCGCAACGCGCAACACCAGCTCCCAGTAGCCAGCATCGTTGACGTAATCGCTGGCGTACAGATAGCGGACGCCCTCCACGCCAAGCGACGCAAAGCAGTCCTTCATGTATTCCCCGCAGGCCTGGATGGCATCCATGTCGCCGTCCAGCTTGTCGTTCACCCAGGCATGCCAGTCCGCCAGCAGCACCGTAACATCGAAGCCGGCCGCCTGTAAATCCCGTATCTTGTTCGCGCAGATAATCCAGCCCGTGTGCACCAGCCCGGACGGCTCAAAGCCGATGTAGGCCTTTTTTGTGTCCTGCTCCAGCACCTGCTCAAGCTCCCCGCGGGTGACCACTTCCTCCGCCTGCCTCGTCACACGCTCCATGTCGTTCATCGGCATGAAATAAACCGGCGCTTAAAAAAGTATGGTGGCGCCAAAACACAAACATAAAATACACGCGCCTCATCTAATGACCGGTCTGCCATGGCAGCAAAAGACTACTACCAGCTGAGCCCCGAAGCAACCCTAGACGCGCTGGACACCTCCCAGCAGGGCCTCTCAGGCCAGGAAGCACAGCGCCGTCTGCAGAAACACGGGAAAAACGAGCTGCAGGCCGAGATACAGATGCCCCTGTGGCTGCTCTTCCTCACCCAGTTCAAAGAGCTCCTGGTCATCATCCTCATCATCGGCGCCGTCATCGCCTTCCTCACCGGCAACATCCGGGACGGGACGGTCATCTTCTTCATCGTCCTCGTCAACGCCGTCATCGGGTTCATCCAGGAATACCGGGCCGGGAAAATCGTGGATAAGCTCAAAGGGCTCATCTCCTCGCCCGCCAAGGTCATCCGGGACGGCGAATTGAGCGAGACACGGCAGGACCAGCTGGTCCCCGGCGACATCGTCAAGGTCGACGAAGGCGACAAGATACCGGCGGATCTCCGCATCATAGAGGCGTCGAACTTCCGCACCAACGACTTTGCGCTCACCGGCGAATCCGTTCCCCAGGAAAAAACATGCGAGGCGCTGACCGACGAGGCTGGCATGGCCGACCGGACCAACATGGCCTACGCTGCAACCACCGTCGCCTCGGGAAACGCCACCGGCGTCGTGGTCGCCACCGGCATGAACACCGAGACCGGCAAAATAGCGCAGATGACACAGGAAACCGGCGAGATCAAGACCCCGCTGCAGCAGGAAATGCGCCATCTGGCCCGGCAGCTCACCGTGGCCGTCGTGGTCATCGGCGTCGCTCTCTTTGCCATCGGTATGGTTCAGGGTCTCGGTGTCAACGTCAGTCTCATCTACGCGCTGGGCATCGCCATGGCCCTGGTCCCGCAGGCATTGCCCGCGCAGGTGACCGTAGCCCTGTCCACGGGTAGCAACCGGCTTGCCAGCCGCAACGCGGTGGTCAAAAATCTGCCGTCGGTTGAAACCCTGGGCTCGACCACGGTGGTCTGCACCGACAAGACGGGCACGTTGACCAAGAACGAGATGACCGTCCGCTCCGTCTGGTTCAACGATGCCACCTACGAGATAACCGGCACGGGCTACGAGCCGGAGGGCGACATCCTGGACGAGGACGACCAGCCATTGTCGCAGGAACAGATAGACGAGATAGAGGTATTGATGGACGCCGCCACCATGGCCTCCAACGCCGAGATACACGAGCCCGACGAGGAACACGACGGCTGGTATCCCATCGGCGACCCGACGGAGGCGGCGCTGATAACCATGTCCACCAAGCTCGGCACCCGCTCCCCGACGGAGGACCAGGAAAACCCCGAGATACAGGAGTTCCCGTTCACCTCGGAGCGGAAGCGGATGAGCTCCGTCCGCCGTTTTGGCGACGATGTCGCCCTGACGGTCAAGGGTTCGACGGCCAGCGTGCTCTCCGTCAGCTCCCGCATTTATCGCGACGGCGAAGTGGTGCCCATCACCGACGACGACAAGAACCAAATACGGGAGATGAACGAGACATATTCAGAGCAGGGCCTGCGCGTGCTGGCCATCGCCCGCCGTGACCTGGAGGCGAAGGACTGCTATGAGGCCGAGGAGGTTGAACAAAACCTTACCTTTCTGGGCCTGGCGGCCATGATTGACCCGCCAAAGGATGGGGTCACCCAGGCCATCGAGGAAGCGAAACAGGCCGGCCTCCGCGTCGTCATGATAACTGGCGACCACGCCATCACCGCCTGGGCCATCGGCCGGGAAATCGGCCTATCGGTCAAAGAAGACGAAGACATCATCACCGGGCAGGAGCTCAAGGAGATGAGCGACGAAACACTGCACGAGCTGCTCCGGAAAAAACAGAGCCTCATCTTCTCCCGGGTTGACCCCGAGGACAAGCTCCACATCGTCAAAACGCTGGAAGGACAGGGAGAAATCGTGGCCGTCACCGGCGACGGCGTCAACGATGCACCGGCGCTGCGCCGGGCGCACATCGGCGTGGCCATGGGTCAGCGGGGCACCGACGTGGCCAAGGAGGCCTCCCGGCTCGTGCTGCTCGACGACAGCTTCCCCACGCTCGTCCACGCCATCGAGGAAGGCCGAACCATCTACAACAACCTGAAAAAGACGGTGCATGCCTCGCTGACCACCAACATCGCAGAGCTGGCACTCGTGCTCCTCGGTCTGCTCGCCGTCGCCCTGTGGGACTACCCCATACCCATCCTGGCCGTACAGATATTAGCCATCGACCTCCTCGGCGAAATCATGCCGCTCACCTTTCTGACCTTCGACCCGCCCGGCCGGGGCGTGATGACCAAGCCGCCCCGCGACCCCGACGAGCACATGATAACCAGGCGGTCGGCCGCCGAGTTCACCGTGCTGGGTCTCCTCATCGGCCTGTTGGCGTTCGCAAACTTTCTGCTGTTCATGGAGCGAGAGGGCATCACGCTCACCGTCGACGACACCAACATCCTGCCCTACTTCCAGGTGACAGCGCTGGCCTACGCCACCATCGTGTTCTGCCAGTACGTCAACATCCTCCAGTGGCGGCAGGAACACCGATCGCTGTTCAACCGCCGTTTCTTTTCAAATAAAATCCTGCACGCCTCCATCGCCGTGTCCATCGGGCTGGTGCTCACGGCCATCTACGCACCGGGCCTCAGCGACTTCCTGAGCTTCGGCGGGCTTGCCCTTATCGACTGGATGTACGTCGGCCTGGCCGCCCTCCTCTATCTGGCAGCTTTCGAGGTGCTCAAGCTGCTGCGCCGCTGGCAGCAAAAGAAGACACCGGAGGACACCTAGTCCCGCCGGCTACTCGCCCGCTGCACCGCCATCCGTTACCTCGGAAAGCCCGTACCCGTCTTCGACCAGCTCGGTGAGCGTGGACACATATCTGGTCATCGGTCCCCCGTCGACGAGGTCGTGGTCGACCGAAAGCGTCAGGCTCAGCATCTCCCGGGCCTCAACGTCGCCATCCACGACGGCCGGCTTCTCGACGACGCCGCCCAGGGCGATCATCACGGTCGGCGTGCCGCCCAGCGGGACCACCCAGCCGGGGAAGCGCCCTATCATGCCGACAGATGTCACGCCGACGGTGCCCATGTGCTTTTTTTTCCGGATGCCGTGCCATCGAAGTATCCACAGCACGAGCTTTTTCAGAAACGTCGGTGCGTTGAGCACCATTTTTTCAAACCGGGAGAGCTGGCTGAGCACCTGTTTTTTTCCGCCGACCTGCTGCCGCTGCGCCGCCCGGATCTCATCGGTTATCTCGGTGACGCTTTTTTCGTTTGCCCGCCGGACGATGTAGACCATGGTCCGCGCCTCCCCGTCCACCAAACGCTCGACGGGAATCGCCACGTCCACATCCTCGAACACGACGATCTTCCGCCATCCCTGCCGGTAGGTGTTCAGCTCGGGATGCCGGGTGAGCGCCTCGGCGATACACTTGACCATCCAGCCGGTAAACGACGGCTTCCGGCCGGTCTTCTCCTTGATATCCCGTATGGCCGTGCGGCCGTTGGTCACATCGATTTCGAGAACCGCGTGGATGGTGTGCTTCTTGGCTGACTCGTTGAGAATAAGCCGGATGCTCTGCCGGTCGCTGGAAAACCGTTTGACGGCATATTCGCCGCTCCGGTACATGCTATCCACACCTGCAAAACACCGCCGGTTTATTTAAAATCTGGTATCTGGAACCCGTCGCCGGCCCGGGAGCGCAAGACATTTAACGTCGCTCCCGTTTGCCATGTGAGACACATGAGCAGGCACTGGCAGGCGGTGCTGGCGGTGCTTATCGTCATGCTGGCCGGCTGCGTCAACGGCGGACACGCTCCGGCCGAGCATCCATCGGACGACATGGCACAGGACCGCTCTTTTCTGATGGGCATCGTTCCCACGCCCCAAAACTATCCCAACGCCTCAATCGAGGACATCGAAGCGGGATACGCCATGGCTGCCTCATGCTGCGAGCTCGTCAACCTCTGGCTGACCGTCCCCTGGTGGGACACCGAGGACAAGCTTGCCTCACCGGGCACCCAGGCCCTGCTGAGCCAGTGGATACATGGAAACAACCTGACCCCGATATATCACCTCAACTTCTGGAGCCTCCAGCAGGTACCCGGTCAGGGACTGGTGCCACAGCTGGACGTACCACCCGGACTGCCCGATGACACCACCATGGGAGACCCGGCGTTCCGGGAGCGCTGGATACAGCAGGCGGTCAACATCACGGCCACGTATAAGCCGCGGTACCTCAGCCTGGGCAACGAGGTCGACTCATACTACAGCTACGGGCCCAACCGACCCGACTTTGACAACTACACCTCACTGGTCGCCGACACCTACGCGGCCGTCAAAGACGTGTCGCCCACCACCCGGGTCATGGTCATCTTCCGGCTGGTCGACCTCTACGACAAACACACCTTCTTTCTCATAGACAAGCTGAACAAAGACCGGATAGACCTCATCGGGTTCACCACGTATCCCTACCTTAACACCTCCTACGCCACGCCCGACAATCTCCCCGGCGACTATTACACCGCCCTTCTCTCATATACGGGCGACGTGCCCATCGCCTTCACCGAGATCGGATGGAGCAGCTCATCGCTCACCGATGGCACCATGCAGGAACAGACGGCATACCTCGACTGGTTCGTCAACCATACAGCCGAGCTGCCCGTCCACATGGTCTGCTGGCTCAACCTCCACGACATGGCGCCCGCCGGCCAGGAAACCAGGCCCAACCAGCTGGTCGGCCTCCGCCACAACAACGGCACCCAAAAACCCGTCTGGGAGCACTGGACGGCGCTCCACGACATGCCCTACGACAACAATCCGCCAACGCAGCCGCAGCGTCCGGCAGGAGAAACAGCGGGAAACACCGGCACCGCGTACACCTACACCGCCGTTACCAGCGACCCCGACGGCGACCGGCTGCACTACCGCTTCGACTGGGGCGACGGCTCCACCAGCCGGTGGCTGGGCCCCTCCCAGCCGGATGCAGCCGTCAACGCCAGCCACACCTGGAATACCACGGGCAGCTACGAGATAACGGTCAAAGCCAGAGATGAACATGGGGCGGAAAGCACCTGGTCCGACCCGCTCGCGGTGTCCATGCCGCTGTCACATCACACGCAAAGCATCTTGGCCGGATTCGACGGCACGGACGGCATACTATCGATGATATGGACGTTGCTTTTCCAATGGCTGCCGGCTGCCCGGTATGCCGGTTACCCGATGTAGTTGAGGTCGCCGGCTTCCTTGTCCGACCCGCCGCTTTCCTCAAGCTGCTTGATGCGCTGGGCTATCTTGCTGATCTCCTCGGCTTTTTCCTCCAGCTTGGCGAAGCCGATGTCGATGTCCAGGATGCTGGCCAGAGTTTTCAGGACCTCCCGGGCGCTCCCCGGGTCGACCATGTAGCCGGAGGTCTCGCCCATCAGGCAGACGCCCTCCATGTCCATCATGGTGCCGATGCCCAGCAGCAGGCCGGACGCGCCGACGATGCCGCCACCCGCCTTGTCCTTGAACACGATGCCGTATTGTTCGTGTTCCTCGACCAGCTCGAGATGGGTGGCCGCGCCGGTGACCGTGGGCTCGTCGACCTCGACGCCGACGCCGTACCCGCCCAGGGTGTAGATGCGCCGGGTGCCATATGTCTGCACCAGGTCGAGGACGGTCTGCACGAGGATATACTGCCCGCGGGTTGACAGGCCCTGGTAGTCCCCGGTGAGAATAACAAGGTCGGTCGGGCCCTTACAGTAATAGAGCTCGTTGCGGGCCAGCTTGACGGTGCCGTCGTCGTTGACGAACACCTGGGGTGGAAAATCAGTTGAATAGATATCCGCGAACTTGGTGGCCCCGATCTCGTCGATGAGATGCTCGGCTGCCAGCTTGCCCACGTTGCCCACGCCGGGCAGCCCCTCAATCAAAACCGGTTCCGTCAGCTCGGGTTTTTCCGAAAACACGATGCTTGCCTCGTCTATACGCAATGACTTGTCGTCCATATATATCACTCCTCTGCTTCTTTCTTCAATCTCCGGCGGTACGTGCCGTAGGGGTCCTGCGGGGAAAACCGGGCCGGCTCCGGGGTATGCGTCCGCTGTCCGCACCTCGGACAGCAGTCCTCCAGAGTATATACATCACAGCTACTGCAGTAGCGCATCATGTGCTCCATCACTCGATGTCCCGCTTGAAGCTTCCGGTTCCGCCATGTTCCTCGATGTATGCGATACCCTGCTCGGCCGTCTCACGCAGCTCGCTTTCCGCCAGCTTGTAGTCGGGGGCGGTCACGTCTACCCGGTACAGCGGCGCCGACACGTACTTGACGTTCACGGTGACGTCGTTGTCCTCCTTTTCGATGGTTTTCAGCGCGTTTTTGATGTGCTTGATGCCGTCCCGCTCGGGGACAAAGAATTCCACGTAGCCGGTAATCGTGACATAGGGGATGTCGATGTTTTCCTGGGCAACCTCGACGAAGGCATCAGCCCAGTCGCCCGTAAAACCGTCGTTTTCGAGGGTTTCCTCGTCGTAGGCTGCCTCCTCGAACGCCTCGTACAGCGAGCCATATTTTTCCACCAGGTCGTAGCCGAACTCCTCCAGGCACTCCTCGAAGCTCCTGTCGAGCCGGTCGGCGACGATGCGCAGCAGGTTTTCAGCCTTCGACAGGTTTTTCCACTGCTGTATCTTGTTCCGCCGCTGATGGTCGTTCACCCGCTTGAGCGACAAATCCACGGAGTCCTTGCTGGGCTCGACGTCCATGACCTTGCAGACAACGCGCTGCCCGGCCTTGACGTGGTTCCGGATGTTCTTGATCCATCCCGGGGCGACCTCCTTGATGTGGATAAACCCCTCCAGGTCGGGGTATTCCTCCAATGTGACGAAGGCACCGAATCCCTTTGCCTTGTCCACGGTGCACACCACGAGTTCGCCTTTGTCCGGGATGTTTTTTGCCGGCATAGGTTATGCTAACTCCTCAACAATCTCTCCTTTCAGGTCAGCGGCACCACCGGTCGGCCGGGCCAGCACACCGCCGCATACCTGGCACAGCACCTCGGTGCTGGCCTTCTTGAAAATAACTTGCTCGTTGTTGCAGTCACTGCATTTTACCTTGACAAATCGTCCCATTATATCACCGCTCAAACTCAAATCGCTTGGCGCGAACGCCCTTCTTCTGGTGAGCCTTGCCGCACTCCTTGCAGGTGTATCGCAGGTAGATGCGCTTCGTCGGCTTGTCACCCTGGGGCTTCGGCCGGGGATAGCCACGATACCCCGATGTCACGCGGCGGAAACGGCGCTGACCCTGCTTGAACTCGGACGCCTTTTTCTTTTTCACCCGCTTGAGGTCGTGCTCCGTATGCTGCCCGCAGAAGGGACAGTATGTCTTGATGATGGAGGGTCGTTTCATCAGGTGTTGTAATGCCGCCACATATATAAAAATGGTGGTCTCGCCGACGCCGGCTGCACCAAGGAAAACAGCCCGGGATACCGGGCTGCTGGCCGAGCCCAAAAACATTATTAAAACCACCTATCTATTATAGAAGCGGTGAAAACACATGAAAAAAATCG
>Ga0207797_1000795_pt1 | contig 23628 bp, 18 predicted proteins | sample PRCRCaboRojoPR_6_FD_187275 | JGI IMG/M metagenome (GOLD analysis project Ga0207797, IMG submission 187275) | Marine sediment microbial community from Cabo Rojo, Puerto Rico - PR CR 10% Liquid 1 (SPAdes) | ecosystem: Environmental > Aquatic > Marine > Coastal > Sediment | place: Cabo Rojo, Puerto...
CATTTCTCCAGAGCGAGCCAATGAGTTGATCTGATCTTGGCTGCAACTCACTACTGCAACTGTCAACGCCGGTTACGAGTGCAACGGATTCGCCGGTTTGGATGCGACAGTAGTCTGAGGGGGGCAGGAGGTGGGTTCGGGGAGTGTGCAGTTAGCTATTATGTGTCTTCAGACCAATATATTTCACTGATTGGCAGGTTCGGCTGTGCGATACTTCGGACACCACATCCGCCGCAAGAGCCTTGAGAGAATCAGGTATGCGGGGTACGAGGATTCCCGAGCACTTCGCTCAGCGTGGCCAGCAACTGCTTGACGGTATAGGGTTTGTGGATGAAGCCCGCTATCTCGCCCTTGTCCTGGAAACGCTCGGTGATCTCCTGTTCGGTGTAACCGCTGGAGAGGATGATGGGGACCTCGGCGTCCAGCTCCCTTAGCTTCTCGTAGGCCTGCTCGCCGCCCATTCGCGGCATGGTCAGGTCCAGGATGACGCATGAGATCGCAGTGTCGGAGTCGCTGAAGACCTCCAGGGCCTCCACGCCGTCTTCGGCGGTCAGGACCTCGTATCCCGCCTTTTGCAGCACCTTCCTGCCTACGCTGAGAGCCAGCTCCTCGTCGTCCACCAGCAGGACCGTCCTTCCTTCTCCGGTGCACGTGTCTTCGGCGGCCCGGACAGGCTCCATACTCGGCTCGATTCTCTCGCCCGCAGGGAAGAGTATGGTGAAGGTGGTGCCCTCTCCGGGCACGGAGGCCAGCTTTATGGCCCCTTCCTGGCTTCTTACTATGCCCAGTACCGCGGCGAGGCCCAGCCCGCGGCCGGCGAACTTGGTGGTGTAGAACGGGTCGAATATCAGCTCCATGGTCTGCTGGTCCATGCCGGATCCGTTGTCGGAGACCTCCAGAAAGCTGTACCTGCCCGAGGGGATGTCTGCCCCCAGACGGGCATCCAGCAGGTACTCCCTGCTGCAGTGGCGGATACCGGTCCTGATGACTATCTCCCCCTCCCGCTCGCCTATGGCCTCGGAGGCGTTGATGATCAGGTTCATCACGACCTGCCGGATCTGCGAGGAGTCGGCCACCAGGGTGGGACTTCGCTCAGAAAGGTCGTACTTCAGACGGATGTCCTTGTGTATGGAGACCTCCAGCAGGTTGCCCATCTGCTTGACCAGATTGTTGAGGTCTACCAGCTCGGTTACGTACTGACCCTTGCCGGAGTAGGCCAGCATCTGAGAGCAGAGGTCTGCCGCGCTGTGGGCGGCGTTTACGATCTCGCGGAGGTTGGTCTGCGCCGGAAAGTCATCGGGAATGGAGTCGATGGCCAGCTCGGCATTGCCCAGGACACCGAGCAGGAGGTTGTTGAAGTCGTGGGCGATGCCTCCGGCGAGTATGCCCAGGCTCTCGAACTTCTGCGCCTGCCGGATCTGGGCCTCCAGGTCCCTTCTTCTCTCCTCAGCCCTGACCTTGTCGGTAATATCGAAGCAGTTGCCGAGCACCACGCTCTTGCCTTCGTAGGGGACCCTCCGGGTGCTTACCAGAAGGGTTCTGACATCCCCGTCCCTGCGGATCAGCCTCATCTCGTACCTGGGCGCTACCTCCTCTCCCTCCTCCATCATGGCGCCCCTGTCTATGGTCCTGGGAAGGTCATCGGGGTGTATGATCTCCTTTACGTCGTCCATGGCCAGGAGCTCTTCCCGTGAGTACCCGGTGATCCGCTCCATCTCGCTGTTGACGAACAGCAGCCGGTCCTGGTGCAGGATGTAGACCCCGGCAAGCGCTTCCTCGGTGAGGGCCCTGTAGCGCTCTTCGCTTTCACGCAGGGCCCGTTCGGCCCGTTTCCTGTCCGTAATGTCACGGTAGATGGCGTAGACCCCGACCTGCTCGCCCTCCTCGAAGACCGGCGTGCCCAGGATCGAGACCTCGATCAGGTTCCCCTGCTTGTCCTGCCGGACGGTCTCCAGGGCAACCCGCTCTCCTTCCTTTACGGATTCTGTCAGGCCCACCGCCTCATCCAGGCGATCCGGAGGTACGATGAGATCGTCTATGGCCCTGCCCTCTATCTCCTCCGCGGTGTACCCGAACAGACTCAGGAACTCGGGGTTGGCCCTGATCATCCGGCTGTGGTTGTCCACGAAGGCCAGGGCCTCGGTTGCGCTCTCGAAGAGGCTCTTCAGACGGGTCTTCTCCGTCTCGAGCGCCTCCTGGGCCCGTTTGAGCTCGGTGATGTCCTCGAGAATGCCGTCTATGTACTCCACCTCGCCCCGGTCGTTCAGCTTGGCCGCCGCGCTGAGAGCGCCGATGAAACTGGAGCCGTCGGCTTTCTTGAACTTCGCCTCGTAGTGGGATATGGAACCCGACGCCTGCATGGCATCCACGAACAGCTTCCTGTCGGAGGCATCGTGGTAGAGGTCGGACACGCTCTTCCCGAGGATCTCCTCCATGCCGTAGCCGAACATCGCCGCCAGTGCCGGGTTTGCCGAGATCAGCGAGCCGCTGCGGCCACCGGTGGTTCTGAAAACGCCTACGGGGATGTTCTCGGTAAGCGTCCGGTACCTCTCCTCGCTGGCCCTTATCGACTCCTCCCACTGCCTGCGCTCCAGGGCGCCGGCAAGCAGCGCGGCGGAATGCTCGAGGAGGTAGAGGTCCGATTCCCTGAAGGCCTGGGGATCATCGCAGCTCTGTACCGCGGCTACCCCGATGCATCTGCCGGATATGGTGAGGGGCGCCCCCATCCATGTCTGCGTCTTCGAGCCTGACAGATCGACCTCGCCCAGTTTCTGGAGCCTCTCGAGCACGTCATCCCCTGCGAGAAGGGGCTTGCCTGTTCTTCTGACGTAATCGGTGAGGCTCTTGCTCATCTCCCTGTAGCCGCGAGAGGAGGCCCCGCCGCCATGGTCTGCCATGTATGGGAAGCTGTAGCTTTCGGTGGTCTCGTCGTAGAGGGCCACGAAGAAGTAGGCGGTATCCATCGCCTCGCCCAGCACCTCCCGGGCGGCGTCGAGAAACTCCTCTACTGACCTGTGCGGGTCGGCTGCGAGGTTGGAGATGCGGGACATGATCCGTCCCGGCATCTCCCGGGGGTATTCGCTGCGCTTGCCCTTGCCGCCTGATGCATTCATCTGGCTGTCCATCTGCAACCAAGACCGGTCGGACGAATCCGGTCTGCCAGTCGACGGCGGGTATCGCCGCCGGACGATCGATCAACAGCTGTAATCGAGTGTAAGCATAACGGAATCACCGTCTGCATGTGAGCCGCTTGCAGTTGCTGCGCCATTCGAAAACCTGATTCCATCGCTATTCTATTCCTAACCCGCACTCGGTCCAAACGGCTGTCCGGGTCTGAAAGGACAGAAGAACAACGGGCAAGAACGCCGGCACCGGCAGGACCGGAACCGCCACCACGATGAGGTACAGGGGCCGTTCGCCTACTCGTTCACGTAGCGAGTGCCCCGGCCCCGGGACTGCGTAAGGGAGTGATATCGGCTCCGGTTATGGCGTTGGAGAGGTTGAGAAGAACCCCGTTTAGATCTCCGCGAATGGCTCCTTGGCCGGACAGTTCTTAGACCCTCTGGGGACGGAGTGCTCCATTGTGCCGGGCGGGCCGGTCCCGTCGGGTGGCAGGTATGATAGCCGTATCTGGCTATAGCCTGCTCTGGCTACATACCGGCCAGCCATTTCATGAACACCACGTCGGTCAGCAGTAACCGGCTGACTCATAGGCGGAAGTGATCATCACCTCCCGCATTCGGCGAAGCGAGGAGGAGATGTCCGTTGGTGCCACCCCCAGGTGCCGCGCGATCTGCGAGACGGTTCGGCGTCCCGACTACTACAGCGTTCTGGGAACTCGCCGCTGCAGGGTGCTCAGCATTGCGATCCGGGGACCGTCGAGCTCTGCCGGACTCTTCGAGAATGGAGACGGCCTTACTCGGTCTGCAGGCCTGGGAGTCTTGCTCCAGGTGCACTGTTCACGATGAGGCAAGCTGTCAGGCCTCGGGTCTCATCGGTGGATCGCCGATGGGGCAACCGCGTTCTTTCCGCAGACCGGAAGGGAGTTCTGCATACTGTGATGCGACCTGCTGCTGACTCCGCTCTGCCGCGCCCATTGGCAGGTATTAATAATTTTCATGGCTACGTTAATAAGCAGTTCAGGCTGCTCCTTATTCCACCTGGTTGGAATATGGATGGGGTTTGAGTATCTTATTCCAGTCAATTGGAATATACGCCGCTTTGTAGTGCCGTTATTCCAGCAGGCGAAAACACGACGGGGGCGGGAGCGATGAGAGCGGGTAGATACGTCAGACAACTCAAGGGATACTCCGCATTCATTCCCGAGCCTCTTCCTCCCGACCCCCCGATTGAGATGGACGACGAGATGCGACGGCTGCTGTCCCGGGCGGACCGAGCGTTGGGCCGCCTCGACGGCGTTGCCTCCGTGCTGCCCAATCCGGACCTCTTTGTTGCCATGTACGTACGTCATGAGGCCGTTATGAGCAGTCAGATCGAGGGGACGCAGAGCACGCTGGGCGATGTGCTTGAGTTCGAGGCGGCGGGGATGCGTGACAGCCGTCCGAAGGACGTTGAGGAGGTGGTCAACTACGTTGGGGCGCTGAACTACGGCTTGGAGAGACTGAACGGGTTTCCCCTGTGCCTGAGGCTGCTGCGAGAGATCCATGAGCGTCTTCTGGAAGGTGTGCGCGGCCAGCACCGCACTCCCGGCGAGTTTCGCACCTCCCAGAACTGGCTGGGCCCGGAAGGATGTCTCCTTTCCGAAGCCGATTACGTCCCGCCTCCTGCACACGAGATGAAGGATTCTCTGGGCAACCTGGAGGAGTTCCTTCACGATGAGGAGTCTCTTCCGGTACTGCTCCACTGTGCCATGGCTCACGCGCAGTTCGAGACAATTCACCCCTTCCTCGACGGAAACGGCCGGGTGGGACGGCTTCTCATTACTCTGCTCCTCTGCCAGCGTGGAGTGCTTGGCAGGCCCCTTCTTTACCTCAGCTACTATCTGAGAGCGCACCGGGCCATGTACTACGACAGGCTCACCGCGGTCCGGAACGACGGGGACTGGGAGGGCTGGATCAAGTTCTTCCTGCGGGGCGTCTGCGAGACCAGCGAATCCGCCACCGCCACCGCTCGGGACATACTGGCTCTTCGGGAGGCGCACCGGGAACGGATCGGTCGGGAGTATACCGGAAGCGCGTATGGCCTTCGGCTGCTGGACTACCTCTATGAACGGCCTCTCCTCACCATCGGCTTGGCCCGGAAGGAACTCGGTTGCGCATACACCACTGCTTCGAAGCTGATAGAGAGGTTCGTCGGGCTGGGGATCCTGGAAGAGATCACCGGCAGGCAGCGCAACCGGCGCTACAGCTACAGGCCCTATCTCGACCTATTTGAGAGACAGGTGATCCCGGGGCCCGTAGGTCCCCGGGAAGGGGGTGTTCCCACCACGGAAAGCGCAGAGACGCCGTAGGTCTGAACATATCTCAAGTAGATCTTCTGATATGCGCACTTGCATCTCCGTTTGACACGACTGGACGCGCAGTTCGCTCCTATTTTATTGTGAGCCAGTATTTTGAAGTGTACTTGCCAGGAATGGCCGTGTGCCCAGGTTCTCAGGGGGCTTCCTGTGGCCTGCGCGATGAGGTCTATTGGGCCTGAACTTATGCTAGTGCGTGTCTTGCGCATCTCGTTGGCCGGCTTTGCTGCCTGAGTTGCCCGTCCACGGGGCGGCAACAATTGGCCGGTTTTTCTGCCCGAGGGACCGGCGGGGCCGTCTACGTCTCCCGGCGGAGGGCTCCGAAGTCGTGGAATACGAAGGGGACGATCTCGGGCTCGGGTATCTCGAAGCCCTGTACCCTACACGACAGGAAGACCACCAGGAGGCCGGAGGGATGCAGGAGTACCCTCTCTATGGCGAAGTCGTACACGGGCACTTGCATCACCGCGTCCCCGTCGGACCGCATCAGCTCTGTGGACTGGCTTTCGGCGGCGCTGGTCAGGTGGAGGCGGCAGGTGGTGGGGTGCATTCCGTAGTAGGCCTCCGTGGTGTCTGCGGGGGCCTCGAAGAGGTCGACCGAGTAGAGGCCGGGTGGGAGGCCGTCAACACTGTCTTCGAAGCGGAAGCTTCTTGTCTCCGCCTCCGGCGGCGAGTCCAGCGCCGGGTACTCCAGAGGGACCCCGGTATCGCCGGGTGAGATGCCGTATGCGGCGAGAAGGCTGTCCGCGGATGCGAGGTGCTCCCCGATGAGATCGGCGGGGTTCATAGACAGGGTCTGGTCCACACGCCGAAGGCTCTCGGTCAGGCTGTCCGCCTCCGTATCCAGGACGTGGATCTCGCTGTAGGGAAAGGCGCTCCCCTCGTATATGCCGGAGAGAGTGTAGGCCAGATACCCTCCCCCCTCGGAGAACCCGATCACCTGCAGCCGGGGGCGGGCGGAGAGCCCTGCCGGTGCCAGCAGGGCTGCAATGGCCGCCGCTGCCGTTGCGAACCTCATGGTACCGTCCCTTCGGCGTTGTATCCTCGGGCGCCTTACTCGTACAAGGAATGGCTGATTGGCCTGCCGCGGTCAAATACCGTTCTGGCCGGAAACCGGCTAATTGGGTTTTGACAGGCCGGGACCCCGTATCTATTGTGAACTCTGGAATGTCGCCCGAAGGCGGAAGTTCGAAGGAGTGGGCCCGTAAGGGTCTGAGATCCGGCTTGCTATTGGCTGGAGGGAAGGAGCAGAGGTGTTTGCTCAGCTGCTGCTGGCATTGCTCGTCACAAACGTCTCTTCAGATATGGAGGCCATCCCCGATTCTCATCACTATGCCGGTCTTCCCGGCGTTGCCTACCGGTCGCCGGATCTGGCAGAGCTGGCGGTCTTCGATGGTTCCGGTGGAGGCAGGGACTCATCGAACGTGTCCTTTGTGGGAAGCTGGCCCTTCGGCTGGGCGCAGAGCTCGGATGTCGACATGGCCAGGGAGCTGGCCTTCTGCGGCGCGGGAGGCGGTGTCTACATCCTGGATGTATCCGACAGAGGTAGTCCCGTTCTGGTGTCGGAGGCCATTCATGCCGGAGATGGCGTGGAGGATATCTGCTACGACCCTTCCAGTGGGCTGCTCTTCCTGGCGTGCGTCCAGGCCGGGCTGGAGATCTGGGACGTCGGTGAGGCCGATGATCCCGTGAAGGTGGGCGGCTACACCCTGGCCACCAATTACAATGGAGTCGCCGTCTCCGGTGACTACGCCTTTGTCACGGAGAGGGCCGAGGGCATGAAGGTGTTTGACGTCTCGAACCCACAGGACCCGGAAGTGGTGGGAAGCGTGGACGTCACCGAGCTCGTCTGCGACCTGACCGTATCCGGCGACTACGCCTACGTGGCAGCGGGCTACGGGGGCATGAGGGTCATCGATGTCTCCACCCCCGAAAACCCTCAAGAGGTCGGCGGCTATGACCCCCTGGCAGAGTTCAAGGATGTGGCCGTAGAAGGCGACTACGCGTACCTGGCCGCCGACCAGGACGGCATGGTCATTCTGGACATTTCCGATCCCGCATCACCCTCGCATGTCGGCTCCTGCAACACGCCCGGCTACGCAACCTGCATAGAGGTGTCGGGGAGCCATGCGTACGTTGCCGACTGGTACGACGGGCTGCGGGTCATAGATGTATCCGACCCCTTCGACCCCTTCGAGGCGGGTTATCTGGATGTCTCCGGGCAGGCCGAGACCGTTGCTCTGGGCGGGGATTTCGCGTACCTGGCCAACCATGACGGGCTGAGCGTGATATCCATCCAGACGCCATCCGACCCGGTGGAGACGGGATTCTACCAGACCCCCGGCTACTGCAAGGCCGTAGCCGCCAGCGGCGACTACGCCTACCTGTGTGATGGCGATGAGGGAATCCACATCATCGACATTTCGAACATCGCAGAGCCCGTATGGGTGTCCACATGTGCAGACCCCGGACAAGCGGAGGCCGCCTGCGCTTTCGGTGATTACGTAGCCGTTGCCGACTACGCTTCCTACAGCTTGAGGATAATCGATGTCAGCGATCCTTCGGTCCCCTTCCAGACGGGAAGCTGCGGCACCTCCGGCAGAGCCCGGGATGCAGTGGTGGCGGACGACTACGCCTACGTTGCCGCCAACGAGGCTGGCCTTCGAGTAATAGACGTATCCGACCCTTCCGACCCGGTGGTGGTGGGATCGTGCTCGTCGACCAGCTATGCAAGAGGGGTCGATGTGCAGGGGAGCTACGCCTACTATGTCGACGGCATTTACCTGAAGATCGCTGACGTTTCGAATCCCTCGAATCCCGTGGCCCTCGGGCAATGCGCCCTTGTGGGAACGGCGAGCGACGTAGCCGTCAGCGGAGACTACGCCTATGTGGCCTCGGACGAGGGCGATCTGAGAGTCGTCGACGTCTCCGATCCGGACGACCCGGTGGAGGCGGGGTCCTGCTTCATCTACGGCCGCGCTATGGGCGTCGATATCTCCGGTGACTACGCCTACGTGGCAGGCAAGAGCGGAGGACTGCGTGTGGTGGACATATCCGCTCCCGCAAACCCGTTCGAATGCGGTTACTACCTGGCCGCGGGCATAGGCGTGGAGCAGCTCGCGGTGAGCGACGATACCGTGTTCACCGCCTGCTGGTCCGACGGGCTTCAGATCTACTGCCTCGGCGAGACCTCCGTACAGGGGAGTGAGGAGCAGGGAGACGGCCTTCTGAGGGTGACTCCCAATCCCTCGGGGGGATCTCCCCTGGTCAGCTTCGAGCTGAGCTGCAGCGCGAACGTGACGCTGCTGGTGTACGATGCCGCAGGACGTCTGGTGGCACGTCCGGTGAGCGGGGCCATGCCGGCCGGGGCCCACAGCACCGGACTCGGCGAGCTTCCGGCCGGATGCTACGTTGTGGCGCTCAGGGTCGATGCCCCTCAACAGTCGGTTGACACGGGGAAGTTCGTGGTGCTTGATTGAGGGGTCGAGCAGGGGCTGAGTAACGCCTGCCTGCGCGGGCCGGGGTCTGCAGGCCGTTACGGCCTCGGGCTGGCCTGTCTCTCCTATGCATGGACGAAGCCGAAGGGAGTTGCATCGTGACCCGAGCCCCCATCAAGGTCGAGCTGGAACGGGACATCCTCGAGATTCTGTCGGGCGATGCCCGGCGGGTGGCGGAGATCGTCTTCGACGACAGCGAGATCCAGGCCCTCCAGGACTACGCCAACGTGGTCTCGGTGAAGAGGCTGGGCATGAACGACCACGGTCCGGTGCACGTGAGGATATGCGCCCTGAACTCGCTCACCATGCTGGGCCTTCTGGAGTCGGCGGGCATTCAGGCCAGCCTGCACCGGGAGTCGGGCCTGGATGCCGACGCCAGCAGGACGGCCGTCTTCCTGGGGGCGGTGCTCCACGACCTGGGGATGTCCATAGGCCGCGATGACCACGAGGAGTACTCCCTGCTCCTGGCCAAGCCGATAGTCGACCGGATACTGGCAGAGATCGAGCCGGACTCGATACGCAGGCGTACGGCGATAGCCTCCACCGCCCTGGAGTGCATAGCCGGGCACATGGCCACCAGGAAGATAGGCTCGGTGGAGGCCGGGCTGGTGCTGGTGGGCGACGGCTGCGACATGGAGCACGGAAGGTCGCGGGCCCCGGCCAGGCTCTCCCTGGCGCCGCAGGTCGGCGACATCCACCAGTACTCCGCCGCAGCCGTGGAGGACGTGGAGATCTCGAAGGGCGGGGCGAAGCCCATACGCATCGGCATCACCCTGCGGGAGAACGCGGGGTTCTTCCAGGTGGAGAACGTCCTCTACCCCAAGATCAGCATCAGTCCGGTGAAGGAGTACATCGAGCTCCACGCCGGCCTGAAGGGCAGGGAGCCGCTGCAGTACCTGTAGGGTGGCAAGGCCGGACTCTTCAGCGGATTGCTCCGGCGCCTGGGCCGTTGCAGGGCATCGCCGCATTTCTCTCATCCTCTGCCGTCGGTTACCCCCTTGGTCGCCGCCGGGGCGCATTCGAGAGCTCCATCTCGGCGGTGAAACTGGTATGTGCAGGTCCATTCGCGTAGTAGCATGATGTCCGGCAAGCATGAGATGCAGATAATGGGCCTCAATGAAGGGGAGTGTAGCAAGTTTGCAGGGACCGCCCGTCCTGCTGCCGCAGTCGTCCTCGAGGTCTTTCCCGGCGGCTGCGGGGGGAGCGGTGAGCCCGTTTCCGCGGAGACCGGGCCTGATACCCTCGATATCATCAGCAGAACTGCCATAGGTGCGGAGGAGTGCGACGCCGGGGGAGGCTTCGCGGAGGTGGCTTCCGTATGCCATGCCCCGGACAGCAGCCTGCTCGTGGTTGACAAGAGGATGGCCAACGTCAGGCCGTTCTCCCCGACGGGGAGCTCACCGAGCACAGGGACGTGGCCGTGTCGGGTGCGGGTTCGTGTTCGTGTCGGACCTGCGCGGCCAGATCGGGCCGGTACTCCTTCCGCTGATGCCTCTTTCGCAACAGGGCCGGTACTGGCGGAGGATCCCCACCAGCCGCTTCCGGCGGGGGGCGATGGCGCATTGTGAAAGGGTTCAGAGCTGCGCGCCTCTCCGGGGATATGACGGCCGTGGCGGACACGCCGGTTTTTGACTGAGAGGGACCGCCCCCATATAGTCACCTGAACGGAAGATGCCGCCTGGCAAAAGGATGAAGCACCGAAGGGACCGTTTCAACCGAATGCCGGTATTCGGTTTCCCGTCGCCTTCCGGCTCCGGTACTGGGGGTAACAGATGTCCAAGAGCGACTTGGAGCAGAAAAGGCAGCGAGAGAAGACTTTCTACGTTGACAGGCTACGGTCGATCTCCAATCGATGGGAGGACCTGTCGCTCAAGGTTTTCAAGATCAGCCATGGGGGTGCGTGGTTCCTGGAGTCCCTGAAGCGGCATCGGAAGCTCCTTCCATCCGGGGGGCGGGTATTGGAGATCGGCGCCGGATACGGATGGGCCGCCTGCATGTACAAGTACCTCTTTCCCGATGCCCACGTGATCACCACGGACCTGAGCGAAGCCTCAGTGGAAGACCGCGACCGGTGGGAGAGGCTGTTTGGAGTGCAGGTAGACACAGCTTATGCATGCAGCAGCGATGATATCCCGGAGCCCGACGCCAGCATGGATATGGTCTTCTGTTTCTCCTCGGGGCACCACTTCGTAGCACATGAAGATACGCTCAAGGAGCTTCACCGGGTCCTGAAGCCGGGAGCCAGCGCCATCTACTTCCACGAGCCGACCTCTCCCCGGTACCTGTACAGGCTGGCCCGCTGGCGGGTGAACCGCAAGCGCCCCGAGGTCCCCGAGGACGTTCTCATTCCCTCCAGGCTCAAGAGGCTGGCCCGGGACATCGGACTGGAGGCGTCTGTCATCTTCTGTCCCCATACACAGAACCGGGGTGAGTTTGAAACGCTCTACTACGGGATCATGCGCAGACTGAGGATACTGCAGTACATCCTCCCTGCCACGGCGGATTTCGTGTTCACACGAAGCGAGTAGGCCCTCCCGCAGCTGCCCGCCGATCTATCGAAGTCCTTGATTCCCGGGAATCAGCCGTAGCGCAGCATTCGGCCCGGCTGCCCGGTTTCGCTCTCAGCCTCCGCCGAGGCGGAGCGGGTGCTCCGTTGGAAGGCAGGACCCGACATCTGCAGGACGGGAACCACCACCACGATAAGCTGCAGGAGCCACCCGGCCCGGAGTCTGTTCCGTGACGAGTGGCTTTCGGGTCCGGACGTTGGGCAGGGGAGCCCATCGCGACTCTGGCGCGCTGCCGGTGGGGGGTGAAGGGTACGCCCGGCCCGCAGCCAGGACCCATCATGCCGGAGTCAGCCTGCCGATGTCTTCCTGCCGTACGGCCTTCTCCCTGCCGCGTCACTCTCCTTCGGGCTCGACGCTCCCCGGCTCCTCCTCGGGAATGCCCGGGCCCCGCACGTATCTCTCGGTAACCGTGACCCCGTAGGATCCTGTGGAGATGGTCAGGGTGTCTCCGCCATCCGACACAGACCAGGTGTACTCGGTAACGGTTCCCGGCTGCACCGGCCCCGGTGCATTGGTAGCGCTCACCGTCCACGTCATGGTGTCTTTCTCTACCTCTATGTCACCCTCCACGAAGTAGCCGGGAGTGGTGGAGAGGTATCCTCCCTCGGTGCCGATGCCCAGCTGGGCGGGCTCGAAGGGCTGGGCGGCCCCGTCCACCAGCAGCTGGATCCGCTCCCACTCCCCCGACCAGACCGGTACGTCGGTGGAGTCGGCCGGCACGGTGGAAGCCAGCATCGCCAGAGTCACGCAGAGCAGCATGTCTTACCTCCAGTCAATGGCTTGGCGCGTGCAGACGCAGTGCCTGCATCTTGTGGTCCCGGCCACTGGCTACAAGGCATTGCCGCGATGGCCGCATGGGGCCGGGTGCCCGGATCGAGTTCTCTGCGCAGCAAAGGACGCAGAAAACCGAACATTTGTCAAGTACAACTTCGTATATGATCGGTTACATGCCTTCCCGCCCGGTTGGATGCCGGTACGCTTCCGGTCAGAAGGGGAAGAACGCCGGCACTAGAAGAACCAGTATCACCACCACGCTGCGCTACAGGATCTAACCGGCCTGATTCAGTCTCGGAACGAGTAGCATCCAGGCACTGGAACCAGGCTATCGGGCAGCATGGCCGCACGAATACCTAGGTGTCCAGATCGAATCCTCCGTGAAGCAGGGGATTCATCACATGGACACCTCTGAAGCCGAGCTCGTCGGTTCCATTGTAAATGACGAGAGCTTGGCCCAGGCGGTCACCGACGGAGTTGCTGAAGCTGCGGATGCCCTTCAGGAATTCCGGCGAGAAGGTCATGGCGGATTTGATCTCAACCGGATGGAGCAGTCGGCCTTCCGGAACGACGAGATCAACCTCACTGCCGTGGGAGTCTCTGAAGAAGTAGAGGTCGGGGGTGCGTCCGTGGTTGAGCTTTTTCTTGAGGACCTCCGCGATTATCAGGTTCTCGTATATGCCACCACGAAGCGGGTCACGCTCGACCTGCTCCACCCTGTGTATGCCCAGCAGGAAGCAGGCGAGGCCGGTATCGGTAAAGTAGATCTTGGGTGACTTGATCACCCGCTTCCCGACGTTCTCGAAGAACGGCTTCAGCTCGTAGATTACGAAGGAGGCCTTAAGGACCTCTATCCAGGATCTGATAGTGGTCGAACTCACTCCCGCATCATTGCCAAGGGAGGTTAGGTTCAGGACCTGGCCGATTCTGCCCGCCAGGAGACGGAGGAATGTCTGAAACCTGCCCAGGTCCCTGATGCTCATAAGAGCCTGAACGTCCCGCTCTATGTACGTCTGCAGGTAACCGGAGTAGAAGCGCTGAATATCGAGGCCGCGATCCCATACCCGCGGATACCCCCCCTTCAGGCAGAGCTCGAAGGCAGCCGGCTCGATATCGTAGGCCTTCAGCTCCTCGAAGGAGAAAGGCAGCAGATGCATGACAGCGGTGCGACCGGGCAGAGTCTGGCTGACGGCCTGATGCAGCTCGGGCTGATGACTGCCCGTCAGTATGAACTGCCCCGGATCGCTGTTCTCGTCTACCAATCCCTGGATGTAGGAAAGAAGCTCTGGCACGCGCTGTATTTCGTCGAGGATAGTGCAAGAGGGGCACCCGGCCAGAAAGCCACGAGGATCTTCGGTGGCCAGTAACCGCGTGTCCGGATTCTCCAGCAGTCTGTATCCAGCATCGGGAAAGGTCATTCTTACGAGTGTGGTCTTTCCCGATTGCCGCGGCCCGAGGACGGTTGAGACGGGATACTCCCTTGAGGCATCTCCGAGCTCCTGTTGCATTACACGCGGAATCATCATGGAGAGAGGATGCAAAAAACTGAACATATGTCAAGTGTAACTTCGGATATGTTCAGTTACGTCACCTCCTGCCAAGCTGGACTTCAGTACGTCTTCGGTCAGAAGGGGAAGAACACCGGCACCAGCAGGACCAGTATCACCACCACGATGAGCTGCAGGAGCCATCCGGCCCTCAGGTAATCCCGGAACGAGTAGCCGCCCGGACCCAGGACCAGCGTGTTGGGCGGGGTGGCCACCGGGGTGAGGAAGCAGGCCGAGCAGGCCAGGGCCACGCCCATGAGCAGGGGGGCGGGGTTGCAGCCCAGCAGGATGCCGGTCTCCATGGCCACCGGGGCCAGCAGGGCGGCGGTGGCGGTGTTGGACATGAAGTTGGTCACCAGCACCGACACCAGCACCAGGGCGGCCAGCACGGCGTAGTTGGGGTTCAGGTGCAGGGATTCGGTGGCCCCTATCATGCCGTTGGCCAGGAAGTCCGCAGCGCCGGTGCTGATCAGGGCCGGCTTCAGCGAGAGCATTCCCGCGAACAGGAAGATGGTGGTCCAGTTGACGGCGCGGAACGCCTTCTCGGCGGTCATCACCCCCGTGGCTATCAGCACCACAACCCCCAGTACGGCATAGGCGGTGAGGGGGATGCTGCGGAAGTAGCCGGCCAGGGGCGGAAAGAGCCTCTGCCAGATGGGGTCCATGGCCATGAAGAAGACCACCAGCAAAAAGACCGTCACGGCTATGGGGGCCTTGCCGGTGTCGGGCCTGGCGTGTTTCTCGGGGCAGGACGCTGCCGGAGCTTCTGTCTCTTCCTCTTGCTCGGGCCTATCCCTGCCGGACAGCAGCTTGCGTCCGAAGGTGGACAGGAAGAGCATGCCCCCCACGAAGACGAAGATGCCCACCTTGGAGTACTCGAAGAAGCCGAAGGTCTTCCCGCTCATGCTCTCGTAGGTGGACTGAACGATGCCGTTGGGCGGGGTGCCTATCAGGGTGAGGGTCCCGCCCAGTGATGTGGCGAAGGCCATGGGGATCAGGAGCTTCTTCAGGGAGACGCCGCTCTGCTTGGAGATGGCCATAATTATGGGAAGCAGGCAGGCGGCGGTGCCGGTGTTGCTGAGGAAGGCCGACATCACCGCGGCCACCAGCATGATGTGTATCACCAGGCTGGTCTCTCCCCCGGAGGCGAACCTTACGATGGTGGCGCCTATCCTGTCGGCCACTCCCGTCTGGAAGAGCGAGTCGCCGATGATGAACATGAACAGGAACAGCAGCACCCACTTGTCGGCGAAGCCGGAGAAGGCATCTGCGTAGGGGACGATCCGCAGGAGCACCAGCAGGGAGGGGACCACCATGGCTGTGGCAACTATGGGGATGGCCTCGGTGAGGAAGAGGACGGCGGTGAGGGCGATTATCCCCAGGACCAGGAAGATCTCCGTGCTGTCGCCGTACTCCCCGGGGGCGGCGGCCAAGGCCTGGGGCGCCAGCAGCAGGAGGCATGCCACGGGAAGCATGACGAATAGCCGCGAGTTTCCGCTCATAACTGCCCCCGTCCGCAGAATGCCATCTCCGACCCTTCCGGGGTGTGGTTGAAGGTGGGCTATTGCAGATTAATGCCGTGCTGTATCGTCCGTGACGAGGAGCAAAGAATACCTCTGCCTGAAGGCCAAAGCAAGGTGTCGGGGCGGGCTGAACTGGACTCCCGTCAGTCAAGGCAGCCGGCAGGATGCACATTTGGAGCGGCTTTGGATATAGTGCATGAACTGGCGTACAGTAGGCTGCGGGGTAGCATGGAGAAGCGGTACTCAGTACGTCTGGATTGCGGGCAATATTCGTTTCAATCGAAAGGAGCCGGGAATGCGGATGATAATCACCCTGATATTGGCGCTAACGTTGGCCTGCGGAGGGGCAGGCCGGCCATCGGAAGATGAGGCCGCAACCGGGGATCAATCGCAGCACGAAGATGTGGAGCTTGCCATTGTCGACACCATCGGCGTCGAGCTGGGGGACAGCAATCTCGTACTGGGGTCGCCGGCGGCCTCCTGCTGCATGCCGGAGGGCCGGGTGGCGATACTGGACATGGACAAGCACTCCGTGGGGGTGTACTCCCGGGACGGGCGTTTCATCGAGTCCGTGGGGCGTGAGGGAAGCGGCCCGGGGGAGTTCAACATGCCCGGCGGGATGACGGTGACCCCTTCGGGTGGGCTGGTGGTCAGCGACTTCGGGGCAAGAAAACTGATAAGGTTCGACCCCGATCTGGACTATTACGGTGAGCTGACCGGTTTCTTTCCTTCCCCTCCCCAGGACGTAGTATTCCTCGGCGACTCCAGCTTCGTGGGCAGGGCCGTTGCCTATGAGACGGGCGGAGAGACCGTGGAGGCGGGTTTCATGGTGGCCCTCTGGAAGGCCGGCTCAGTTGAGCCGGAGGTGGTCTACCTGCGTGAGCTGTCGCCCTTCGACCCGGAGGACATGTTCGGCTCCCAGGCCACTGAGATGCTGTTCACGGCATCTTCCGACGGGACGGTATACACCTGCGCAAAGTCTACAGAGGAATTCTCCTTCCAGGCATGGAATCCCGACGGGTCGGAGCTTTTCAGGGTGAGCGAGCCCTTCGAGAGGGAGCCCAAGACCCCCGAGGAGATAGAGCGGGAACGGGAGTACATCCACGAGCTGTTCACCAGCCGGGGTGCGCCCGAGGAGATGGTGGAGTCGTTCGAGCCGGACCCGTACCGGGTCGCCATCAGCTATCTGGGGATAGCTCCCGACGGCAACCTCTGGGTCCGACTGGGGGCCCGCAGACATCCGGTCTTCCGGGTCTACGACCCCCATGACGGCACCTATCTGTACACCGCTTCCCTGGATTCCGCAGTGCACGAGGGGGAGCTGGATGTCAGAATGAACAGGTGGGGCTTCACCGCCCGGGACCCCATGTCCGACATGTGGCCCCGGGTCTACGTGCTGGAGTACGCAGATTCTCCAGGCGCACCCGGTACCGGCATGGCGGACTGAGAAGGCTCCAGAAATACACCCATCCTCGAGGGACATGGCTCGCTGCAGTCCGATGGGGGGCAGCGGTCATGGGTGGGCTGGCGTGGCGATGCTCATATGCTCCGGGGGTCAATGCGTACCATGGCGGGCGTCTTTTGTGGCACCTCTTGACCCCAGTATCGACTGATGTAAATATTGCATCATATGATGCATTTAGTGCATTCTCTGTTGGAAAAGGGGTGCCCGAGTGCTCGAGAGCCTGCTTGGATCGGGGAGCCGGGAACAGGTCCTGCTGTTCATCGTGGCCCGGGGAGAGGGCTACGCCCGGGAAATCGCCCGGTTCTTCGACGTCGATTACAGGCCCATCAGGAACCAGCTGGTGAAGCTGGAAGAAGGCGGCGTTCTCGTCAGCAGGCCCGCCGGGAGGACGACTCTGTATACGCTGAACCCCCGGTGTCCGTACAGGGATGAGCTTGTGGCTCTTGTGGAGAAGGTTCTGACCTTCTGTCCCGAGGATCTCAGAGAGAGGCTGATGAGGAACAGGAGAAGGCCGAGGAGGCAGGGCAAGCCCCTATGAAGAGCATCGGAGACATGACCCGCGCCGAGCTCGCCGCCCTGGTTCAGGAGAGGCTCCGGGCGAAGGGCGTCGAGGAGATACTCTGCGGAGGATCGTGTGTCTCGATCTACAGCGATGAGACTTACGTGTCCGACGACCTGGACCTGGTCCACGCCAGCCTGCTCTCACCCCGGCGGCGGGTAATCAGGGAAACTATGCTGGAGCTGGGTTTTGGCGAGGAGGGCCGGCACTTCGCCCATCCCGAAACGGATCTCCTCGTGGAGTTCCCTCCCGGTCCGCCGTCTCTGGGGGATGAGCCCGCAGGGAAGATAGAGGAGATGCCGGAAGCTACGGGACTGCTTCGGCTCCTCTCTCCCACGGATTGTGTCAAGGACAGACTGGCCTGCTACTTCTACTTTGGCGATGAACAGTGCCTCCGGCAGGCGCTTCTGGTGGCCCGCCGCAGGAGCATCGATATGGCCGAGGTGGGTCGGTGGGCGGGGAAGGAAGGCCGGGAAGAGAGACTGCGTCGCTTCCAGGACCTCCTGAGAGGGTGACCGGGAGCGGGGCCTGATCCCCTCAGCGGCTGCCGCCGCTTTCCTTCATGGCCAGCCTGTAGCCGGGTCTGCGGAGAACCGGCACCGACCCTTCGGCTCTGTCTAGTCTGCGGTGCTCTCGAAGTCTACGTCGTCCACCCACAAGGCCCCCGACATGCTGTGGAAGACCAGGAAGCGGATGTCGTGGACTCCCTCCTCCTCCGGAGCCAGCCTGAGCGTATCCTGCTGCCAGTCGAAGCTGCCCTCGTATCGGTTCTTGACGGAGTGCCATCTCCCCGTGGCGTCGATGTAGCGAAAGCCCACGTAGCAGTTCTCGAACTGCTCGGCCTCCCGCCGGATGCTCTCGCCGCGGACGCTGTATGTGGCCGTAAGTGGCACGGCGTCATCGGGGACCTGGGAGCCGACGGAGTACCAGATGTGGGTATCGGCGTCGCCCTCGATGCGCAGGCTGGCGCTGCCCTCGGTTCTGACCGATGTGTCACGGGCCATGACAGATGTCCGGTCCCCGGAGCCCGATCTGGCACCCTGGCTGGCCGTCATGTGCAGAGGGACGCCGTCTGCGAAGTCGTCGAAGCTCAGATCGTGCAGCCTGGCGGGCGCCGGCTGCTCAAGCCCGAAACGGTAGGTCCGCGGATTGTTCAGCCATTCCACCACTTCCCCCACCGGGTCGGATGAGTCCAGCCAGTAGTCCGGTGTATAGCCCACACCCTCCTCGAAGCCCGGGACCAGGAAGAGCTTGCAGGGCAGGTGCAGCTTGATTCGGGAGTTGGGCAGCCAGTAGTGCCGGACCTCGCCGAAGGTGCCCACGCCGCCGGTGTTCTCGCCCACCAGGACCGCTTCCGGAACGGACTTGGTGTAGTCCACCAGGGCCTCCCCGGACGAGGCGACGCCCCGGTCGATCAGGAAGACCGCCCGGCCCTGGTAGTCGCCCATCCGCCTGGGAGGGATCTCCTGGGTTACGTTGAGCCAGTTCCGGACCGGCCTGTCCCGCAGACGCTCGAGCGTCCCCTTCATCTGCTCTACGTAATCCGCGAGATGCTCGGGCATGCCCTCCGAGACCGGCATGTTCGCAGCAGCGCCTATCGTTGCCGGCGAGCAGAGCTCGGCGTACAACAGCCTCCACTGGGCCACGCCGCCGTTGAGGCTGGCCACGAAGTCGCGGGGGTAGTTGCTGCTGCCGCCTCCGTTGCCCGTCACGTCCACCACGAACATCTCCTCCCCGGCCAGCTCCTCGCCCTTCGCCACGAACTCCTGAAGAACGGAGTCGGCCCGGTAGCCGAAGCTGGAGACCCTGGCCACGGGGACTCCCTCCATCTCGCGGGCGCTGTACACCGCATCGCCCGTGCGTCCGGCCTCCGTCAGCCGGCACTCGTGCAGGGGCAGCATCAGCGCCGCCGTCGCCTCCGAGCCGGGGGCGGCCAGGAAGGAGAAGGGCGCTTGAGTTGTGTACTCCCTGCTGAATACTCCCAGCTGGTACTGCTGCGCCCCCTCCCGGGAGAGGATGGGGAACAGCCCTTCTTCGGGGCCGGCGTATACCATTCCCGGCTCCACGCCCCGGGCCAGGGACTGCACCACAACGTACACCGGACGGCCGTCGAATCCGGCCTCCTCGGCCGGCTCCACGATAACGTCGGCGAAGTAGGGGCACCATCGCTGCAGGAAGGTGTGGCGGCGGCGGGTGGTCATCCGGAGGTGGCCGTCCTGTATGCCCGATAGGCCTTCGGCTATTGCGCGGCCCATCTTTTCCACCGAGACCATGCCGCCGTCTTCGGCGAGGGCCGTGATGCTGTCCACAACAGCGTCGAAGTCAACGCCCCGGCCCATCCAGTAGTGGTATCCGCTGTAGCCGTTTTCCAGGATGTAGCCCAGCATCTCCGCATCCTCCCGGGCCTCGGCGGCAGTTATGCTGTCGGGGCACCGCTCCCGGCTGGGCGGGGCCATCTCCATGAAAGTGGTGGGGCGGTTGAGGGCCCCTATGTACTCGGCCAGGGGACCCTCCAGGGCTTCGGGCCTCATCTCCTCGCACTCCTCGCCGTAGAGGAAAGTCAGGTCGTCCACCCAGAGGGTTCCGCTCACCGATGAGAAGATCATGAAGCGGATGCTGTCCGCCAGCTGGGCCTCGGCGTCCAGGTAGACGGTGATCTCGGTCCAGTCGAAGGTGCCTGCCGGGATTCGGGCGACGGCGTAGCTGTTGTCGCCCTGCAGCCCCCGGTATCTGAACCCGGCGTAGATGTTGTCGTACTGGCTCGGCGTTGCCTGCAGGCCCTCTCCCTTCACCCACAGCCGGGCCGCCACGCGGCCGACGTCATCGGGTATGTCCGCCTGCAGGGCGTACCAGTGGGTGGTGGAATCGGTTCCCTCCATGCGCAGGCTGCTCTCCCCGGATCTGAGGACAGTCGTGTCGCGATGGAAGCTGTTCTCGATCCCGGCATCGCCGGTCTCGGCCCCGATCTCGGGCTCCATCCCGGCCGGAGTACCTTCCTCGAAGGCCTCGAAGCCGATGGAGCCGATGCGGGTGGCGGCCTCCTCCCCTGCGGCCGGGGCCGGCTCGGATGTCTGCTGCGAGAAGGCGGGCGAGACCAGCATGCCAGTCATCAAGAGAGCGATGACGATCATCGGCGGCAGAAGGCCGGGACGTACTGCGGGGCCGGGCATGTTGCTGCTGAAGAGCATTTTGATTCCCTCCGATTAAGTGGCAGGCACCAGGCGGCTTCGTGCAGCAGGGACTATGAAAGGGCCCGGGAGAGGCTGCAAGTCCTTCCTGGCAGTGGGATTCGGCCTCAGATTCCCAGGGCTTCCCTGCGACGGGCGATGAGGTCTCTGTAGAGTTTCCTCTGCCCTTCGTCGAGGAAGCTGATGCCTATGAGCCTCAGCCATTCCGGGATGGCCTCTCCCAGCGCCGTCAGGGCCTTCTCCGTCACAGTCTGCGGCAGCTCCAGCCGGTTGTGGCCGTAGTAGCCCACCAGGTCTCTGCGGGTGAGGTTTCTCCTCTTGCCGCGCAGGGGGAGGGCCATCTCCTCGATCTCATCTTCGCTCCTGCCCAGGGCCCTTAGGGCCACCGTGGTGCTGAGGCAGTCGTACAGGGGGGACAGCTCCACCTTGCCCTCCCGCCTGATGACGGAGAAGTTCTTGAGATGCATGTCCTCGTTGCCGGTTAGCCAGCAGAACAGGATGCGGCGGAACAGCCTGGCCCTCTCCACCGCGGCGAAGGTGCAGTACCCGTCCACCAGCCCGGCCAACCGCTCCATGCTGTAGTTGTACTTGGTGTCCCGGCCCTTCCCCGCCAGCTGGGCGAAGTCCTCGGTGGCCCGCTTGCCCGCCCGGCCCACGCGGTCGAATCTGCGGACGAAGTAGGTCATGGAGCCGTCGGCTGCGTAGACCAGGCCGCTGACGGGAACCTCCAGGCCGGCGACCCTGGCCATGTGCATGGTGAGGGCCTCGTTCTCGGGCAGCTGGGGGTAGTCGGCGTGCTGCGGCTTGAGGATGTATTGGCCGTTCTTGGAAACGGCTTCAAAGACACCCCTCTTCACGCTGAGCCTGGCGCTGAGCTTGGGCTGCAGGCCCTGGATGGAGAGCTTTCCCGCCAGGCGTATGGCCTCCCGGCGCTGTTCGGAGGCGGACATCGGCAGGGACCGGAGCCGCTGCAGGCGGCTGTTGAGCAGCCGCAGACCCTCCGACGAGTAATCGGCTTCGCCGCAATCACGATAGGTGATGGGACAGCGGCTCATCCCGCGGCCTCCACCGTTACCGCCCCCACCAGATCGCGGCCCACCGCCAGGAGCTGGGTGAAAAGGTCGTTCCGGTCGATCTTCTGCTGCCGCAGCAGCCCCTCCAGCATCTCGCCCTCGGGGAGCAGACCCTCGAAGAAGGGGGGGAAGTCCTCGAAGCGCCAGACCCTGCGGCCGGTGGGCATGGTCAGGGACACCGGGGGCCCCTCGTAGCCCTGCAGGTACTCGAACCTGTAGGAGCCGTCGGCAAGCTCCTCGAGGAAGCCCGCGGCAACGCCGTGGACCATGACCCTGGCCCGGCGCGCCGCGGCGGCTTCCGCCTCCGGCATATCGCTTCGGGTCGAGGCCTTGGTGTTATCCGCCTCCACGGTGGCGGTCCTCCTCCCAATCGGCCGTCGGCTCGGCCGCGCTCTCCTCATACTCAGCGACGAAGGGGCCGGAGATCTCCATCCTCATGCTCAGGACGGCCATTACCGCCAGCAGGCTGTCCACCTGTACCGTGGCCTTGCCGTGCTCGATGTCGAACACCGTGGTCTTTCCGACGCCGGCGAGGTCGGCCAGCTCCAGCTGCGTAAGCCCCGCCTTCCTGCGGTGGTGCCGGACGAGGCCGCCGGCGCGGCACATTACCCGTTCGGGCTTCATTCTCGGACCCCCTGTCTATTACTGCCGCAGCGGTAAAATACTGGATTTCAGCCGAAAGTCAACGGGATTTGGTCCTGAATCCCGGATTCATACTGTTAAGGCGGTAATAGTACGCGTGTATGATGAAAACGGACATCTGGTAAGGTTATATGGAGCGTAATTTGCTGCCCAAGCGGTAATGTATTGCCTGTCATTGGTGCGAGTGGCCGTGGTAGGCCGGGGCAGCTTCCGGTTTGCCGCTCGGCCCGTCCGCAGCGGCATGGGTATTCTGTCCGGCTGCTGCCGGCGGCTGGGTGTTGCTGCCGGCGCGGCGGCGGATATCGTATGTGTGCAGACAGTACTGAAGAGGCGGCAGTATGCCGCCGCCCTACCGAAGGGGGATCTCATGTCGCCGGCTGCAGTGGCAGTGGCCATCATCGTGGTGGTGGGAGGGATCATCTGGCTGGCCTTCCACCTGGAGCGCAGAAGGAGGGAGGCCTGGAAGGCGTTGGCCCTTCGGCTGGGGGCCGACTTCGAGGCCAAGGGGTCGGACCTGCACCTGCGCTTTCCCTTTCAGCTCTTCGGACGTGGCTCGCGGCGGAGGACGAAGAACCACCTGTGGTGGAAGTCGGAGGGGGCGGTGGTGCACCTGGCCGACTACTACTACACGACCCGGCGCTACACGGGAAAGGGAACCTCCTCGCAGACCCACAGCCAGACCGTCTGCCTGGTGGAGAGCGCCGACCTCGACGTGCCGCGGACCTTTCTGCGGCGGGAGCTGGGGGTGCTGGACTGGGCCGGTGAGAAGCTGGGGGCGCAGGACATAGACTTCCCCGAGGACGGGGAGTTCTCCAAGGCCTTCGTGCTGAAGGGGGACGAGGTGCGCACCCGGCAGATAATGACCCCCGAGCTGCGCCGCCACCTGCTACAGCACAGGAAGGCCTTCTCCACGCTGGAGATGGGCCAGGGCGCGGTGATGGTGAACTTCGGCCGCAAGCGCAAGCCGGAGCAGTTCGAGGAGCTGGTGTCCCTGACCATGCAGGTCTACCGGGTCGCCGCCACCGGGGGCAGCGTCTGGTAGGCCTTTACGGCGGGGTCAGCCCAGCGTCCTGAGGTAGAAGCGGTGGTCCTCCAGCTTCGTCTCCACCAGGAGGCCCCGGTCCACCAGGCTCTGCACCGCGGACCAGTCCGCCCCCGCCTTCCACAGGAACTCCTCCACGGCATCGTCCCGCATGGGGTGCACCGAGGTTATGCTCAGCAGGTCTTCCTCCACGTCGCCGGTGGAGGCGAAGGCGTTGCCCTCGTAGCCGATCAGATACTCCACGTGGTCCAGACGGCGGCTGAGGATCTGGAAGG
>Ga0207797_1000796_pt1 | contig 23608 bp, 23 predicted proteins | sample PRCRCaboRojoPR_6_FD_187275 | JGI IMG/M metagenome (GOLD analysis project Ga0207797, IMG submission 187275) | Marine sediment microbial community from Cabo Rojo, Puerto Rico - PR CR 10% Liquid 1 (SPAdes) | ecosystem: Environmental > Aquatic > Marine > Coastal > Sediment | place: Cabo Rojo, Puerto...
CCGTCGAGAAGATGCACCTCACGGCCGACGGCTTCGGCATCGAGACGGAGATGGCCGTCGAGTGTGCGAAACGGGGGATTCCGACGACGGTGGTGCCGGTGACCTACTACCCACGACCCGCCGGGTCGAACACGAACCTCCACCCGATCCGGGACGGCGGGATCATCTTCCTCGAACTCTACCGGCGTGCGAAGACGAACAACCCCCTGTTCTACTTCGGGAGCCTCGGCACCGTCTCGACGGTGACGGGCGTTCTCGTCGCCGTCTACGTCGGCGTCGAGTGGGTCACCCAGCGGATCTCCCACGAAGTACTCGCCGTCGTCGCGGCCTTCGCCATCCTCGTCGGCGTCCAACTCCTGATGTTCGGGATGCTCGCGGACCTGATCCTCTCGTTGCACCAAGAGCAGTTGCGGGAACGGGAGTGAAGGGCAACCCGAAACGGGTGCTTACCGTCGCTTAACCGGGATTAAACCGGGACGATCCGGCTTTCGCGTCTGTACGTTTGATTACGGTGACAGATGAAGGGTGGGTGCCGCCCACCATGGATCTCCACACGCTCCTGACGGTCGGTTTCGTGGTGCTCGCCGTCGGCACGGCGTTCGTGATGGCACGCGTCGGCGCAGTTGCCATCGGGGTGCTCCCGGCCACGCCGGGTGTCAGCGACGCGGCCGGCGACGCGGCCGGCGACGCGACCGGCGACGAGACCGAGACCGACGAGGACGCGTCCGCTACCGCGACCGACGAGGACGTGTCGACTATCCGTGACGGCGCTGACCGGTTGGGGGGATCACGGATCACGGCGGCCGACTACGAGCGAATTCGGAACCACCTACAGAAAGACCGCTGCCACCGACGCCCGGACGACCTCCTGCCGTCGGACGACGACGGGTCGTGACGGGCGACGGTGAACCCCGTATCGGCACGCAACCGAAGGTACATCCGTTCGCCGGGTCTCCGCTCTCGCATGCGCGACCTCGACGAGACCGACCTCGAAATTCTGCAGGCGCTGATGGACGACGCCCGTCGGCCGTGGGCGGAGATCGCCGAGATGGTCGATCTGTCACCGCCCGCGGTGTCGGATCGCGTCGACCGCCTCCAGGAGGTTGGCGTCGTCCGTCGGTTCACGCTCGACCTCGACCGCTCGAAACTCCGCGACGGCGTGCCGGTACTGGTGACTATCACGCCGGCGCGTGACGCCGCCGACGCCCTCCGCGAGGCGTTTCGGAGCGCCGAGGCCGTCGAGCACCTCTTCACCACCGCCGAGGGGGACGTGATCTGTTACGCCCGCGTCCCGGAGGGCGACGTGCCGAGATGGCTCGCCCGTACCGTCGACGACGACGCCCTATCCGACTACGAGGTGACGCTCCTCACCGACGGCGAGTGGACGCCGAGCATCGGCGGCACGGGCTTCGCGCTCACCTGCGCCGAGTGTGGCAACACGGTGACGAACGAGGGGACGACCGCTCGGATCGGCGGCGACATCTACCAGTTCTGCTGTCCGTCCTGTGAGGCTCAGTTCGCCGACCGGTACGAGCGACTGGACGCGGCGGCGGACGCGGACGACGCGTCGCGGTGACGACCAGTCACCCGGATTCATAACGGTCCCGACCCTCGGCTCACGCGATGTCGGACTCCGACGAGGTAGGCGTCCCGTGGCGGTCGCCGCGACTGTACCTCCTCCTCGCGACGGCGGCGGTGGCGCCGCTGGACGTGAACATCGTCGGCCCCGCGCTCCCGGCCATCGCCGACGCGTTCGCGGTGTCGAGCGCACGGAGCGGCCTCGTCATCACCGCCTTCGCCGCGCCGGGGGCGGTTCTCGCCCCCATCGTGGGCATGTACGCCGACCGTCTCGGTCGGCGGCGGGTGATCGTTCCCTGCCTGCTGATCTACGGACTGGCCGGCGTCGCCGTGACGCTCACGACCGACCTGTGGCAAGTGCTCGCGCTCCGGGCAGTCCAGGGGAGCGTCGGCGGGAGCATCCTCGCCTCGCTGACCCTCGCGCTCGTCGGCGACTACTACGCGGGGCCGCGGCGCAACGCGGTGATGGGCGTCGTCAGCGCGGGCATCTCGTTCAGCGCGGCGGCGGGACCCGTCCTCGGCGGCGTCCTCGCCGCCCGGTCGTGGGACGCGCCCTTCTACCTCTATGGGTCGAGCGTCGTCGTCGCGGCGCTGGCGTATCGCTACCTCGACGCGCCGGCCGAGAACGCCGGCGGGAACGGCGGCCACGACGGATCGTACGTCCGCGCCGCCGTCGCGTCGCTCCCCGCCCGCGAGGCACTCGCCGTCTACGGCGCGACGCTGGTCGGGTTCACGCTCTTTTTCGGCGGCGTGCTCACCGCCGTCCCCTTCCTGCTCGAGGGAACCTACGGACTCGCGTCGGGGCGGGTCGGCGCCCTCGTGACGGGCGCGATGATGGTCGCCGCGGTGGTCGCGGTGTTCAACGGCCGCTTCGCGCGCTACCTGTCGAATCTGGGGCTGGTCACCGTGGCCTTCGGCTTCTACGCCGCCGGCCTCGTCGGCGTGTGGGCCGCCACCTCGGCGACGGGCGTGCTCCTCACCCTCGGGGTGTTCGGGGTCGGACACGGCCTCCTCCTCCCGTCGGCGGCGTCGGCGCTGTCGGAACTCGCCGGCCCCGAGTTCCGCGGGGGCGTCATGAGCCTGCGCACGAGCGTCATCCTCGGCGCCCAGGCCATCGGCCCGCCGCTGTTTACCCTGCCCGTGACCGAACTCGGGGTGAGCTACCAACTCCCGCTGGCGCTCGCGGGCGTGGGGGCGGCGCTCACCGCCGTTGGCCTCTACGCCGCCGCGGGTGGGCGAGCGGGCGTCCGGGTCGCGGCGGCGGGCGAGCGGTAAAGGGCAACGTTTAGGCCGATTCCGCGGGGTGCATCGACCATGCCAGAGACAGTGCTCCTCGTCGGCGGGGGCGGCCGGGAACACGCCATCGCCCGCGCCGTCGCGCCCGACGCCGACCTTTACGCCTGTGCGAGCAACCGCAACCCCGGCATCGCCGCGCTGGCCGAAGAGATGCGCTCGGTCGAGGAACGCGACGCCGAGGAAATCGTCGCCTTCGCGGAAGAGGTTGGCGCAACCCTCGCCGTCGTCGGCCCCGAGTCGGCGCTCGCGGCGGGCGTCGCCGACGCCCTCGACGACGCCGGCGTCTACACCTTCGGCCCCGGCGCCGACGCCGCCCGCATCGAGACGGACAAGGCCTACCAGCGACGGTTCATGCAGGAGGAGGGCATCCCCGGCTGTCCCGACTTCGAGACGTTCGACGATATGGACGCCGCGTGTGACTACATCGACGCCTACGACGGCGACCTGGCCGTCAAACCCGCGGGCCTCACCGGCGGCAAGGGCGTCCGCGTCACCGGCGATCAGGTGACCAAAGACGAGGCCAAAGACTACCTCCGCGACGCCGACTACGACCGCGTGGTGCTTGAGGAACGCCTCGTGGGCGAGGAGTTCACCGTGCAGGCGTTCGTCGCGAACGGCGAGGTGCGGACGACGCCCGCAGTGCAGGACCACAAGCGCGCCTACGAGGGCGACGAGGGGCCGAACACGGGCGGTATGGGGAGTTACAGCGACGCCACGCCGACGCTCCCGTTCATGGACGACGACGACTACGCCGAGGCGGTCGCGGTGCTCGAAGCGACCGTCGACGCCCTCGAGGGCTACAAGGGCGTCCTCTACGGCCAGTTCATGCTCACCGCCGAGGGCGTGCGGGTCGTGGAGTTCAACGCCCGCTTCGGCGACCCCGAAGCGATGAACACCCTGCCCGTCCTCGACACGCCGTTTCTCGACGTGTTGACGGCGGCGCGGGACGGCGACGCTCTGCCCGCCCTCGACTTCGACGCGCGGGCGACGGTCTGTAAGTACGCGGTGCCCGCGGGCTACCCGACCGACCCCGAGGCCGGCGCACGGATCGAGGTGGACGAGGAGAGCGTCGCGGCGGCGGCGACCGACGACGGCGACGCCCTCCTCTTCTACGCGAGCGTCGACGCCCGGGAAGACGGCCTCTACACCACCACGTCGCGTGCCTTCGCAGTCGTCGGCATCGCGGGGACGATCACGGACGCGGAAGCCATCGCGGAGGCGGCGCTGGCGGCCGCGGGCGACGGCCTCCGGGTGCGTCACGACATCGGGAAACCGGCGCTGGTACAGCGCCGGATCGACCACGTGGCAGAGCTGCGCGACTAGGCGGACCGCGACACGAGTCGAGAAACGCATGACGGGCGTGTGACGCGCCACAAACCTTTATTTCGCCGCGTCTCGACGGTTCGTCAATGGCGACGTTACGGGATTCTCTCGGTGACCTCGTGGACGACGTCGACGGACTGTTCCTGTTCTCCCCGTCGGCGGCGTACTACGAGCGGTTCGCGGACGTGGACGTCGACCGCGTAGTCGTCGCCGACGACAACGACGTGAACGCGGAGTCGTTCGTCGAACTCCCGCTTGGCTTCGACAACGTCCGCGACCGCATCAAGTTCGGCGTCGAGGGGGCGATGGACAACGGGTTCGTCGCGGAGGGCGACACCGTCGCCTGCGCCGTCTCGATGTTCGACGGCGGCGGCGACGCCGACAGTCTGGTCCGGGTGCGCGTCGACGAGTCGATGCGCTCCGGCATCTACGACCTCTTCACCGACTCGCGGGCCGAACCCGGCGTCATCCGCGACGTGTTCGAAGTCGCCATCGACCTCGGGAAGAAAGGGCAGAAAGGCAAGCCCGTGGGCGCCCTCTTCGTCGTCGGCGACGCGGGCAAGGTGATGAACAAGTCCCGGCCGCTCAGCTACAACCCCTTCGAGAAGTCCCACGTCCACGTCGGCGACCCCATCGTGAACGTGATGCTGAAGGAGTTCTCGCGGCTGGACGGCGCGTTCGTCGTCTCCGACTCGGGCAAGATCGTCTCGGCGTACAGATATCTGGAACCGTCGGCGGAGGGCGTCGACATCCCGAAAGGGCTCGGAGCGCGTCACATGGCCGGCGGGGCGATCACCCGCGACACCAACGCCATCGCCATCGTCCTCTCCGAATCGGACGGGATGGTGCGGGCGTTCAAGGGCGGCGACCTCGTTCTGGAGATCGATCCGGAGGAGTACTGAGATGCAAGGCGGCGGGATTCGAGAGGCTGTAGCGACCGTACCGATCCGGTTCTGGCTGGCGTTCGCGACGCTCTTCGTCGGCCTCGTCTTGGGCTGGCTGACCCGCATCCTCGCTCGCCGGGTGCTCCGGCGGATCGGCGTCCCCGGCGCCATCGAAGGGACGGCCTTCGAGCGGACGGCCCGCGATTTCGGCACCTCGACCGTCGACATCCTCGCCGCCATCGCGGGCTATTTCGTCTTCGGCATCGCCCTCTTTGCCGCCGTCGCCGTCGCCGAAATCGAGTACGTCGCCCAGTTCTGGAACGCCGTCGCCGGCTTCCTGCCACAGCTCTTTTTCGCAGTCATCGTCCTCATCGTCGGCGTTCTGCTCGGCGACAAGGTGGAACTGGTCGTCTCCGAGCGGTTCCGCGGCGTGAAACTCCCACAGGTCGGCGTCCTCCCCCTGATGGCGAAATACAGCGTGTTCTATCTCGCCGCCCTCATCGCCCTCGGACAGGTCGGCGTCGCCACCGGCGCCCTCATCGTCCTTCTCGCGGCGTACGTCTTCGCCCTCGTCTTCCTCGGCGGTATCGCCTTCCGGCACCTGCTCTCCGCGGGCGCCGTCGGCACCTACCTCCTCCTCCACCAGCCTTACACCATCGGCGACGAGATTCGCGTCGGCGACGTGCGCGGCATCGTCCAGGAGATGGACCTGTTCGTCACGCACGTCGAGGCCGACGGCGAGGAGTACGTCTTCCCGAACAGCAAGGTGTTCGCCGAGGGCTTCGTTCGGTTCCGCTCCTGAATCGGGGGAGGGACGGTTTCGACGGCCGTCAGTCGGCCGCGGACCCGACGCCACCCTCGACCGGCCGTGCGGGGATGCCCGCTACCGTCGCCCCCGGCGGCACGTCTTCGGTCACCAGCGAGTTGGCCGCCACCTTCGCGTCGGCGCCGATTTCGACGCCGGGGAGGACGACTGCCCCCGCGCCGACCATCGCTCGTTCCCCCACCACCACTTCGCCGGTGCGGTACTCCGTCTGCAGGAACTCGTGACAGAGGAGGGTGGCGTCGTAGCCGACGATGGCGTCCGCCCGAATCGTCAGGAGTTCGGGCCAGAACACGTCCGGCGTCGCCTCTAGGCCGAACGCGACGCCCGGTTCGACGGTGGCGCCGAGGCGCCGGAGGAGCCAGTTTTTCGCCCGCAGGCTGGGCGAGACGCGGATCAGCCAGACCGCGAGGTAGTTCACGACCACCCGCAACGGGTGTTTAGCCTCCGGCCAGTGCCACAGCGAGTTTCGCGGCCCCGCCGTCGGGTGGCGGTCGAGGCGGTCGTGTCGGCGGTCGGCGTCCGTATCCGAGTCGGTCACGGACCCAGTTCGACGGCGAGCGTCTTGAAACCGCCCGATGGGACTGCCTACGCGCGGAGGCCAGCCACCAGATACGTCGCCGGAAACGTCGCGACGAACGCGCCGAGACCGAGGATGGCGCGAGCGTAGACGTTCGGCGGGCTGAGCAGGACGGCGACGGTGGCCGGGACGGCCGCGAGCAGGAGTGCCCAGAGGAGTCGTCCGGACGACACGGCTATCCCAACCGCTTCGAGACGTACGGGCCGTCCTGGAAGTACCCCAGTTTCTCGCGGTAGTACCGCCGGACGCCGATGCCGCTGATGACGCTCAGTTTGTCGTAGCCGGCGTCGGCCGCCAGCTTCTCGGCGCGGGAGAGGAGTCGGCGACCGTAGCCGCGGTGTTGCCAGTCGGCCGCGTCGTCGCCACGGTCGCGGATGCCCACCTCGCTCCCGTAGACGTGGAGTTCGCGCACGAGCGCGGCGCCGTCGAGTTCGCGACGCACGGGGTCGTTCGGGAAGCGCAGGCGACAGAAGCCGATCAGGAGGTCGGCGACGGGGTCCTCGAAGCTGATGAAGTGTTCCGTGCCGCCGCCGGCCTCGTAGGTCATCGTGTCGAGTTCGACCCGTTCGGGGTCCGGGTCGGCGTCGTTGTGGCCCACCTCGCGGGCGCGGATGTCGCGGGGGGTGATCCCCATCTCCGCGGCCCGCTGTTCGGCCAGTTGGCGGAGGTTCGACTTCCAGACGCCGGCGTCGATGTGGTCGGCGGGGATGTCGCGCTGGACGCGCTGGAGGCGGGTGTACTTCGGGATCATTCCCATCACCTCCGCCACGAGGTCGGCGGCCGCCTCGTTGTCCAGCGGTTCGAAGTCGTCCCGTCGCCACATGTCGTAGGTCCGGGTGCCGCGGACGACGAGCGTCGGGTAGATTTTGAGGTAGTCCGGGCGCCAGCGCGGATCCTCGAAGAGCTGGCGGAAGTCCTCCAGACACATCTCTTCGGTCATCCCCGGCTGGCCGGGCATCATGTGGAAGCCGACCTTGAACGCGGCGTCGCGGAGGCGACGGTTGGCGTCGACGGAGGCCTGCACGCCGTGGCCGCGGTGCATCTCGCGGTTGATCCGCTCGTAGGTGGTCTGGACGCCCACCTCCACTTTCGTCCCACCGAGCCGGAGCATCCGGTCGATCTGTTCGGGGTCGCACCAGTCCGGCTTGGTCTCGAACGTCGTGCCGACGTTTCGCACGTCCGCCCGTTCGTTCTCGGCGATCACGTCCTCCAGATACCGGAAGTCGGGGTCGTCCTCCGCGAAGCTCCGGCCCTCGGCGGGGTTCGGCGTCGCGTCGGTGTCGTAGTCGTTGAGCGCCTCCAGTGCCCGCTTGACGAACCACTCCTGGTAGTCGTGACTGCGGGCGGTCATCGTCCCGCCCATCAGGATGAGTTCGACCTTGTCGACGGGGTGGCCGATGTGGCGTAGCTGTTCGAGTCGGAGCGTCACCTGCCCGTACGGGTCGTAGTCGTTCTGCTCGCCCCGCGCCGCGGCGGGTTCGTGGCCCGTGTAGCTCTGGGCGCTCCCGAACTCCGAGGCGGGGCCGCCGGGACAGTAGAGGCACTTCCCGTGCGGGCACATGTGCGGCGAGGTCATGATCGCGACGGGCGAGACGCCCGAGGCGGTGCGGACGGGTTTGCGGCGGACGACCGACTGCACCTCGTCTCGGCGCTCGTCCGGCGCGTACTGGAGGATGTCGGCGTTTTTCGGCACCTTCGCCGCCGAGTGCTCCGAGCAGGCGTCGAGTTTCGCCGATTCGAGGTCGTCGCGCTCCAGGTCGCCGTCGAGGATGCGCTCGACGAGGCTCTCACACACGCGCTCGAACGCCTCGCTGTGTTCGGGTTCGACGTCCGCGCTCACGCGCCATCCCTCCGGCTAGTCATCGTCGTCGTGTCGTCGGGTCGTGGGGTTAAGCGTGTCGCTCCGGCGGGTTGCGGCCGGGGAGGAGAGCGGGGTCGGGTTCAGGCCAGTCGCTCGACGGCGGCGGCGACGACGGCGTCGACGGCGGCGTCGCGGCGGCCGGAGAGGAACTCGATGCGGCCGTCGCGGACGCTGGCGGCGGTGATGCCGGCGTCGGCGACGCGTTCGGCGGCGTCGCCGGCCACGCCCCGAAGGTCGATGTCGCCCGTCGTCCGGAGGTAGCACTCGTCGGTGCCGACGCCGACGATCAGGTCCGCGTCGCGGCGGCGGTGGAGTTCGTCGAGGAGGAGACCCGTCGGCGGGAAGTCGAAGCGGTGGGTGTAGGCGTCGGTGTCGAGCACTTCGACCGTCAGGTCGCCCTCGTCGCGGGTGTCGAGGTTGGCCGTCGCCGTGTCGACTTCCGCGTCGAGTTTCTGCCGGAACTGCTCGCTGATGTGGCCGGCGAGGCCGCCCGCGTCGTCGAACAGGAGGTCGGTGATGAGTTCGCGCTTGTCCTCGTAGGACTGGTAGTACGCCTCCAGCGCGATGGCCTCGCGGAGTTCGCGCGTGCGGTCGGCGTCGTAGCCCGCCTCGGCGGCGAGGTCGACGTACTCGTCGGGCGCGTCGCCCCAGTACGAGATGGCGGGCAGGTGTGCGAGGTCGTCACGCACGTCGGGGTCGACCGTCGCGGCGAGGGTGGCCGCGAGCGTCCCCGTCGAGAGGTCGGCGGCGTCGGCGCCGGCGAGGCCGGGGTTGACGATGGCCTCGCAGTCGTCGGCGACCGCGGCGTCGGCGACTTCGGCGTCGACGACGACGCGTCGGGCGCCGTAGATACCGAGCAGACCCAGTCCGTCGCTGGATTCGACCGTGCTCCCCGTGCCGACGAGGAGGACGAGCGGCAGTTTCTCGTCGTGGCGGTCGCGGTCCTGGAGCATCCGCGTCACGTCGTTGGTCGCGTCGTCCATGTCGTAGACGGACTCCTCCAGTGGTCGGCGAGTGAAGTAGTGGTACTCGGCGTCGGCGGCGGCGTGTTCCGCGCGGATCAGCGGGAGGACGGCCCGTTCGATGGCCGCGCCGGCGACGTAGCCGTCGGCAGTCGCGGCGTGGCGGACGACCACGGGGCGGGACTCCAGAACCGCCCGGCGGATCGTCTCCGCGGCGTCGACGAGGTCCTCGGCCACGGCGTCGATGGCGTCGTCCGCGACGAGCGTCGTCACGGATTCGGGACGGGCCTCGGCGGTCAGCGCGTCGGCCAGTCGGCGCTCGACGGCGGCGGCCTCGTCGTCCGTCAGGATTTCCAGAGCCTCCGTCTCCACTTGCAGGTCGTCGTAGCGGCGTTCGACCTCGCCGTCGAGGCGAACGATGCTCCCGACTTCGACGTCGGGGTAGGCGCGAACCCCGGCCTCGACGAAGGCCGCGCAGTCGACGGCGCCGGTCGCGTCGCGGAGTTCGAACACGGTCGGGCCGCTGGTCTGGCGGACGCCGACGATTTCTCCCTCCAGTCGGACGGTGTCGCCGACGCGGTCCGCGAGGGCGTCGACGTCGGCACGGTCGAGGTCGGCGGTCGGTTCGTCGGATTCCGGCTCCGTCGTCGCCGGTTCCGTGGCGGCTTCGTCGGCCGACTCGTCGTCGGCTTCGGTTTCGGTCTCGGCGTGAGCGTCACCGTTCAGCACTTCGTCGCGGTCCGGGGTCGGCGTCTGTCGGACTGGGCCGGTCTCGTCGCTCTCGTCGCCCGAATCCGGCTCGATGGCCTCGCCGTCGGCGTCGCCCTCGGGGTCGTGAACCTGCGCCCCGCGGAACTCGTCGCCGGACTGGCGGATCGACCAGGAGAGGTCGACGTTGCCGTTGTCGCGGACGTTCTTCACCTGGACGAACACGGCGTCGCCGGGTTCCCAGTCGAGGCTCTCGAGGCGACGGTCGAGTTCGCTTCGGTGCAGCAGTCCCGTCACGCCGGGGGCGAGGTCGACGAACACGCCGAAGTCGGCGAAACCGTCGACCGTCCCCTTGTAGTATCGGCCCGAAACCAGTTGGTTCGGGCTGGAACCGCGGAAATCAAACCAAACGTCTTCTTCGTGGGTGATCCAATCCATTGAGCGAATCGAACAGTCCCACCCTAAAACGATTGTCGAAACTACTCGACGGCCTAGATGATGTACCAGGCCCGGAGCAGGGTAGTGAGCGCGTCGAAGCCACCGAACCCGTAGCCGAAGAGGAGCGCGGCGGGGAGGGCCGCCGCGAGGACCGCCCGGCCGGGCGTCGTCCGGTGGACGGTGACGAGGCCGACGACGAGGAGGGCGGCGCCGTACAGACAGCAGGCGACCCGGAGTTCGGGGCTCGGGACGGCGGCGAGGGGACACGGCGCCGTCGCGTAGGCGAGCACCTGCACCGTCTCGCTGACGCCCGCACGGTCGCGGACGACGGCCATCAGCGTGAGCGTCTGGAGCGCCGCGAGGAGGTGGAGGACGGCGGGCGCGACGAGGACGGCGACGAGGAGGACGACCACGGCGGCCCGGAGCGCCCCGGTCGCGGGGAAGCGGAGCGGATCGAGAAGGGCGAGGAGGACGGCGTACGCGACGGCCATCGCGATGGCGAAGACGAGACCCGGCGCCTGATCGCCGGGCGCGACGCCGTTCTCGAAGAACCGGCGGGGGCGAACCAGCACTTCCACCCATGCACGGGCGAGGCCGCGGGGTCCGCGGTCCCGGCCGCCACGAGGATTCTCGACCCACGTCGTCACGGGCGTGTCTGGGACCGCGGCCGGCAAGGGGTTTCCGATCCGTCGCGACCTACCCGCCCACGTTCTGGTCGCTCTCGAACGTCCGCGGGTCGGGTTCGATGGTGGCGTACTCGACGACGCGGCGACCGAGGGTGGCGACACGCTCCTCCAGTCGGTCGTCGGCGAGGGCGTCGCCGTCGAACGCCGACGACGCCCGCGGAATCGCCGCCTGATGCGGCAGTACCCACGCGTCGAGGGCGCGACAGACCGACCGCAGGTGTTCGAGCGCGGTGATGGGGAAGGCGCCACCCGAGACGCCGAGCAAGCCGACGGTCTTCCCTTCGAACTCGTCGAACCCGCAGTGATCGAGCGCGTTCTTCAGCACGCCGGCGTAGGAGCCGTGGTACATGGGCGTGCCGAGCAACACGGCGTCGGCCTCGCGGACGCGCCGGGCGAACGCCGCGCTGTCGCCTTGCTCGTCGGCGTCGGGGTCGAGTGGCGGCAGATCGTACGTCCGCAGGTCGAGCAGTTCGGCGTCGGCGCCGGCCGCTTCGGCGGCGTCGAGGGCCCGACGGAGGGCCAGTCGGGTGTAACTGCGGTCGCGGAGACTTCCAGCGACGGCGACGACGGCCGTCATGCGCGTCCGCGGAGCAGGCGTGCAGTCACGTCACCACTCCAGCCCGCCGTTGACGCCGAGGACCTGCCCGGTCATGTAGCTGGCGTGGTCGCTGGCGAGGAAGCGGACCATGCCGACGATGTCCTCGGGGTCGGCGAAGCGGTTGAGCGGAATCTTGTTTCGGATCTTCTCCTGGACGCGTTCGGGGACCTTCTCCAGCATGTCCGTCTTGACGAATCCGGGCGCGACGCAGTTGGCCGTCGAGCCGTGGGTGGCGAGTTCGAGCGCGAGCGTCCGCGTGAACGCGAACATCCCGCCTTTCGAGGTGGCGTAGTTGGCCTGTCCGTAGTTCCCCTGCTGGCCGACGACGCTGGAGATGTTGATGAGGCGGCCGTGCTCGGCGTCGCGGATGTCCTCGAAGAAGGCCTTGGTGCAGTTGAACGTGCCGCCGAGGTTGACGTCGATGACGGTCTGCCAGTCCTCGTGGGTCATCTCCGCGAACTTGCGGTCGATGGTGATGCCGGCGTTGTTGACCAGTACGTCGACTTCGCCGAGTTCGTCGTGGACCTCTTCGGCCATCCGTTCGACCTCCGACGGCTCCGCCACGTCGGCCTGCGCACACATCGCCGTCTCGCCGTTCTCCGTGATGATCTCCTCGACTTCACGGGCCGCTTCGTCGGAGCTCCGGTAGTTCACGACCACGTCCGCGCCACAGCGCGCGAGTTCGAGCGCGATGGACCGACCGATGCCACGCGAGGAGCCCGTGACGAGGCAGGTTCGGTCTGAGAGCGGACGCGGATCGAGTGGTTCCAGCCGTGTGGTCGTCTCGGACATACACCTACCAATGCGGGATACCGAGTGTTAACTATTCGCGCCCTTCGACCGCTCCGAGGGGACGGAGACGGCGACAGATTTTATTGTGAGGGATGGTAACACTCCAGCACCTCTACTCGGCGACGAGTGTCGTGGACCGTCGCCACGGGCGGGAGAGCCGCAATCATGACCGACCGCATCGATCTGGACGACATCGACACGGGCGACGGGGAACCGGACGACGAACCGAACCGGGGGGACTGGTTCTGGCGGGGTGACGGCGATCCGAACGCGGAACCCGACGACCCCTTCGGGACCGGGAGGGCGAGGGAGACGGCCGGGACGACCGACGGGGACGACGCCGACGACGGCGGGGCCAACGCGGCGACGCCGCGCGTCCCCCGACAGGGCGACGACAAACCCGTCGGCATCCCCATCGAAGGCGGCGGCGCGGGGAGTTCTCCCGCAGGCGACCGAACGGCCGTCGAGGGCGGGGTGCCGGACGACGAGGACGACACGCAACGCGAGGCGACGGGTGCGGCGCCCCACGGCGAGGACCCCGACGACATGACGATGGCGGTGACCTACCGGGCGGCGAAACGACTGGCGCATCCGGCGTCCGCGTTCGCCGACGCGGGGGCGTGGGCGGACTGGATCGGCATCGTCGGCCGCGTCGACACGCCGGTCATCAACCGCTTCCAGCGACAACACGGCGTCGACGCCGACTTCTTCAGCGGGACCGGCACCGGGCCGGGCGAGCGCCTCGCCGAAATCGGGCCGCGATCCATGTTCTACGCGGAGCGGATGGTCGTCGTCGGCGTCGCCGGCGAGGACGAACGCGTCGCCGCCGAGGCGGACTGGGAGTTCGTCCCGCTCGACGAGGCGGCGGAGAAAGCCGGGTGGACCCTCGATACGGAGTAAGTTTTTATTGAGTGGGCCGCGAACGTATGAGCCGAGCTACCATGGGTCTTAGAACTGCACTCACACAGTCGCGAATCGTCACGCTCGGGGTCTTCGCGGCGGCTATCTGGGTCGTCCTCACGATGCTACAGGTGTACGGACGGCTCGGCCCGCTGTCGAGTGGCGGCGTCGGACAGACGCCGATTGCGGGGGTCGTCGGGCTGGTCGTGCTCGCAGGCCTGCTCGCGCTCCTGCTCACGCTCTACAGCGAGTTGAGCGAGATGGAGCCGGCACCCGAACCGTGGGAGTGACCATGCAGTACGAGTGCAGCGAGTGCGGACATTTCACCCGCCTCGGCCTCGTCGAGCGCGAGGCGGTCGTGCAGACCTGTCCGGCCTGCGGGGAGTCCGCCCGATTCGAACCGGCGTTCCAAGGGGAAGGGGTCTCGTTCTGACGCTCACCATCGACCTGACCCAGCGGTTCGTCGACGCCGCCGACGAGTGGGCGGAGGCCCGTCTGGAAGACCGGGAGACCGCCCTCGAGACGAAGGCCGAACAGGCGTTGCTGGAGATCGAGTACCTCGTCTCCGGGCGCACGGACGTGTCGTTCGAGGTGGACCCCGAAGCCGGCGAGGTGCACTACGCCCCGAGCGACGCCCTCGCCGAACGGCTCGCCGAACAGGCCGACGAGACGGGACTCGACGAGGCGACGCTCCTCCGCCTCCACGTCGACCTGTTCGTCGGCGCCTTCTCGGGCAACGACGACCGACCGCCGAACGCGCCCCCGGTCTGATACTCCGCGGTACCGGGTCACGGCGTGCCACTCGTCGGTCGATACATCGAGGCCGACGTGCCGTACCGGCGACAGATTTAGTAGTGCCGGCACCGATACGTGATAGCGTATGACAAAGCGGGACCTCGGCTGGCGGCCCAAAGGCGCCGCCGAAACGTACAGAGGGCGGGAAGTCTGGGAGTACAACGTCGCCCCCCACGAGATCAACGAGGGTGAGACCGACGGCGACATCCGGGCCGAAGACATCACCGGGTCGTCGGACGCCGACTCCGTCATCGACGCCGACGACCTGTAATCAGAGGGATTCTCGAAAGTCGTCGGAGATTCTCACCCGACGGTCCGGCGGGAGTCTCCGAACAGTGACGAGACTCCCGATCAGTACAGCGGGAAGGCGCGTCGGTCACGCGGGGGGACGTAGAAGTTCGCCCGCGACTGCACGTCGACGAAGTTGAGAATGCCGTTGTTCTCGCGGTCGGTGATAGCCTCGCTATCGTCCCGAACGTACCAGCCGTTCATGGCCCGCCGCGTGGCCCGGAAGTGCCGTAGCTTCCGCTGGAACGAGAGGAAGTGAACGCCCGCGTGGTCGCCGTCGGTCGTGTTGAAGTCCCGCCGCAGGATGATCGGCTTCCCGTCCCGTCGCACCTGCGCCACCTTCTCGTGGTGGCCGACCACGTCGAACTCCCGGGCGTGGTCGCGGACGGCGTCGCTGAACGGGACGTTCGAGCCGAAGTTCGGGATGTCCGACGGGTCGAACTCCGGGGAGAACATCCGCGCGACGCGCCCGGCGTCGTCCAGTCCCTCCCACCACGTATCGAGGTTCTGTGTCAGATGCGAGATGTGGAGGGTCGTGCCGCCCGCGAACCGTCCGTCGGGGATGGTCACGAAGTCCTCGCTCGCCTGCGTCCCCTGTCGGTCGGAGAAAAAGCCCATGAACGTGGGGTCGTCCTGGGAGAGCGCGCCGGCCGGGATGCCCTCGACGTCGGCGTGGCGGGCGGGTAAGCCCTCGCCGAGAAAGCCCGTCCGGACCTCCGCGATACGGAACACGTCGCCGAGCGGATGGTCGACCGGTTCGCCGTTCAGCGTCCCGCTCGACCGGAACATGGCGTTCTCGACGGCGGTCAACTGCGAGGGCACGTCGCTTTCGAGGATCAGGACGGCGTCGAACTCGAGGAGGTCCGGGTTGTCGGTCCGGGAGATCACCTCCGGTTTCGAGATGGGGACCGTCCCCAGTTTGCCGATGCGGTCGAAGTAGGCCGTCCCCCACGCGAGGACGTGAAACAGGCCGTCTGCCCGCCAGTCGAAGGCCGCCTCGATGGTTCGCATCCCGCGTTCGACCGTCCGCGCGGCGCTCGCCGACGGTTCGACGTCGAGGGTCAGAAAGAGGAGGCGTCGATACCGGGCCTGCAGGTCGTTCCCCGCGCCGTCGACCTGGAGGTACGGGTTCTGGACGAACTGCCGGTTCGGGAGGGCGTCGGCGTGTGGGTTGGGTGGGAGGTCGGTCCCGCTCCTGCTGGCGGAGCCGAGAAACTGCGCGCATCCGGAGAGCCCGAGCGTCCCGGCGACCGCGCCGAGACGTGCGAGTGCAGATCGGCGGGATGTCATCTTCCTAAGGGGCCGAAGGCTGGGAAGGTAATAAGAATCTCGCCTCGACCGATACAGCCGCCGCTCGGTCCGCACAGCGGCCGGACCGACCCGAGACTATTTGTCTCTGAGCCCCCCAAAGGGTCCTAACGAGGGAATCATGCACCAGAGCTTCGGTGCCACGTACGGCCCACTTCCGATACGGTTCGCAATCCCGTTACTGCTCGTCGGTGCCGGTGTCGCGATGTTCGTCGTCTACGATATGTATCGAACGTACGCCCCGTCGCGTGGAGGTGACGAGGATGGCTGAGGCCGAATCTGGCGAGACGGAGGCGGTCAGAGCGGCGGGCGGCGAGTCCGACCCGGGCGTGCCGTCGGCCCGCGTACTCGGCTACCTCCGCGGGACGACGTACGCACTCGGGATGTTGCTGGTACTCGCGCTCCTGGCGGTCGGGACCGTCGGCATCATCGCGGAGATCAAGGGGACGTGGCACTGGGCCATCCACCTCGAATCGACGGTCAGTTACCTCGGGGTCTTCGTCGCCGGCGTGTTGGCGCTGTTGCTCCCCACGGCGGCGCTACTGATGCTCGGACGGTGGGCCCTCGATGAGTGACCTGCCGAGCCCGGCACGGCTCGTGCGTGGGTTGACGCTCCTCTCCGGCGGCGGCCTCGTCCTCGTCGTGCTCGGAGCCGCGACGGTCGCCATGCTCGCGGAGTTCGCGAAGACGTGGCGGTGGTACTTCCGTATGGAGCAGGCGATGGCGTTGGCGATGCCGGCGACGCTCGTGCTCCTCGGTTGCTTCGTGGTCGGCATGATCGGCATGGTCGCCGTCGCCAACCGCGACTAGAGGAGCTGTGCGACGAGTTCGTCCTCGAACTGCAACGTCCCAGCGTAGATGTCCGCGACGGCAACGTAGAACCGGCTATCCGTCTGCTCGCGCAGGTCGTCGGTGAACGCGTCTGCCCAGGGCAGGGCGTGTTCGTCGAGGAAGACGCGCTCGAAGCCGACGGCCTCCTCGGCGCCGCGGCGCTGTTCGTCGATCAGGTGGCGGAGGAAGGCGAGTTCGACGACGACGAAATCGCTCTCCTCGGGATACTCCTCGGGGGGCGACCACCCGGCGGCGCTGTAACTCGCCTCGACGTCGGCCAACCCCTCACCGAGGTAGTCCGCGTCCTCCCGGTAGTAGGTCTCGTGGGCGAGGATGGGTGGTCGGGGGCCGACGAGCAGTCGCGTGTACTCCCGTTCGAGGGCGTCCCGGACCGTCTCGGTGTCGTACTCCCGATGCTCCTCGACGAACGTACGGAGTTCGTCGAAGCCGCGGTCGAGTGGCTCGTTCACCTCGCCGTCGGGCATCCGGAGGTCGCCGGAGAGGAGGGTCTCGACGAACGACTCGGCCGGGGCGTCGTGAAGCGCCTCGACGAGGAAGTCCACGAGTTCGAGTCGCGACTCGTAGAGGGCGCGTTCGTCCATCAGCGACCACCCTCCTCGAAGAGGAGTACGGCACGACACTCGCCGCAGTAGTCGAAGACGCTGTGTTCGTCCGTCGGCGCAACCCCTTCGACCAGATCACCGACTTCGCCGGCGACGTGTTCGGCGGTCCCCTCGCTGGCGAAGGGCTTGCCACACCGGACGCAGGTGCGCATCTCGCCCTCGTACACCGTCTCCCAGCGCTCGCCCTCGCGGTTCTCGGGCAGGCGCGAGAGGTCGAGGCCGTCGTGCATGGTAATGGCCGTCTCCGGACACCCCTCCTCACAGAGACCGCAGTTGACGCAGTCCTCGTGGTTGAACTGCAGGTCCGCGTCGTCGGTTCGGCGGATGGCGTCGGTCGGACACATGGTCGAACAGGTCGGCGTGAGGTTACACGCGTCGGACACCTCCATCCAGCCGAAGTCGGTGAGGCCGCGTATCACCTCCCGGTTCGGCTCGACGTGGTCGAGGAGGACGCGCACGCTCTCGAGCGCCCAGTCGTGACTGTTGAACGGCGGGTTCGGTTTCCCCTCGCGGACGGTCCCGGTGGCCTCGTGGTCGCCCGCCGGAACGGGCGTCGGATCGAGGTCGGCGACGAACCCGGAGAGCTCCTCGACGAACGCCCGTGGCTCGGCGGGGTCGGGAGCGAGGAAGGTGACCCGTTCGCCGAGGCCGAGGTCGCCGGTCGCGCGGTCGAGTCGGCGTACGAGTTCGGCCTTCGGATCGGGGCCGGAGTGCAGGCAGTCGCCGCCACAGCCGACGATGGCGACGCCGGCAGCGCCGGCGGCGAGGGCGTGCATAGCGTGAGCCTCGCCGACGGTGTCGGTGCAGTCGACGCTCACGGGGAGGACGGGCGGGTAGCGGACGGCGTCGTCCTCGCGGGCGCGGCGGCCGTAGCGACGGAGGGCGTCGGCGGCGCGTTCCGAGCAGACGAACGCGATCACGGGCGTCTCGATGCCCGCGTCGTCGCTCCGGAGACTGCCGAGGAAACCGCCGTCGTCGTCGGTACCGGGAGCGAGGAGTGTCTCCACCTCGCGGGCGATGCGCTCGTTCGAGGGGTCGCGAAGCTGGACCGCGCCGGTGGGACAGGAACTCGTACACGCGCCACAGTCCTGACAGGCGACGGGGTCGAATTCGACCTCGTCGACGTGCGGGCGGTCGACCGCGTCGTGGGGGCAGGCGTCGACGCAGGCGTTACACCCCATCTGACTCGACTCGCCGGACGCACAGATATCCATGTCGAGGTCGAGGTGTTTCGGCTTCTGGACGCCGCCCAGCAGATCCTCGACGGCGGCGATGGTGGCCCCGTCGACCGGGCCGAGATAGAGGCCGATCTGTCCGCCCGTCGCCGTCCCGGTCGCGCCGGGGAAGATCACCTGATCCGCCTCGACGGTTCGTTCGACGCCGTCGAGGTCGATGGCGTCGACGGGACAGCAGTCGGCCCACTCGCCGTCGGGGGCGGCGGGGTCGATGTCGACCGGGTAGCGAGTCACCATCCCGTCCGGCCCCTCGCGCACGCAGTCCATACACGAGATGCAGTCCTCGGTGACACGGGCGCGGAGTTCGAGTTCGAAGTCGCCGTACTCGCCGACGACGTCGACGACGCGGCCCCGAGCGAGGGAGACGCCGTCGAGGTCGGCGTCGGCGTCGTCGAAGTCGGCGCCGTTGGCGACGAGCGTCACGTCGGCGGTGTCGGCGAGCGCCGCGGCCGTCTCGGGGTCACCGACGACGGCGACGGCGTCACCCGCGTCGCGGGAGACGGTCCGCGAGACCGGTTCGTGGGCGAGGCTCTCCCGCCGCGCGTTCAGTAGGCGGGCGGTCTTCTCGGTCGCCGCGTCGCGGTCGTGGACCCACGCGGCGCCCTCGCGGTGGTCGACGAAGGCCGTCGCGTCGGGGTGGAGGCCCTGCGAGACGGCCGTCTCCCGGATGGCGTCCTGACAGCGCGGTTCGGGCGTCGTCACGAGGAGTTGATCGAGGTCGTACTCGTCGACGAGGTGGGCCATGGCCGGAAGACCGTCGTCACAGAGGTGTGACGAACTGGCGACCACCTCGACGTCACTGACACCCTCTCGAACGCCTTCGAGGTCGATGTCGCACGTATCCGCACAGGAGCAGACGAACGCGCCGACGTTCATGACCATGATAAATGGTACCACTGGTATAAGACTTGCCTCGCGCTAGCCGCCGCCGGTTTCAACCGACCGAAGGCTGAACGAAAACCCGTGAAATTAGGTCAACCTAGAAGCATTAATTTATATAATGTCAGTCCATTGCGTTAATATGCGCGCGTGCATGCGAATGACACGCGCACATCGAGGCACACATCATGAGCACGGAACCAGTTTCAATCGACCTCGACAGACGCTCGTTCATGAAAGCGAGCGCACTTGCGGGTGCCGTCGCCCTCGGGGGCGGCGGGGCAGGGCAAGCGCTCGCACAGACTGGCGAGTCGTCGGAGTCGGCGGCTGACACGGAGGGAGAGCTTACGAAAACGATATGTAACTACTGTTCCGTCGGGTGTGGGTTCCACGGTGAACGGGTAGGCGACTCGTTCGTCGGCATGGAGCCGTGGGAAGACCACCCGATCAATCAGGGGTCGCTCTGTTCCAAGGGGGCCGGCATCTACGAGACCGAACACTCGGAAAAGCGGGTGCGCCATCCGATGGTCCGGGAGAACGGTGCGTGGCGGAAGCTCTCGTGGGACGACGCGTACAGTCGGTTGGGGACCGACATCCGGGCGCTCTGGCCGGACTCGGACGTCTCGCCGGATCAGGCGGTCGACGTCGACGAGGAGGCCAGCCGCGAGAGCGTCATGATCCTCGGGAGTGCCCACCACTCCAACGAGGAGTCCTACGCCATCCGAAAGCTGGCGGCGTTCATGGGCACGAACAACGTCGACCACCAGGCGCGCATCTGTCACTCCACGACGGTCGCCGGCCTCGCGAACACGTGGGGCTATGGAGCGATGACGAACACCCTGCAGGACTACCGGAACTTCGACCTGCTGGTCATCATCGGGCAGAACCCGGCGGAGGCCCACCCCATCGCGATGCAGCACATCCTCGAGGGGCAGAAACGCGGCGGGACGATCCTGTGTCTCGACCCGCGGTTCACGAAGACGGCGGCCCACGCCGACGAGTACATGCGGTTCCGGCCGGGGACCGACGTCGCCCTGATGATGGGCATCATCAAAGAGCTCCGCGACGAGTACGGGCTGGCGATGGACCCGGACGCGGACGACACGGGGCAGAACATGCTCACCGACCGCGTGCAGGGGTGGGAAGAGATCGACGCCGACCTCGACGCCTACGACAAGGAGACCGTCTCCGAGATCACGTGGCTCTCGGTCGACGAGATCGAACGGCTCGCCGAACTGTTCGACGAGAACCGTCCCCACATCCAGATCGAGTGGGCGATGGGCGGGACCCAGCACAACAACGGGACCCAGAACATCCGCTCGTACGCCGCCGCGAGCCTCGGGTCGGGGAGCGCGGCCCGGAGCGGCGGCGGGCTACAGGTCATGCGCGGGCACGCGAACGTGCAGGGGGCGACCGACCTCGCCGTCGCGAGCCACATCCTGCCGGGATACTACGGGCTGTCACCCGGTGGCTGGTCGTGGTGGGCCGACGTGTGGGACATGAACCCGTACACCAGCGGGTCGACCTCGTTCGCGGACATGTACGACCGGTTCGAGGTGATGCCACCCGAGAAGTACGTCCGGGCGAGCGACGCCGAGGACCCGGACGACCTCCCGACGACCAGCGACGAGGGACCGTTCGGCGCCGACAACCCGGCGCCGAACTCGATGATGTTCCAGAGCGGGTTGACGGTCGCCCGCTGGTTCGAGGCCGCCCTCGATCAGGGGGATCGGATGCAGGAGACGCCGATCTACCAGCCCGACCAGGTGAAGATCGGCATCTTCTGGGGCCACTCCTCGAACTCCATCAGCGAGATGGAGAAGATGAAAGAGGGGATGGAGAACCTCGACTTGCTCGTGGTCATCGACGTGTTCCCGTCGGTGGCGAGCGTCCTCCCCGACTACGAGAATGGGCCGCCGGTCATGCTACTACCGGCCTGCAGTCAGTACGAGCATCACCGCTCGCTGACGAACACCCACCGCTCCATCCAGTGGTCCGAACCGGTCCGTCCCCCGTCGCACAACTCCCGGCCCGACCTGCGGATCATGCAGGAACTGGCCGACGAACTGGGCTTCGGCGAACACTTCGACTGGGGCACCGGCCCGGAGATTTACAACGGGAAGTCGAGCTACGAGAACGTCGTCCGGGAGTTCAACCTCGGGACGAACACCATCGGCTACCGGCAGACGCCGGAACGCCTCCAGCAACATCTCGAGTACGACTACGCGTTCTCCCACGAGACGTTGCAGGCCGCGGAGGGGTCGCCGGTCGAAGGCGAGTACTGGGGACTCCCCTGGCCGTGCTGGGGTGAGGGCCACCCCGGGACGCCGATCATCTGGAACGACGACATGAACCCCAACGACGGGGGACAGGACTTCCGGACGCGGTGGGGCGTCAGCGCGCCGAGCCCCGAGGAGTGGGAGCAGATGAACACCGACGTCGAGTACCCGTTCCAGGAGACGGTCGACGCCGTCGGGGACCGGTACGACAGCGTCGAGGACGCCCTCGACCTGACGCGGGCGCCGTACAACCCCGAGTGGGCGTCCGAGGCCGACACGGCCAGCGACGGGATGATCCACGGGATTCCGGAGTATCCGGGCTGGAAGACGGTGCCGCCGGCGAGCCTGGTCGATCCGACTCAGCGCACCCAGTCCGACGAACTCACCATCCCACAGCAACACGCGCTCGACAACCAGCGGTCGGTGTACACCGCCGCGCAGGCGCTCGCGAACCCCGATACGGGGATTCCGGAGTTCGACCAGTACCTGTCCGAGACCCAGAGCATCGACCCGTCGTTCTACGAACAGTACGACTACCGACAGCCCGACGCGCCGACGGGGCGTGGGCGGGCGCGCGCCGTCGTCTGGAACTTCATCGACACGACGCCGGTGCACCGCGAACCGCTCGAGAGCCCGCATCCGGAACTCGTCGAGGAGTGGCCGGCGAACGGCCAACAGCGGAACTTCTACCGCCTCGACCAGAACAACGCCGTCGAACAGGAGAAGGCGATGGAGATCATTCACGGCGACGGCGACGGGCCGACGCTCGACACCATCCTGACGAGCGGCCGGCAGGTCGAACATCAGGGTGGCGGCGCGGAGACGCGGAGCAACATCCACAACGCCGACCTCCAGCCCCACATGTACGCCGAGATGACGCCGAACAAGGCCGAGAACCTCGGCGTCGACGGCGGCGACCTGGTGGTTATCTCCTCGACCGACCGCGGGTCGATCCTGGTGAAAGCGCGGGTGACCAACCGCCCGAACGACGACGAGGTGTTCCTGCCGTATCACTGGGGTGGCGTCTTCAAGGGCCAGAGCCTCGAGGACAAATACCCCGATGGAATGGTGCCCTACGCCATCGGTGACTCGGTCAACGCCATCACGTCGAGAGGCTACGACGTCGAGACCCAGATGCAGGAGACGAAGGTCGGAATGGTGGCGGTGCGCCCGGCGACACAGAGCCTCCTCGAGGAACTCAACATGGACGTCGACCTCGAGTTCCCGCAGGACCGCAACGACATCGGCTCACAGAAAGACTTCGACGTCCGCGATCAGAACGCGGTCCAATAGGAGGTGGTAAGCATGTCAAGCAACAAAGAGATAATGCGGCAGGGCGTGATGAGCACGGGCGAGAGCACCCGCATCTTCCCCGACGTCGAGGCGTGTATCGACTGCGGGGGGTGTGTCGTCGCCTGCAAGCGAACGTGGGACTCGCCGGCGGACGAACAGCGAATCAGCATCTCGACGATGATGGAGGGACAGGAGGGTGCCCAGGGGCTCAACGCCCACAGCGCCCGCGCCCTCCAGCAGGGCCAGTCGCCCGGGGAGACGAGCGTCCCGATGCAGTGTTATCACTGCGAGAACGCGCCCTGTGTGTCGGTCTGTCCGACGGACTCGCTGATCAAGCAGGAGGACGGCTTCGTGCAGGTCCGCGACGACCTCTGTGTCGGCTGTCAGTACTGCCTGTCGGCGTGTCCGTTCGGGGCGCCGCAGTTCCCCGATTCGGACGACGCGGCGGCACAGCTGTTCGGCACCGGCGGCACCATGGACAAGTGTACCATGTGCGAGGAGCGCCAGGACGTGGGCAAGGGCCCGGCGTGTGCCGAGGAGTGCGCGACGGACGCCATCCTCGTCGGCGACGCCGACGAGATTTCGGCCGAACTGGAGCGTCGTGACAGTGGCACGTTCTTCAACGACGTCGCCATGGAGATCATCTTC
>Ga0207797_1000797_pt1 | contig 23590 bp, 25 predicted proteins | sample PRCRCaboRojoPR_6_FD_187275 | JGI IMG/M metagenome (GOLD analysis project Ga0207797, IMG submission 187275) | Marine sediment microbial community from Cabo Rojo, Puerto Rico - PR CR 10% Liquid 1 (SPAdes) | ecosystem: Environmental > Aquatic > Marine > Coastal > Sediment | place: Cabo Rojo, Puerto...
AGGACCGAGTAGCCCTGCGCGCCGACGACGGTGGCGGCGGCGGCGACGACGACGGTCACCGCACGCGCGGCGGTCGTGAGGCCCTCGTCGGAGAGGTCGGCCACCCGCGGCAGGTCGACGGTGACGACGCTCGCGATGGCGTTGAACAGCGTGTCGGCGCTGGAGACGACGAGCAGGACGGCGAGGACGGCGACGGCGATGACGGCGGGGTCGGGGAGGACTTCGGTCACGACGAGGAAGAAGGAGACGCTGGCGTCGGCGGGCGCCTCCACGAGGCCGAGGCCGACGGCGACGGGGCCGAAGACGCCGGCGAGAAAGACCATCGGGACGACGGCGACGGCGGCGACGAGGAAGGAGCGCCGGAGCGTCCCCTCGTCGCGAGCGGCGTAGACGCGTTGCCACCACGCCTGATTCAGCATCTCCGCGCCGACGATGGCGACGACGACGTACGCGCCGAACTCGAGACCGCTCGGCGAGCCGAGGGCGAGGAGGTCGGGTGCGGTGTCGACGATGACGGTGTGGGCGGCGTTCGTCCCGCCGAGGGCGAGGAGGGTGACGACGACGCTCACGATCAGCAGGGGGAGGATGAGCACCGTCTGGACGGTGTCGGTGACCATGCTCGCACGCAGGCCGCCGTAGCCCGTGTAGGCGAGGACGGTGACGCCGACGACGGCCGCCGTCTGCCAACCGGGCACGCCGGCGACCAGCGAGAGCGCGCTCGCGATGCCCGTGAACTCGGCGGCGAGGAAGACGAACATGTAGGCGACGCTCACGAGGAGGACGTAGCCGTACATGATCGGCCCGTAGCGGGCGTAGGCGTACTCGGTGAGGCTGTGGCCCTCGGGGAGGAGGGTACGGATACGCGGCCCGACGACGGCGAAGGCGGCGAGGGCGAGCGCCGACCCGGCGGCGTAGCCGGCGACGGCGGTGATGCCGCCGAACGCCGCGCCGGCCTCGGCGGGGCTGAACAGGATCCACGCCCCCATGCTGGAGGCGACCACCGTCGCGGTCAGCGTCCCACCGCCCGTCGAGTTACGGGCGGTGATGTAGTCTTCGACCGTCTCGATCCGGCCGCGCGCGTACCACGCGCCGAACGCCGCGAACGCGACGAGGACGACGACGAGCAAGCCGAGGAGCGTCGGCGTCGTCACCACGGTGACGCACCTCCGAGTCGTTCGTACATGCACGTCGGCACGCGGTCGCCGCTGTAATAGTTTGTGTTATAACCCGGTAATCGCGAATCGTCGCACGCGCGACTCCCCCGTCGCCGAAGTCCGGCGAGACGCGACCGGGAGGTCCCGCGGTCCGTCTCAGAGGTAGCTGGCGTCCCACCGCGTGGGCTTGCGGCGGTTCTCGCACTCGTTGCAGACGACGCGGCCCATCGTGTCCATGGAGATGCCGAAGCCGTCGCAGTTGCCACAGAGGTACCCGTAGCGTTCGGTCCGGTCGCGGTCGAGGTAGACGGCGTAGAACGGCCCGTCAGAGCCGCGGACGCTCTCGTCGAGGGCGACGTACACCTGTCGCCCGTCGGGGAGGGTCGCGGCCTCGGTCAGCACCTGTCGGCCGCCGGTCTCGGGGAACTTGGAGTACAGCTTCTCGACGAAGGGTTCGCCGCCGATTTCGACGGTCCGCTCGCCGATTCCCTCGAAGTTCTCGCGCTCGTAGAAGCCGGCGCCGGCCTCGTTCGCTTCGAGGACGCGCCCTTCGAGTCGGGCGACGCCGTGGTCGCGGAGGTGGCTCTCGAGCGCCGCCAGCAGTTCGTCGCCGACGCCGCCCCCCCGATGTGCGGGGTCGACGTGGAGCCAGTCGATTTCGCCGACGACTTCCCGCCGTTCGACGACGTAGCTCTGGGCGAACCCGACGATCCGGTCGTCGTCGACGGCGACGAGGAACTCCGTGTCCGGATCCTTCAGGTCGGCGGCGAGCGTCTCCTCGTCGTACCACCGTTCGACCGCCTGGGCGATGATGTCGTCTTCCAGTGCGTGTCCGTACGACGCGGCGAGGGAATCGTGGGCCACGGTCCGAATCCCCTCGATGTCCGCCGCGGTTGCCTCGCGGATGTCCATGCTGTGGAGTGTGCGGTGCCGCTCCTTAAATGGTCGCGGTAGCACGTGGCACAACTACAAGGGGCTGTCGCGTGTGCCTCCGCGCATGGCCGGCCTCTGTTTCGACATGTACGGGACGCTCTGTGATACGAGCAGCGTGCGGCGACGCCTCGGCGAGACGCTCGGCGTCTCCGACCGACTCGTCGCCGCCGTCGACGAGACGTGGCGACGCAAACAGCTCCAGTACTCCTACCAGAGCGCCCAGATGGACGCGTACGAACCGTTCTGGGAACTCACCGCCCACGCGCTCGACTACGCGCTCGCGGCGTACGACCTCGATCCGGACGCCGAGACCCGTGACCGGATCCGCGATGCGTACGACCACCTCGATCCGTTCCCGGGGGCCGTCGAGGCACTGACGCGACTCTCCGAGGCCGGCCACGAGGTGGTCGTCCTCTCGAACGGCAACCCAGCTATGCTCGAACGACTGGCGGCGAACGCGGGCCTCGCACCCCACCTCGACGACGTGCTGAGCGCGGACGCGGTGCGGACGTTCAAACCCGATCCGTCGGTGTACGAACACGCGGCGGCGACGCTCGACCGTCCGCTCGGCGACTGTCGGCTGATCTCCTCGAACGCGTGGGACGTCGCCGGCGCCGGCAACGCGGGGATGGCGACGACGTGGGTGAACCGCGCGCGTGATCCGCCGGAGGCCATCGGCGCCCGTCCGGACCACGAGGTTGCCACCCTCCCGGCCGTCGCCGACGGGTTGTGTTGATCGGTTTTCATTATTTCACAGAATCATACACGAATAATATTGTTGGAACAGAAACTATTATTACTATTCTACCTGCCCCTTTGTTCATGGGTAGCAATGATGGCCGTCTGGACAGACGCGACGTAATCAAAGCCGCCGGCGCCGCCGGCACTGCTGGGCTGGTCGGCTTGGCCGGCTGTTCGGGCGGCGGTGGCGGTGGTGGCGGCGGTGGCGATGGCGAGTCGGAGTACCCCGAACTCGGCAACTATCCCATCGAGGGTGATACGGCGACGCTCGGGTTCAACGTTCCGCAGTCCGGTCCGTACGCCTCCGAAGGGCAAGACGAACTCCGCGCGTACGAACTCGCCGTCAAGCACCTGAACAACGGCGGCGGCTGGGTCGACTCCCAGTTCGACGACCTCTCCGGTGACGGGGTCCTCGGCTATCAGATCGACTCGGTGAGCGGCGACACGGCCACCGACGCCGACACCGCGCGCCAGTCCGCCTCGCGGATGATCCAGCGCGACGACGCGATCATGGTGACCGGCGGGTCGTCCTCCGCCGTCGCCATCGCGGTCCAGGAGCTGTGTCAGCGCGAGCGGGTCATGTTCATGGCCTGTCTGACCCACTCCAACGAGACGACCGGTGCGAACTGTGTGCGCTACGGCTTCCGCGAGATGTTCAACGCGTACATGACGGGGCAGGCGCTCGCGCCCGTCCTCCGTGACGAGTACGGGAGCGACCTGCAGTTCTACCAGCTCTACGCCGACTACAGCTGGGGCCAGACCGTCCAAGAGTCGATGAACCAGTTCCTGACCGAGACGGCCGGGTGGGAGCAGGTCGACTCCGTCGCCACGCCGCTCGGCACCAGCGACTACTCGTCGTACCTCTCGGAGGCGTCGAACTCCGGGGCCGACGTGCTCCTGCTGGATCACTACGGGCTGGACGGCGCAACGTCGGTGAGCCAAGCGGTCGACGCCGGCCTCGACGAGGATATGGAGCTCGTCGTTCCGCTGTACAACCGCCCGATGGCCGAGGCCGCGGGCGCCGCCATCGAGGGCGTGTTCGGCACCGTCGCCTGGGACTCACAGATCGACAACACGCCGTCTCAGGAGTTCCTCCAGGTCTTCCAGAACGAGTACGACCGCGTCCCCTCGGGGCCGGCACAGCTCGCCTACTCCCAGACGCTCCAGTACGCCGCGGCCGTCGAGCGTGCGGGGACGTTCTACCCGCCCGAGGTCATCCGCCAGCTGGAGGACTACGAGTACAACAACATCGGCATGGGCGAGGAGACCATGCGTGGCTGCGACCACCAGGCCCAGCGCGACGTGCCCGTCGTTCGCGGCCTCCCCGAATCCGAACAGGCCGAAGGCCAGTACTTCGAGATCATCAACGTCACGAGTCGCGACGAACTCGGCTACGCCTGCGACGCCGGCCCGGCCGCCGAGTGCGAACTCGGCGAGTACGGCGACGAGTAACCCGCGACCATCCGGCGCGACCGCTCGCGCCGTAGCACAAAATTATAGGAAATAATGTTACACTACACGTACATGATGCTAATCGGAGCCACCCGTCGACACGGCAGTCGGGTCGGCCACGGGGTGAGACCATGAGCTTCCACATCGAGGCGATCACCGTCCTCCTCAACGGCCTCCAGCAGGGCGCCATCTACATCCTGCTCGCGGTGGGGCTGTCGATCATCCTCGGCACGCTGAAGTTCGTCAACTTCGCCCACGGCGCGCTGTACCTCATCGGCACCTACGCGGGGCTGCTGTTGGCACTCGAGATCAACCTGACGAGCGGCCAGCTTCAGGAGTGGGGCATCTCGACGCTCGGTCTCGGCCTGGGCTACATTCCCGCGCTGATCATCGTCCCCTTCGTCGTCTTCGTCGTCGGACTGGCGATGGAGCGTTGGGTCGTCGAACCGTTCAAAGACCGTCCCGACACCGACCAGATCCTCGTCACCTTCGGGCTGGCGATCATCCTGCAGGAACTCTTCCGGGTCTTCTTCGGATCGAGTAGCCTGCCCTTCAGCCAGCCCGCGTGGGCACAGGGGCCGCCGCAGATTCCCTTCCTCGCGGCCATCCCCATCTCCTCGTGGCGGTACTACGTCATCGGTATCACGGCCGTGCTGGTGCTGATCGTCTACCTCCTCGTGGAGTTCACCGACTTCGGGCTGATCGTCCGCGCCGGCACCCGCGACCCCGAGATGGTCGAACTGCTCGGGATTCGTCTGAGCCGGCCGTACATCGTCGTCTTCGGCATCGGCGCGGCGCTCGCCGGCGTCGCGGGCGTCGTCGGCGGCCCGCTCAATCCGGTCAACCCGACCATCGGCAACGAGATTCTCGTGCCCGCGTTCCTGACCGTCGTCATCGGCGGCGTCGGCTCCATCGCCGGCGCCGTCCTCGGCGGGATCCTGTTCGGGCTCACACAGGCCATCCTCGTGGCGACGTACTCCGCGTGGGCACAGGTGGGACTCTACGCCATCGCGGCGCTCGTCCTGCTCGTGCGGCCTCAGGGCCTCCTCGGTGAGGCGGAGGTGGCACCATGAGCGACGAACCCGCGCCGGCGAGCGAGACGGAAGCGGAGGCCGGCGTCGTCGCCGACGCCATCGGCATCTGGGCCCCCCGCGGCAACGAGGTGCGCGTCGTCGCCGGCACCGCCGTCGTCCTCGCGCTCTTCCCGTTCGTCTTCTCGCGGATGCCCGTGGTGAGCGAACTGTTACAGGGGTATCAGAGCCTCGCGACGCTCATCCTCATCTGGGGCATCTTCGCACTCGGATTCGACCTCCTGCTCGGCTACACCGGCCTACTCTCGTTCGGCCACGCCGCCTTCTGGGGTAGCGCCGCCTACGCCGCCGGTATCTTCAGCCAGAACGTCTCCGGCTCACCGATCCTGATGGTGATCGCCGGCACCGCCTTCGCCGTACTGCTCGCGTGGGTGCTCGGCTTCCTGTCGCTCCGCCGTGGCGGCATCTACTTCGCCATCCTCACGCTCGCGTTCGCCCAGATGATGTTCTACATGTCCTCGTCGCCGCTCGCGTTCCTGACCGGCGGCGAGAACGGATTCACGGGCGTCGAGACGGCCGAACTCTTCGGTATCTTCGCCCTCGAAACCGACCTGCCGTCCGTGCTCGGGGTGCTCCTCGGGACGTGGCTGTACCTCTTCGTGGCGGTCATCACGCTCCTCTGTGTGGCGCTCGCCTACCGCATCCTCAACTCGCCGTACGGCATGGTGTTCCGGGCCATCCGCGAGAACGAACAGCGTGCGGAGTTCGTCGGCCTGAACGTCTGGCGCTACCGGCTGATGTCGTTCATCCTCTCCGGCCTCTTCGCCGGCATCGCGGGGAGTCTCTTCGTCATCCACGGCACGTACGTCCCGCTCGCTTCCCTCTACTGGACGACGAGCGGTGAGGTAGTCATCATGACCGTCCTCGGCGGCACGGGCTCGCTGTTCGGCCCCGTCGTCGGCGCCGGCGTCTACCTCTACGTCGAGAACATCGTCAGCGGCGGTCACCCGTTCGACTTCATCGCCCCCTTCTGGCACCTGATCTTGGGGCTGGTGTTCGTCGTCGTCATCTGGGTGTTCCCCCGCGGCATCTGGGGGTTCTTCCGCGACGTTCGCGACTTCGTCACGGGAGGTGAGGAGTGATGGCGCTCTTAGAGACCGAGGACCTCGTCAAGGAGTTCGGCGGCCTCGTCGCCACCGACGACGTGAACCTCACCGTCGAGGAGGACGAACGCGTCTCGATCATCGGACCCAACGGGGCCGGCAAGTCGACGCTCGTCAACCTCATCACCCGTCGGCTCGACCCCACGTCGGGCGACATCCGGTTCAAAGGCGAGTCCATCGTCGACCGGAAACCACACGAAGTCGTCCAGATGGGGGTCAGCAAGTCGTTCCAGACGGCCTCCATCTTCTCGGATCTCTCCGTTCGTGAGAACGCCGAAATCGCCGCACTCGCCGCCGAACACGGCTCGTTCGGGTTCAAGTTCCTCGAACACCGGGATAGTCTCACCGACGTCCACGAGGTAGCACGGGACACCCTCGACGCCGTCGGCCTCCTCGATCAAGCGGATCGGAAGGCGTCCGAACTCCCCTACGGGGACAAGCGGCGCCTCGAAATCGGCATCGCGCTCGCGGCCGAACCGGACCTCCTCCTGATGGACGAGCCGACGGCCGGGATGTCCCCCGAAGAGACGGAGGCGACGGTCGACCTCGTCGAGGAGGTCAAACGCGAGATGGGGCTGACCTTCGTCCTCATCGAACACGACATGGAGATCGTCTTCAGCATCTCCGACCGCATCGTCGTCCTCAACCGAGGGCGGGTCATCGCCGAGGGGACGCCCGACGAGATCAGGGGCGACCCCGAGGTGCAGGAGGCGTATCTCGGAGGTGTGGACCTGTGAGCCTGCTCGACGTCGACGCCGTCGACGCCTACTACGGCGAGAGCCACATCCTGCGTGATCTCTCGCTCACGGTCGAGGAGGGCGAAATCTGTGCGCTCCTCGGCCGCAACGGCGCGGGCAAGACCACCACCCTGCGCTCCATCGCCGGCGCGAAACCGCCGCAGGTGCGCGACGGTACGATCTCGTTCAAGGGCGACGACATCACGTCGTTGCCCGCCGACGACGTGGCGATGCAGGGCATCTCCCTCGTCCCCGAGGAGCGACGGGTGTTCGCCAACCTCTCCGTCGAGGAGAACCTCCGCATCGCGGAGGTGTCGCGCAACCGCTCGAACACGTGGCGCCGCCCGCTCACCGCGACGGGCACGTCCATGTCCACCGAGCAGGTGTACGACGACTTCCCCCGCCTCCGCGAACGCAAGACCCAGAAGGCCGGCACGCTCTCCGGCGGCGAACAGCAGATGCTCGCCATCGCCCGCGCGCTCAAACAGAGCACCGACCTCCTCCTGCTGGACGAACCGTACGAGGGGCTCGCGCCCAAAATCGTCGAGGACGTGGAGGCGGCCGTCGAGCGCATCAGCGATCAGGGCGTGACGATCCTCCTCGTCGAGCAGAACGCCGCGGCCGCGATCAAAATCGCCGACAGGGCGTACGTCGTCGATCAGGGCGAGACCGTCTTCGACGGCACCGCGGACGAACTCCGCGAGGACGAGCAGACCCGCGAGCGCTATCTGGGTGTCTGAGATGACCGGCCCCCCCGAAGCGGCCCTCGACGACGCCCTCGACGCCCTCGTCGCCGCCGGCCTCGTCGACGAGACGGACGACGGCGTCGCCACGACCGAGACGTTCGAGGCGACGCGACGCGTCTACCGCGACACCTACGGGGCCGCCGACGACGCGGCCTTCCGACAGACGGTCGCCGAGGCGTTCGGCGTGAGCGAGTCGGTCGCCGCCGACCGGATCGAGAGCGGCGCGATCACCCGCGAGGACCTGATCGCCTACCTCTCGCTTCGCTCGGCGCTTCCAGACGTGGACGACGAGCGACTCGCGACGATGGCGACGCTCGTCGCCGAACTGTCGCCCGGATCACCGGTCCCGGAGACCGTAACGGAACTCGACGACGACGGTTGGTCCGCCTTCCTCGACGAGCATCCCGACGCCGTCGTGACCGTGTGGCGCCACGACTGCGCGCCCTGCGAGGCGCTGAAAGACGACCTCGGCGCCGTGCTGTCGGCGCTCCCCGACGGCGTAGCGGTCGCGGGCGTCGACGGCGAGTCGGTGCCCGACTTCCGCCGGACGTTCGGCGTCGACGCCGCACCTGCGGTCTGTTCGTTCCGCGGCGGGGACCTCGAAGACGTGACGACGGGTCGCCAGCCGCCCGAGAGCTACGCGGACCGGTTCGCGGCCGTGTACGAGTAGGGACCGCGAACGACTACTCGTGCGCCTCGCCCGCGACCATCACCGGGCGTTCCGCGTTCAGAATCACCGACTGCGTGACGCTTCCGAAGAGGGCCTTGCCCGTCGGCGAGCGCTTCCGCCCGGCCACGACGATGAGGTCCGCGTTTTCGTCCTGTGCAACCTCGAGGAGCTGATCGGCGGGGTCGCCGCTCGATTCCGTCACGTCGACCGTGAGGCCTCGTTCTTCGAGGAAGTCGGTCACGTGACGCACGGAGGAGAGCTGTGACGCGGAGGCACCGCTCGGATTGTCGGTGAAACTGTGGATCACCGTCACCTGCTTCTCGGACGCGTCGCCCGGCAGGTCGGCGACTGCCTGCGCACACGCCATCGCTCGATCCTCGTTGTCGTCGACGCCGATCACCACGTGGTACATACCGCCTACTCGGCGAGCCAGCATTAAGTTTCTTTAGCTTAAGCGAACTGCCGTCCGCGGACGGTCCCCCGACGGAACCGGCTCAGGCCGTCTCGGCGTCGAGGCGGTTCGAGAGGTAGACGACGAGTCCGAGCGGGATGCCCAACGCCACTGCGATGGTCACGATGCCGTACACCGCGAATCCGGGGCCGTTCGGCGGGAGAGTTATCAGAAAGAACAGTCTCGGCGGCGCACCCATGTCGATGACCTCGCCGAGCACGAACCCGAGGAGGCCGGTGAGGCCCACGATGACGACGTAGAGGCCCAACACGAACCGTCGTCCGTCGCGGCGTGTTCCGGACACGACACCGTCTACGGTATCCGCCCGATTATCGCTTTCCTTTCGTATCGATGGGCCTTTGCCGCCGCTCCCCGTTGGTCGGAGTATGAGCAACAAGGACATCCTCGGCATCATTCTCGGGAGCGTGGCGCTCCTGATGTTCGTCACCGGAATCCTACTCGCGACGTAAAAAACCGGATCGCCGCTATTCGTCGCTCGATTCGCTCGGTTCCCCGCCGTCGGCGACGAGGCCGTCGTCTTCGTCACCGTCACCGCCGTCCGCGAGGGCGGTTTCCTGCTTGTCCGCGAACCACTGCCACTCGTTGGTGTAAACGCCCGCCTCGCGGAGGTCCCACGGGTCGCCGTCCTGCACCTTCGGGCCTTCCAGCCACGAGACGACGAAGTTGTACGTCCAGATCAGGCCGCCGACGAACATCAGCACGGCACCGAGCGTCGCGACCTGGTGGAACGTGGCGAACTGCGGCAGGTAGGTGGCGTACCGCCGGGGCATTCCGCCGTAGCCCAGCACGATCATGGCGAGGAACGTGATGTTCGAGCCGAACATCCACAGCCAGAAGTGCGCCTTACCGAGGCTACGCTGGTACATCCGACCGGCGAACATCGGGAACCAGTAGTAGAGACCGGCGAAGCCGGCGAAGGCGATGACGCCCATCACGACGTAGTGGAAGTGACCCACGACGTAGTAGGTGTCGTGGAGCACGAGGTCGACGGGAATGGACGCGAGGAACACGCCGCTGATACCGCCGATGATGAAGTTCGAGACGAAGCCGATACAGAACAGCATCGGCGTCGTCAGGCGGAGCTTCCCGTTCCAGAGGGTCGTGATCCAGTTGAACGTCTTCACGGCCGAGGGGATGGCGATGGCCATCGACACCGCCATGAACGAGGCGCGCAGGCGCGGGTCCATGCCGGTGGCGAACATGTGGTGGGCCCAGACGCCGAACGAGAGCACGCCGATGGCGAGCGTGGAGTAGACGACGAACTTGAACCCGAACAGCCGCCGCCCAGCGAACCGCGGGAGCACGTAGCTGACGATGCCCATCGGCGGCAGGACGAGGATGTACACTTCGGGATGACCGAAGAACCAGAACAGGTGTTGCCAGAGCATCGTCCCGCCGGCGTCGATGGCGAAGAACGTCGTGCCGAGGTTGCGGTCCAGCAGGAGCATGATCAGCGCGCTCCCCAGCAGGGGGAACGCGAAGAGGATCAGCCCCGACTGGGTGAGGATGGTCCACGAGAAGATGTCGAGGTTGGCCCACGTCACTTCCTCCGCGCGCTCGGTGAGGATGGTCGCGATGAAGTTGATCGACCCCATCGTCGCCGAGACGCCGGTGAGGTGGAGGCCGAGGATCATCAGGTCGACGCCGGCGTTGGCCTGATTGCCGCCGCCGACGCCCGCCGAGAGCGGCGTGTAGAGCGTCCACGCGGTCTGTGCCGGGATGATGTCACCGAGTGGGAAGAAACCCGCCCAGATGAGCAGGGCACCCGGCGGCAGGAGCCAGAACGCGATGGCGTTGATCCGGGGGAACGCCATGTCGTCCGCGCCGATGAGCAAGGGCACGAGGTAGTTCGCGAACGCCGCGATGATGGGCGTCCCGAACAGGAACAGCATGGTGATGCCGTGACTCGTCAGCAACGAGTTGTAGAACGTGTTCGACAGGAGCGTCATCCCCGGATCGAGCAGTTCGATCCGCATCAGCATGATCATCAGGCCGCCGACGACGAAGGCGATGACGCCGTAGAGGCCGTACAGCATGCCGATGTCCTTGTGGTCGACCGTCGTCAGCCAGCGGCTGATCCCGGCTGGCTTCTCTTGCGAGACGTACCCCGATTCGCCGGTCGCCCCGCCACTCCCGAGTGGCGTGTACGACCGCCAGTCTTCGATCCGCGCGAGCCACGCGGCGATGATCACGAGGAACAACCCCATGAGCACCGTCAACGCTAGCTGTCCGGTGATCTGCATAGACGTTGCTCAGGAACCCAGGGTTAAGAAATATTCGGGTACGCGTCGGGAATGTGCGACGCGGACGCGCCGCTCAATCGGGCGTCGTCACCGACGTCGGCGCCGCCGATTCACTCCTCGTGTTCTTCTTCTATCGGTTCGGCTCCGTCGACCGTCGCCCCACCCGGCAGGTACACCGTCGACGTCTTCTCGGCCGTCGCGATGGCCTTCCCCGACAGGTACGTCAGGAGGGCCAGCAGGACGAAGGGCGCGATCAGCAGTGCGTACTGCAGGATCTGCGACACCGAGTCGATACCGAACGGTCTGTATACGGCGTATCCGACGAGGAAAAAGAGGAGGATGAACAGTGGAATGAAGTTCACCGTCAGATCGAGGAGGGTGTCCCGATCGAACACTTTCGTCGACATAGGCGACACAAAACACAGCCCGAACAAATAGGTTTCTATCGGCACGGTCCCCACGCCCCGGTGACCGTCGAGGCACTCGCGGCGTCCCGCCGCCGTCACGACCGAGGCTCGTCGTCGCCGCGGGACTCGCGTCGGTCGCTCTAGATGGTCTCCCGTTTCGGCACGAACAGTTCGCCGGCGATGCCGGCCGCCGCGAGGAGGCCGCCTGCGGTGATGATGGCGTACCCGCGCGTCACCAGATTCACGTCGGTGAACGCGAGGGCACCGCCGACGGCGAACAGGAGGACGGCGAAGACGGCGAGTGGCCGCCACGCCGTCTTCGCGTAGCCCGACTCACGGAGCATTCCGGTGATGCTCCCACAGAAGAGGATGAGACCGCCGACGGCGACGGCGAACACGTCGAACAGGATGCCGAGTTCCGCGATGGGGATGCCGAGCGCCACGAAGATGGGCCACGGGCTCGCCATCCGATACTGATCGCTCAATCCCGGTTGATCGTTCATACGCGGTGTAGCGGCCGGATCGTAGAAAACGCTTCGACACGTGTCACTGGCGACCCACGGAGATACGGTTACGGCGACCCGTGTCAGGCGACGTTGACGCCGTGACGGGCGAGAAAGCGGCCGACCTCCTTGATCTCGACTGGACTGCCGATGATCCGACACGTCGACTCCCCGGCTGTAAAGACGGTGACGGCGAAGTCGGATTCGAGGTCGTCCCGAAGTCCGGACAGTGACTCGCACGGCACGACGATCTGCGTGCTGTCTCGCAACCGCTCGGGACTCGGCATCGGTGTTCGACTGTCCCCGTACCGTGGTATAACCGTGTCGAAAGTCTATCACTTGCACGACCGTGCGGAGGCGGCCGGCGACTCGGAAGGAACAGGTTTTTCGACGCCGCCGGCCGAGGGTCGGGTGATGGGTCTGGAGGAGGAGATCGAGGACCTCCGCGAGGAGATTTCCAACACGCCGTACAACAAGTCGACCGAACAGCACATCGGCCGGCTGAAGGCGAAGCTCGCGGAGAAAAAGGAGAAGCTCGAGCGCCAGGCCTCCTCGGGCGGCGGCCACGGCTACGCCGTCGAGAAGACGGGCGACGCCACCGTCGGGCTGGTCGGGTTCCCCAGCGTCGGCAAGTCGACCCTGCTCAACGCGCTCACCAACGCCGAGAGCGAGGTCGGCGAGTACGAGTTCACCACTCTCGACGTGAACCCGGGAATGCTCAAGCACAACGGCGCGAACATCCAGATGCTCGACGTGCCGGGGCTGATCGAGGGCGCCGCCGGCGGCCGTGGCGGCGGACAGGAGGTGCTCTCGGTCGTCCGCACGACGGACCTCGTGGTGTTCGTCCTCTCGGTCTTCGAAATCCAGCACTACGACCGCCTCCGCGAGGAACTCTACGCCAACAAGGTTCGACTCGACACGTCGCCGCCGAACCTCTCCATCTCGAAGACGGGGAAGGGCGGCCTCCGCGTGACGAAAAGCGACGACGTGGCGCTCGAGGAGGACACGATCAAGGGCGTCCTGCGCGAACACGGCTACGTCAACGCCGACGTGACCATCCGCGGCGACTGCTCCATCGACGAACTCATCGACGGCATCCAGGACAACCGGGTCTACCTCCCCTCCATCGTCGCCGTCAACAAGGCCGACCTGATCGACAAGGACTACCTCCCGACGGTGGAGGAACACCTCCGCGACCACGGCCTCGACCCCGACGAGGTGGTGTTCATCAGCGCCGAGGAGGAACGGGGCCTCGACGCCCTCAAGGAGAAAATCTGGGAGGCGCTCGGGATGATCCGGGTGTACATGGACAAGCCGGGCCGCGGCGTCGACTACGAGGAACCGCTCGTCCTCCGGGAGGGGGAGAACACCGTCGACGACGCCCTCCGGAAACTCGGCGGCTCGCTCGACGAGCGCTTCCGCTTCGCCCGCGTCACCGGCCCGAGCGCGAAACACGACGAACAGCAGGTCGGCCGCGACCACGAACTCCAAGACGAGGACGTGATGCGGGTCGTCGCGCGCCGGTAGCGTGCCCGACCGTTCGTCGCTCCTCGCTATCCTCGCGCTCCTCGCCGTCCCGTGGTCGGTGCAGACGTTCGCGGGGGCTCGCCCGCCCGGATTCGTCTTCGCGTGGGGGCTGGTCAACTTCGATCCGTTCTCGGTCACCTTCATCTGGGACTTCCTCTTCCGGTACACGATGGGGCTCCCCGACTACATCCTCGCGTGGCCGCTCTCGGTCGCCTGTTACGGCGTCGCGCTCGCGAGCGCGGCGAGCGGCTACGTCGTCGGCCGCGAGGACCCGCGCGTGACCGCGGGCCTCCTCGCCGCCGCGGGCGTCGCGCAGTTGACGCTCGCCCGGGGCTTCTCCTTCCAGCCCGGGCGGGCCGGCTGGCCGCTCGGCACGGTCGCCTGCTGGCTCGTCGCGTGGTGGGTGTACCGACGGCGCGACGCGTAGGCCGCGACGCGACCACATCACCTTAGAACATCAACATTAATTATCTATAATGTCAAATATCTATACGGAGGTGATACCAGATGGGAGACGACATCGACGACCTGATCGAACGACTGGGGGACCTCGATCCGGACGAACGACGGGAGCTCTCGCGGCGGATGCAGGCCGACTGGGCTCGCCGCGTCGGAGACGCGCAACGGGCGTACCTCGAACGTCTGGAGGAGGAGAACCTGGTCGGCGGGGGCGGAAGCGTGTTCCAACCGATTCCCGGTGAGGAAGAGGAGTGGCTCGAACACTGCCGGGAGCATCCGAACGACCCGATCTGTCTGCTCGGTTCCCCGCCCGCGGTCGGGGACCGGCTCTCCGATTACCTGAAGATTCGCGCGGACTATCTCGATCATCTGGAGGAGGAAGGCCTGATGGACGTCGAGGCGGCGTCGCCGGGGGGTGGCTTCGAACCGGTCCAGCGGGGGTGGGGTGATCCGAGCCCACAGCCGAGTGCCACCAGACGCGGATCGCCCGTGGGACTCACGCCGCCGCCCGACCCGTGGCCACCGTGGCCGCCGTGGCCGCCGGGGTGGCCGCCCTGGCCCTGGCCTGGACCGCGCCCCGGCCCGTGGCCGTTCGCCGACAACGGAGACCCAGTGCCGCTTCCGGCGAGCCCCGCCCGTCGATTCGGCGGGCCGAACCCGTGGGCGACGATGCGCCGGCAGTCGATGGCCGACGTCGGTCCGACGGGGGGCCGCGGTTACACGCCCGGTAGCGGGAGTGCCTTCTCGCGGGAGGGGCTCACCTTCCCGCCGGACGAGTGGCCGCCGTGGCCACCGTGGCCGTGGCCGTGGCCGGGTCCACGCCCCGATCCGTTCCCGTTCGGCGGCGATCCGATCCCGTTCCCCGCGAGTCGGTGGTAGTCCGAACGGCGTAGCGACCGTTCCGACTGCGTCGGCGCCGAACTCCGAACTTCGGCGTCGGCGGACCACCGCTTGCGGTACGCTTTTCGGCGTCCCTGCCGTCCCGTCGTCCATGGACGGAACGCTCGATCACGTCATGATGCGGGTCGCCGACCTCGACGACTCGCTCGACTGGTATCAGTCGCACCTCGACTACGAGGAGAAGGACCGCTGGGAGGCCGACACGTTCACCATCGTCTACCTCGGCCCGGAGGACATGCACGAACAGGGGGCGATGCTCGAACTCACGCACAACCACGACGGCGGGCCCGAGGAGATGGGCGACGCGTGGGGCCACATCGCCGTCCGCGTCGAGGACGTCTACGACGCCTACGAGGAACTGATGGACGAGGGCGTCGAGGACTACCGCGACCCCGACTCCTGTGGCGGGCGGTACGCCTTCGTGAAGGACCCCGACGGCCACGAGGTGGAAATCGTCCAGCGCGACCACGGCGCCCGCTGGAGCCTCGATCACACCATGATCCGCGTCGAGGACGCGGACGAGGCGCTCGGCTTCTGGACCCGGAAGTTCGAGCACGTTCCCACCCGTCGCTGGGAGTCGGACACGTTCGCGAACTACTTCACCGAACCGCGGAACGCCCCGGAGGAGGCGATGTCCGTCGAACTGACCTACAACTACGACGGGCGGTCGTACACCATGGGCGACGCGTGGGGCCACCTCTGTGTCCGCGTCGACGACCTCCACGAGGACTGGGACCGCCTGATGGAGCGAGAGGCCGACGACTACCGCGACCCCGCCTCCTGTGACGACATGTACGCGTTCACGAAGGATCAGGACGGCCACGAGATCGAACTCATCGAACGGGACAGTCTGGAACCGCCGCTGTTCCCCGAGTAGCGCCTCACTCGGCGACGCGGACCACTTGCTTGCCGATATTGTCCCCCGAGAAGAGTCCGAGGAACGCGTCGGGGGCGTTCTCTAGCCCCTCGACGACCGTCTCGCGATGGGCGACGTCGCCCGCCCGAATCCACGTTTCGAGTTGCTCGCGCGCCACGTCGAAGCGCGTCGCGTAGTCGCTGACCAGCAGTCCCTCCACTTTCGCTCGCGACGCGATGAGAAGCGGGAGTTTCCGCGGCCCGGTCGGAACCTCCTCGTCGTTGTAGTGGGCGATCTGGCCACAGACGGCGACGCGGGCGTCGAGGTTCAGTTTCGTGAACACCGCGTCCGTGATGGGGCCGCCCACGTTGTCGAAGTAGACGTCGACGCCCTCGGGCGCGGCGTCGTCGAGTGCCGCGCGGTAGTCGTCCGTCGTCTCGTAGTTGATCGCCGCGTCGAAGCCGAGGCCGTCGGTGAGCCACGCCGTCTTCTCGTCCGTGCCCGCGAAGCCGACGACGCGACAGCCGTTCAGTTTCGCGATCTGACCGACCGTCGAGCCGACGGCGCCCGCCGCGCCGGAGACGACGACGGTGTCGCCGGGTCGGGGGTCGCCGACTTCGAGCAGGCCGAAGTAGGCCGTGCGTCCCGGCATGCCGAGGACGCCGAGATAGGCCGGGAGGTCGGCCACCTCGGGGTCCACGGGGGTCGCGTCGTCGCCGTCGAGGACGCTGTACTCGCTCCACGTGCCGCGACCGGCGACGAGGTCACCGGCGTCGTACGCGTCGTGTTCGCTCTCGACGACTTCGCCGACGACGCCGCCCCGAAGCACGTCGCCCAGTTCCCACGGGGCGGCGTAGGACTCGCTATCCCGCATCCGGCCCCGCATGTAGGGGTCGACGGAGAGGTAGTGGACGCGCACGAGGAGTTCGCCGAACCGCGGCGTCGGCGGGTCGCGCTCCCGCAGGTCGAAACAGTCGGGCGTCGGCTCTCCCTCGGGTCGCTGGACGAAGTACCACGCTCGGTTCGAGTCTGGCATAGGCGGCGTTCGGCGTCGGCACGGAGATAGCTTGCGACCGGCGTCGCTGTCGCCGTCGCCGCGAACCGTCGACCGGACGTTGAAATAGGCTCGCCGGGTAGTGGTGGTATGACGAAATACTCGACCGGCTCGGACCGGGGCGGCGGCGACGGCGACGCCTGCGAACTCTGCGGCCGCGAGACGGCGAACCTCCAGCGGGCGACCGTCGCGGGTGCGGACCTGCTGGTCTGTTCGGACTGCGCCCCCCACGGCGACGCCGGGACCCGCGGCGGTGGATCGGGAGCGGGGTCCGGGTCGTCGTCCGGCGCGAGTTCCGGGTCGCGCGACGGCGACGAACCCAACCGCCGCAAGCGCGCCGCCCAGAACACGGCGCGCATCTACGACGCCTCGCGGGGTAACACGAAACGCTGGGAGCAGGAGGGCACCGACTACGAGAAGGACCGCCTCCCCTACCTCGTCTCGGACTACGGCGACCGCGTGGAGGCCGCCCGACAGGACGCGGGGCTGACGGTCGAGGAACTCGCCGCCGACCTGGACGCCGACGAGGACGACGTGCTCGCCCTCGAACAGGGGCGGGCCACCCGCGCCGGCGTCGGCGGCTCGCTCGTCCGCGCCGTCGAGGAGCGACTCGGCATCGACCTCGTGGACGAGTAAGAGGGGTATCCTACCCGTCTATCCGTTCTTGCCGACCCGTCCCGGCGAGAATCCGTGACGACCGCCGATACTCCCGATATGGAACGATTTTACTCACCCCGCCACCGACTGACTGGCATGCAGACGCGCGCGCCCGCCGACCCCGAGGTTCGGGAGTTCGAGGCGACCGTCGAGGACGTGGAGCGTCGCTCCACGAACGGTGACGCCGTCGTCCTCGACGAAACGTACTTCTACGCCGAGAGCGGCGGCCAACCGGCCGACCGCGGCACTATCGCCGGCGTGCCCGTGACCGACGTACAGACGGACGGTTCGGCCGTCGTCCACCACCTCGCCGAGGACGCCGACCTCTCACCCGGAGACACCGTGGTCGGCGTGATCGACGACGACTTCCGCACCTACTGCATGCGCGCCCACACCGCGAGCCACCTGCTCTACGGCGCGGGCCGCCGCTTGCTGGACGACCTGGGCTACGGCGGGTTCGGCATCGACGCCGAGAAGGTCCGCGTCGACTTCGCCACTGCGACCGACATCGACGACGCGGTACTCGTCGAACTCGAACGCCTGACCAACCGGGCGGTGTGGGACTCGCGGACCGTCTCGTGGGGCGAGGTCCCCGTGGACGAGGCGCGCGCCCGCGACGACGTGGCGTTCAACACGAAGACCGAGGAGGGCGTGATGGACGACGCCGACACGGTGCGACTCGTCGACATCGAGGGCTGGGACGTGGCGGCCTGTGGCGGCACGCACGTCTCGAACACCCGCGAGATCGGTCCCGTGGAGGTCCTCGACCGTTCCAACCCCGGGGAGGGGCTGACCCGCGTCGAGTTCGCCGTCGGGCCGCCGGCCATCGACCGCCGGGCGTCGGTGCGGCGGGCCACCCTCGGCGCCGCGCGACACCTCGGGACGAGCGTCGACGCCCTCGACGAGGCCGTCGCGGATCTACAGGCCGAACGCGACGATCTGGAGGCCGATCTGCGGGCGTACAAGTCCGAGGTACTCGGTGCGCGCCTCACCTCGCTTCCCGCGACGGAGCGGGACGGCGCGGTCTGGAAGGTCGGCACGGTCACGGGTTTCGGCCCCAACGAGGTCGGCGAGGCGGCACAGGACCGCGTCGGCGACGGCGACGCGGACGTCATCGCGGCCGTCGGCGAGGGGCCGGCGCCGTACGTGGTCGTCGCGACGGGAGGACAGGTGGACGCCGGTGACCTCGTGGCCGACCTGACCGACGAGTTCGGCGGTGGCGGCGGTGGGGGGCCGACGTTCGCCCAGGGCGGGGGACTCGACGCCGATCCGGAGACGGTCGTCGCGGCCCTGCGAGACGCCTAACGGCGCGCGGCCCGAGCGGCGACGACGAGGACGGCGAGGACGGCGAGAAGCGGGGTGAAGCCGGGACTGGTGCCGGTCGTCGTCGTCGCGGTGGGCGTCGCGGTCGGTTCGGACGTCGGCGACGCCGTCGGCGTCGCGTCGGCGGTCCCCGCGTCGTCGCCGTCGGCGCTGATCGCCTCGACGCTCACCTCGTTCGACCGCACGCCGTCCCTGGTCACGTAGAGCGTGTGGTCGCCGGAGTCGTCGATCCGCACTCTGGCTTCGCCCTCGCCGTCGGTGGTGCCGACTCGCTCGCCATCGAGGTAGACCTCCGCGACGGTCGCCGGGTCGCCGTACGCGTCGGTCGCGCTGACGATGACCCGTTCGCCGGCGACGATCCGTTCGTTGGCGGCTTCGAGCGTGAGCGACGGGGTTCGCGAGATGTCGACCGACAGGTTGGTCGCCTCCTCCCCGACCGTCAGGTCTCGCTCGACCGTCCGGTAGCCGTCGCGGGTCACGCGCAGGGTGGTCTCGGTGTTGACCGGCGCCGTCACGCTGGCGTTTCCACGGGTGTCGGTCCGGTCGGTGCCGACGTCGGTCAGGGTGACCGTCGCGCTGGGGACGGGCCGCGGCGGGTCGAAGTGTGGGTCGACGACCCGGACGCCGACGGCCACCGATCCGCGCCGGACGGCGACGCGATTCGTGATGTCACCCTCGATTTCGAGCGGTTTCTGCCGCGTGTAGTAGCCGGGCTTGCTGACGGTGATCGTGTAGCTCCCCGCCTGGAGGACGCCGGACTCGAAGACGCCGTTCGATCCGGTCCGCCCCGTCGCCACGTCCAGCCCACCGCGTTCGATCAGCACCCGCGCGTCGGCGACGGGGCCGTCGTCGTCGCTCACTTCGAGGCGGACCGAACTCTTGCGGAACACCTCGACTTCGACCTCGCGCTCGGACGCCGAGGAGATGATGTACGGGCTGTTTCTGACGTACTGCGGGTGGGTCACGCTGATCGTCACCTCGGCGCCCGCGGGCACGTCGACGAACGCCTTCCCGTTTCCGGCGGTCGTCGCCGTCGCCGATCCGCCGTCCCACTCCAGGTCGAGGTCGGCGTTCGAGATGGGATTCCCCGCCTGATCGCGGACGGCGACGGTGACCGTAACCGTCTCGCCGTCCGACTGCGCGACGGTGACGCCGGCGGGGGCGGTGACGAGGAACAGAACGAGGACCACACTCAGGAGTACGGGAACCCGTGACATGGGTGGCCATACGTCGCCACTCTGTAAAATACCCGGTGGCGAAGGTTCGGCGGATCGTCCCCCCTCACCGCTACCGAGTGGCGGGTCGTCGGGGTCGCGCTTTTGAACGGCGTCGCCGATTCCCCGGACCGAAGGCGCCTTTGCCGGGGCGCCCCTACGTCCGGGCGTGAGATCGGGAACCGACTACGGCGCGGTGGTCTACGACCTCGACGGCACCCTCGTTCGTCTCGCGGTCGACTGGGACGCCGCCGCCAGCGACGCGGTGCGGGCGTTCGCCGAGGCGGGCGTCGACGCCGTCGACGCCGACCTCTGGTCGCTGTTCGAGACGGCCCCGGAGCACGGCCTCGCGGACGACCTGGAGTCGATCCTCGCGAGTCACGAACGCCGGGGGGCCGCGGACGCGGCGCGACTCCCGCACGCCGACCGCGTCCCGGAGTGGAACGTCCCCGTCGGCGTCTGCTCGCTCAACGCGGAGTCGGCGTGTCGGCTGGCACTGGACCGACACGGGCTACTGGACCACGTCGAGGCCGTCGTCGGCCGCGACTCGGTGGCGACCCACAAACCCGACCCCGAACCCCTGTTGACGACCATCGACCGCCTCGGCGCCGACCCGTCGTCGGCGCTGTTCGTCGGCGACACCGAGCGCGACGCCGTGACGGCGGAGCGGGCGGGCGTCGCGTTCGAGTGGGTCGACGATACGACGGACGGGGAGCGGCGTCAGCACTCCCGCTGAAGAAACTCGACGGACAGGTCTGACGCCACGCGCACGATCAACCGCTGGTGGTAACAGCCGGCGGGCGTCCACGTCGTCGACACCGGGCCGACCCGCGCGTCGCCGGCCTCGACCACGACGTCGACCCCGTAGGTACCGGTTTCGACGACGTTCGTGTCGCCGCCGCGGGTGTGTTCGGTCGGGAAGATCCGGTACTCGCTCTCGTAGACGACTCCTGGTTCGTCGAGGAGGCCGCCATCGGTACGGACGACAGTCCGCACCCGGACCGTCTCGTCGCGTTCGTTCGCCCACTGGATCGATCCGTAGCCGGAGTCAGTCGCGTCGAGGCCGGCGTAGGTCCCGATGCTCCCGGCGAGGGCGCCGCCGGACGCCGCGAGTAGGGTCCGTCGTGTCGGCATGTGTCCGGACGGCACGCGGCGCCGCCGATAAGCCTGTCCGTGCCACGGAGGCACTCGACGCCCGCGACCCACGCACTTTTTATCACCCGGGTGTGTAGACCCTTGTACCAACGACCCGCGGGTAAATGCGGCAGTGGCCGCATGCGGGGACCAGCGACCGACGTGCTGTAAGACGCCGGGGCCGGTGGCCCCCAGACGGGATTTGAGTGAGCACCCCTGCCACAGTTGTGGCGTTTCAATGCTCGGACAAACCATGGAAATCGAAATCGCAACAATCGGCGGCTACGAGGAAGTCGGGCGGCAGATGACTGCCGTCCGCGCCGGTAACGACGTCGTCATCTTCGACATGGGTCTGAACCTGTCGCAGGTGCTGATCCACGACAACGTCGAAACCGAACAGATGCACAGTCTCGACCTGATCGACATGGGCGCCATCCCCGACGACCGGGTGATGAGCGACCTGGAAGGGGACGTACAGGCAATCGTCCCGACCCACGGTCACCTCGACCACATCGGCGCCATCTCGAAACTCGCCCACCGCTACGACGCCCCCGTCGTCGCGACGCCCTTTACCATCGAACTGGTGAAACAGCAGGTCCAGGGCGAGGACAAGTTCAACGTCGGCAACGACCTCGTGAAGATGGAGGCCGGATCGACCATGTCTATCGGCGACTCCGGCAACGTCGAACTCGAGTTCGTCAACGTCACGCACTCGATCATCGACGCGATCAACCCCGTCATCCACACGCCGGAGGGCGCCATCGTCTACGGCCTCGACAAGCGGATGGACCACACGCCGGTCATCGGCGACCCCATCGACATGGAGCGCTTCCGCGAGATCGGTCGCGAGGGCGCGGGCGTCCTCGCGTACATCGAGGACTGTACGAACGCGGGCCGGAAGGGCCGCACCCCCAGCGAGTCCGTCGCGCGCAAGCACCTGCGTGACGTGATGTACTCCATCGAGGACTACGACGGTGGTATCGTCGCCACCACGTTCAGTTCGCACATCGCCCGCGTCACGAGCCTCGTCGAGTTCGCGGAGGATATCGGGCGCCAGCCCGTCCTCCTCGGTCGTTCGATGGAGAAGTACTCGGGCACTGCGGAGCGCCTGAACTTCGTGGACTTCCCCGACGACCTCGGGATGTACGGCCACCGCAAGTCCGTCGACCGCACGTTCAAGCGGATCATGAAGGAGGGCAAGGAGAACTACCTGCCCATCGTCACGGGTCACCAGGGCGAACCGCGCGCGATGCTGACGCGGATGGGCCGCGGCGAGACGCCGTACGAACTGGAAAACGGCGACAAGGTGCTGTTCTCGGCCCGTGTGATTCCGGAGCCGACGAACGAGGGCCAGCGCTACCAGTCCGAGCGCCTCCTCCGGATGCAGGGCGCGCGCATCTACGACGACATCCACGTCTCCGGCCACCTGCGCGAGGAGGGCCACTACGAGATGCTGGACGCGCTCCAGCCCCAGCACGTCATCCCGGCCCACCAGGACCTCGAAGGGTTCGCGCCCTACGTCGACCTGTGTGAGAGTCAGGGCTACGCGCTGGGCCGTGACCTGCACGTCACGCGCAACGGCAACATGATCCAGCTGGTTGAATGACGACCGATTCGACGGAAGAACGGGTGCTCGCGGCGGTTCGCGAGCGACGCGAACGGGTCAACACGGCCATCGACGAGGACCTGCCTCTCGTGGCGCCGGAACGGCTCTGGGAGGCCTCCCGATACCTGCTGAAGGCGGGGGGCAAGCGCCTCCGGCCGACCGTCTCCCTGCTGGCCGCCGAGGCCATCGCCGACGTCCCCCCGCTCTCCGTCGACTACCGTCAGTTCCCCGCCCTCGACGGCGGTGAGGTGGACGTGATGGCCGGGGCGCTGAGCCTCGAAGTCATCCAGTCTTTCACCCTCATCCACGACGACATCATGGACGACGACGCGCTCCGCCGCGGGGTGCCCGCCGTCCACAAGGCGTACGACGTGGACACCGCCATCCTCGCGGGTGACACGCTCTACTCCACCGCCTTCGAAATCATGGCCGACACGGGCGCCGCGCCCGAGAACGGTCTGGAGGCGATGCGGATGCTCGCCGAGACCTGTACGCGAATCTGTGAGGGGCAGGCGCTCGACGTGGAGTTCGAACGCCGGGCCGACGTCCTTCCCGAGGAGTACCTGGAGATGGTCGAGTCGAAGACGGCGGTGCTGTACGGCGACGCG
>Ga0207797_1000798_pt1 | contig 23569 bp, 20 predicted proteins | sample PRCRCaboRojoPR_6_FD_187275 | JGI IMG/M metagenome (GOLD analysis project Ga0207797, IMG submission 187275) | Marine sediment microbial community from Cabo Rojo, Puerto Rico - PR CR 10% Liquid 1 (SPAdes) | ecosystem: Environmental > Aquatic > Marine > Coastal > Sediment | place: Cabo Rojo, Puerto...
CCCGCATATACCGATGTGATTTCACAGCCGGCCATGAGTTCCGCTTCTTCTATGGCCCTCTTTATTGAATCAACGGTGGATTCGATGTTTACGACCACCCCTTTGCGAAGTCCGACGGAGGGGTGAGTCCCGATTCCGACGATATCAATGCCTTCCGGGTTGGCCTCGCCGACTACCGCACAAATCTTCGTGGTTCCAATGTCCAGACCGACGATCAGTTCTCCTTCACCTTGCCCCATTATGTCTCCTTTCGGTAACACACACCCAGCAGAGGCTTTTTCCCGACAGCGCCCACCACAACTCGGTTGAGATTGTTGAGGTCGATGCAGGCAACATGTTTTAAGTGTTTTCCTTGCCTGAGATAGGCGACCATGTCTCGAATACGATTGAATTTCTCCTCATATCCTTCCTGGCCCAGTTTTATGGTTATTTCGTTTTCGAAGGCCGAAAGAGTGACCCCGATGTGGGGATCGATGTCAATGCCTTCAATGTCATGGAGGGGAAGTACACTCCCGTCAAGCTGACTCAATTCAACGACCTTCAAGAAGGCCTTGGACTCTACCGAGCGATTTCGACTGTCAGGGGCAAAATCGGCAAGCGTAAGTCCGGTGAGAAGGGGAACATCTATCTTTTCGGACGCATCCACCGTTTTGATGATTTCTCCGGTCGTGCTGACATAATAGTCTTCTTCGAAACGGACGATGGCAGCCGGCATATATTCGTCTACGGAAATACGCACTGTATCCGGAAGCTCTCGTTCCAAACACACTTCCGCAATCCATGGATTGTTCAATATTCGTTGTTGCAAGAGCTTCAGGTTCATTGCCAGGATATTGTCACCAATTTCTACCCCGCTCATTCTCAGAATTTGTTCGCTCGTGATTCTTTCATTCCCTTTCACGATGATTCTCTTGGCACTGAAATAGCGGCTCTGGGTCAACGCATCATGAGCAAGGATAAGGAGCAGGCTGATCCCCGCAGTCAGCGTAAGAAATCCCAGCGCCTTTACACAGAGTACAAATCGAATCAGCGCACGTTCGCTTTTTTGCCTTCTGCTATTCTTGTAATGATTTTTTCGCAGTCGCTTCTTTCCCAACAATGATCACCTCCCGCTCCAACTGAACACCGAATTTTTCATACACAGCCGTTTGTGCCTGCCGCGTCAGCGAGATGACATCGGCGGCCGTAGCCCCGCCCTTATTGACGACAAAGTTGGCGTGTGTTGCGGAGATTTGAGCGTTGCCGACTCTTGCTCCTTTCAGTCCCGCCTTTTCGATCAGTTCGCCGGCGGACGGACCCTCTGATGGGTTCTTGAAGAAACAACCGGCGGTGCCTGCAGGCGGAGGTTGTTGCACGCGCCTCTGGCGGAGCATTCTTGTTGCATCCTCATGCAGGCGTGACGGACTCGACCGCGTTAACGCAAAGGTGCTGCGAAGAATGACCGTACCCTCTTGCAACGCAAGTTTCCGATAGGAGAACGAAAGGGCTCCCTTTTTAACCGTTTCGATTTCTCCTCGATGACTCAACAAGGTGACGGAACGCAATGTGTCAGCAATGCTTTCCCCCCAGGCGCCTGCGTTCATCCGTATGGCTCCGCCCACGGTACCCGGGATACCGATGGCGAAATTCAGCCCCGCCAGGCCCTCATGGAGAGCATAACGGCAGAGTTTTGGCAATAAAACTCCCGCCCCGACGGATAAAGTGACGCGCTCGGTATGGGCATCCCAGGCGGACGGTTCAATCGCTGTAAAGCCGTTGGCCAGCCGAATCACGACCCCGCAAATACCGCCGTCCCTGACCAACAGATTGCTTCCCGCGCCCAGAATCATGAGCGGCACTCCGTTTTCCCGGCCCCATTGCACCAGTTCTTTCAGTCGTTCGTCCGTTTTCACCGTAACGATATTTGCAGGACCCCCGATGCCGAGCGTAGTATGGACGGACATGGGTTCATCAAAACGAACCATCCCGCCGAACCTCTCTTGGAGCCACGTTTTGTGTTCCATTTTCATGTGTCTAGAAGTGCCTCTCCTACTTTCCATACATCTCCCGCGCCCAGAGTTAAGACGATATCACCGGCCCGCATGTATTCTTTCAGATAGGCGAGCGCCGATGCATGGCTGTCGTGAAAAGAGACCTGCCTGTGGCCGTGTCGGTGAATACCTTCATAGAGAGCCTCTCCGGAGACACCGTCGATCGGTTCTTCGCCCGCTGCGTATATGGGGAGAACAAGAAGCTCGTCGGCCTGATAAAAGGACCGGGTAAACTCTTCGAACAGTGCGGAGGTTCGGGAGTACCGATGAGGTTGAAAAACAACCACCAGTCGCCGTCCCGGCCAGGAATGTCGCACCGCTTCCAGCGTCATCTTGATTTCCGTGGGATGATGACCGTAATCGTCTACGACAGTCATCTCGTTACAGCTACCTTTTATTTCCAGGCGCCTTTGCACTCCCTCGATTCGGTTCAGCGCCGCAGCGACCCGGTCAAAGGATATGCCCAGTTCAAGGGCGACGATTACACTGGCCATGGCGTTGTACACATTGTGCTGACCGGGCAAATTGAGACATATCTCCCCTAAAACGGTTTCCTGGTGGACGACTTGAAAACAGCTGGTCAGTCCTTCAAACCGAACGTTCCGCGCTTGAAAGTCGGCTTGAGAGGTGAGACCGTACGTGACAAACCGCTTTTCTACGAGGGGAATGATTTCCTGGATGCCGGTGTTGTCCAGACAAAGCACCGCCATACCATAAAACGGCACCTTATTAATGAAATCCAAAAATACCTTCTTTATCATTTCCAGGTCTGTGTAGTAATCCAGATGCTCGGCGTCGATGTTTGTGACAACTGCGATGGTGGGGGAAAGCCGGAGAAAGGAGCCGTCGCTTTCATCCGCTTCGGCCACGATAAATTCTCCCTGACCCAGGCGCGCATTGCTTCCCAGACTGGCCAGCTTTCCTCCGATGACCATGGTCGGATCCAACCCCCCTTGTTGGATCACGTAGCTGATGATCCACGTGGTCGTCGTTTTTCCATGGGCGCCGGCAACGGCAACCCCGTATTTCAAGCGCATCAGTTCGGCAAGCATTTCCCCTCTAGGAATAACCGGGATCATCTCCTTTTTCGCCTTTATGCATTCCGGATTGGAAGCCGGCACGGCGGAAGACACTACTACCACGTCCGCTCCGGTGATGTTTTGAGCCTGATGCCCTTCGAACACCTGTCCGCCCAGCCCGGTCAGGCGTCTGGTGATCTCGGTCGACTTGATGTCTGAACCGCTCACCCGGTAACCGAGATTGAGCAGGAGTTCGGCCATCCCGCTCATTCCGATTCCCCCGATACCTACGAAATGGATATGATACTTCTTGTTGTACACGGTTGCCTGTTCTGCTTGAATCTATGTATTATCGTTTTCTCAGAGACATCTATCTACCAATGACCACGAGTCGCTTGCATTCGCTTACGATATGGTCTGCCGCTTCCGGCTTCCCCAAGGCTTTGGCTCGGACGGACATGGCTCCCAGATCCGCAGGCCGTGAGAGGTACTTATCGATTCTGTTCGCGAGAGCCGCACCATGTAAGTCCCTCTCCAACAGGATCTCTCCGCCCGCCACGTCGGTTACTCGACGGGCATTCAGTTCTTGATGATTGTGGACGGCGAAAGGAAAGGGGATATATATGGCCGGTTTGCCCAGGGCTGTTAACTCCGCCACCGTCGTGGCCCCGGCTCTGCAGATGACCAGGTCCGCATTTTGGTATGCCGCAGCCATGTCCTCAAAAAAAGGTTGCACATGAGCGACGATTTTGCGGCGGGTGTAGGCGCTTTCCACCCAATCAAAGTCATTGGCCCCGGTCTGGTGGGTGAAGGCGATCTTCTCGGGCTCCGCCAGATAGTCAAGCGCCTCTATGATCGCCCGATTAATTGCATGTGCTCCCTGACTTCCCCCTACCACGAGGATGTTCAAAAGGTCGTCGTCGGCCCCTCCTCTCCGGGCTTCGAGAATTTCCCGGCGAACGGGATTGCCCGTTAGTACGGTTTTTGCCCTGTCAAAAAAGCCGGGAGTGTCTGCAAACGAAACAAAAACCCGATCCGAGACCCGGCCGAGGAGGCGATTGGTGAATCCCGGAATTACATTCTGTTCATGGATGACGACTTTCTTTCTCATCACCTTGGCGGCCAGAGCTACAGGGCCGGAGGCATAGCCGCCTACCCCTATGACAAGGTCGGGTTTGAAACGCCAAATAATACGCAATGCCTGAAAGAAGCCCTTGGGTAAACGAAGCAGTGCCTGGAACTGTTGCCACAAAGACCGCCCCTTTAGCCCTGCTGCTGCAATACTCATGTGCCGTAATCCTTTCCTTTTCAGTGTCGATACTTCGAGTCTGTTTCGTGTCCCCACAAACAGGATGCCGGTTTGAGGGTCGTGCCTCATGAAGGCTTCAGCCAAAGCAATTGCCGGGAATATATGGCCTCCGGTTCCGCCCCCGGCGACTAAAACGTTCATGGATACTCCCTTACGCCGGCTTTTTGAGCCGACGACGAGGCATATGTTGCGCCGAGATATTCATCAGTATACCGATGGCCGTGGCATTGATTACCATCGATGTCCCTCCGTAACTTATCAGCGGAAGCGTGAGACCCTTTGTGGGCAAAAGACCCATGGTCACCGCCACGTTGATGCAGGCCTGTAAGCCGAGGGTTACCGTCAGACCGGTGGCCAGAAAAGTTGCAAAGAGATCCCTGGCCTTTATGGCAATGGTGGTTCCTCTCCACACCAGAGCTCCGTACAGACTTATCACCAGGCTGATACCGACAAATCCCAGTTCTTCGCCGATCACAGAGAATATAAAATCCGTGTGAGGTTCAGGCAGGTAAAACAATTTCTGATAGCCGTTTCCAAGGCCTGCCCCAAAAATCCCCCCTGATCCGAACGCCATAAGGGAATGTACGATCTGGTAACCGGCATCATTCTGGTACTTCCAAGGATCGACAAAACTCACCAGCCGCTGCAGTCGATATCCGGCCAGACTTAGAACATAGTAGGCGATGGGGGATAAGATCGCCACCGATCCCCCCAGATAGGCAATGCGAGCCCCTCCCACAAAAAGCATGATCCACCCGATCAGTGCGATCATGACCACCATTCCAAAATCGGGCTGAAAAAGGATGAGAGTCGCAAACCCTCCAAATACAATGCAATGGGGCAAAAAACCGATACTGAAGCTCTTCATCACTTCCTGTTTCTTGCTCATCGAGTGAGCCAGGTATATTACGAGGGCCAATCGAGCGAACTCGGAGGGCTGGAAAGATACGCCGAAAAGACTCATCCACCGTCTCGCCCCACCGACGGTACGGCCGAGGTTGGGGAAATAGAGTAGAACAAGCAGTAAGAAGGCAAATCCCAAGAGAGGATATGCCAAAGTCTTGTAGACCGAATAGGGTACATACCTGAAAGCGGTCAGGGCGGTAAGTGCAATCAGGGTATGCACCAGATGCCGGTTGAAAAAGTATGTGTGGCTCTCAAAACGTTTCATCGCTATCATTGAACTTGCACTGTAGACCATGATGATCCCGACACCCAGCAACAACAAGGCACTGATCAGTAAAAAAGGATCATATCCTCTCTGTCTATGTATGCCTTCCTTGCCACTCATTGCAGCTCTCTCACGGCTTCACAAAAGACCTCGCCACGGTGGGCATAGTCCGTAAACATATCGAAGCTGGAACATCCGGGCGAAAGTAACACGACATCCCCGAAACCGGCAGCCGCTCTTGCCGCTTGAACGGCATGGGGGAGGCTGTCGGCTTTTTGTGTCTGCGTGAAGGGAGACAAGGCGTCCAGAATTGCATGTTGAGCCTCTCCCAGAACAATAAGGGATTTCACCCGGGTTCGAATGAGGTCTGCCAAAACGGCATAGTCGCCCCCCTTATCCCGCCCTCCCATGATAAGGACCACGGGAGCATCAAAGCTCTCCAGTGCCCGAGCGACCGCGTCTACATTGGTTCCTTTGGAGTCATCGTAATAATCTATCCCATCGATGGTGGCTACATACTCAAGGCGGTGGTGAAGACCGGTAAAGGTCTGCAAGGTGTCCGTTATTCCGGAAGGAGAGGCGCCCATGAGAAGGCCGGCCAATGAGGCGGCGGCGGCGTTTTCCAAGTTGTGCTTGCCCGGAAGTTTGATTGACGAGAAATCCAGCGTATCCACCCCTTGGCCCGGTAGACGGTAGTGAAGGCGGCGACCTTCCAGCCACGCACCGTTTTCACGGCTTTCCTCGGCGTTGAAGTAGAGTATCTGCGAATGGATCTTCGATCCCAGAATCTCTGCGGAAACATCGTTTTTGTTTAATACGGCATAGTCTCGGTAGGTCTGGTTTTCGAAAATCCTGCCCTTGGACGCCACATACTGAGCGAAATCGACATAGCGGTCCAAGTGGTCCTCCGTTACGTTGAGTAGAACACCGACCTTCGGTTTGAAGGTACGCATCGTATCGAGCTGAAAGCTGCTGACTTCAACGACAAGCAGATCCTTCGCCTCCCGTTCGTTCACATAATTGATCAACGGATTGCCGATATTTCCTCCCACAAACACGCCAAATCCGGACTGCTCGAGCATTCGCGCGACGAGTTCGGTCGTCGTGGTTTTACCGTTCGTCCCGGTAACGGCAACAATCGGTTCGGATATGTGTTGTGCGGCAAGTTCCAACTCTCCGATGACAGGAATGCCCGCCCGGCGCGATGCCCGAACCACTTCGCTCGTGTGGGGTACACCCGGGCTGAGAACAATCAGGGATTGAGACAGGAAGTCTTCCAGATTGTGTCCTCCCAGCTTGAGTGCTGCACCCAAAGACAAGGCGGTTTCGGCTTTGGCGCCGAGTTGTTCTTTGGTCCGCAAGTCCGAAACGGTTACCGACGCCCCACGATTTTTCAAGAAACGGGTCACAGCCAGTCCGGTATCGGCGAGACCGACAACCATTATCTTACGGTTTTCAAAATTCATCCGATTGTTTTCGTGCATTCCTATCGCAACTTCAAGGTGCTGAGAGAAAGCAGGCCCAGCACAATGGCGATGATCCAGAACCGGACGATAACCTTCGGTTCCGGCCACCCTTTCAATTCAAAATGGTGATGAAGCGGAGCCATTCTAAATATGCGCCGACCCTTGGACACCTTGAAGAACCCCACTTGGAAGATGACCGATAAGGCCTCAAGTACGAAAATTCCACCGACCAACGCCATGAGGATTTCATGTTTGGTCACCACCGCAATGGTTCCCAGTAGTCCGCCTAAGGGCAAAGAGCCGACATCGCCCATAAAGACCTGTGCGGGGTAGGTGTTATACCAGAGAAATCCCATTCCCGCCCCGACAATTGCTCCGGCCAAAACGGCGAGCTCTCCACTTCCGGGCACATAGTGAATCTGAAGGTAGTCGGCGATTTTTACATGACCTGCCACATAAGATAAAAGCACATACGTGGCAGCGGCCACAGTGACCGGACCGATCGCCAACCCGTCGAGGCCATCGGTCAGGTTGACGGCATTGGAGGTTCCCACAATAATGAAAGCCGCAAAGAAGATGTAAAACCATCCGAGGTCCGGATTGACGCCCTTGAGAAATGGGATACTGATGTGGGTGTCGAAGTGAGGGTGGTGCCAAAGGAACAATCCTACCAGCAGCCCGACGATTCCCTGCATCAGCAGCTTGCTGCGCGCCCTCAAGCCTTTGCTCTGTTTCCTGACCTGCATCAAGTAATCATCCATAAATCCGATGGCACCGTAACTGATCCCCACCAACAGCACCATCCATATGAAGACATTGGTGAGATCGCTCCAGAGGCATGTGGAAACGACAACGGAAAAAAGGATCAGCAATCCTCCCATCGTGGGTGTTCCCGTCTTCATCGTGTGAGTCGGCGGACCGTCGTCTCTCACATATTGTCCGATTTGATAGGCGGTGAGCTTCCTGATGATCCAGGGCCCGAGAAATAGAGAAATCAACAACGCCGTGATCGTCGCATAGATGGTCCGAAACGTGATATAGCGAAATACGTTAAATGCGGAAAAAACCGTGTGAAGCGGATATAGTAGATGATACAGCATGGTCTGTCGGTGTCTGCTTCTTTTCTTTACAAACCGATTTTTCTGACCGGCGTTTTATTGATTTCGTGTAATGGATTTTGCCCGTAATGCGTCAACGATTCTTTCCATGGCCATAAGTCGTGATCCCTTTACAAGGACCCAGTCGCCCGGTGCCAAACGTTTGGTTACTTCCTTTACGATTTCTTCCGGGTTACACACGGAAACCTGCTTTCCATTCATACCGGCCCTCTTCGCACCCTCCGCTACTGTCTTGGCAAACTCTCCCGTGGCATACAGATGGCTGATGTCGCTTTTCGCAGCGAGGGCACCCAGCTCTTTATGGGCAGCGACGCTGTGTTCTCCCAGTTCCAACATGTCTCCGGTAATCAAGATGCCCCTGCTGTTACCTTTCAATTCTGTCAGGGTTTCGATCGCCTGGGTCATCGACCCCGGGTTGGCGTTATAGGTGTCATCAATGAGATGGATGCCTCCCGGCAGATCCAGAATCGTCATTCGCCCGGGTACGGAAGGGGTGGACTCCAGGCCTTCCTTGACCTCGTCGATGGAGAGCCCCAGTTGATATCCCACCGCCGCCGAGGCGACGGCGTTGTAGATGGCGCCCAGTCCCGGAGTTCTCAGATGCACACGGGTGGCCATGTTTTGCCAGTGCAAATCAAATGAACAACCGGAGGCGGTGTGATGAAACGGCACGGCCCATACCTCTGCGGCACGATGGACGCCGAAAGGAACCACACGACCGGGAAACCGCTCGGCCAATTGGCATACCTTGGGATCGTCGATATTCAATATGGCTGTGCCGCCTTCCCCCAAAACTTCCAGGAGTTCGCCTTTGGCGTGCATCACTCCGTCCAGGTCCCGAACCCCTTCCAAGTGTCCGGGGGCGATATTGGTAATAACGCCCAGCTGAGGATTGCAGATGCGGGCGAGTCGTTCTATTTCCCCGGGGTGGTTCATGGCCAGTTCCAGCACCGCCCATTCATGTGCCGGGTTCAACCGGAGCAAGGTGAGGGGTAACCCGATCAGGTTGTTAAAATTCCCGCGCGTTTTGAGTACGGAAAACGATCTTTCAAGAATCCGGGCGGTCATTTCCTTCGTGGTCGTTTTCCCATTGGTGCCGGTGATGGCGACCACGGAGACCCTCGATCGCTCCCGATGAAATGTGGCGATATCTCCCAGGGCCTTGAGAGTATCCGGCACGGCGATGACATAAACGCCGGCCCAATCAAGGGGCCGGTCGGATATATCGGATATATAGGATTCGCTTACCACAAGCCCTTTCGCCCCGTTGTTCAGAGCCTTTTGGATAAACGCATGCCCATCGTATTTTTCCCCGGGAAGGGCGACAAAGCAATTTCCTTTCTTGACCGTTCTCGAATCGGTGGAGATGCCCTTACAGGAAACGTCTTTTCTTCCTGCAACCAAGCGCCCCCCGGTAGCGCGGTAAATTTCGTCGGCGGACCAAATTTGTTCCTCACCCTTCACGGATCGACTCCTGGCCTCCTTGTGCCTGTGAAACTCTTTCCAGGGCTTGACGAACTTCTACGCGATCATCGAAGGGAAGAGTCTCGGTTCCCACGATTTGATATGTCTCGTGCCCTTTCCCCGCGATGAGAAGACAATCTCCCGGCCGTGTCATGCGAACGCCGAGTTCTATCGCCCGCTTGCGATCCGGCTCGATCGCATAGGCTTTGCCGTTTCTGCTGAGCAAAAGTTCGCCGGCTTCATACTTGACCATCTCTTCCGTGGCGGCGGCTCCGGCCTCAATATCTCCCAGAATGCCCAAAGGGGATTCGGTGCGAGGATTGTCCGTGGTGATCACACACCGGTCGCTCAACCGAGCGGCGATCTTGCCCATGATGGGACGTTTCATTTTGTCCCGGTCTCCTCCGCAGCCGAAAACGGTGATCAACCGGCCGGTGGTAAGATTTTTCAAAGCGGAAAGGACGTTTTCCAGGGCTTCTGGTGTATGCGCATAGTCTACCAGGATGGCAAGGCCTCGTTGATTCGGAACGGACTCCAAGCGGCCGGGCACGTTTGCGAGACGTCCAAGGCCCTCGCGGATCCGGGATGCCGGAACTCCCCCGACGATTCCGGCTCCCGTGGCGGAAAGAACATTGTGCACGTTATGCTTTCCCACCAGAGGGGATTTCAATTTGAACGAAGCCTGCGGAGTTCGAATCGTCGCCGTGGTACCTGTGATGTCTACCTTGACATCTTCGGAACGTATATCGCAATCCGAACCGCTTCCGGTTCGTAACGTTTTCACGGAAATTTCCCGGGCCAGTTCCCGTCCGTGACGATCGTCCGCATTGAGGACGGCAACGGTCCGGCCGGACTTGGTACCCGTTGACAGGTGATCGACGAAAAAACGCTTTTTGCATTGCCAATACGTGGCCATATCGCCGTGATAGTCCAGGTGATCCTGGGAGAGGTTGGTGAAGATGCCGACGTCGAATTCACATGCAGCTACGCGTTCCAGGTCTATGGCATGGGAAGAGACTTCCAGCACTACATGCGTAACCCCTGCATGGACCATCTCCCAGAGAATGCGCATCAAGTCGGCAGATTCGGGCGTCGTTACGGTACCGGGAAAATGCTTGCCTCCAAACCGGTAATTGATGGTGCCGATGACACCCACGGGAAATCCCGCCTGCTGAAAGATCGATTCGATCAGATAAGCGGTAGTCGTCTTGCCGTTTGTCCCGGTAATGCCGACCATAAAGAGCCTTCTGGAAGGGTGTCCCCAGAATTCAGCGGATATCCAGGCAAGCGCGCGCCGCGCATTCTCGACCTGGACTACCGTGACCCCGGGGTACGTCGGATGCAGGGGGATCTCGGCCACCACGACGGCCGCCCCCCGGGTGATCGCCTCATCGACAAACCGGGACCCATCCGTTCGAAGTCCCGGTACGGCGACAAAGAGCCCATCCGGTTGGACCGTTCGCGAATCGTAATGGATAGACTGTACCTCACGGTCTCGTGGTCCGGTGACGGAACGGACCGCCACGGCGCGGATCAGAGAGTTCAGCGCTACCCTCGACATTCCGGACTCTCCTTAGCGGCGCGAATTCGCCGCTGGTCTTCCGGGGTCACGAGCTCAGGGGGAATGTGTAAGTATTGCAGGGTTTCTTTGGCGATTTGACTGAATGCCGGTGCCGCCACAACGCCGCCATAGTGGTGTCTCCGTGGTTCGTCGATCATTACCATGACCGTAATTGCCGGATTCCTGGCGGGGGCGAAACCGGCGAATACGGCCACATACTTACCGGGTGCATAACCGGCCTTGCCGGGATCAACCTTCTGGGCGGTGCCCGTTTTTCCGGCGATCCGATATCCACTTACCGCGGCTTTCTGACCGGTTCCTCCTTTGGCGACAACCCGTTCCAACATGAGTCGCAGCACCCGGGCGGTTTCAGGAGAAACGGCGCGCCCGATCCGTTCCGGTTGAAAAGCCTTAACGACGTGTCCATGGCGATCCGTCATTGCCTGTACAATAAAAGGCTTCATGAGCAGGCCGCCGTTGGCGATGGCACTGACCGCCTGGGTGAGTTGTAAGGCCGAGGTCGACACCCCTTGCCCGAAACAAATCGCCAGGGCATCCATCTCGGTCCACGTATCCGGACGAATGGCCGACCCGGGCGTTTCTCCGGGACAATCCACACCGGTCCGAGTGCCGAATCCGAAATCCTTCAGCTTTTCGGCCAGATATGCTCTTCCCAGTCTTTTGCCTATCTTGACGGCTCCGATATTGCTCGAGAACTTCAAGATATCCTCTACGGAGAGCATGCCGTAGGGATGTACGTCGTTCACCACGTTATTGCCGATTTCGTACCGACCGTTCTCGCAGTCGAATCGGGTGTGTCTGGTGCACAGGCCGGATTCGATCGCGGTGGCCGCCAGGAAAATTTTAAAAGCAGACCCCGGCTCGAAACAGTCGGTAACCGCCCGGTTTCTGCGCCACCAGGGTTCGTATTGAGAAAAGGTGTTCGGGTTGAATTCCGGCACGTGAGCGATCGCCAGGATCGCTCCGGTGGCGGCGTTCATCACGATGGCGATTCCCGAACGGCCTGCGTATGTATCCACTGCCTCCCGTAAGGCCGTCTGTGTCGTGTGCTGAATGTTTTTGTCAAGGGTCAACACCAGATCGTATCCGTCCTGCCCGATTGTCGGCGCCGACTCCGTCTGGAAAGATCGCCCCAAGGCGTCTCTGAAGACGGTCCAGTTGCTTTTCCGCCCGCTCAAGAAGGGGTTATAGTAGTATTCCAGGCCTTCCAGTCCTTCTCCATCGGTTCCGCAGAAGCCGATCACCTGGGCGGCTAGTGTCTTCATGGGATAGAACCGTTTGCTCTCCGTGATAAAATCCAGCCCCGAAATTTGAAGCTGCCGCGTTCTTGAGACTTCCCCAGGGGTGGCATGTCGTTTCACCCACACGAAGCTTTTTTCGGATTGAAGGTTTCGCACCAGCTCACGTCGATCGATGCCTAGCATCTGGGCCAGTTTCTTTGCTGTTTCTCGCGGCGCCGACACATCCTTGGGCCGAGCACAAATGGAGGTGACATTCACACTTACGGCCAATTCGCTACGATTCGTATCATAGATCGTTCCTCTTCGCGGGGCTTTCTGGATCGCCTGCTTATATTGATTGGCCGCTTTCTTCGAAAGCTTTCCGTGTTCAACCACGTTCAGCTGAACGGCTCGAACTAGAATGACACCGAAGACGAGCGCCAGTACAACGCCCGTGAGACCGATCCTGAAACGAATCCACTTTATGTGTCTTGCCCGTATTTTCCCGCGATGCTTCATGGAAGTACGACAACTTGTCCGGCATTCGGGATGACCAGGCCCTGCTTACGGGCCAAATGTTTTATTCTTTCAGGAGACTTGAGTTGTGCCTGTTCTACTTTCAGCTTCTGGTTCAGGGCCACCAGGCGGTGGTATTCTTCTCTCGCCTCACTGAGTTCGTAGCCGGTTTGCACGTATTCCACGCGGCACCAACTGTAAACGAGCAGTTCAGCCATTACCAAAATGGTCAATACAAACCACGGCAGTATCCACGAGCGTTTTCGATTGGTCGTCGTGTCTCGCTTTTTCATGCTCACACCCCCGACAGCTTTTCGACCACTCTGAGTTTGGCGCTTCGCGCCAACGGGTTGGCCCGTATGGCGTCAGGCCCCGGCCCTACGGGCTTTTTCGTCAGTATCCGTACCTGCGGTCTTCTCCCACAGGTACAGACGGGAAAATCCGGCGGGCAGCAGCAAGGATCGGCCAACTCCTTGAATCGCTGCTTTACCATCCGATCCTCCAAAGAATGAAACGAGAGGATACAAAGTCGCCCACCGGGATTGAGGAGGTCATGGCCCACTTCCAGAAACTTTTTGAGGCTCTTGAGTTCCTCGTTTACCGCAATCCGTATGGCCTGAAAGGTACGCGTGGCCGGGTGAATCCGTTTCGGCCGGTGTTTGGCGGGAATTGCGGCTTTTACGATTTCAGCAAGGTGCAAGCTCGATTCAATCGGTTTGCTCCGGCGAGCCTTGACAACGGCGTCGGCAATACGACGGGACCACCTTTCTTCTCCATACCTTGAAATCACTTCGGCAATCCGGTCCCGATCGAATCGGTTCACCAATTCCCGGGCCGTAAGCGCTTGGTTTGGATTCATGCGCATGTCTAAAGGCTCATCCCGTTTAAAGCTGAAACCTCGACCGCTTCCTTCCAACTGGTAGAGCGATAGCCCCAGGTCGAGCAAAATCCCGTCCACCTTTCCCCCGCACGTCTCGGCGACGATGTGAGGTGTGTGGGCAAAGTCATCGTGGAAAAGTGCGATGTGCGACTCGTATTCACGGAGGAACTCGGAGGCAAAGGCGACAGCGTCCGGATCTTTGTCGATTCCCACCAGGAAGCCGTTTGGTTCGATGTGCTCCAGGATAGCCTTGGCATGGCCCCCTCCCCCCAAAGTGCCGTCGACATAAATTTTTCCCGGCGTGCAGCCAAGATAAGCGATGACTTCTTCGACCATGACGGGTACATGGCGGTAGTGCATCAAGTAATTCCTAAGGCCTGTCGAATATGGGCCCGGTGCAACCTAAAGCCCCAGGGCAGCGATCTCGTTTCTCATTTCTTCATCTTTTAGATCTTTCTCCAATTTTGCCCCTTCCTCGGCCCAGTTTTCCCGGCTCCATATTTCAAAGTGGTCCAGTACACCGACCAAAACAATCTCTTTGATCAGGCCGGCATCTTCCCGCAACGCCGGCGGAATCAAGATGCGACCTTGCTTGTCCAGGGCACATTCAAATGCACCGCCGATGAAGACTCTTCGAAATCGGCGCATGTTCTCACTTTTGGTGGCCAAGTTCAGGATACGTTGTTCGATTTCCTGCCATTGTTCGAATGCATAGCAAACGACGGCCCCGTCCATCTTGGAGGCCATCACTCCTTCCACGTTGCTTTGGCTCAGGACGCTTCGGAAGCGGGCCGGTATAATCAAACGGCCTTTTTCATCCAGGTTGTGAAAGGAGTTGCCCCGGAACATGCTCATCCGCTATATTTTCCCTTTAGCCCTCTTGAGCTATGATCATCCACTTTCCCCCACTTTCCTCCACCTATAGGGTGGTCCCATTTCAATGTCAAGAAAAAAAAGACCCGGCAAGGTCGAATTTTTCTAGTATTTCACAGTCATTAAACTGACAATTGTCCGGTGGCACACAACTGGGTAGGTTTGATACGCCGTATGCACTAGATGTAGTAGCTAGATGCCGACATCAAGAGGGGGGGTGGGCTGATTTTCAGACGGAAAATACTGCGTTCCGGCAGGCTTTGGGGAGCTGCTCGACGGATCGTCCCGGGATTCCGTTTTACCGCTGGTTGAGCTGGTACTTACGCACCATCTTGCGATGTTCTGCAAAGGTGCGGGAGAAGTGATGAGAACCGTCGTTTTTAGACACAAAATAGAGGTACGGTTCCTCTGCGGGGTACAGGACCGCTTCAAGGGATGCCTTGCCGGGATTGGCGATCGGTCCCGGGGGAAGGCCTTTGAAGGTGTACGTATTGTACGCCGTCGGCGTCTGGAGGTCACGGCGCGTCAGATTTCCGGAAAAGGCTTTCAACCCGTAGATAACGGTGGGATCGCTTTCGAGTCGCATATTTCTTTCCAGCCGGTTCAGAAAAACGGAGGCAATCAACGGCCGTTCCTCGGCCTTTCCCGTTTCCTTTTCGACGATGGAGGCCAGTGTGACCACCTCATGGATGCTCATGCCGGACATCCTCGCCTGTTTTTCCCAGGCGGGCGTGAACACTGAACGAAACTGGTTCACCATTTTTACGATAATCTCTCCAGCGGAAATGCCTTTTGGAAAATAGTAGGTCTCCGGAAAAAGGTATCCTTCGAGGGTAGGTGCGGAGATCCCGAGTTCCGCGGCGAAATCGGCGTCCGTGGACTTGTCCAGAAAGGCCTTTCGATCAACCAGATCCGCATTTTGCAGCAACTCGGCGATCTGAATCATGGTAATGCCTTCCGGCAGGACCACCTTGTGGAGTATCGGCTGACCATGAACCAAGGTGTGAAGGATCGCGGCCGGGGACATGGAAGTAGAAAGTTCATACTCTCCCGCTCGGACCTGTCTTTCGTATCCCTGCAGATAAGCCAACCATCGAAAACGATCCGGGTGCCGGACCAGACCCGCCGATTTGAGTTGATCGATGGTGGTGAAAAAACTCTGACCGGGCTTGATCCAAAGGGTTACTTTTTTACCTTCCGTTCCTTTTGGTCCCGTCGTTGCATACCGGTAGAACCAGAGGCCAAACCCCAAGCCCAGGAGGATCAGCAATACAACAGAATAGGTAATGGCCTTGGTCTTGTTCATGATTTTGAGTTTTTACCGTTTTTGTCGTAAGATGACACGAAAAACTATCGAATGTCAGTACGCTTCGGCATCCGGTGACGAAAACGTGTGACATCCATTATGCAAGGTGTCGGCCAATTCTCAATGTCTCTCGTTTCTGAAAACAATGGATGGGGAAAATTTTATCTCAAACATGGGCTTGGGTCAATAATGCCGCTTCGTGCCGGCCTGGTTCACGCATGTACGGGGAGCGGGCGGAGGTAGCCTATGTCCGTTTTTTATCGGCAGGACGACAAATCGGTTCGTCCGTGGTGCAAATGGTCGTGGGATCCCATCACCGGTTGTGAGAATGACTGCGAGTCTTGTAACGCCGTTTCCAAAATGAAAAAGCTGTACGCACAAACCCACGACGAAGGGTTCGGTAGTTTCCGTCCGAGGCTGTGGCCGGAGCGGTTCGATGCCCCGTATAAAACGCCGGTTCCCAAGAGCAATGCGGCAGGCAACAGAAATGTCTTCTTGAACCGGTTGGGGGACTTATTCGGATCCTGGGTGGAACGAGAGCATGTAGAGGCCATCCTGAATATTGTTGAAGACACACCGCAGTGGAATTACATTGTTTTGACCAAGAATCCGAACCGGTGTTTGGAGTTTTCCTTGCCTCCCAACATATGGTTGGGGGTAAAGATAGACGAGCAGCCGGAGGTCAAACCGGCTGTGGATTTTTTTGAGGCCTTTGACCGATCGGTCCGGTTTTTCTGTTGCGATCCCATGCTGGAGTGGCTCCAGTTTCCCACCTTGGCATGTGTTGAGTGGTTAATTGTGGGTGCTCGGCGGAAGGCAAGGGACAAGCCGGCCTTTGTGCCGCCCCGTTTATGGGTTACCAGCCTGATTCGACAGGCAGAGGCGGTGGGATGCAAGGTTTTTGTGAAGTACGAAAAGGGTTCCGATTATCGCCGATTTCCCGGCGATGAAGACTCGTAGAGCGAAAACCTTCAAACCGGATCGAGGGCTGGGTGTCATCCGGTCGGGCAACGAGGACCGAACACCTGGCTAAAAAGATTCAAAGGGAGGATCTAAATGGCGAAAGAGTCAGATGCTGCGATACAAACCTTCATGGGCCCTCAGACCACACTAGAGGGTATTCTGACGTTTACGGGCACCGTGCGCCTGGATGGTCATTTCTCGGGCACCATAGAAAGTGAAGGCGGGACCATGATCGTCGGTGCCAATGCGGTGATCAATGCGGACGTCACCGTTCGCACGGCGTCGGTAAGCGGTGAGGTACGGGGCAACATCCGGGCCACGGATCGCATTGAATTGCATGTTCCGGCCAAGGTGTATGGGGACCTCCACGCGCCGGTGGTTCTCATTGACGAAGGGGTTGTTTTTGACGGAAAGTGTACGGCCACCTCTGAACAGCCGTCCCAGTGCACATAACTCAGGAAGGCAGGAGCCTTCTCCACCGGTTGCCTGTCTTCCCCGCACCCAACGAAAGACAAATCCGACAGTGAACGATAGCAACCTCCATCATGTAAGATTCAAGGAAAAAGAGGTCACGATCGTGGGTACCGCTCACGTATCCAGGCAGAGCGCCGAGTTGGTTTCTCAGGTCATTCACGAGCAAAAACCGGAAACGGTTTGCATCGAGCTTTGTTCTTCCAGATACCAGTCTTTGACCGACAAGGACCGCTGGCGGAACATGGACCTGCTCAAGGTGGTCAGGGAGAAGAAGGCCTTTGTGTTGTTGTCAAATCTATTGTTGACTTCGTTTCAGAAACGGATCGGAGAAAAACTGGGGGTCAAGCCGGGAGAGGAGATGATGCGGGCGATCGATGCCGCCAAAGCCGTCGGGGCTCAAGTCCATCTCGCGGACCGGGACATACGGACCACACTCGCCCGGGTGTGGCGTGCCATGGGACTCTGGTCCAAGATCAAGTTGATTCTCAACGTCGTGCTGTCCGCGGGACAGCTGGGAGGTATCGAACAGGAAGACGTGGAGCGGATGAAGAAAGAAGACATCCTGGAGAGTCTCCTCCACGAACTGGGTCAATTTCTGCCCGCCTTGCGGAATATCCTGATCGACGAGAGGGATCGGTACCTCACGTACAAAGTCCGGACCGCGCCGGGCAAACGTATCGTGGCTGTGGTGGGGGCGGGGCATGTTCCGGGGATGAAGCGATATTGGGAGGAGACCCTGGATGTGGAGGCCTTGGAACAAATGCCCCCGAAGAGCAAGGTCGCGCGGGTGGTGAAATGGGCGATTCCCGTCGGTGTATTGACGTTGATCGTTTCAGGATTCTTCGCCGCCGACGGTATGGCGGGCAGGGACATGGTGAAGTGGTGGATTCTGGCCAACGCGGTGTTGGCCGGGCTGGGGGCGAGTCTGGCCTTGGCCCATCCGTTCACCATTTTATCGGCTATTGCCGCGTCACCGCTGACCTCGCTCAACCCGATGATAGCAGCGGGATGGGTGGCAGGTCTTGTGGAGATATTCCTGGGCAAGCCGAAAGTCAAAGATTTTGAGGGCCTGGGTGACGATATCCTCACCTTCAAAGGCTTTTGGAAGAACAAGGTAACCCGTGTTTTACTGGTGGTGGTTTTTACGAATCTGGGAAGTGCGCTGGGGACATTTGTGGCCATCCCCTTGATGGTCCGGGCCTTTGCCTAGACATGTCTCCCCCTGTCGGTTTCACGGCTTTTCATGTAGCAGAGAAATCCTGGTCCGTTGGGCCAGGTAAGAGACAGATAGTTTTGCCTTGCCATATTTGCACCTGGAATGTCGGAATCCCACCGCGAAGGGCAAGTTACAGAGTTATGTTGACATGATGGTTGACAGTTGCGCTTGGGCCAACTTGCTCTATAGCCTTCGTTGAGCCCAAACGAACAGAGGTGGATGCCCGTTTCGGCAGCAACCGGAGTCAGGGTCAGTGTCTCATTCCTGTTGAGGTTTGTATGGTTGAGGAGGGAGCACGTTTCGCCACTGACCCCAGAAGACTGCCTGTAGTGCTCTACTTAAGCAAAACTTGTGCCATAAATGATCCTGTTTTTCCGGAGTGCCAGGTTCCGGATTTCGGGGTTTCCACGATAGGAGGGAACATGGAAGTAACGTTCTATGGAGCGGCGCGAGAAGTGACCGGATCAATGCACTTATTGACGGCGGAAAAAGGGTGTGTGCTCCTCGACTGCGGACTGTTTCAGGGGCGACGAAAAGAGACCGCCCACAAGAACAGAACGCTTCCCTTTGACCCTCGGATCGTCAACAGTCTGGTCCTTTCCCATGCTCATATTGACCACTCCGGGAGAATACCCGTTCTGGTGAAGGAGGGGTTTGCTGGACGAATTGTCTGTTCCCGGGCCACAGCGGCGGCTTCCGAGTATCTTCTCGCCGACAGTGCCCATATCCAGGAATCGGATGCCGACTACCTGAACTACAAAATGGTCCGCTCGACGTTGGCCGAAATCAGCAAGTCTCCGGGTGCCAAGCGGATATCCAATCGCCGCCTGAAGGAAATCAAGAAGTTGTTGAAAAAGGGCCCTCACGGGCTGAACAAAAAAACCATCAATGAGCTCATATCCCGTCATCATTTAGAAGCCGTTGAGCCGCTGTACACCTTGGAAGACGTGGAGCAGGCGATCCCTCATTTCGACGGTTATCCGTATCGGTATCCCACGGAAGTCGGAAACGGCATAACGTGTACCCTTTATGATGCAGGGCACATCATGGGTTCCGCGATTGTCATCGTTACAGTGAAGGAAAATGGAAATTGTTTCCGGATCGGATTCACGGGAGACATCGGACGGTTCAACAAACCCATCATCCGGGATCCCAGCCTGATTTTTAAAGAAGAAGACCGTCGGCTTGATTTGTTAATCATGGAAAGTACATACGGTGATCGCGAGCACGAGCCGGTGGGGGCGCTGGGACCGCGGTTGAAACAAGTGCTGACCGATGCATTTGCACGGGGCGGGGCCGTGTTGATCCCTTGCTTCGCTTTTGGACGGACCCAGGAGCTGATCTATTTGCTTCATACACTCTATAAAGAAGGAGCGGTTCCCGAGGTTCCCATATACGTCGACAGTCCCTTGGCGGCCAATCTAACCCGCGTATTCGGCGAACATCCGGAAGTCTACGACCAAGAAACCCACGCTTCCTTTCTTCAAGAAGGACGCAACCCCTTTTCTTTTGAAGGGATTCGATTCGTGTCGTCGGTGGAAGAGTCGATGGCGGTGAACCGGAGACCGGGGCCCCACATCGTGCTGGCTGCATCGGGCATGTGCGAGGGCGGGCGGATCCTGCATCATTTTCGTCACAAGATTCATGACGAAAAGACAACTATCCTGATTGTCGGATACATGGCGGAGCATACGTTGGGACGTCGCATTCTGGAGAAAGGCTTGGACTATGCAGCTTCCGGCAGGGTGGGGGACCCGCCGATGGTTCGGTTTTTGAACAAAGAATATCCACTACGGGCGCACGTTGCCGCCATCGACGGCTTCAGTGCTCACGGAGACCGAAACGAAATGACGCATTTTGTAAAGGACTCCAACCTCGACATTCAACGGATCGCCCTGGTTCACGGTGAAGAAGATCAGGCCGTGGCCTTTTCCGAACACCTGAGGGGACTTGGTTATCCGGTGACGGTGCCGAGGCGAGGAGAGGTTCTGCGGGTGGGATGAGGTGTCGGTGGTTCGGACCTCGCCCTGGTCCTTAACGCTGGAGGAAAGGGTTGTAAGGCCGGGACAGAAGGAGAGGAGATCGTGTGAACATCGGACTTGTGGGACTGACAAATTCCGGGAAGACGACTATTTTTAATGCGTTGACGAAGTCTGACAATGAGGTCACCGATTATCCGAGTCTGCAGGCAGAACCGAACCGAGGGATGTTTGAGGTCGTCGATGAGCGGGTCGATGTCCTGGCCGATATGTACAAGCCGAAAAAGCAGACCTATGCGGTCATCGAGCTGATCGATTTTGTCGGGCTGACGCAGGGGGCCGCAGATGGGAGCCTCTTTCCCGGTGCGTCTATGGCATTGGTCCGTACCACCGATGCCGTCTGTTTGGTGTTGCGAAATTTTCATGACGATCTGCTGGGGGAACCGGCGCCTTCAAGTGACCTGAAAAAGCTTGAGGAGGAGCTCTTGGTTTCCGACCTGGTGGTCGCCGAGAATCGATTGGATCGCATTAAAAAGGCGTACCAGCGAGGCAAAAAGACGAACCTTCTGGAAATGGAGGAGCGGACGCTTCGCGGAATCGTCGATGCGTTGAGTAATGAGAAGCCCATACGGGCGATGGATCTGGACCGGGAGTCCGAAAAGATCATTCGCGGATTCCAATTTCTCACGCAAAAGCCCGTAATGGCCGTCTTGAATTCGGATGAGAGCCGCTTCGGGAAAAACGAATCACTGCTGAAGGAACTCAATGAGCGATATGGAGTTGTCGAGTTCGTCGGCAAGTTTGAAATGGAGCTTTCCCAGCTGAGTGACCCGGAGGAGATCACCATGTTCATGCAAGACATGGGCATTGAAGATTCGGCTCGAGACCGACTCTCCGAAGCCGCTTATCGATTGTTGGGATACATTAGTTTTTTTACCGTTGGTCCGGACGAAGTCCGGGCGTGGAGTATTCGGGCCGGTCAATCGGCCTTGGCGGCGGCCGATACGATCCATTCGGATCTGGCAAGGGGCTTCATTCGGGCGGAATGTATGGCATATGAAGACCTTGTACGGTACGGCTCGGGAAAAAAAGTGTCCGAAGCGGGTCTACTTCGGCTGGAGGGAAAAGACTATGTCGTTCAGGACGGAGACATCCTAAATATCCGGTTCAATGTATAGCCTCTATAGCCTGCGCACATCCACTGCCGCCAGCTTGCCTTATTCGCACATCCAGCTCTCCATTCGCCACCATACCAATAAGTTGTGGTTCGACAAAAAAAAATAGCATATATAGTATATGTTTGCTTGACGGACCGGTATTCGCCTGGTATACACCAAAGTTCCTCTGTAGAGTGAGAGGGCAAAAACTTCGCGAAGAGATGAGTGGGAGGGAGTATGAAAACGATTGCGATTGCAAACCAAAAAGGTGGATGTGGTAAGACGACTACGGCGATCAACTTGTCTTCGTGCTTGGTACAAATGGACCAAAAGGTTTTGCTGATTGATTGTGACCCCCAGGCTCATGCAACGATGGGGTTAGGTGTCGATCCGGAACATCGTAGAAGTCTTTATGGGATTATGACTCCTCGGGAAAGCGAGCGGGTGGAAATCGACGATGTCATGGTTTCGGTCAAGGAGAACCTGGATCTCGTCCCGTCCAATGTGACGCTGAGCGCGGTGGAGCAGGAGTTTACAAGCCTGGAGGGTCGGGAAACCCGCCTTGCCCAGGTCGTGGAAAACCTCAGGGATGCCTACGACTATGTGATTATCGACTGTCCCCCGAGTATCGGACACCTTTGCTTCAATGCCTTGCGGGCCTCTCAAGAGGTGATTATCCCTATCGATATGAGCCTTTTTTCTCTTCGAGGCGTCGCGAGACTCTCCGAACTGGTTTCGTTGCTCAAAGAGCGCTCCGGCCACATCACCAAGCCCCGTGCCTTGGTTACCATGTATGACTATCGGACCCGGTATTCCAGCCACGTTCTGGAAAAAGTAAAAGAGCAATTTGGAGACGGGGTGTTTGACACGGTTATTCGATACAACATACGGCTGCGGGAGACGGTGGACCATGGGATGCCGGTGGGGGACTACGATAAACATGCCATCGGCTATAAGGACTATGTCAGCCTGGCCGAAGAAATCGTGGGAACCCAACCGGATCGCTTACAGGATGTAACCGGCGTGTTGAGTCATGCCGATGAAGTATGGCAAGAAGAACGGAACCACTTCGACGCCATCGTAGAGGCGTCCATCTTTGAAGACAATGCTCCCGAATATGAAGAAGGTTCGGAATCGGGATATCATTTGGAAGGTTCTTCCAACTAGTCCTCGAGACGGCGTCTCAATCGCATGAATTCTTCGTATTCCTGCTTGTCTTCAACGGGCGACGTCGTCCCGGAGGTCTTGTCTCGAGCAGAGTCCGGGGCGGGTGGATCGGACCGCCCTTTTCGGTCCTGATTTCTCGGTTTCCTGGAGGGGGAAAGGATCGGCTGGAAATGAACCACCGGTTCGGTCCCCTTTTCTACCTGAAAAAGCCGGTACCGTATCAGGTAAACGCCCAACCCAGACTCGGCGGCGAGAGTGCGGCAGAGTGCCTTGGGGAACTCTGGGGAAAAGACAAACAGTTCGGTATCTACTGTTCCGTTCAGAAGGGACCCGGTTGCCCTAAAAAGATCCCGTATCCAAAGATGGTAAGCGACCGCGGTGACGACAAAACGCTCGGTATCTCTGCCAATATTCAGTCGTGCCAAGGCTACATAGTCTTTCCCTCGGGTTGCAAAGCTCAAATCGGCGGTGCCGAAATCGGGCGAGGCAATGTCTGAGATACGGGATACCTCCGGCTTACCCAGATAATGGAGAAGAAAATCTCCGGCGGCATCGACCAGTTTTTGATCATAAGCGCGGGCTGGATCGATTTCAAAGGCGATCCGTAGCATTTCCCTATCTGGGTCGTTCGAGGAAGGTGCCGTTTCGTTTCGGTGTAC
>Ga0207797_1000799_pt1 | contig 23568 bp, 11 predicted proteins | sample PRCRCaboRojoPR_6_FD_187275 | JGI IMG/M metagenome (GOLD analysis project Ga0207797, IMG submission 187275) | Marine sediment microbial community from Cabo Rojo, Puerto Rico - PR CR 10% Liquid 1 (SPAdes) | ecosystem: Environmental > Aquatic > Marine > Coastal > Sediment | place: Cabo Rojo, Puerto...
CGCGAAGTCGACCGGATCGGCGTTCGAGACGTACCCCCCGACGCCGAAGCCGTCGGCGACGTCGCGGAGCGCCCTGAGGTCCGCCGGACCGAGCCCGCCGCTGACGAAGACGTCGACGTCGCCGTAGCCGCGGGCGTCCAGCTCCCAGCGGACCTCCCGGACGATGTGTCGGAAGTCGCCGCGCCGCGAGCCGGTCGTGTCGAGGCGGATCGAGTCGAGCCGGTCGCCGAGCGTCTCGGCCGCGCGGACCGCCTCGTCGACCTCGTCGGTGTACGTGTCACACAGCGCGACGCGCGGGACCGACTCGGGGACGGCCTCGTCGAAGGCGCGCCAGGCCGCCTCCTGGTTCCCGTTCCCGAAGCAGATCAGCAGGGCGTGGGGCATCGTCCCCGACGCCTCCCGGCCGAGCAGGTCGCCGGCGGCGACGTGCGAGAAGCCGTCGAGCCCGGCCAGCAGCGCCGAGCGCTCGACGGCGGCGGTCATCGCCGGGTGGACGTGCCGGGCGCCGAACGAGAGGACGAGCGAGTCGGGCGCGGCCCGCCGGACCTCCAGGGCGGCCGTCGCGATGCCGCTGGCGTGCGAGAGGAAGCCCAACAGCGACGTCTCGAGGCGCGCGAACGCCAGGTACTCCCCCTCGATCCGCATGACGGGCCCGCCGTCGAACAGCCGCCCCTCGGGGATCGCGTCGACGTCGATCGCGCGCCCCTCGAGGAGCGCGGCGGCGTCTTTCAGCCCCGCGAGCAGCTCGAACGAGCCCGAGGGGAACTGATCGGCCGTCACCTCGGCCACCACCTCCGGGTTCTTCCCGGCGTGGGCCAGCGCCTCCTCGGTCCGATCGAAGTAGGCGTCCGTGGCCCGCCCCGACCGGATGGCCTCCGGGCCGACGATGTCGAACTCGGTCATCGAACGCCGTTCGGGGGGCGCCGGGAAAAGCCTACCAGTACCGGCCTCGCGCTACCAGTACCGGCCTCGAAGGGCGATCGCGCCCGGGCCCGACGCACGCTCCGGCCTCGTCGTGGGTCGACTCGCGCTCACGCCTCGCCGGCGCGCTCGAGTTCGACGACGAAGGCCGCCCCGGTCGGCTCGGCGTCCTCGACCCGGACGGCGCCGCCGTAGGCGTCGACGAGGCGGTCGACGAGGTAGAGCCCGACGCCGGTCCCCTCGCTGTCGAGGCCCTGCTCGCCCCGCCCGAACACGTCGTCCTTCCGGTCGTCGGGGACGCCCGGGCCGTCGTCGACGACCCGGAGCACGACGGTCCCGGCCCGCTCCTCGATCGTGACCGCCACGTGCGGGGACGACTCGTCGCCGTGCTGGACCGCGTTGTTCAGCAGGTTCCGCACGACCGACGCGAACAGTTCGCTCGCCCTGACGGTCGCCTCGGGCGTCGGCGCGGGCGTCTCGATGGTCGCGTGGTCGTACCGCGCCCGGGCCTTCTCGGCCTCCCGCTCCACGACGGTGCCGAGGTCGACCGCCCGGTCGGCCGCCGGCGTCTCTCCCTCGATCACCTCGAGCGCGTCCCCGACCGTCTCGGTCAGCTCGACGACGTCGTCGATCGTCCCGGCGACGCGGTCGAATCGGTCGCGCACGTCGGGCGGGACCTCCCCGCGCAGGACGTCCAGCCAGCCGCCGGCGACGTTCATGTCGTTGCGGATGTCGTGGCGGACGATCCGGTTCAACACCGCCAGCTGGTCGGCGCGCCGGTGGAGTTCGACCTCCTGGCGCTTCTGTCGGGTGACGTCGACGACGATCCCCGTCACTTTCTCCGGGCGTCCGTCGTCGGTCCGCTCGGTGATCCCGCCGACGTCGTGGAACCAGCGGTACTCCCCGTCGGCCGTCCGGATCCGGTAGTCGACGTCGTACCGGTCCGCCTGCCCCTCGAGGTGGGCCTCCATGGTCGCCATCATGCGGTCGTAGTCGTCGGGGTGGACCAGCTCGACGAAGTCCTCGTACGTCCGGAACCGCTCGGGCGAGAAGCCGAGCACGTCGGCCTTCTGCTCGTGGAACCGGACCTCGCCGGTCCCGACGTCCATCTCCCACCACGCCAGTCCCCCGGCGAACATCGCCCCGTCGAGGCGGCGACGGTACGCGAGGAACTCGTCGCGCAGCGCCTCCCGCTCGCGAACGTCGCGGTAGACGCAGACCGTCTCGATCCCGCCGGCCGACCCGCGAACCGGCCGGACCGACAGCTCGACCGGGATCACCTCGCCCGCCCGGGTTCGCCTGCGGACCTGCGCGTCCGTGACGCCGTCGGCTGCCCCCGACAGCTCGGGGGCGTCCCGGGTGTCGGGTCCCTGCCTGCCGACCACCCGAGCGTCGTCCCCGTCGGCACCGTCCGTGTCTTCCCCGTCGCGGGCGTCCCCTGAGTCGGGAAGCGTCGGGAGTCGCCGTCCCTCGACGCGCTCGGCCGCCCAGCCGAAGAGCCGCTCCGCGTCGGCCGTCCAGGCCAGGACGCGTCCGTCGCCGTCGAGCCCGACGACGGCGTCCGAGGAGGCGTCGACGGCGGCGGCGAACACCGCGGCGTCGACACCGCCGAGGCCGTCCCCCGCCTCCGACCGGGTGTCGCCGGAGCCCCCCTCGGCGGCGTTCACCTCCTCGACGCCGTCGGCCCGAGCGTCGGTATCGAGCCGGGGGTCGCCGTCGGTGTCACTGTCGACCATGGAAGACGGTGTCCACAAGCCGGTAAAGAAACTACGGTGTTCGAGCCGGACCGCTCGGTCGGTCGCGAGTTCGAGGAGCCGGTTCGAAGGCGGCCGAGCCCACTCCGGACCGGACTCTCCGATCTACCGACGGGGACGGGACACGTGTTCGACCGTCGACCGGCGGACCGCCGCGCGTCGGCCCGGGGCGCCGACGGCGTCCGTCGCGCCCGACCGGCCGTCAGGGCCGGTGGACGCGCTCGAGGTCCGCGACGCGCGGGGCGTTGACGATCACGACACGGTCGCCGGTCCGCGTCACCCGGAACGCGTCCGCGTACGGGCCGTCGGCGACCTCGTAGACGCCGTCGTCGACGAAGACGCCGCCCATGCGCAGTTTCAGGAGGAGCACGTAGCTCGAGCGGAACTGCTCGGCCTCGGCCGCGGAGTCCCACTCGGTGACCCAGACGTAGCCGTAGTCGCTCCCGTTCGTGTACGGGACGATCGCGTCGCCGGCCCAGCCGTCCGAGCGCGGGTGCGAGTAGTTGTAGTAGGAGTACCGCCCCGTCCCGGTCCGGAGCGACTCGTCGGCGACGATGTCGTTGGCCCAGAACATGGCGAAGATCGACGCCTCGCCGAGCGTGTTGGCCGTCGGGTCGTGCTCGACCGGTCGCCAGGCCCGGTCCGACCGGTCGGGGACCCGCACGTCCCGCGGCCGCTCGTCGGGATAGGTCTTCGGGTGGATCGTCTGCTCGGTGCTCGCGGGCAGGGTCTCGTAGGCCGCGTCGACGGCGTCCCAGCCGCCGCGCTGGCGGAGCGTGTGGACCAGCGTCGGCCCGTCGGCGTACGGCTGGAGGACCGTCAGCAGGACGCCCTCGTTGGGCGGGGCCCCGCTCGACTCGCGGTCCGGCCGGGGGACGCAGTCCCACTCGCCGCTCCGGCACCGCTCCTCGTACAGCTGCTCGACGTACCGGGCGTCGCCCTCGACGATGCCGTTGCGCGCGAGGCTGGCGTCCCGGGTCGACTGGCCCGGCGGGAACTCGAAGACCTGGTCCTGGAGCGCGTGCACCAGCTCGTGGGCCAGCGTCGCCCGGTCCATCGTCGGCGTCGCCGTGTCGCTCACGAGGACGATCCGGTCCTCGCCCGGCGAGTAGTAGCCCAGCACGTTCGAGCCGTACAGCGCGTCGAACGTCTCCGCGACGGTCGTCTCCTCGTCGATCAGGAACAGCGCCTCCCAGACCTGCTCGTCCCAGGGGGACTCCGGGGGCGAGAAGGCGTTCTGCTCGCGGTACGCGTCGCGCGAGAGCACCTCGACGGGAACCGGGTCGGTGAACTCCCGCTCGCGGACGTACTCGACGCGGGCCATCGTCCGGGCGACGAACGCCTCCCGCTCGGCGGCGTCCAGCCCGTCGGACTGGTTGACGTCGATCGACTCGTTGTGCCAGTAGCCGCCCTCCCACCCGATCACGTCCTCGGGGGGGTCGTCGGGCCAGCTCCAGCCGGCGCCGCGGTCGCTCGTGGGGCCGCCCTCGTCGGCCCCGCCGGGCGCCGGCCCGTCGCCGGCCACGGGGGCGCCCGCACAGCCGGCGAGCACGACGAGCACGGCCACGAGCGCGACGAGCAGCCACGGCCCCGACCCCGGGCCGGAGTCGGGGGCGATCGGTCTCGCGGAGGGACGGAACACACCCGGTCCAGGTACCGAAACGCGAAAAGGGTTCGCTCGCCGCGGGCGGTGCGGGAGCCTCGACCGCCGTGTAGCGCCCCCTGCCACCGGTCCCGGGGTCGCGCGTGTGCGACGATCGACGGTCGACGGGCGTGGGGTCACGGACGCATCGACGGTCGACGGGCGTGGGGTCACGGACGCCGGGCGTCGAACCGCCGGTTGTCCCGGCCCGGTTCCCGACCTACTCCCGTCGTCGGCGGACGAGCAGCGCCGCCGTCACCAGGAGCGCCAGCAGGACCCCCACCACCCCGGGACCGTCGACGGTGACGGCGCCGGGCCCCTCGTTCTGTCTGGTCGACGGCGACGCGGTCGCGTTCGCGTCGGCCGCCCCGCCGGGGACCGTCGTCGGCGTGGGCGTGGGGGTGGCCGTCGGCGTCGGGGTCGGCGTGGGGGAGGGAGTGGCCGTCGGGGTGAACGACGGCGTCGGGGTCGGCGAGGGCGTCGCGGCCGGCAGTCCCGTCGGTCGGATCGACTCGACGGCGGTCACGTCCGGGCCGTTGACGATGGTCACCCGGGCGCCCTCGCGGACGACGTAGAAGGCGTCCGCGAACGGCCCTTCGAGGATCACGTAGCGCCCGTCGCCGCGCGCCTCGGCACCCTGCGCCCGGAGCACCGACAGGTACGCCGACTCGAACTCCCGCGCGTCGGCGGCCGTGTCCCAGGCGGTCGCCCAGACGTAGCCGTACTCCGTGTCGTTGTCGCCGACCGGGCCGTTCCGGTAGGGGACGATCAGGTCGTTGCCCCAGCCGGCCGACGGCGTCGCCTCGTAGTTGTACGTGTCGAACTTCGAGGTCACTTCGAGGAACTCGCGCGGGTCGACCGCGTCGGCGCCGGCCCGCCGCGACTGGTACCAGAACATCGCGTAGATCGACGCCTCGCCGGCCGTGTCGGCGCCGGCGACCCCCTGCCCGGGGAACGGCCGCCAGCCGTCGGTCGCGCGGTCCTCGAAGCTCAGGTTGACGGGCGACTCGTCGGTCCGGTGGATCACCTGCTCGGTCGAGTTCGGCGGGTGGACGAACCGCTCCTCGAAGGCGGTCCAGCCGCCCCGCTCGAGGAGTTCGTCGACGTAGACCGGCCCGTCGGAGTACGGCTGGAGCAGCGTGACGAGCACGCCCAGGTTCGGGCTGCCGCCGCTCCCGCCGGCGCTCGCGGGCGTGGCGACGCAGTCCCAGGCGCCGCTCGCACACCGGTCGGCGTAGACCCGCTCGACGTAGTTCGCCTCGCCCTCGACGACCCCGTCGGCGGCCAGCTGCTCGTCCTGGGTCTCGCCGCCGTACCGCGGGTCGGTCAGGTTCACGTACTGGTCCTGGAGCGCGTGGACCAGCTCGTGGACGAGCGTGGCGTTGTCGATCGTCGGCTGGCCGGGCGAGTCGGTGACGATCTTGATCTCGTCGTCGACCGGCGAGTAGAACCCCGCGACCGACGCCCCGAGCGTCGACGAGAGCGCCTCGTCGGTCCCCTGGTCTTCCCCGACGACGAACAGCGCCTCCCAGACCTGGTCGTTCCAGGCGTTGAACGTCTCGTTGCCCGTCGAGTTGTTCGCCTGTCGCCGGTACTCCGACCGCGCGATCACCTCGACGGGGACCCGCGACTCGAACTCCCGCTCGCGGACGTACTCGACGCGGGCCATCGCCCGCGCGACGTACGCGTCCAGCTCGGCGTCCGTCAGGCCGTCCGACTGGTCGACGTCGATCGACTCGTTGTGCCAGTAGCCGCCCTCCCACCCGATCACGTCCTCGGACGGGTCCTCTGGGGGCTCGTCTTCCGCCTGGCTCCCGAACTGCCCGACGATCGTGCCGGTGACCGGTCCGCGAGCCTCCCGTGTCCCCGGCCCCCCGCTCGCAACCCCGGTCCGGGTCGCGACCCCGGCACCGTTCCCGGCACTGCCCCCGGCTCCCGCGTCGGCGGGCGTCGACCCGACGGCCCCGTCGACGGCACGGTCGACGCCGGGCTCGCTGCCCGCTGGGGGGACGCTGGCGGACGCGGCGACACCAGACGATCCGACGACGCCCGAGAGCACGAGCGCGGGCACCAGGACGAGGACCGCGAGCCGGGAGTCCATGGGGTACCCGTCGTGGTAAACGAGGAAAAGTGGTTCGCACGGCTGTGTTCTCCACACACACGTCGGCGCGCGCCCGTCACAGCTGCGACGAGGCCGCGCAGTCCCGGGGTTTCGACCCCGGGGGACGCCGTTCGACAGGTCGAGCCGCTTCGTCCCTTGTCGTTCCGGCGGCGGGAGGGTGTCCCTCGTCGCCGTGCGGGTGGACGCCGGCGTCGGAAGGGTGTCCCTCCTCGGCCGCACCGTGCAGGTGCGTCCTCCGAACGGTCACTCTTCGGACCGGATCGCGTCGGGCGGGTCACGGACCGCCCGGAGTTCGGCGACGGACGGGGCGTTCGTGACGACGACGGTGTCGTTCGCCCGGACGACGCGGAAGGCGTCGGCGAACGGCTCGCCCTCGGGGATCCGGTAGACGGTGCCGGGCCCGTCGGTCTCGGCGTCGACGTCGGTCGCGTTGTGGTACGCGAGCAGTGCGACGTAGGCGTCGGCGAACTGCCGGGCGTCCGACGGTGAGTCCCACACCGTCTTCCAGACGTAGCCGGTCTCGTTGGTCGCCGCGGAGTCGTTGGTGACGTACGGGACGAGCCGGTCGCGGCCCCAGCCGGCCGACGCGGGGTGGCTGTACGAGTACGGGTCGAGTTCGGCGAGCTCGCTCCCGTCGGGGGTGTAGTTGAGGTGTGCGCGGTAGGGGATCACGACGTCCCGCGGTCGCCCGGCCGCCTGGCTCTCGACGTAGCTGGGGTACCAGAGCGTGACGAACAGGCCGGCCTCGCCGAACGCGGCGTAGTCGACCGGGCCGACGTCGGGGACCCGCCACCGGTCGGCGCTCCGGTCGGGGACGGCGATCGGGGCGGGCTCGTCGACGCCGTACAGCGCCGGGTGGATCGTCTGTTCGGTGCTGTTCGGCGGTCGCTCGTAGAGCGCGTCGACCCCGTCCCAGCCGAGCCGCTGGCGACGCTCCTGGACGAAAACGACGCCGTCGGAGTACGGCTGGTAGGTCACCTGGTAGAGTCCGACGTGGACGTCGGGGCTCCCGCCCGACGAGGACGAGGACCCGGACTCGCGTGGGGACAGACAGTCCCACTCGGCGCCACAGCGTTGCTCGTAGAGGTGATCGACGTAGTTGCCGTCGCCCTCGATCACGCCGTCGCGGGCGTTGTGGAGCTCGCGCGTCGACTGGTCGAAGCCGGCGAGGCCGAACCGCTGGTCCTGGAGGGCGTGGAACAGCTCCTGTGCGAGCGTGATCTCGTCCAGCTCGGGGTCGCTCGCGTTCTCCGAGACGACGACGATCCGCTCGTCGGCCGGCGAGTAGAAGCCCCGGACGGCCGCCCCACGGTTCCGGTCCTGCACCCCGAGCGCGTCGGTCGACTCGCCGATCATGAACGTCGCCTCCCACTTGACGTTCTGGTGGAGTCGGTCGGCCGACGAGTAGCTCCGCCCGTCCGTCCGGTTGCGGTACGCCGCCCGCGAGATCACCTCGACGGGGACCGGCCGCTCGAACTCCAGCCCGCGGACGTACTCGACGCGCGCCATCGACCGGTTGACCACCGCCGCCAGCTCGGCGTCGTTCAGCCCGTCCGACCGGTCGACGGCGACAGACTCGTTGTGCCAGTAGCCCCCTTCCCACCCGAGGCGGTCCCGCCCGGGGTCGGCGTAGTCGAACGAGGTCGGCGTCGCCTCCGGCGCGGGCGTCGGGGTCTCCCCGTCCGGACCGGGCCCCGCCGTCGTCGACGGCGGCGTCGGGGGTGCCGTCGTGACGCTGCCGGTGTCGGGCGTGTCGGGGACGCTTCCGGGCAGTCCGCCACAGCCCGCGAGCACGACCGCGAGTGCCACGAGGACGAGGACCGAGCGACGGTGTCGCACGTCCGTACCTCTGAACGGGCAGTAAAGTAACTTGTCAACTGCCCGTCCGACTACGTGTTCGTCCCGACTGTCCGGCCACGTGTTCGTCCCGGCCGTGCGCGCTGGCGTCGTCGAGCGGCCGCCCCACCGCCGACCGTCCGGGCGAACGCTTACGACCGCCGCGTGAAACGGACGAACGATGCTCGACGACTGGCCCGTCGTGGAGTCGCGGGTCGAGTGGGAGACGGAGTACGTCGTCGGCGGCGTCGACGTCGTCGAGCGCCCCGACGGGGAGCGGGGCCGCTACTACTGGCTCGACGTCCCGGACAGCGTCGCCGTGGTCGCGCTCCAGGACGGGGACGTCGTCCTCGTCGACCAGTACCGCCCGCGCGTGGGCGACCGGTTCCTGGAGTGTCCCGGCGGCGGCGTCGATCCGGGCGAGTCGGTCGAGACGACCGCCCGCCGGGAGCTCAGGGAGGAGACGGGGTTCGTCGCCGACCGCGTCGAGCACCGCTGCGCGTACCGCCAGTCGGCCTGGCTGCGCGCCACCCAGCACGTCGTCGTCGCGACCGGGCTCACGCCCGGGCCCCGGGCGCCCGAGGCCACCGAGTTCCTCGACGTCCGCGTCCTCCCGGTCGACGAGGCGTTCGAGCGGATCCGCCGCGGCCCGACGGCGGGCTGGACACTGACGGCGCTCCTCGCCGCACGCGACGCGGGGGACGTCTGAGCGGGCGTCCGTCGCGGACGTCCGGGACGGCAGGACCGAACCCGGGCCGAGGGTTGAAGACCGATCCCGTGACCACCCCGTCGCGTGACCTGACGAGCCGTCGCGGGGCGGGACGTGGTCGTGCGGTGCGTCGCCCCGCGAGTCGCCCCCGCCGTCGCACCGCCTGTCAGCCAGCCACATCGGCCAGCAGCGCCGCCGTCGACGCAGACCGGTCGGGCGGACGGCGATCGACGGCCGGAGCGATCGGGACGGACGCTCGCGGCCGGGCGGCCCCGCCACCGGCCGGCGAGGGGCTTTTCTCCCGCCACCCCGAACCCGGGGGCATGGACGGCGAAATCTCCCCCGAGGAGGTCGAAGCGAAGCTCGGGGACGAGGGGCTCCGGGTAGTCGACATCCGCTCGCCGGCGGCGTTCGCCCGGGGACACATCCCCGGGAGCGAGAACGTCCCCTTCCAGGAGCTCCCGTCGCGCGTCGAGGAGTTCGCGGACGCCGACCACGTCGTCACGGTCTGTCCGCACGGCAAGGCCAGCGTCCAGGCCGCCCGGCTCGTACAGTCGTACGAGGGGACCGACGGGACCGTCGAGAGCATGGCCGGCGGGCTCGATGCGTGGGAGGGCCCGCTGGGGACGGCGGCCGGCGGGACGGACCGATCGCGGGTCGCCGCCGACGGCGACGGGGGATCGGCGGACGACGAGGGGCCCGAGGCACCGTTCTGAACCCGGGGGGCAATCCGCTCGCCAGGCACCGGAGCGCCGTTTCTCCACTGCTGGCCGGTGCCGGCCGTCGTCCCCCACGAGCCACCGGGCTCGCGTCGGCCGCGACCGCGCTCGGGAAGCCGTCGTCGTCGAGCCACGGACGTAGTCTATCGACCCTCGTGCGAACGCGGCCTCGCTCGCTCTCTCCGTCGGCGTCGTCCCGCGACTGCCCGCCGCTGTCGTGCCTGTCCGACTGTTCGCCGGTCGCGTCCCCGATCGATCCCTCCAGGGCCGACCACACATCCACGGCGACGGTCGCCGTCCGCTACAGAACGGGGAGCGGGCACGCGGCGTCGATACCGCGCACGGCGCTCCCGACTGCGACCGACCGTCGGTCGGGCACCGCTCGTCTCCCGACTGTGACTTCCGTCCGAACCGAGCCGTCGAGAGCGCCGGTGGCGGGCTCGTAGGCGGTGCCCCGGCCGCCCCTAGACACGTAGCGTCAATATACAAAACAGTTCGTCGGTGTGTACGTTCCACGTCGGTGTACTGATCACCGATACTGACAACATGACACGATCATCGCACGCACGGCGGACGGTTCTCGCCGTGCTCTTCGCAGCATCGTTGACTGCGTCGATCGCCGTCGGTCCGGCACTCGCCGGCGGCCCAGGTGTAGCACAGGTGGATGGGAGCACAGACGGGACGAGCGCCGTCTCGGCCGTCGACGACGGGTCGTGGACGGCAGCGTCACAGCAGGGGAACGACTCCACTGGCGGCGGTTCCGGGACGCAAACGGCGGACGGTTCGACTGGAACACAGGGCCAGTCCTCGAACCACTCGGACGGAACCGACGACTCGTCGACCAATCAGACGGACGGAACCGACGACTCGTCCTCGAACCACTCGGACGGAACCGACGACTCGTCGACCGGGCAGAGCGGCGAGTCGACGACCGACACGAACTCGACGTCGACCCCCGACGGCGGCTCCGTCGGGACGGCGTCGACGACCGTCTCGCCGGCGGCGGCGGGCGCGGGACAGACGCTCCGGTTCAACGGTGCGAGCTACGCGACCGCGGCCGACAGTCGGGCGATCGACATCGCCGGGCAGGCCAGCATCGAGTTCTGGATCAAGCCCGACGGGACGAGCGACGCGGACGCGAGCATCCTCCAGCGGGAGAACGCCTACAACGTCTCGCTCGTCGGGAGCGGTGACGTTCGCCGGGTCAGGTGGAACGGCCAGTTCTCCCAGCAGTCACTCACCTCCGAGGCCGGCGTGCCCGCGAACGTGTGGACCCACGTCGCCATCACGTACGACGGCAACCGGTTCAACATGTACATCAACGGCGAGCTGGACGGCTCGGTCGACGAGAGCAAGTCCGTCCAGCGCAACCGTAACGACCTCGTCCTGGGTGCGAACGCGGCGCTGAACGACCGCTTCTTCTCGGGCGAGATCGACAACCTCCGCCTCTGGAACCGGTCGCGGACGCTCATCGAGATCCGGAGCGACTACCAGAGCGAACTCGACGGCAGTCAGACCGACCTCGAGGGGCTCTACCAGTCCGATACGGCGCCCGCCGGCGGCCCGGTCAGTAGCCTCGGCCAGGAGACGGGCGGCGACCTCACGCTGACGAGCGCGTCGCTGACCGACTACGACGCACTGCCCGTCGCACCGGACGTCCACGTGACGGAGACGTCGAACGGGAGCGTGACCGTCGAGTGGGACGACCGATCGAGGTCGTACGCGCCCACCGTCGCGACCCACCGCGTCTACCGGACCGGGCCGGGCGGGACGACGCAGGTCGCCTCGGGTTCGGGCCCGGGAAGTAGCTACGTCGATACCGGCGTCACCAACGGGGCGACCTACCACTACCGGGTCGAGTTCGAGGACGCGAACCGCGTCCGCGGCGACCGCTCGAAGCCCGCCGAGGCGCGACCGTTCGGGGGTCTCTCCTCGACGACCGAGACGCCCGACGGCGGCGGGAACGGTGCTCTTGAACTCGGTGGGAGCGGCCTGTCCGGCTACGGGACGGTCCCCGACCAGGCGCCGACCGACATCTCCGGCCAGGCGACCATCGAGTTCTGGATCAAACACGACGGGACGAGCGACCCCGACGCGTCCATCCTCCAGAAGAAGGGCGCGTACAACGTCCAGCTCGCCGGTCGCGGCGAGGAGCGTCGCATCAGGTGGGCGGGCCAGTTCTCGCAGCAGTCGCTCACCTCCGACGCCGGCGTCCCCGCGAACGTGTGGACCCACGTCGCCATCACGTACGACGGCAACGCGTTCAACATGTACATCAACGGGAAACTGGACGGCTCGGTCGACGAGAGCAAGTCGTTCGTCACGTCGAACAACAGGCTGGTGATCGGCGCGAACGACGCCCGCAACGCCCGCTTCCTCCACGGGAAGATCGACAACCTCCGGCTCTGGGACGTCGCGCGGACGGCCGACCAGATCGAGCAGAACTACAGCGAGCAGCTGCCGGGGCGTTCGGCGGGGCTCGCCGGACTCTGGCAGTTCGACGACGTCGGGAACAGCGACCGGGCGTACGGGTCGACGTTCCGGCACAACAACGTCTCGCTGACCGGTGACGCGGCGCTCGCCGAGGGCGGTGCGAGCCTGACGCCGCCCCACACGTACGCCGTGAGCGGCAACGGGTCGGCGACCGTCCGGTGGGACAGCCGCGAGACGTTCGACGGTTCGATCGACGTCTGGCGGTCGACCGATCCCTCGACCGGCTACACGCGGATCGCGAGCGGTCTCGAGGAGGGTGCGAACTACACCGACACCGGCCGCACGAACGGCCAGACCTACTACTACACGACGACGTTCGTCGCGCCCGACGGTCGCGAGAGCGACTTCTCGAAGCCCGCGACGGCGACGCCGTACGCGGCCGCCGGCGGCGCGAGTCTCGAACTCGACGGCCAGTCGTCGGCCAACGTGAGCGACCGCGACTCGCTCGACGTCAGCGGCGAGGCGACCTTCGAGTTCTGGCTCAAACACGACGGGACGAGCGACGCCGACGCGCGGGTCATCCAGAAGCAGAACGCCTACCACATCAGGCTCGTCGGGAGCGGCGAGGACCGCCGGATCACGTGGGACGGTCAGTTCTCTCAGCGGTCCGTCACCTCACGGACCGCCGTTCCGGCCGGCGAGTGGACCCACGTCGCCGTCACGTACGACGGGACCCAGTTCAACCTGTACATCAACGGGGAGCTGGACAACTCGGCGTCCGAGTCCAAGTCCGTCCAGACCTCGAACAACGAGCTCCGGATCGGATCGAACGGCGCCGGCAACGACCAGTTCCTCAGCGGCCGCGTCGACGAACTCCGGATCTGGGACGTCGCGCGGACGGCCGAGCAGATCGAGAACAACTACCGGTCGGAGCTCGTCGGCAACGAGACCGGGCTCGACGCCTACTGGCGGTTCGACGACCCGTCGACGACCGTCGCGCGGGGGAGCGACGAGACGCACGGCGACGCCGTCCTCGAAGTGAACGCGGAGGTCTCGTCGACCGGCGCGCTCCCCGTCCAGCCGCGCGTCTACGCCCGCGGTGACGACGCGAACGTCAGCGTCGCCTGGCAGAGCCGCGACGACGCGCCACAGACGACGACGGTGTCGCGTGCGGGGAGTCCGGATCTGGCGGGGCTGACGGAGCTCGGCACCCGCGACGCGGACCTGTCGGCGACGCTCACCGACGGCGGCGTCACCAACGGGAACGCGTACTACTACACGGCGACGACGACCGACGACGACGGGCAGACCAGCGACCGGGCCGCGTACGCGTCGGCACTCCCGTCGGCGGCCGACCGGCCACTCGGGAACGCGCTCGAGTTCGACGACAACGCCTCGTCCGCGTCGGTCTCCCCGCGGGCGTCCACGAACCTGGACGGCACGACGGGGACCGTCGAGGCGTGGGTGAAGTTCGACGCCGACGCCCAGGAGGACGCGATCGTGATGGAGCGCGGCGGGGGCAACACGTGGGAGCTGTACCTCTCCGGGACCGGTTCCGAGCGTCGGTTCAGCTTCTATGGCGGGTTCTCGACGGGCGGCGTCACCGCGCCCGTGTCCGCGTCGGTCACGGCCGGCCAGTGGAACCACGTCGCGGTCACCCGCAACGGCCAGGGCGACTACACGATGTACGTCAACGGCGACATCGTCGCGACGTCGAGCGACCCGAGCGGCTTCGAGAACGGCGGCGACGCGCCCCTGTCGATCGGGTCGAACGTCGCCAACAACGACCGGCTGTTCAACGGCGAGATCGACGAGCTCCGGCTGTGGAACGACCACCGCTCGGCCGGACAGATCCAGGGGGCCTACGACCGCGAACTCACCGGCTTCGAGCCCGGGCTCGTGGGCTACTGGCGCGGCTGCAGCGATCCCTCGGACAGCAGCTCGACCCGCGGGGCGGCGCGCAAGCCGATGACGCTCTCGACGACGAACGTCCGCTGCGTCGACTCGACGGTCGACGGGCAGTCGGGCGGCGGCGCGACCACCAACGCCACGGTGATCCTGGAGGGCGCACCCGACGGCCTGGCGGGCTACCGCATCCGGCTGAACGCCACCGACGGCGTCGTCACCTCCGTCACCCCGTCGCTGATCGCCGGCGACGAGTTCGGCATCCAGGCCGGCGGCCCCGGTCAGACTGCCGTCACCGCGTCCGCCGGCGAGGTGCTCACCGACAGCGGGACGTTCACCGACAACCGGACGCTGTTCCACGCCGAGTTCGCCGGGAACGTCTCCCGGTCGGACCTCCAGGTGACCGTCGAGCGGCTGCTCGACGACACCGGCTCCCCGATGAGCAGCAGCCGGGTGACCGTCACGCTCGGAACGACCCAGCCCGGCGGCAGCCCGTTCTCGTCGCCGTTCCCCGGCGCGGTCGGCTCGAACCCGCCGACGGACACGAACGGCGACGGCGAGATCGAGGACCTCGACGGCGACGGCACGGAGGGGTTCCTCGACGTGGTGACGTACCTGTTCGCGCTCGGTGACCTCGGCGGGCTGAGCGACGCACAGAAGGACGCGATCGACTACGACGGCGACGGTGACGTCGACTTCCTCGACGTCGTCGACATGCTGTTCGGGATCTGAGCCTGCTGCTCGGAATCTGAGCCGGGGACCGGACCCCCTCCGGTTCCGTGCGCTCTCTTCCGGCTTCCTTCGTTCTTCCCTTCCCCTTCGATCCCGATCAGTTCCGCGAGGAGCCGGTCGGTGGCCGGGGGCCACGGGGCGTGACTCGATGCGCCGCTCCGATCGCTCGGCCGTCCCGATACCGGGGGACGACGCGGTCGTTCGTCCCGATACTGGAGGGCGACGCGGTCGTCCCTGTCGCCACGGGCGGACGGGCCACCCGTCGCTCCGTCGCGGGGATCGGGCGGCCGGTTGGCGGGAACGATCGTGCTCCGGCGGCGAGAACGGGACGGGTCACCGACACGGACGGGGACTGCGTGCCGGCCGGTCGGCGATCCCGTGGTCGCGTCGCGAACCGACGGAGCGGTCGCTCACCGAGCGACCGGGTCCACAAAAAGCCGGACGACGTCGGAGGCGCGAACGGACGCGAACGGGCTCGACGTCGAGCGAAGCGGTCAGGAGGTCGGTGTCGTGGACAACGGGATCACGCGACGTTGTAGCCCTTCTCGCGGAGGAAGTCCTCCACGCGGCCGCTGTGGTTCCCCTGGAGTTCGATGGCGTCGTCTTCGACCGTGCCACCGCACGCGAACTTCGACTTGAGATCGCTCGACAGGCTGTCCATGTCGACGTCCCGGGGATCGAAGCCCTCGATGACCGTTACCTCCTTTCCGTATCGGCGCTCGTCGATGCGGATGCTGATCTCCTGGGACTCCTTGGCCACGTCCTCGCAGACGCAGAGTTCCTCAGGCAGCCCGCACGTCGAGCATACTTCGGACATCTACAGGGGGAACGTATTGTACCCGGATATTAAACAGTATCGGGAGGCTGTGTTCCCCACGCGCAGCCTGTGACGCGGGTGTTCGCGACGATCGAGGCCGTACGGTCCCCGGAATCCGGTCCCCGACCGGCGGCGACCGAGCCGTCGATCGGCCGGTGGTTCCGTCGGCGGTCGTCGTCGGACCTCGCCGCGGTCGTGCGCCACGTGCTCGCAGGGGCCACGGCCGGCGTCCGCTCGACTTCGTCCAGCCGAACCAACACGTGTGTTGGAGTACCTGTTCCGGCGGCCCGGTCGCCGTCGCGAGCGCCGGCGGCGATCCGGCGGGGACCACCGGTCGGCCGGTCAGTTCCCCGGTCGGCCGGTCAGTTCCCCGGTCGGGGGTCAGTTCCGCAGTCTGCCGAGCAGGGGCGTCGACTCCCAGACCATGGCGTCGACGAGCGACACCGCTCGCTCGGCCTGGGACCGGGAGACGCCGTCGCCGTAGCGGGCGCGCTCGTAGAGCTCCCCGACCGTCTGCGCGCGGTCGTCGAGCCCGCGGGCGGCCAGCGACCGGAGGTACGCCCGGGGCGTCTCCCCGTCGCGTCGCGGCCGGTAGCGGCGGCGGAGCAGCGCCTCGAGGCGGGCGAACGCCTGCTCGACGTCGCCCTCCGGGTCGCCCCGGCGGCGCTGGACGCGCAGCCAGAGCGCCTCGGCGACCGCCTCGCTCACGCCGGTCCGCCGGGCGCCGGCCGCCAGCCCGACGAGCACGACGAGCATGAACCCCAGCTCCTCGCGGCTGGGCGGCTCGGGGAGCTCGAACCCGCCGCCGGTCCCCTCGCCGGTCGTCCCGCCGCCGGTCTGGATGCCGTTGGGACCGAGGTTCCCGGGCACGGTGCTGTTGTTCCCGGTCGGCCCCGCCGTCGTCTCGGGCGCGAACGGGTCGCCAGGGGTACCGTTGGTCGTCTGGCTGGCGAGCTCGGGCGCGTTCGGCGTCGGCGTCAGCGAGCTGTCGCTCGACGAGGGGACGTCGACGCCCGCCTCGCTGTTCTCGCGCGCCTCCGTCAGCCGGGTGTTCTCGGCCGACAGGCGCGGCCCGGACGGCGTGGGGTCGAAGTTGACCCAGCCGACGTCGGGGAAGTAGACCTGGACCCAGGCGTGCGAGTCGAGCCCGCGGACGACGTACCGGTCGTCGTCGACCTGCTGCCCGGGCGTGTAGCCGACGACGAACCGCGCGGGGACGCCCTGCGACCGCAGCATGACGACCATCGTCGTCGCGTAGTAGGTGCAGTAGCCCGCGTCCATCTCGAAGAGGAACGAGTCCGCGATACCGCCGTCCGGACGCTCGACCGTCAGCGAGTAGCGCTTGTTCGCCTCGAGGAACCGCTCGACGGCGACGGCCTTGTCGTAGGGGTTCGTCTCCCCGCCGGCGACCTCGTCGGCCGCCTGCCGGACGCGGTCGGTGACGCTCGCCGGGAGCTGGAGGTAGCCGGCGACCTCGTCGGGGTAGTCGGTCCCGGCCCGGCGCAGCTGGGCGGTCGTGTACTGCGGGACCCGGCTCTGGACCTCGTAGCTGTCGCCGGCCGCGAGCGTCGTCCCGGGCCGGATGCCGCCCTGCGGACTGATCCGCGTCGACGACGCCACGTCGTCGGACACCTCGACGGGTTTCCAGGCGGCCGGCAGCACGTCGAGCTGGCCCTCGGCCGTGACGGTCTGGTCGACCCGCCGGAACGACCCCGGCGGGCTCGCCAGCCGGCCGTCGTACGGCTCCGTGTCGCCGGTCCGGACCCAGCCGTCGCTGGTGTACCGGTCGTACGCGGCCGTCTGCCAGTAGCGCTCCTCGGAGCTCCGGACCGTGAAGCGCACCTTCGGCGAGAGGCGGATGCTCCCGAGGATCGAGATGCGGTCGTCGGCCGACACCAGGCTGGCCTCGACGGTCGACGTCCCGCGGTTCGGGAGGAGGGGCTCGCCGCTCGTCCCGGCGGGCACGACCGACAGCGTCGCCGAGAGGACGAGCATCGACGCCACGACGATGACGATCGTGTCGACCTGCGCCTCCGTCCCGCCGTGCTCGGCGAGCGTGCCGAAGCCCACCGCCGCGGCCGCGCCGACCACGCCGATGAGCGTCGCGACCTGGCCCGCGTCGCCGGTCAACACGAGGAACCCCAGCGCCAGCCCGCCGACGCCGACAGCCCCGATCCACCGCCCGCGGATCGCGAAGTACCACGAGACGAACACCGGCGCCGGCGTGACCGCCAGCGCCCAGACGTTCGCGGCCGTCAGCCGGAGGACCGACAGCCCCGTCATCAGCGCGATCGCGTCGCCCAGCAGCCGGTCGACCGTGATCAGCGCCAGCTGGCTCGACGGGATCGACGAGAAGTAGACGACCGCCCCGAGGACGACCAGGCCGACGCCCAGCGCCAGCGCCGTCCGCTCGCGCAGGACCTCGCCGAGCGCGGTCGCCAGTGCCAGCATCGCCAGCACGACCAGGACCATCAGCCCGGTCCCGCCGACCACGTCGGTCACGTGGTAGAAGACGCTCGTGTACGCGAACGTCAACACGAGGACGCCGCCGAGCGCGAGCCCGCGGTAGCCGACCGCGTCGATCAGCGCCGCCGCGACGGCCGTCCCGGTGCCGTCGTCGGTCGTCCGGTCGCGCCCGAACCGGCCGGCCAGGCCGGTCGACGCGTCCCCGGTCCCCCCGTCGGTCCTGAGGCGCGGTCGCGAACCGCGCCGGTCCCCGGGAGCGGCCCCCCGGCGGTCCGTCGCCGTTCGGCTCGTCGTGTCCCGGTTGCCCGTCGCGGTCCGGCCCGCCGTCTCCCGGTTGCCCGTCGCGCCCGGGGTCGTCCCGGGCCGGTCGCTCGCAGTTCGGTCCGGGGCCGCCGTCGTGTCGCCGCGGCGGCGGTCCGGGTCGTCGAGCCGTCCGTCGGGGGTGGTGTCGTCGCTCATACAGTCACCTCGGTTCTGTCCGATCCGTCCCCGGAGCCGGTTCCGGTGTCGGCGCCCGTCCCGCTCCGGTTCCCGCTCTTCCGTCCGTCGCGACCGCCGCCACTGCCGTCCCGGGCGGTCCCCTCCTCGTCGACGGGGACCTCGACGGCGCGGCGCTCGCCGGCCATCGACTCGAACTCGCGGTCGACGTCGCCGATCCGGACGGTCGTCCCCCGCGCGGTCGCCTCGACGACCACGTCGGCCTCGGGGACGGGCACCCGTCCCGGCCCCGCCCGGGCGAGGAGTTCGAGGACGGCGCGCTCGCTGCCCGGTGCCGCCTCGACGCCCCCGTCGGGCGTCAGTACCTCGACGGGGACGCCGACCGACAGCAGGGCCATCGCGACGCTGGCGGTCGCCGCGGCCATCTCGTCGACCGGGCGGTCCGCGACGTGGTCCGGCGTCGTCGGGGAGGTCGGGGCGTTCCCGGCCGACGCGCCGGCGGCGATCGTCACCGCCTCCGCCTCGCTGTCGGCGGCGAACTGCTTGACGATGAGGTCCTCCCGCTTGGCCGTCGACTTCCAGTGGATGTCCCGTAGCGGGTCGCCCCGCTCGTACTCGCGGAGCGTGTCGAACTCGTCCCGCTCGTCCGTCCGGGAGGTGTCGTAGAGCGCGCCGAGGTCGTCGACCGCCGCGCGGGTGAGCGTCCGCACCGACGGGTAGACCAGCACCGTCGATCGGGAGGGAACGGTCAGGTCCGTCTCGAGGAGCCCGAGGACGTCCCGGGCGACGAACCGGACCGGACCGAACGTCCGCTCGCCGCGCCGCCCGTAGGTGACCTCGTACTCGACGGGGCCGCCGCCGACGGTCGTCTCCACGGCGGCCGGGTCGGCGGTCAGTCCGTCGTCGACCTCGTCGCGCACGACGCCCACGAACGGGTCGTCGGTTTCGAATCGGAGCCGGACGGTCCCCGTCTCGCCCGGGAAGCCGTCCGGCGGCGGGTCCCGGCGGACCTGCGGCGCGTCGAGCCGGCGGAGCTGGACGGCCGCGGCCGTCAGGGCGATGAACGCCGGGAGGACGACGGCGTTGAGCGCCCGCGGACCGAACAGCGCCGCCAGCAGGAACCCCAGCAGGCCCAGGCCGACGACCGCGTAGCCGCGTCTCGTCAGGCGCATCTCACTCGACGGGGACCGCCTCCAGCGCGTCCCCGACGACGGTCTCGCCGGTCTCGGTGCCGCCGCCGGTGAGCACCCGGTGGCTCCAGACCGTCGGCAGCTCCGTCTGGACGTCGTCCGGGACGACGTAGTCCCGGCCGTCGAGCATCGCGCGGGCCTGTGCCGACCGGATGACGGCGATCGACCCCCGCGGGCTCACGCCCAGCTGGGCGTGCTCGCGGGTGTACGTCGCCAGCCGCGAGACGTACGACCGGATCGGCTCCTGGACGGTCACCGACGTGACGGTGCGGCGTGCCCGCAGGAGGTCCTCGACGGACGCGACCGCGTCCAGCGAGGCGATCGGGTGTTCGCCGGCGACGCGGCCCAGTAGCTCCGTCTCCTCGGTCTCGTCCGGGTAGCCGAGGTGGAGCTTCTTCATGAACCGGTCGATCTCCGCCATCGGCAGCTCGTAGGTTCGGTTCGGCTCGACGTCGTTCTGCGTCGCGATCACCGTGAACGGGTCGGGGAGTTCGCGCGTGGTGCCGTCGACGGTGACCTGGTTCTCCTCCATCGCCTCCAGGAGGGCGGCCTGCGTCTTCGGCGGCGCCCGGTTGATCTCGTCGCCGAGCACGACGTTCGCGAACACCGGCCCGGGCTGGAACTCGAACTCCCGCGTCTTCTGGTTGAAGATGTTGACGCCGGTGACGTCCGAGGGCAGGAGGTCGGGGGTGAACTGGACGCGTTTGAACGAGCAGTCGACCGACGCGGCCACCGAGCGGGCCAGCATCGTCTTCCCGACGCCCGGGACGTCCTCGAGCAGGAGGTGACCCCGCGCCAGGACCGCGATGACGATGTGTTCGATGGCTTCGTGTTGCCCGACGATGACGCGCTCGACGTTGTCGATGATCCGGTCCGTCAGATCGGCGGCCGCGTCGACGGAGAGTCGGTCTACGGCGGCCTCTGGCGTGGTCGTGTCGCTCATGGATAGGTGAACCCCGGCGCCGAAGCGGATCGCGTACCGAGGCGTGAGACGTGCAAGGTCGTCAGGCTGTATAACGATCCGAGACACCTAACTCTGCTGGATGTGGGTGTGGATCACACCAGCGCGGGGCAGCGTGGTCGTGGCGGTTCCGTCGGGGTCGGACGGACGGTCGGCGGGACGCGAGCGCCGCCGGGTGGTACCGGAGCCGGTCCCGTGAGCTTTTAGCCCTCGACGGCCCGGCTACGGGTATGCCACCGGACCCGGGCACCGGAGCCGGCGCGTCGACCGAGGCCGGCGGGGCGGACGCCGGACGCGAGGCGGCGTCGCAGTCGGACGACTCGGGCTCCGACGACCCGTCCCCGAGCGGTTCGTCGACCGACGGCTCGACGGCCGCCGACGGATCGACGACGCCCGAGGGACACTCGACCGATCCCGGTCCGCCACGGGAGGCCGTGACCGGCCCGCCGCCGTCGATGCTCGACCGCCGCGAGGAGCTGACGCCGATGCTCTCGCAGTACCTCGACCGCTGTTGCGAGCACGAGGACGCGCTCGTCCTGTTCCAGGTGGGTGACTTCTACGAGGCGTTCTGCGAGGCGGCCGAGGAGACCGCCCGCGTCTGCGAGGTGACGCTCACGAAGCGGGAGGACTCCACCGGCGAGTACCCGATGGCCGGCATCCCGATCGACAACGCGACCACGTACGTCGCCTCGCTGCTCGAGGCCGGCTACCGGGTCGCGCTCGCCGAGCAGGTCGAGGACGCCGACGAGGCCTCGGGGCTGGTCGACCGTGCGGTCACGCGGGTCGTCACCCCCGGGACGCTCACCGACGACGAGCTGCTGGCCGTCGGCTCGAACTACGTCGCCTGCCTGACGGCCGGCGAGACCGGCTCCAGGTCGACCGGCGACGACGCTGGCCCCGGGTCGACCGCCGGCGACGCCCCGGACGTCGACCGCCGTCCCCACGCGCTCGCCGCGGTGGACGTCTCCACCGGCGAGTGCCGGGTGACGAGCGGCGACCGGGCGCGGATGCTCGAGGAGCTCGACCGGCTCGGGCCCGCGGAACTCCTCGTCGAGCCGGGGCTGGACGTCGCCGGCGACCTCGGGGCGCTGACGGTCGATCCCCTGGTGACCGACCACGACCCGGGCGCGTTCGAGCGCGACGCGGCCGCCGACCGGCTCGCGGCGTACGTGCCCGACCCCGACGCAGTCGTCGAGCGCGACGCGGAGCTGCGGGCGGTCGGTGCCCTGCTAGCGTACGCCGAGTACACCCAGGGCGACGACGGCCCCCTCTCGTACGTGAGTCGCGTGACGCGATACGACCCCCGGGAGTACGTCCGGCTCGACGCGGCCGCCTGCCGGTCGCTGGAGCTGTTCGACTCCCGGGGCGACCGCGCCGGGACGACCCTGCTGGACGTCGTCGACCGGACCGCCACGGCGCCCGGCCGGCGGCGGCTGGAGTCGTGGCTCCGCCGGCCCCTGCTCGACCGCGCGACGATCGAGGCGCGCCACGGCGCCGTCGCGGCGCTCGTCGACGACTCGCTCGTCCGCGCCGGGCTCCGGGAGACGCTCCGGGACGTCTACGACGTCGAGCGGCTGATCTCGCGGGTCTCTCGCGGCCGGGCGAACGCCCGCGACCTCCGGTCGCTCCTGGCGTCGCTCGACCGCGTCCCCGAGGTGCGCGAGCTGCTGGCCGACGTGGTCGACGTCGACGACGCGGACGCGACGGGAAGCGACGACGATTCCGACGCCGATGCCGCCGACGCCCGCCTGCTGGCCGACCTCCACGACCGGCTCGACGAGCTGGCCGACGTCCGCGAGCTGCTCCGGGAGGCGATCGCCCCGGACCCGCCCCAGGAGCTGACGGAGGGCGGCGTGATCCGCGAGGGGTTCGACGGGGAGTTAGACGAACTCCGGGCGACCGAGCGCGAGGGGCGCGAGTGGGTCGCGGATCTGGAGGCGAGCGAGCGCGAGCGGACGGGGATCGACTCGCTGTCGGTGGGGCACAACCAGGTCCACGGCTACTACATCGAGGTGACGAACCCGAACCTCGACCGCGTCCCCGACGACTACACCCGGCGACAGACGTTGAAGAACGCCGAGCGGTTCTACACGCCCGAGCTGAAGCGCCGCGAGGACGAGATCCTCGGGGCGGCCGAGCGGGCCGACAAACTGGAGTACGAGCTGTTCCGCGAGGTGCGGTCGGACGTGGCCGGCGAGGCCGAGCGCGTCCAGGCCGTCGCGGACGCGCTGGCGGAGCTGGACGCCCTCGCCAGTCTCGCCGCGGTCGCCGTCGACGGCGACTACTGCCGCCCCGAGGTACACGACGGCCGCGGGCTCGGGATCGAGGCCGGACGGCACCCGGTCGTCGAGCGCGCCCAGGCGGAGTTCGTCCCGAACGACGCCGAGCTGGCTCCCGGCGAACTGGCGGTGATCACCGGCCCGAACATGTCGGGGAAGTCGACGTACATGCGTCAGGTCGCGCTGGTCTGCGTGCTCGCGCAGGCGGGCTCGTTCGTACCCGCCGAGTCGGCCAGCCTCCCCGTCCTCGACCGGGTGTTCACCCGCGTCGGTGCCAGCGACGACATCGCCGGCGGCCAGTCGACGTTCATGCGCGAGATGACCGAGCTGACGGAGATCCTCCGGACCGCGACGCCCGACTCGCTGGTCCTGCTCGACGAGGTGGGCCGGGGGACCTCGACGGCCGACGGCCGGGCGATCGCCCGGGCGGCCGCCGAGTTCGTCCACGACGAGGTCCGCGCGCACACCCTGTTCGCGACCCACTACCACGACCTGACGTCGCTGGCCGACGAGCGCGAGCGCGTCCGGAACCTCCACTTCACCGCCGAGCGGACCGGCGGGACGGAGGACGGGGACGGGACGGACGGCGGGACCGAAACGGGCGTCGGGCGCGAGTCGGCCGACGGGGAGGCCGACGAGGCGGG
>Ga0207797_1000800_pt1 | contig 23561 bp, 27 predicted proteins | sample PRCRCaboRojoPR_6_FD_187275 | JGI IMG/M metagenome (GOLD analysis project Ga0207797, IMG submission 187275) | Marine sediment microbial community from Cabo Rojo, Puerto Rico - PR CR 10% Liquid 1 (SPAdes) | ecosystem: Environmental > Aquatic > Marine > Coastal > Sediment | place: Cabo Rojo, Puerto...
CAAAGAACTGTAAACGATGTAATGCTATAAATGTAAATTAAAAACTTGTAAACGATGTAGTGCTATATTACAACTAATAACCATTTTATTGAACTACCATCTTGAGCCCCCGCCCCAATCACCCAAATCACCCAATCAACCAATCAACCAATCAAACGCCTCACAATTTAATGACCACAAATGACAACAAATGACCACTTAATGACCACTTAATGACTACTTAATGACTACTTAATGACCATCAATGACCATCAATGACCATCAATGACCATTTTTTGGTCTGCTTATCTTAAACATCTGTCTTCTTGCCAACAAATTAATGGTGCGGCACATCCAAATCCGGTGCTTTTTCTCCCGCTTTTACCTTAAAGGGCAGGACATTTCGTTTTGGTGGAAGGGGGCATGTGGCATAAGGTGTGAATGCACAGGGCGGATTATAGGCTTTGTTGAAATCAAGATGGGTGACGTTGTTTTCGTTGGGTGCTTCCACCACCAGGAACCGTCCCCCGCCATAAGTTTCTTCTGCATTGGTATCGTCGCCGAACACCACAAAGAGGCTTTCCCTGCTACCTGTGGGATATAGCGAATGGCTTTCACCGTTGTATTCGAATTTAAGCACACCCGGTGTGGTCTGCTGAAAAGTGCCTCCCAGCACATTGGGCACTTCCATCGTCCGTTTTTCCTCAAAGGGATCAAATTTTGCCTTGATCCTCCATTCTTTCCTGACGGGATAGGCCGGTATCTCTGTAAGCTTATCGAGAAGGGGGCTTTTCAGGTCGCGCAGCCGGATACCGTATTGATCTCCTCTTTTAATGACAAACCATTTCAGGGGACCATGCGTTAAAACGGTGGGCTCACCTTCGGCGTCGCTGGTAAGCTGTATTTCATCGATGAGCGAATCGCCGTGATATACCCCGGCATCATTTACTGCATTAAACCGGATGTTTTCTGCAGAAAGAAAAAGGGTACCGAGATCTTCAGGGGCTTTTTCCGGGAAGACCACGTCGTTGGATGAATCGCTGCCTACGGTGTTTTTACCCGTATCGAGCCAGTAGAGCCCGGCAAGATTGAGCCATCCATCGGGTGACTTGAGGCTTTTCAGCCGTTCTGACCTCCATTCACGGATACTTTCCCTGTAGCTACTTTCTTCGGATGAATCGGGTTGATTGCTGCATCGAACAAAAAACAGCGGTCCGCAAACCAAAAGTGCAATGAGTATATTTTTGCCTGTCATGAATGCATTGTTTTGATTCAGGCGGCAAAGATAAGAAAAAGATAAGGAGCTCTTAAATCTTATCCAAAGACTTTTGTCAGAATATCCTCAACAAGGGTTCCTGCCCACCTGGAGGGGTTTTTGCGGATCTCCTTCTCCTCTTTGCCTACTTTGAGGAAAAGCCCGTCCAGCGCTTTTTCAGTAACGTATGCATCCAGTTCGGTATCGACGGTTTTCATACCCGCGGATTCTGCAACGGAATTGTATGTAGAGGTAAGGTCATTCCATATCTGTTTTGTGGAGAGACCATCTATCCCTGCCAGGTCTTTCTCTAATGAATTGTTGATTTTCGGCTTAAACGTGCTGAATAGCTCATCGTAGGTTGCAGAGATCAAATAGCTGGTGGCTGCGGTGGAATCAAAAGCTGCTTCCTGACTGGCGGTATCTGCCGGATTTTTTCCGTTTAGTATGTCCCATCCCTCTGCAATGGAGAGGGATACAATAGCATCCTTTAAGATTGGTGAAGCTTCGGAAGCCGCATCTTCTGCAGAGCGATTGATGCTCAGTATGGCATTTTCGATCAGCTTATCAAGTCCCAGCGTTTGAAACAGAATGTTGTCCTTATTCTCATAGATCACATCCGCTTCGGGGGGCAACATGATTTTAATGGCTTCATCCTTGTAGTAGCCATTGATTTGAGAAGTTACCGATACGGCGGTATCAGATCCAACCTCAAGGGCCGTTTTGAGACCTTTGACTACTTCTTTCTCAGTAAGTTTATTGTCTTTGGTATTAAGGAGACTGTCCATCTCTTCGCAGGATACTGCCAGCAAGGCAATCAGTACCAGAAAAATTTTAAATCGTTTCATATCTTTTTCTGGTTTTTTACTGAAAAATGCTGGTAAAGGTTGCAGGAAAATATATTTATCCCATTGCGCCGCGTATTTTTTCGGCGATCTCCTCAAATTCTTCTTCGGATAGTTTTAGTTTTGGCTGGCTAAAGCAAGCATCGCTTTCTTTGTCCAGGGGAATCAGGTGGATATGTGCGTGGGGCACTTCCATGCCAAGTACAACGACCGCCACCCGGTTGCAGTCAATCACCCGGTCGATGGCTTGGGCAATTGGTTTGGCAAAAACCATCATCCCTCCCAGGGTTTGATCATCCAGGTCGAACAGGTAATCGGTCTCCTGCTTGGGTACAACCAATGTGTGGCCCTTCTTCAGCGGGTTGATATCAAGAAATGCGAAATAATTTTCATCTTCAGCTATTTTGTAAGACGGGATCTCTCCGTTGATGATCTTTGTAAAGATGGTTGCCATAACAAAGGGATTTTATAGTTTGATTTCAACGATTTCGAATGGTATAAGCCCATTGGGCACCTGGATCTCTACAACATCACCCACTTTTGCACCCAGCAATCCTTTGGCAATAGGCGAATTTACCGAGATCTTCTTTTGTTTCAGGTCGGCTTCCGTTTCTGATACAATGGTATATTCCATTACGGCATTGTTTTTCTTGTTTTTGATCTTTACCGTATTGAGTATCTGTACCGTGTTGGTGTCGATTTTCGATTCATCAAGTACCCTGGCGTTGGCAATGGTATTTTTCAACTGTGAAATTTTCATTTCAAGCATTCCCTGGGCCTCTTTGGCCGCATCATATTCAGCGTTCTCCGACAAATCTCCCTTATCTCTTGCTTCCGCAATTTGCTTTTTGATTTTCGGGCGTTCTACTGTTTCCAGCTGTTTCAATTCTTCCTGTAATTTCTTCAGGCCTTTTTCCGTTACGTAAGAAACTTGAGCCATTGTTCAAATTCTTTATGTTCTACATTTTAAACACGAAATAAAAATAACAAAAAAGTTCACCGCCTATGCGGAAAACTTTTTCAATTACAAAGATATATAAAAATTCAAATTAATTCAATTGAATCGTATGGATGTCTTTTATTTTTGATAAAACTCATACGATTCATTATTAATTTACCATGGAGCTAGAAATATTTTTTGTTGAGTATCTCTGAATAGATAATTCCTTCCTCTACATCAAATCTTTCCTTTATCTCCTGAATTTTCGATCTTTTTACCGTTCTACGTTTTTTTGTCGTATAGGTTTCTTTATAAGGGGTTGTTTCCCCCTCCCTCTCTCTTGCCGTGGTTTTTTCTCCTGCTTTTTGATCTTCACCAGCAGGCGCTTCTTCTTTTCCCTCTACCTCCTCTGCCTCTGTCTCATCTTCTTCAGCTTCTCCCGTCTCTTCCTCATAACCCATCAGTTGTTCCCATGAAGCCGGTGCTTCATCTTTTGTCTGAGAGGCAGAGCTTTCCAAAACGTACCTTTTTTCTGCTGATTCATCTAATGTATTTTCTAACGACTGTTCCGTGGTTTTATTTTGTCCCCTTTGTTTTTTTGCGGATGCTGCCACTGAAATGATGAGTGTTATTAACAATATCAAAAATCCGATTACATCTTCCATGGTGTTGCATTGTTTAAGTTAATGATTAAAAAGTCCTTTATCCCGGCCTTTAAAAATATTAAATAATCTCCTGAACCAGTCTCCTATTCTTTCAAATATCGAGGGTTTATCCCTGGTCAGGTTTTTTTCACGCCAGTCTTCAGCCTGCCTGGCATTGTAATCCATTCGTTTTTGAGTTCTTTCTGACTGTTTTTCATAATGTTGCTCCCTGGATTTTTCCCTGGCTTCTTCATATTTTTTCCGCTGCTTTTTTTCGATTCTTTTATTAACTTTGGCCGAACGATCGGGTTGTGTTACCGATCTAATCATTTTGCATCCGGGTGAAGCAGCCAGGAAACCGGATATTAAAGCCAGAAGGACAACGTTCCTGATAGTCATAACGATAAATAATCCTTGTTGTTTAAATGATGACATACCAGAATTCAAATATAAAAATAATTTACGTTTTTGCATTGATTTTGTTTCTGTTTGTTGGATGCGAAAACGAGCAAAAGCCCTTTCCTTATGCTCGGGTTAATGTTACACTTGATATTGGTACAGAATTAAATAATATTGTTAAAGGGCAATATGTGTTCATAGAACCTGAAGATTGTAGTGAAGCTGAGAGCTGTGGTTACGGAGGACTGATCATTTTTCGCGCATCCCAAAACAATTTTCAGGCTTTTGACCGGGCATGTACTTACAATCCCAAAGAAAAGTGCCTTCTTGAACCTTTCGGAGGTGATAGGAGCAACAATATTTTATCTTGTCCATGTTGTGGTTCGTTATTTAATCTTGGTGAAAGTGGAAGGGTTTTACAGAGCCCCGCAACCCGGGGACTACAGCAATATCAGACCAAATACGACAAAAATTCCAATCAGATTATCGTAACGAATTATTAGAATCCCCCGACAACAACTCCAGTGAATTTTTTTTATCCACCTTCAATTGCTCCACGAGCTCATCTACATTGTTGAATTTTTTCTCCTCACGGATCCGGTGCATTAGGTGAATGGTGATCTCCTTGTTGTATATGTCCTTGTCGAAATCGAACAAATGCGCTTCAATTGATTTTTGCCGCCCATGCCGGTCAACTGTGGGGCGATAACCGATGTTCAGCATGCCTTTTAGTAATTTTCCGTTAATCCTTGCTTCTATGGCATATACGCCGTCTTTCGGGATAAGTTTATAATGTTCGTTGGGTTGAATGTTGGCCGTGGGGAACCCGATTTTTTTGCCGATCCGGTGGCCGCCTACTACCCTTCCCATCACAAAATAGGGGTATCCCAGGTATTGATTGGCCTTTCCCAGGTCTCCTTCCAGGAGCGCGTTTCTTATCACGGTTGAGCTGATCTCTGTGCCTTCTTCGGATTTAGCCCCAAGGCGTTCCACCTGGAAATTGTATTCTGCAGAGCATGCCTGGACATCCCTGTAACTCCCCCTGGCACCTTTGCCAAAATGATGGTCGTATCCTATGAGCAGGTGTTCCACCCCAATCTTATCCACCAGGATTTCCTTTATAAAATCGCATGCGTTCAACTGGCTGATCTCTTCCGTAAAAGGCAGGATCACCAGGTTATCAATTCCCAGTTTTTCCAGCAGCCATTTTTTTTCTTCCAAAGAACTGAGCAGGCGGAGGTTTTCCACATCTTTTTTTAGCACGATTCTTGGATGGGGCCAGAGTGTTAGCACAACTGACTCCCCGCCAAGCTCCCCTGCCCGGGTAACCAGTTGCGAAAGGATGGCCTTATGTCCTTTATGAACGCCATCAAATACTCCTATGGTGACAACCGGTTTATCAGCCCGGAAACTGCTTAAATCTTCGAATATCCTCACGTTAAAAGCGAATTGAGTTGAAGTGACAAATTTATAAAAATGGAACAAGCTTAAAAATCCAGTCCGAATTCCTGTTCAATATAAAAGTTATTATCTTCGAATTTTATTTTAAAGATGGATTTTTTGAAAGAATCTATATCAGAAGAAGGTCTGGGAAATATATCAGCCGGTTTTTGTTTTCAGTCTGTAGTATAGAAAAAGAAAAATCAATCTCTCTAAAACATACAATATATACACTGAACTATACGTCAATATGTCGGTCCTGAGAAAACAAATTTTGCCGGCGATTGTTCTTTTAAATTAGAATGGGGTTCCTCAAACCATATAAGGTCAAATCAATCATGGATTACCTTTTTATTTCGGATTCCATTCAATCAAATTATTTTCAAATTAAAATCAGATCTAGATCTAATATATTAACACATTGTTAAATTGAATAAATCAACCCGAATCATGAAAAATCTGTTATCTCTAGTATTCATTCTTTTAATTGCTCAATCATGCGGTTCCGGTTCCAACCAGTTCACCATTGAAGGAAACCTGGAAAATGCAAACAATGAGAAGTTGTATCTGGTTGAGCTAAAGACCGATGGTGTAAACAAGGTGGATTCTGTTCAGCTCGGGCAGGAGGGCAACTTTGAGTTCACAGGATACACAGAAACACCGAAATTTTTCCTTGTCCGTACCACTCCCCGAAATTCAGTAACCCTGGTAGTTGAACCCGATGATGATATAACCCTGGAAGGGGATGCCCAAAACCTGGGTAATAATTACACGGTAAGCGGCTCGGAAGGTTCCCGCGAAGTTATGCAGCTGCGCAAAAGGCTCGAGTCAACCATTGCCAGGCTTGATTCACTGGGAAAAATATACAAGGACAATCCCGGCCAGGAAGAGCAAGGTGCCTTGCGGACCCGGCTTAATGAGGAATCCAGGAAGATAGTCCAGCGTCAGAAAGAATATACCAAGGATTTCATTGACCGCAATCTGAATTCTCTGGCCAGTTTGATGGCGCTTTACCAGCAAATCGGTCCGCGAAGTTATGTATTGAATCCGCAGCAGGATTTTGCCTATTTTGAAAAGGTTGATTCTGCTTTAATGGCCAATTATCCCAACTCCGAGCCCGTAAAGTCGCTGCATTCACAGGTTGAGGAGATGGAAAGCAGAATGGAACAGGATAAGGCCGCCAATGAAAAACTGGCCATAGGTAAGGTGGCTCCCGAAATCGCATTGCCCAATCCCGAAGGAGATACAGTAAAGTTATCCTCCTTAAGAGGTAATTATGTATTGCTTGACTTCTGGGCAGCGTGGTGTAAGCCTTGCCGTGTGGAGAATCCCAATCTGGTAAACACCTATAAGAAATTCCAGGACGAAAAGTTTGAGATCTTCCAGGTATCACTGGACAGGAATCGCTCTGACTGGGTGAATGCCATTGAAAAGGACAACCTTGGCTCCTGGTATCATGTTAGCGATCTTAAATTCTGGAATTCCCAGGCTGCTCAAAAATATAACATCAGGAGCATCCCTGCGAATTTTCTCCTGAACAAGCAGGGTGAAATTATGGCCAAGAATCTGAGGGGAGATGATCTCCCGGCCAAGCTGAATGATGTATTTTCCGGTCAATAATTTTCATAATCCATATGAACCGTATTTTTCATCAGGACCTTTCCCCATTAAGGTTCTGATGAATTACTTTTATTATATTTGAGCCGGATTTAAAATAAGTTTGGGAATGAAGAAGGCAATCATCTTTCTCTTGGCCATTTCAGTTTTTGCCTGTACCAATGAGAATAAGTTTACAGTAGAAGGTACAATTGAAGGCGCGGATAACCAGAAAGTATATCTTGAGCATAAGCGGGTGAGTGATACAAAAGTTTTGGATTCAGCCCGTTTGGGGAACAGCGGAAAATTTAAATTTTCAGGAAATACCGAATACCCCAGATTTTACAACATTTCTCTTGAAAACAGGTTTGCCACCCTTTTAATCAAGCCGGGAGAAGACGTGACTTTCCAAACTCATGCAGATGAGTTCTATAACTATACGGTAGAAGGTTCGCCCGGCTCGAAACATGTAAAAGAGCTTCAGGACAGGCTCAGGAATACAAAATCCAAACTGGATTCCCTCGACAGGATTTATGAAAAGATCAAGGATAAGGAAAATGTGGAAGAAAGAATTGCCGAGCTCGATAAAGCCTATAAAGGCATTTTGAACCGGCAGAGAGATTCCTCCATTGCTTTTATACTTGATCACATGGGTTCACTGGCAAGCATCATGGCACTCTATCAAAAGGTCAATGAGAATACTTTTGTACTCTATAAAAATACCGACCTGCAGTATATTAAGCTGGTGGCCGATTCTCTTGAAAACAAATATCCACAATCAATGCATGTCAAATCGCTGTTGGCCAATAAGGAAGATTTGATGGAGAAGTTTAAAAACCTGGAGCTTCAACAGACCATAAGCCAGTTTGGTTCTACAAGCAACTTTCCTGATATTAAGCTGCCCAATCTTCAGGGCGATTCAATTTCCCTGCAGAATCAGGATGAGAAGATGATCTTGTTGAGTTTCTGGGCTTCATGGAGCCAGGCAAGCATTCAAAGGAACCTGGAATTGATGGATATTTACAGGAGGTATCAGGACAGGGGTTTTGAGATCTACCAGGTTTCGCTGGATCAGGAAAGAAACGACTGGGAAAAAGCGGTAAAATTTGATCAGCTGCCCTGGATCAATGTAAGCGGCCTTAACGGGATGAACACATATGCAGCAAGAATCTATAATGTTAGGGAGCTTCCTACGGATTATCTGATTCACCAGGAAAGAGGTATTATTGCAAAGAATCCAGGTCTACAGGAATTACGGAGAAGGCTCTCCATTGCCCTGGACTAATGAACAATTCATATAACTTTTGGAATACGGAAAGAAGATATATTTTGCCTCCGATTTTCACCTGGGAGCCCGCAACCACCAGGAAAGCCTGAGAAGAGAGAAGATTATTGTCCGCTGGCTGGATGAAATCATGCCGGAAACAGAAGTTTTATATCTTCTGGGAGATGTATTTGATTTCTGGTTTGAATACCGGAAAGCCGTTCCAAAGGGTTTTGTGCGTTTTTTGGGCAAAATAGCCGAATTTACAGATGCAGGCATACCCGTCCATTTTTTTACCGGGAATCACGACATGTGGATATTTGATTACCTACCCAACGAGGTGGGTTTGATCATTCATAATGAACCCTATGAGGTGACCTTCAGCGGGAAAAAATTTTACCTGGCTCATGGCGACGGGCTGGGTCCCGGGGAGAACAGCTTTAAGCTGCTGAAAGGCATATTCCGAAGTCCTTTTGCCCAGTGGTTGTTCGGCCGGTTGCATCCCAACCTCGGAATTGCTCTGGCCCATAAATGGTCATTGAGCAGCAGAAATGTCCACGGTGAGCCGGATGAATTCCGGGGAGAAAGTGATGAAAGGCTTATACAATATGCCCGTGAGGTTATGAAAGAAGCCCATTACGATTATTTTATTTTTGGACACAGGCACATACCCATTGATTATCCTTTGAATGATCATACAAGGTATATTAATCTGGGTGACTGGATTCATTACTATACCTACGGAGTATTTGACGGGGAGAAATTTGAATTGAAAAGCTATACAGGATCTTTATGAATGTTTTTATCTGTATATAATTTACAGGATATGTCATTAAAGAAGACGTTTACCAATGCATTCAGGGGGTTGGGGATATACCTGACCAGGGAATCCAACAACAGGATCCATCTGCCCGCTGCCGGGCTGGTTGTTGTTGCTGGGATTGTTTTTAGCATCAGTCCTGCCGAATGGTTATTTTTGGTTCTTTCCATCGGGTTGGTCCTGACGTCCGAGGCATTCAACTATGCCCTTGAAAAACTTTGTGATAAAGTTCATGAAGAATACAACGAACAGATAAAAGTAATTAAAGATATATCAGCAGGTGCAGTGCTTATTGCTGCCATCATTTCAACAGTTGTAGGTCTGGTCATTTTTTTGCCGAAGGTCCTCAACCTGCTGATATAGCAATATACCGGATGGTTCTGAAAAGAAAGGAAATGGTTCCAAATCCGGCAAATCATAAGTGGATCATTCAAGGAGGTAAATTATGAGGATTATTTATATCAGCAACAACTGGATCGCCAATGGATCGTGTACCATTTATACCACTTACAATGTATGGGGGATTGCACGGAATGAGGTAGATACCCACTTGTTCGTGAGAAACGTTTCCCAGGGAGCAACAGAAGACCTGCTGAACGATTATTTTAACATTGAATATCCCGCTAATCTTAAGATCCATAGGATTGGTAAGAAGTTCAAGAAGATCAATATAGATTACTACTGGAAGGTGAGCAGGATGGTAAAAGAACTGGGAGATAAGGATACGGTAGTGATAACCAGAACCCCCAAGGTCCTGCCCTATCTGTTGATGATCCCCGGCAGAAAATTCCGAATTTTCTATGAAACCCATAATTTTTTCCATGATCTGAAGCGCCGGGACGATCTAAAAAAGATAAATACTTCGCTTTATAAAAATTCCCTGCAGGAAAGAATTGCACTCAGGAAAATTGACGGTCTCATCTGTTTGACCGAAACACAGAAGAAGCTCTGGGAAGAATACGTGGATCTCCCCATTCATGTCATTTACCCCGGTCTGGTTTCTCCTGTTCATGAACACAGGGATATGGATGAAATTTATCTTGCTTATACAGGAGCCCTGGATAATGGGCGCGGCATCGATCATATCCTTGAGATGGCCGGGCATTTGCCGAGCAACTACCATACCTTTATTTTTGGAGGCAGACGACAAGATGAGATTGAAAAGCTTCAAGCCGATCTGGAAGATAAAGAACTGGAACACAAGGTGACCATTACCGGATGGATGAATCAAACCGAGTTACAAAATCGACTGGGTAAAATACATCTGGGATTGCTGCCTTTGAAAAATAATTTTTTTAACCGGCACCTCACGGCACCTTCCAAATTGTTTGATTACCTATCACATAGCCTACCCACTGTTGCTTCCCCACTTCCTGCGCTGGAAGAACTGGTAGGAAATCATAATCTTGGTATTTTGGCAAACTGGAATCATCCGGATATGGTGGCAACACATATCGTTCAGCTAATGAGTGATATGGGACGGTACAGGTATCTGAGTGATAAAGTATACGAGTTTGCTCTTGAACACACGTGGGAGAAAAGAGGAAGCAAGCTGGTTAAAGCACTTTTTGAAGAAGAAAGGTCTGAAAGGAAAGTGATGTTGTAATACTTCAAGGAATAGTAAAAAGAGGATGTCTCACAAATTTATTAGATACTAAGCACCAATATTCAAATTCAAAACTTAGTTGACCCAAACACCCTATAATAAAGCCTTCAGACTTGCATGTAAGAATGTTTTAAAATTTAAAAATTGGAGTTTGAGTATTATTTGAGATTTGGAATTTGATTTTTGGTGCTTTGTACTTGCCCTATTAACGGTTTATAGCTTTCAGTCTATTCAATTTTCACCTTCAGTTTCAATCAAGTCAAGATCCTTAAATACGAAAACCATACGGAATATTCCGAAGGAAACGGTTTCGTCCCTGAAGGTTGTGGAGGAAAAGACGTAATAATCATGATAGCTAACCAGCTCGGAGAATACTTTTCCTGCACCGAGCACACCGGTAACCGGGTTTTCTCCTTTAAATTCCTGGTTGATTTTCTTCTTGTGCAGTCCCTCATTTGGACTGGTTAGCAGGGCTACCAGGAGCAAGGCAAGGATGATCCAGAAAATTCGCTTCATAAGATAAAATTTAAACGAGATTATTGATACATAAAATATGATTTTTCGACTGGTATTTAAACATTCATGATTTCATTGTGGAACCAGTCGCATCCGTAATTGCCGGTCTTATATTCTTCGATAATTCCTTTTTCTCCCTTTTCCTCGGTTTGTGCCAGCAAATCCTTGATTTCCTTTTCTTCCATTGGCTTGAAATTCTTGGCAATCCGGATGTTATCTCTAAGATCCTGTTGATTCTGTATACCACATACCAGTGAGCTTATGGGTAGCGATAGGGCATATCTCCGGCAGGTTTCAGCATCTACATCAAACTCTTTCAGGAGACGGGCGTTTTGTGCCGCAAGTCCTTTCATGCCGATGACTCCAATGTTGCGGTCCGTACATACAGGAAGCACTTCTTTCTGAAAACTGTGAAAATGTGGATCAACGATATTGGTAGGCATTTGGACTGTATCCCAGGAAAAATCCTGATCCAGCATTTCCAGGTGATGAGCGGGCCGCTCATGTCCTGTAAAACCGATAAATCTGACTTTCCCTTCCTGTTTTGCCTCCATGGCTGCTTTTACTGCTCCCTTATTTTCATCAAAGATCAGCTCCGGGTCATCATCCCATTTGATACCATGGAATTGCCACAAATCAAGATAATCGGTTTGCAAACGCTTTAAGCTGTCTTCCAGATGTTTTTTTGCTGTTTTGTAGTCGCGGCCACAAACCTTGGTCATTAGAAACACCTTTTCTCTCTTATTGTCCTGGGCAAGGGCTTTTCCCATAAGTTCTTCGCTATAACCGCTGTGATATTCCCAGCAATTGTCAAAAAAGGTCAGCCCTTCGGCAATGGCTTCATGCATGATTTTGATGGCTTCTGATTCAGTATTGGAATCAACTCCTATATCCCATCCTCCCAGGGAAATTATGGAGACATTTTCTCCTGTTTCTCCCAGGGGTCGGGTAGGCATTCCCTGTGCATTGCTTGTTTGACAACGCATCATAAATGCTCCGAGAGCAATTCCTGACAGCAGGGTATTCAGGAAGTCGCGACGTGTATATTTCTTTGGGCTCATAAGGCGATCATTTTTTGGTTGTACATGATGTTTAAATTTACTAAAGTAGAAAAAATAAATTTATGTTTCAAGACATTTCGTATATTTGTATTAATGGGTTTTATAACTACCGGCATGAAACAGACAGACACGACACGAATTGTTTTTTCCATCCTTGGTGCTCTGGTCCTTCTCTTTATTATAGCGCCTTTGATGGGCATGTTTCTTCAGACTGAAGTACCCGGATTTATTGAGGCCACAAAGGATAAAGAAGTCATTTCGAGCATCCGGCTTACCTTAATGACCTCCGCATTGGGAACATTGTTTTTTGCCATTCTCTCGGTGCCTTTTTCCTATTTGCTGGCCAGGAAGGATTTTCCCTTGAAAAGACTGGTATTGGGTATTATTGACTTGCCGGTAGTTATACCGCATACAGCAGCAGGTATAGCCGTACTGGGTTTTATTTCACGTGGTACTTTGGTGGGCAAAGCAGCCGATTCGATCGGGCTGAGCCTTGTTGGCCATCCAATTGGTATTGCGCTTGCTATGGCTTTTGTGAGTATTCCTTTTCTGATCAATGCTGCACGGGATGGTTTTGAAAGCGTGCCGGTACGACTCGAACAGGCGGCTATGAATCTTGGCGCTTCGCCACTCCGCGTTTTTTTTACCATTTCATTGCCACTGGCATGGAGAAATATTGTTTCAGGTATGATCATGATGTTTGCAAGGGGAATGAGTGAGTTTGGAGCAGTGGTCATTGTGGCCTATCATCCCATGGTGGCACCAGTGCTTATTTACGAACGTTTTGGAGCATTCGGCCTGGACTATGCCCGTCCCGTGGCCGTACTTTTTATACTTGTAAGCCTGGTTTTTTTCGTTGCCCTGCGCATGTTATCAAAGAAAAGCTATGTTGGAACTAAAAAATATCAGTAAGAAATTTGAAGATTTCCATATTCGCGACATCAATCTCCAGGTGAGCAAAGGGGATTATTACGTGGTACTGGGCAAATCGGGTGCTGGTAAAACCCTTTTGCTGGAAATCATGGCCGGGATGATTATCCCCGATGAAGGTACGGTTTGGCTGGATGAACAAAATATAACCAGCCAAAGAATACAGGACCGGCAGATGGGCCTTGTTTTCCAGGACCATGCCATTTTTCCCCATTTTACGGTTTCGGGGAATATAGCTTATCCTCTAAAGCTAAGAGGATATAAAGGATCGGGTATTGATAATCGGGTTAAGGAATTGGCCGAAACCATGCATATCAGTCATTTGCTGCACCGATATCCGGATACACTTTCAGGTGGGGAGGTTCAGCGCACGGTGCTTGCCAGGACCCTTGCGCTTAACCCGAGGTTGCTGCTTCTTGATGAACCGCTGAGCTCACTGGATGTTCAATATAAGAAGGATCTCCAGGGTCTGTTACGCGAGTTGAATCGCACGGGACAAACCATCGTACATGTCACCCATGACTATGGAGAAGCTCTTGCCCTTGCCAACCGCGTAGGCGTGATGCATCAGGGGACCATTGTACAGCAGGATGCCATCCGTAAGGTGTTCCGGAATCCGAAGAATAAATTTATTGCCGATTTTGTAGGGATTAAAAATTTTTTTAATGCGGTCATCGAGTCAATACCCGGGAAAAAACACAAACTGGCCCGTATTAATGAGAATACTGCTTTTTATGTGTTGAACGATGAAATACAAGGCGAAGTGATCCTGACGCTTGAAGCACGAAGTGTGCTTATTTCCAGGGGAAAGCTTGATTCCACCGCCCTGAATAATTTCAAAGGCACCATTTCCGAAGTTATACCTACCCACAGGGGATTGGAAATTATCGTGGACATTGGAGTGGAACTTGCTGTGATCATTACCCATGAAAGCTTTGAACGACTGGGTCTGGATAAAGGCATGGAGGTATGGGCCGGCTTCAAAGCTTCAGCTATAAACATTCAGAGGGTCTAAGCAGTTATTCTATATGTCACATATTTTTATTATTTTTAATAGATTATTACTAAGAATGGGATGGCAGAAAAACGTTACAATATATTGATGATTGGGGGAAATGCAAGAAAGTCCGGCAAGACTTCCATGATTTGCAGGTTACTCGGGTATTACGGAAAGAATTATCCCATTGCTGCCGTAAAAGTTGCTTTATACGATGATTGGGAGATATTTCGTGAGCATTATCCTCAAGCTTCTGAAAGGGGTTACCTGGAAATAAAAGAAAACAATCCTGAAAACAGAAAGGATTCAGGCAAATTTCTGACGGCCGGGGCTGCGGAAAGCTGGTTTATTTCTTCTGCCAGCGGAAACGAAGATAGGGTCTTAAAGAAAATTATGGATATAGAAGATCAAGTAGATTGGATGATTTTGGAGTCCAACGTGTTACGAAAATATATTGATCCGGGATTATTTGTTATGGTCAATCATAGCGAAAAGGAAATGAAGGCCAGCGCAAAGGAGCTTTCCCCTTTTGCAGATCTGCATGTAAATACCGGCAGTGAGATTTTTGGAAACATTGAATCCTATATTGGTATCGAAAACGATAAATGGAATATAATTCATCCCTTATGATATCTTTTAAAGAAGCATACCGCATCGTTTTGGAAAATGCCCCCATTCGGCGAACGGAATGGATCATACTGAAAGAGGCATTGAATCGTGTGTTGGCTGAGGATGTACAGGCTGATCGTGATATGCCACCTTTCTACAAATCGGCTGTAGATGGGTATGCCTGTGTCGATCCACAGGAGGGAGAAGAGCTGAAGGTGTTGGAGGTTATTCCCGCGGGTAGCCGCCCTAAACAGGCTGTAAGGCCGGGAACCTGCTCAAAAGTTATGACCGGCGCGGAAGTGCCTGAGAATACCAATATGGTGGTTATGGTAGAACATGTGGAAGAAACGGGAGAAGGTAGCATAAGAATCAATAAACCGGGAAATAAATCGAACATTGCCGAGAAGGGTGAGGATTTCCGGGAAGGGGATGTTATTGTGCCCCGCGGATCCATCATCCGGCCGCAGCATATTGCGGTGATGGCTTCAGTTGGTCATGCCCAGCCTTTGGTAAGTAAACGCCCGTTGGTTAATATCATTACTACTGGCAATGAACTGGTGGAACCCGATCAGCAGCCTGAACCCGGCCAGATAAGAAATTCCAACGCGGTTCAACTGGAGAACCAGTTCAAGGAAATGGGTATTAAGGCTTCATACGAAGGTATCGTGAGCGATACCGCAGCCAATATTCTGAAAGTTCTTACAGAAAGTATAGAAAACCACCATCTGACCATCCTGACGGGCGGTGTTTCCATGGGAGATTTTGATTTTGTGCCGGATATGATGGAAAAAGCAGGGGTGGAGATCCTGTTTCATGAAATTGCAGTAAAGCCGGGCAAACCAACTATATTTGGAAAGCGGGGCAACCACTTGGTAATCGGCCTTCCGGGCAACCCGGTTTCAACCTTTCTGCAGTTTGAATTGTTGATCAAGCCGCTTATTTATCGGATGATGGGAGCAACATATAAACCTGTAGAAATCAGGATGCCGCTTGCAGAGGAAATACGACAGAGGAAATCTGGTCGGGATAGCTGGAAGCCTGTGAAGCTGAAGGAAGGGAAGGTGTTTGTTGTTAATTACCATGGTTCAGGACATATACATGCCTTACAGGATGCCGATGGCTTTATCTGCATTCCGGAAGGCACAGAAAGTTTAAAAAAGGATACCCTTGTTGATGTACGACAGATTTAACAGGAAGATCAATTACCTTCGGGTTTCAGTCACAGATAAATGCAACCTGAGGTGTTATTATTGTATGCCTGCTGAAGGCGTGAAGCTGCTACGGCATGAGGATATACTCTCCTATGAGGAAATTACTGATGTGGTGCGTTATGCAGTTAGCCAGGGAGTTGATAAGGTGCGGCTTACAGGAGGGGAACCCTTGTTACGCAGGGATGTTGTTAAGCTGGTGCAGATGCTTTCAGGAATCAAGGGGATACGTGATCTGTCCATGAGTACCAACGGGACTTATCTGAAGGATCTTGCCGCAGACCTTGCAAATTCAGGGCTTAATCGTGTTAATGTGAGTCTGGACACACTTAATCCTGTGAAATACCGGGAAATTACCAGGGGAGGAGATCTGCTTAAAGTGATTGAGGGACTGGAAGCGGCACAAAGGCAAGGCTTGTTGCCTGTAAAAATCAATACAGTAATTCATAGGGACTTTACAGATGAAGACCGTGAGCAATTAAAGGATTTTTGCAGCCGCAATGGGTTTGAGCTCCGTTTTATCCGCGAGATGGACCTGGATGAAGGTACTTTTTCTGTGGTAGAAGGGGGTAGCGGTGGAGACTGTAAAAATTGCAACCGGCTGAGGTTGACTTCTGATGGAAAATTGAAACCTTGCTTGTTCAGTGATATGGGATATGATGTCCGGGAACTTGGAACGAAAAAGGCTTATGAACTGGCTTTGTCTAACAAGCCACGGAGCGGCAGCACCAACACATCATGCACATTTTATCGGATGGGTGGGTGAAGGTCCGGTTTAAGAATTAATGTAATTTTTTATGTCAAGAGAAGTAAGGCATAGTCCCTTTGATTGTCAGGATACTGATTGGATGCCTGCCCGACTGGGACAGGCGGGATTGGGTGATTGAATGATTGTTTTCATAGATATACAGAATCAATTATTTTGATTCGATAACATGGAAACGATACATCCGTTATACTGATAATCAAATTATACACGGGATTTCATTCTATTATTCCGTCGCAATCATTGTATAAGTTGGATAAGTTGGAATTCATAGTTAAAAATTAGAATAAGAAGATATATGACAAAATTCAGCCATACCGACAGCGAGGGCAAAGCGAGGATGGTCAATGTAGGGAATAAGGAAGAACAGAGACGCGTTGCCCGTGCAAAAGGCTTCATTAAGCTGCAGGCCGAAACGGTGAAGCTGATCCGGGAGAACGAGATCAAAAAAGGAGATGTACTTACTGTATGCGAGATAGCCGGAATTCAGGCTGCTAAAAGAACCGGGGAGCTGATCCCGTTATGCCACCCCATCCCGCTGACCGATGTGCAAGTCCATGCCAGTCTTGGTGAAGATGGTGTTGAGGTGGAAAGTGAAGCCAGTTGCATTGGCAGAACGGGTGTGGAAATGGAGGCACTTACTGCCGTGAGCACTGCCCTTTTAACTGTTTATGACATGTGCAAGGCGGTGGACAAAGACATGAAGATCGGGGAGATCCGTCTTGTTGAAAAGAAAAAAGAGACAATTTAACAATGGAAGAAACAATCATTACCATACGCTCAGTTAACATCTCCAGGGAAAAGGGAACCATTAAGGAGCCGGCTGGTCAGGCTTCTATCTACAAATTAGGCATTCAGGGAGATGCCCATGCCGGACCCTGGCACCGGCAGATCAGCCTGATGTCGGTGAAGAGCCTGGAAGATTTTTATGAACGTACGGGTCGAAAGATCAAGCCCGGAGAATTTGCCGAGAACCTTACCATTGAAGGAATGGACCTTACCCATGTGCACCTGCTCGACCGCTTTGTTGGCCCATCAGTGGTTTTGGAGGTCACGCAGATAGGGAAGAAATGCCACGGAGACAATTGTGCCATTTTTAGAGAAGTAGGGAAATGTGCCATGCCTGAAGAGGGAATTTTTACCCGGGTTATTGAAACGGGTGCTCTCAAAGAGGATGATACGATGACTTTCCAACCGAAGATTCACAAGTGTCTTGTAATTACCATGAGCGACCGTGCCTCTTCCGGGCAGTATCCCGATAAAAGCGGGGAGAAGATGGAATTCCGGCTCCGGGAATTTTTTGGCAGCCACTTTGATCGTTGGGAGGTCGAAAGAAAGGTCATCCCGGATGAGCAGCATGAGTTGATCAACCTGCTTCAAACGGCCAGAGCCCGTGAGTATGACCTGGTAATGACCACAGGAGGTACCGGCATAGGCAGCCGCGACATAGCTCCAGAAACTATAAACATACTGCTGGATAAGGAAATTCCGGGTATTATGGAAATGATCAGGACGGAAACCGGGAAAAACAACCCCAATGCCTTGCTGAGCCGTTCCATAGCCGGAATCATGAAAAGAACCCTGGTTTATGCCCTGCCAGGCAGCTCAAAAGCTGTGGATGAATACCTGGATGTCATCCTGCCTACGCTGAAGCACAGCATCTATATGGTCAATGATCTGGATGTGCATGGTTAGGCAATGAATGAATGAGAAAATGATTGAATGCCTGTCCGCCGGAACGAAGTGGAGGCGGGATTAAATGCATGAATGAGAGAATGCATGAATGTTTGAAGTTTGCCCGACAGAAGGAGGGATTAATTGTTTAAATGGGGAGAAAAGATCCAGTTTTTTAGTCTAAATGGGAAGCTATATTTTGTTCCAATGCCATGGTAAAATTTTTTCAAAGGAAAGATTCCCCGCCATTATAAATGTTCATTCGGTTGCCGCGGGCAAAGCCTGCCATGGCGATGTTGTTCTCCCTGGCCATTTCCAACGCCTGGTCGCTAGGTGGGCTGGTGGAAACCACCATCGGGAATCCGGCGGTGATTACTTTGGAGATGATGCTCTGAGACATCCGGCAGGTAAGCAGCAGGCACTTATCCGAAAAGGGTTCGTTGTTTGTTACACCATACCCTATTAGCTTATCGATGGCATTGTGGCGGCCGATGTCGTCAAAATGTTTCTGTATTCCGCTTTGATTTGCCATGGCAGCTGTGTGAACAGCGCCGGTCATCTTGAATTGTTCAGAAAGATTGGAAAATGTATCCATAAATTCAAGTACCTGCGAGGTGGGCAATTGTATGCCCCCATTGCCTGCAAAGCCATTTATGAGACTTTTGCTTTTTTCAAGGCTCACCGAGGCTTTACGCTCTTCCATAAGGTAATCCAGTGATCTGATATCTCCTATGGTGCTGATATAACCCTTGGTATAGAGATACCCGGTGATCATCTCGTTGACGTAATCACCCGAGCAGGGAAAAATGAGCGTTTCTTCCGAATTGATTGATACTTTTAATGTCACCTCATTTGTCAGATGGTCTTCCGTTTGCTTTCTCTCACTGTTTTTTATTCTTATAATGTTTATTTTCTTCATAGCGATTCAGTTCTTCTGGTGTATTAATATTGATAAACGGCTGATTGTTTTTTACCTCCCAGTAATACGTTTTGATTTGATCAAGAAATTGTTTTACGGACGGGTTATTTTCATTTTGAAGCATGCCTTCCAGTGTTACAAGCCCGGATTTATGATAAATCCCATGTAGTGGTTCACTATTTTGGCCTATTTTAGGAATGATGGCATCGCATTCATTTTTTGCTGCTATTTCAATTTGCTTGGAAATGGTTGGTCTATTGATAAACGGCATATCACCGGCGATGACAAAAATATATTCCACCGCGGCCTTTTTCAGAGCTGTGTGGATTCCTGCCAGGGGGCCTTTGCCGGGAATTATATCGGTATAGATCAGGAGTTCCCTGTAATCTGAAAATTGATCCGGGCTATTGGTAATAAGCATGATTTCGGAAAACAGGGTTTGCAACACCTGTATCTGGTGTTCCAGGATGGGTTTACCATGGAAAGGCACCAGTGATTTGATCCTGCCGTTGAACCGGCTGTTGGTGCCCCCGGCAAGGATGACACCTGTATTTTTTTGAAAAGGGTGTGTAAGTTTCATGGGTATAAAGATACAAATAGCTGATGTGGTTTCTTATAATTGATCCCGGTTTAAAAATGAAATAAATAATACGTTGCCCCTACATCATTAATACCCGAAATTACACAAAATAAAAATATTCGACATGTTATTCCTGGTGAGGATTTCATGTGATTTTCCCGGAAAATGCTTGATTCGGGCTTTTTGGTTATAAAAATGCCTTTTATTCTGGTTTAACTTATAAAAAACAGGTATATTTGATACTAATAAAACAAAAAATTATGAAAAGCTTAATTTCCACATTGATTATTTTTATGGTTCCCGTAATGGCTGGTTACAGTCAGGAACCTGAAACCGTGTATATTGAACTACCCGGCCGTTATTCTATTGGCATTACAGCGGCAGATGGATTTAAAATACCCGAATCCAGGATAGTTGGGTCCCCATATTTATTGGATAATTACCAAAAAGGGAAGTTGTATCTGGAAAAGAATAAAGTGGTAAAAGATTTTGTTTTTAATTACAATGTTTGTCTGAACCGCATTGAATTCAAGGAGAATAATGAGACTATGGTTATTACCAAACCTGAAAGAATCAATAAATTAATTTACAATGACAACCAAATATTTGAATATGTAACCTACGAGGAAAAGAAGTTTCTGGCCAATAATGAAGTAAAAAGGAGCTTTATGCAATTATTATCAGAAGGTCGTGTAAGGCTCTATAAGGCTTTTCATTGTAATTTATCAAATCCCAGTTACAACGTATCTATGATGGCAGGTAACAGGGACTACGAGTTTCACCATTCTCAGTCCTATTATATTCAAAAAAATACAACTGCCGTAGAGATAAAACCACGGAAAAATAAAATTTTAAAAGCGCTGTCTCAGAACAGGAGCAAGGTGAATGAATACATTGAAATGCACAACCTAAATTTAAAAGATGAAAACGATTTGATCCGACTGTTCGATTATTACAACAAAAATTTTGATGACAATTAGGAGACTGGTCTAGGAAGCTGCTTAGCGACTTTTCAGTCTGGGCTCTTTGATATTGATTGTCCGTTAAAGCAATAAATGTTTTTTCCATTGGGAAAATAAAAAGGGGCCTTGTAGTGAGCCCCTTTTCAATTATCAAATATGCTATTTCAATTACTCTACACCAGTTCTGGTATCCCATATCATTTGCTGACCCCAGTAATGATCGACAATACCATCAGCAGCCTGCATGTAATTGGTTTCATTTAAAATCTTCTCATCCTGAGGATATGGATATCTAAATGGCTGCCTGTTATGACCGGTAAAAGGTGAACCGGGGGCATCATCCATTTGTGGAAAATCGGTCCGCCTTTGCAAAGACCAGGCTTCCCTGCCTTGTTTAAAAAGTGCTATCCATTTTTGCTTAATTATTTTATGCCTGTTCTCTTCCTCAGAACCACCCCATGCAACCCTGGGCTGAGCCATATACGTTGTGATGTCTGCTTCAGCAACCTGGTTTTCTTCCAATGAGGCCCTTACGGCTGTTTCATATGCAGTTTGAGCATCAGCTCCAACATTCCATCCATTTAATGCAGCTTCTGCCACATTAAACATCGTCTCAGAATACCTCATGAAAGGCGTGTGGCCTGAAGGGTTTTCTCTGTAAAATACACCTATGCGAGAAATTTCACTTATGTTAAAAGTACCTTTTGCTGCACCTTCAACCAGGCCAACATAAGCTCCATCCGGGTTCTCTTTTGCATAAACAGGAAGACGGGGATCATTTAAGGCCAGCAATGAATCAACTAAAGTTTTGGCCATACCGTGATCATCCCGATCTTCGAAGTTTTCAGCCCAGGGTTCTTTATAGGGAGCAGCACCGGGCCAGAACATAAATGCATTATCTTCATTGCTTTCAAAAATAGGATTGTTGGTGGGATCACCTAAAACCGTTTCTGCAAGATTTTGAGCAACTGTCGGATGTGAATATGAAAGCCGAAGAGCAATTCGCAACCTTAATGAGTTACAGAATTTTTGCCATTTTGAGAAATCGGCTGAATAGAGTACATCTCCACTGCCCAAATCATCCGATGGATAAGCCTTGTTAAATTCAGCATTGGCGGCTTCGAGTGAATCTATTAAGGCCAGATAAATGGTTTCCTGGTCAGTATATACAGGATTGTTAACGCCCTCTTCAGCTGCTAATGCTTCTTCATAGGGAATACTTTTCCACATATCTGTTGCCATTTGCCAGAGGAATGCAGAAAAAGTCTTTGAAACCGCCCAGGTTTTCATTTTACCCTGGCTGCGGGCACTGCTTGCCATCTTTTTTAGATCCATTTGCAAAACATAGTAATCTTCCCATGCAGCATTGACCACACTTTCCCTGTATTCATAACGGGCTTCATCAACATATTGGATTTTTGTTACATGCCCGGCAAAGCTCATGAAGTTGTTCATATCCTGCCAGTCATCATAAAACACGTCTCCTGCATAGCGTAAAGTATGTGCCAGGAGATTGGTGGCAGGAGCCACTGTTGGATTATCCGGATCGACATTCATTTCTTCCCAATCTTCAGTACAGGAATTGATAGAAACAAATCCCAACAGTGCTATTATTGTAATGAAGGTTATCTTTTTCATAATTCAATATTTTTGAGGAGAGACAATTAAAATTTTAAATCCACTTTCAAACCAATGGATCGGTTCGGAGGAAGCTGGAATTGCTCAAATCCCTGGCCTTCTAAGGTGGCTCCGTAGGAAGTTTCGGGATCAATGGGTATATCATTGGACTCATGCATCCAAAGTACAGCCGCATTATGCACATAAGCTGAAATGGTAGCACGCTGTAAAAAGCCTGGCAATATAGTTTCAGGGATGGTATATCCTAAACTAATCTCCCTCAGTTTAATGTAAGATCCGTCAATGACACTTGCTGCCTTTACACTGTAATATCTTGACCAGAAAGATTGTGGATCAACAGCGATGTCATTGACCGAACCATCTTCTTTGACCCATGTTTCATCTGTATAGATATTTTTACCTCCTATTATTCCATTGACGCGCGTATCCCCTTTGGCAGTTTCATCCAAAACGCCTGCATACAATCCAAACATCTTGGTAACAGAGAAGAAATCTCCTCCTTTGCGACCATCGACCAAAACCGAGAGATTGAGTCCCTTATAGCTAAATGTATTGGTCATTCCAGCAGTCCAGTCAGGAGTAATGTTTCCCTGGTTGGAGGGGTTGTCCGCAGTTTGGGGGAATCCATCCTCGTCCACTACAATCCTTCCCTGGTCATCCCTGTAATAATCCGTGGCTTTAATAACACCCATTGGTTTGCCGGGTTGGGCTTCAGTAACAACGCCTCCCCACGAACTGTTAATTTGTATTTTATCCAGACCTGAAGTAAGTTTATTCACAGTATTGTTGTTCTTTCCCCAATTTAACCTCATTCTCCAGTTAAAGCCATTCTGGGACCTGAAAATATCGCCGAAAGCGGAAATTTCAATACCTTCGTTTTCAATTTCTCCTGCATTAATCCACTTCCCGGTTA
>Ga0207797_1000801_pt1 | contig 23552 bp, 18 predicted proteins | sample PRCRCaboRojoPR_6_FD_187275 | JGI IMG/M metagenome (GOLD analysis project Ga0207797, IMG submission 187275) | Marine sediment microbial community from Cabo Rojo, Puerto Rico - PR CR 10% Liquid 1 (SPAdes) | ecosystem: Environmental > Aquatic > Marine > Coastal > Sediment | place: Cabo Rojo, Puerto...
AGTTCCGAGCTAAAAGCGGGGTTGAGAATTCTCGAGCGACCTCAGGTAAGGGGCGACCAGCTCGGGCTTCTCTACGAAGGTACGGAAGAGTCCGACCTGAGGGCAAAGATAGTCGACATAAATTCGCGAGGTTACCTGCCGATGTGCGGGGGACTGACACAAGTTCTCGGAAAGGCTTACAGACGTTTCGACCTTTCTGATCTGTTCGGGTTGGACCTCCCGAACCGCAGGGACCGACTCGTGCTGGAGACGGAGATCGGTCCATTTCCGCTGGAAATAGACGAAGAAGGCAGGACTTTGACCGTAATGGATTCGTTTGTAACATCGATCTCCGAAGCAGGGATCGAGGCAGGAGAAGTAAACGGCGTTAAAAGTTTCCGGGTCGGGGATTTTTTCGTAACTTTCGAGTCCGAGATAAGAAAAGAGTATCCTCGCTCTACCTTCTGTCCGATAGACGAGGAAACGAAAAGACTCTTAATAGATCTCCAGGAAGCGTTCAGAGAAAAGTTTTCCACGGGGAAGGACAACCGGGACTTCGCGATAGTGGGTGAACCGCGGGACGACGAAGGGAATCGGAGGTTGGTCTTTCCCCACAACCTCTCGGAAGATCTGGTGGAGCCCTCGTGTGGTACGGGTACGGTGGCCGTGGCAATGGCCCTGGTGGAGCACGGCTCACTGCCGGGAGACGGGAGGGTAGGACTGGACTTCGAGTCAGGGGGCGACGGCTATTCCATCGGCGGTCCCGACCTCACACACGTAACCCTCGAGGTAGAGTCCGGTAGAGTCCGGAGCGCCGAGTTCTCGCACGATAACGTAGAAATAGTTGCTGTCGGGAAGTTATACCTCTGAGCTGGACTTCTTACAGCGTAAGTGCCCTTGCTATTGCCCCGTATAGGACGTTTTCCTCTTCCAGGGGGGTTATTATTATTTCGGGTACTTCGTTTTGAGTGTGGTTTGCGATCTTTTCCTTCATCGGTTCCAGAATAAGTTCCGGGTTGTTAAGGGCGACGCCACCGCCGACCGTTATTAGTTCGGGGTCGTAGGCCTCCGTTACCGTGGCAAACCCTATCGCGTTCAACCGGCCGATTTCTTCGACCAGTTCGAGTGCCAGATCGTCCCCTGCTCTGGCGTATTCGAACAGGTCCCTGGGATGAAAATCACGAAAATCGTTCTTTTTATCGGCTTTTAAGGGGCTATTGATATCGCTTAAATCGATATCCCTTAATTTCATCTCTACGAACCCGGGAATGTTGGACCCTGAGCAGAAAGCCTCCCAGTGGCCTCTTCGACCGCAGCCACACTTTAGCTTTTCCGCCTCGTCAATTGTGAAGTGTCCTACTTCGGCGGCGTTCCCGTTCTTTCCGATCAGCAGGTTTCCGTCCACTATCACCCCGCCACCTATTCCCGTGCTTATTGTAATGTAGACCAGGTTATCGTAGTCCTCCCCGGCACCGTATTTACTTTCCGCCAGTACGGCGGAGACTCCGTCGTTAATTAGTTCGACTCCGGTGTTGAAGGATTTCTCGAGCGGGTCGGCGAGCGGTACCTCGTCCAGAGGGATGTTTGACGGACTGACCAGCTTGCCTTTCTTCCGGTTCATCGGTCCCGCCGACGCTATACCTATACCGGACAGGTCTTCGATCCCGCAGCCGGTTTGTCTGCACAGTTTCTTACCAATGGTTTCTATCTGGGTGCTTATTCCCATACTGGACGATGTGTCTATTGGCTCCTTGTCTTTTGCCAGAACTTTTCCGGACGAGTCAGAAATAGCAACCCTGACCCAGGTGGCACCTACGTCGGCTCCAAGTACGGAAGTATTCTTCATCGGTTCCTCCAGGTTGAACTTTTCGGGTTATCTCTCTCAGTTTAAGGTAAATGGAAAGGTTCTTAAACTCCGGAAGTAACCGGTTGAGTTTAGGGGACCCTCCGGTCGACGAATTCGTCGTCTAGGGTGCTATCTCAGTATCTTGCCTGGTAGAGCCGTGCCCTGAATAAGGGGGCGGTCCTCGTCCTTGCAGTTGTTACTGGTAATATGGCCGGCTAAAATTTATCGTTATGAAATTCGTGAGAAGCGATAGGCTTTATCTCAGCATGCTGCCGTTTATAATCCTGCTGGCGTTGCTCGGAACGGGCAGGGCCCTTTACGATATTAGCGTAGCTATCAACGGACAGGTTTACAATACGCCAAGGGGGCAAGTAGGGAAGTTAACGCCGGGTGATTGGGACCTTCCATTTGAAGACGTTTCGTTTAAGACGAACGAGGATCTCACGATCAAAGGGTGGTTTGTCGACAAGAAAGGGACTTCGAGAGCCGTGATTCTTGCCCCCGGACGAGGGACAAACAGGTGGGATATCCTGAGGGATGCGCCCGTCCGGCACCTGTACGAAAACGATTTTGACGTACTTCTGTTCGACCCCAGGAGTACGGGAGAAAGCGAAGGTAGCAGGTACGGATTCGGCTACTTCGAAAGCCAGGACATAGCCAACGCCGTGAAATTCCTAAAGGAAGAAAAAGGCGAAACAACCGTAGGGGTCTGGGGTGGGTCCGCGGGAGCATCCGCCGCAATTATTGCCGGGGTGGAGTCTTCGGGCATAGACGCGATCGTTGCGGATAGTCCGTACGCTAATTTAAAAATCGCTGCTTCGAGGTACGGGAAGGAGGAAGAGGATAAGCTGATGCAGATATTTTTTCCGTTCTACATGGGTGTGGCAAGATTCACGCTTAATTTTGACGTCTACGAAAAGACGGACATCTCGACCAGGGTGAAAAACCTGGACGTTCCTCTCTTCCTGATTCATGGCCTGGAAGACAAGGCACTCGACCCGGTTAATTCTCAGTTGATTTACGAAAACGCCGAGGGTCCTAAACGGTTATGGTTGGTCGAGGGAGCGTGGCACGTGGGTGCTCACGAGATATATCCCGAGGAATACCAGAGGCGGGTATCCTCGTTCTTCGAAAGCTACCTGGGTAAGGGTTCGGAGTCGAGCCAAGAGTGAGCTTTGATAGATGAAAATTAACCGACTGAAGATAACGAATTACAGGAATATAGAAGAACTCGAAGTGGAGCCCAACTCGCGATTGAATCTGATATTTGGGCCGAACGGATCGGGTAAGACGAATTTATGCGAGGCCATTCACTTCGTATCCACCGGAGACAACATAAAGGGCTCGAGACAGAGGGAGTTGATCAACTGGAACTCAGATTACGCACTGGTCAGACTGGGGCTGACGAATGACGACCAGGTCGTAGTCTACCTGAAGGAAGGAGAGGGGAAAGAGATAAAGATCAACTCAAAGACCGGCAAGCAATCGGAGCTTACTTCTCTGGTTCAGACTCATACGTTTGTTCCCGAGGATCTCTACATATCCAAGGGGCCGCCCCGAAGAAGGAGATCCCTGTTGAACCGACATTTGAGCCAGCTGAGCGAGGGTTACGGACAATTACTATCCGAGTACAATGCGGAATTGAAGAAGAAAAACACGCTCCTGAAAAAGGACGAGATAAACGAGGAATTTCTCGAAGTTCTGAGTACCAGACTGGTCGATCTTGGAGCCCGGATCATCGTCCGGAGAGTTGATTACCTCGACGAGCTTAACGGGCTCCTTCCCGATATCTACGGGAAATTCGTCGGAACCGATCAGGAACTCAGTTTGAGCTATTCGGAGGACGGACTTGCCGGAACCTCGGAAGAAGAAGTAAAGAATAACCTGTCGGAAAAACTGGAACGAAACAGGGAGAAAGAACTGGACCGGGAAACTTCCGTGGTCGGTCCTCACAGGGACAAGTTCGAGTTCTTTCTTGACGGCAAGAGGCTTCGGACTTTCGGATCCCAGGGAGAGTTGAGGACGGCGGTTATCGCGACTTATCTCGCTTATCTAGAATTATACGAAAGAAAATACGACGACTTTCCGATCCTCGTTCTGGACGATATTCTCAGCGAACTCGACAGGAGGAGAGGAGAGGCTTTTCTGGAAAACCTGCCGGAGGAACCCCAGGTGTTTATGACCACTGCCACCAGATCGCCATCCTTCAGGAAACTTTCCGGAGAATTCACGGTATTGAAGGTAGACGGGGGCGGTGTAGAAAAACAATGACACTGGACAGGGGGTCACTCGCGGCCATATTTAAGAAAAACAATCTGCTTTCCGAGTACGAAGAACAGGAACCCGTCTTTGTCTGGACCGAGATAGCCGGCGAACTAGGAAAGGTCGCCAGACCGAAGAAAGTACAGGGCGGTAGTCTCGTTCTCGAAGTTCCGTCGGCCGCGGCAAAGCAGGAACTGTCCTTCCTGGAAGAAGAATTTCTGGAAAAGTTAAACGAGAACCTTAACCATTCTAAGGTCGACAACTTGAAGTTTAAGATGGGTCAGTTTTCGGAAGAACCAGGATCGGACGACGAGGGAGTTGATTTAGAGGAAATTAGCCTGTCGGACGAGGAGATGAGTAAAATCGAAGGTGCTCTGGAAGAAACCGACCTGGAGGAATCGACTCGCCAGAGCTTGAGATCGCTCCTGATCACCCAGCAGAAAAAGAGAAAAGCCAGGTTGAATCAGGGCTGGCACGAATGTCCGGCCTGCGGGGGAGTATTTCCCGACTTCAAGTGCTCATATTGCGGGTTCGATAGAAGGGAAGTTGATACTGCCTAACCAAGTCGGTAAACTTCTACAACCCGGATTGAACAGTAGACAATAAGGTTTCACTGAACGTGATTATTCATTAATTGACTGGATTAGTTCTTAATTTTTAACGGGGTATTATCATGTTGAAGAACAAAAACGACGATCGTTCGAATCGGGACGGGATAGAGAGCACCACCATAATTGCGATCAGATCTCCCGACGACCGAAATGCCGTGGTCGCCTCCGACGGTCAGGCTACCATGGAAGATACAGTTGTAAAAAACAACACCAACAAGGTCCGCGTGCTCTACGGCGGTGACGTACTGGCCGGTTTTGCCGGATCGACCGCCGACGCGATGACACTGTTTGATAAATTTGAGGGGAAGCTGGAACAGTACAGTGGGAAGCTTGAGAGGGCCGCGGTGGAACTCACAAAAGAGTGGCGGACGGACAAGATTCTGAGGAAACTGGAGGCGTTGATGGTAGTGGTAAACTCCGAATCGTTGCTACTTATATCCGGAGCGGGTGACGTGCTGCGTCCCGACCACAACGTAATCGGTATCGGTTCCGGTGGCTCCTACGCCCTGGCGGCGGCCAGAGCCCTGCTGGAACATTCCCAGCTCAACCCGGAGGAGGTTGCCCGGGAATCGCTACTTCTGACGTCCACCATAGACGTATACACGAACGACCAGCTTTCTGTGGAAACAATTGAATGGTAGGAAACAATGGAGGAAGAATGGTTAACTTGCCAACGATACTGGATTCCGACAAATCCGAGCTGACTCCACAACAGATCGTCGAAAGCCTGGACGAATATATTATCGGCCAGGACGACGCCAAACGATCCGTGGCAATTGCTTTGCGAAACAGGGTCAGAAGACAGCAGGTCGAGGGCGAGATCAGAGACGAGATTAAGCCGAAAAACATACTGATGATCGGTCCCACGGGAGTGGGAAAGTCCGAGATATCTCGTCGCCTCGCAAATATAGCCCAGGCACCGTTTCTCAAGGTCGAAGCTACCAAGTTTACCGAGGTCGGATACATGGGGCGAGACGTCGAATCGATGATCAGGGACCTGATGAGTCGGGGTATCGAGATGGTCCGACAGCACGAGGTGGAAAAGGTAGAGGAAGAAGCCCGGGGCATGGTGGAAGACAGGATACTGGATAAATTGCTACCTGCGGAAGACGCGAAAGAAGAGCGGAGCAAAAGCCTGGAGCGGACCCGGGATAAGCTAAAGCGAAAACTGCGTCAGGGGGACCTGGACGAACGCTACATAGAAGTCTCGATAAAGCAGTCAAGTACCCCTCAGGTAGAGGTATTTTCCGATCAGGGAATGGATCAGATGGGTATAAACATGGGAGATATGCTGGGGAATATCTTCCCGTCAAAGAAAGAGACGAAGCGAATAAAGATAAAAGAAGCGAGGGACGTACTGTTTGACGAAGAGGTAGACAAGCTGCTGAACGAACAGGAGATAAAGCGGCGCGGGATAGAACTTGCCGAGGAATCCGGAATTATTTTTCTCGATGAAATAGATAAAATAGCCGGCGACCGGCCGGGAGAGTCGGGTGGAGGTGGACCCGGAGTTTCAAGGCAGGGTGTCCAGAGAGATATTCTGCCGCTGCTCGAGGGCTCCACGGTCCGGAGTCAGCAGGGTACGATAAACACGGAAAATATACTGTTCATTACTGCCGGAGCGTTTAACGTCTCCAGTCCTTCCGATCTAATTCCGGAATTACAGGGGAGGTTGCCGATAAGGGTGGAGCTGGATAGCCTTGATGCTCCCGAATTCAAAAGGATCCTGACGGAACCGAAGGACGCCCTGGTAAAACAGTACCAGGCGTTACTTGACGTGGAGGGTCTCGAGCTTGAATTTACCGAGGGAGCAATTGACGAAATCGCCCGGGCTTCGGCTCAGTTAAACGAAACCACGGAGAACATAGGAGCCAGACGGCTTGAGACGGTAATGGAGAAGCTCATGGAAGAGATCTCGTTCGACGCGCCGTCGATGGAACCGGGTACCGAAAAAATCGACCGGGATTACGTAAAAGACAAGCTGGAGAAAATAATTGAAGACAGGGATCTTTCCCGATATATTCTGTAGTTCTTCTAGAAAAGAAAATTCTTTAAAGAGGTGTAAAATATGAAACTTACCCTGCCGGACGGAGACGAATTAGAGGTCGAAGAAGGAAAAAGAGTAATTGATATTGCCTACGACATAGGTCCAGGACTGGGCGACGCTACGGTGGGGGCTACGCTGGACGGTGAATTGCTTGACTTAAGGGACGAAGTTCACGAAGAAGGTGAGTTTGAGATAATAACTATAGATTCACCCCAGGCGGTAGAGATATTAAGGCATACTGCTTCTCACGTCATGGCGCAGGCCGTGAAGCGATTGTACGATGACGTAAAACTGGCAATTGGGCCGGCGATAGAGGACGGTTTTTACTACGATTTCGACCTTTCGGAAACCCTGTCCGAAGACGACTTCGACGAGATCCGGGACGAGATGAGAAAAATCGTCGACGAAGGTTACGAGATAGAGAGATTTGCCCTGGACGCCGACGAGGCGGAGGAGTACCTCGCGGAACAGAACGAGGAATACAAGCTTGAACTTCTCGACGAGTTCGTCTCCGAGGGAGAGGAGTCCGTTACCTTTTACAGGCAGGACGGGTTTACGGATCTCTGTGAGGGTCCTCATCTCCGGAATACCGAGCAGCTCAAGCACTTCGAACTTCTCGACGTTGCAGGGGCGTACTGGCGGGGAGACGAAACCAACGTGATGCTCCAGCGCGTGTACGGAACCGCCTTTACAGAGGAGAAAGAGTTAAAGGAATACATAGAGCGCCAGGAAGAGGCAAAGGAACGCGATCACAGAAAGCTGGGCCCCGAACTGGATCTTTTTACTTTCCATCCCGAAGTCGGTCCGGGACTCGTCTACTGGCACCCCAAGGGTACGGAAATGCTGAACGTCATCAAGGACTTCTGGCGGGAGAAGCACAGGGAAGACGGGTACGAGTTCGTATCCACGCCCCACATCGGTAAGAGCGACCTCTGGAAGAAAAGCGGTCACCTCGATTATTTCCGGGAGGACATGTTTCCGCCGATGAAGGAGAGCAATCAGGAATACTTCCTCAAACCGATGAACTGCCCGTTTCACGTTCAGATATATCAGAGCAGGACGAGAAGCTACAGGGATCTCCCGTTACGCTGGGCGGAACTCGGTACCGTCTATCGTCACGAGCGTTCCGGGGTTCTGCACGGACTCCTTCGGGCGAGAGGGTTTACCCAGGACGACGCCCATATAATTGCGACTCCGGATCAGGTCAAGGAAGAGGTGACCGGGGTGCTGGACCTGACCTTCGATATCCTTTCCGCGTTCGGGTTCGACGATTACGAGATCGCGCTTTCGACAAAGCCGGAAAAGTCAGTGGGCGACGAGGACAAATGGGATAAAGCCACTGAAGCCCTCAAGGAAGCCATCGTTGATCTGGATCTGGATTACGCGGTGGAAGAAGGAGAGGGGGCATTCTACGGACCAAAGATAGACGTCCACCTCGAAGACGCCCTGGGAAGACTGTGGCAGACCACCACCGTTCAGTTCGATTTCAACCTGCCCGAGAGGTTCGACATGACTTACATGGGTTCGGACGGCCGGGAACATAGACCTTATATGATACACAGGGCTCTTCTGGGAACTCTGGAGCGGTTCTTCGGAATTCTCATAGAGCACTATAAAGGGGCGTTTCCCGTTTGGCTCGCTCCCGTTCAAGTGGCAGTACTGCCCGTCACAGGGGATAACCACGAGTACGCGGAAGAGGTAGCAGGGAAGATAGCCGAGGCGGGAATAAGGGTGGATGCAAGAACGGACGTCGACGAAAACCTGTCCCGTCAGATCCACGAAGCCCAGATGGAAAATATTCCTTACATGCTCGTGGTCGGTGATAACGAAGAGGAATCGGGAGAGGTCTCGCTAAGACTCAGAACCGAGGAGGATCTCGGACCCAGACCTCTTGACGAATTCATCGAATTTGCAGAAGAAAAGATAGAGAGTAAAGCGCTAATTTAGGACTGATTCGTGCCGGGAACGCCGGTGGTTCCCGGCTCGGATAAATCTGACTTATTGAACCCCCCAAACCCGTCAGAGCGGGAATTGAAACCGGAACACCCGGGCTTGATGGGTTATGTCAAAATATTCCGTTGTTCCGCCTTCTTACAGTAGCTTTTCCCTGAGTTCTTCTTTCCTGTCAGTTTTTTCCCAGGGTAGATCCAGGTCCTCCCGCCCGAAGTGGCCGTAGGCGGAAAGGGGCGTATAAATAGGCCGTCTTAGCTGGAAATTGTCGATTATTGCCGCCGGCCGCATATCGAATATATCGCGGACCGCTCTGACAATTTTGTCGTCTTTCACCTTGGCGGTGCCGAAAGTGTCTATGGTGACCGCCAGAGGATTGGCTTTGCCGATGGTATAGGCAATCTGGACTTCGCACTCCTCGCTGATTCCGGAGGCTACTACGTTTTTTGCTACGTAGCGGGCCATGTACGATCCGGACCGGTCGACCTTTGTAGGGTCCTTGCCGGAATAAGCTCCTCCTCCGTGACTCCCGTATCCACCGTACGTATCGACGATTATCTTTCTTCCCGTCATTCCGGCGTCCGCGGGGGGACCACCTTTCACGAACTTTCCGGAGGAATTGACGAATACCTCCGTATCTTCGTCGAGCCACCGACCTATTACCGGTTTGATGACTTTGTTCAGAAGTTTGCCTTCGAGAACTCCTTCTTCGAGTTCGGGGTCGTGCTGGGCTGCCAGTATAACCGTGTCCGCCCTTAGTGGCTCTCCATCCTCGTATTCTATCGTGACCTGGGACTTCCCGTCCGGTCTGAGGTGGGCTACCTGATTGGATTTGCGAACTTCCGCCAGCTTCTTGGTCAGCCTGTGGGCCAGGGTAATGGGCAGCGGCATGTAGGGCTTGGTTTCCCTGCAGGCGTAACCGTAGACTATGCCCTGGTCTCCCGCCCCGAGTTCGTCGTAGTGGTTCTTGTCGCCTTTCGACTCTCTGACCTCCTGAGCCTTGCTAACGCCCTGAGATATGTCCGGTGACTGTTCGTCTATACTGGTCAGGATCGCGCAATCCTCCCCGTCGAACCCGTATTTGCCGTCGTTATAGCCTACGTCGATTACCGTTTGTCTGGCGACGGTCGGGATGTCCACGTAAGTCTCCGTGGTAATTTCCCCGCCGATCAGAACCAGACCCGTCGTTACGAACGTCTCGCAGGCAACCCTTCCATCGGGATCGTCTTCTAGCACGCTGTCCAGGACGGCATCGGAGATCCTGTCCGCGACTTTGTCGGGATGTCCTTCGGTGACCGATTCAGAGGTAAAATATCTTCCTTTCATTTTTTCACCCTTTGACGCAAAATAGTAGCAAAGTGTAAAAAATAACGGATCTATCGTCAACAAAAGTCCCGACGGGGAGTCCTGAGAGAGAGTCTTACTGGTCAGAAATCGGGTTACCGTGGCCGGGTTTGGGAGATTGAACAAGCATAAGTTTTTGGTATAATGTGATTACATTCATAAAACAGGAAAAGCGGTTGGGGTCGGGCAATTGGAGCCTACTTATCCTTAACCGCGGAGAAAATTAGTTGAGAGTTGCTTTTGGGAACGACAACGATTTTTTACGTATCGCGATTAGGAAGCTGGTGTAAGGCGAAAGAATCGTAGAACATAGTTCAAAACAATAAAGGAGGAACCATGATAAAGCAGAATTTTCTGACAAAAGATCTGCTTTCGGAAGAAGACATCAATTTGATACATAATACTTCGATGGAAATCTTCGAAGAGACCGGCGTTGAGGTCCACAACGAGAAAGCACGAGAGGTATTTGAGGACAACGGCGCCAGGGTCGAAGGGGAGAAAGTATTTCTCTCCGGAGACCTGGTCGAGGAATACCTGGACAAGGCACCTTCCTCGTTTACACTTCACGCGAGGAATTCGGACAACGACGTGCAGGTCGGTGGTGACAATGGAGTTCTTGCACCCGGTTACGGTGCTCCCTGGGTAACTGGCATGGACGGAAATAATCGGGACGCGACGTACGAAGACTACGAGAACTTCACCAAGCTCGCCCAGGCCAGCGACAACCTGGACGTCCTGGGTGGGGTATTGGTGGAACCGACAGACCTGGCGGACGAAGAGAGGCACGTCAAGATGATGTACGCCGCCGCCAAGTATTCCGACAAGCCTTTGATGGGAAGCGCCCTGGGCAAGAAGAAGGCAAGAGAAGCCATCCAGATGGCGAGCATTCTCATGGGCGAGGACGAGATAATCTGTGACCGTCCGATCGTAATTACGCTTATAAATACGACGAGCCCGCTCGGTTACGACAATCGCATGCTCGAAGCACTGATGGAACACGCTAGATTCAACCAGCCCACGGTGATTGCTTCTCTAATCATGGCGGGTTCAACCGGACCGGTCACCGTCGCCGGGACGATTACCCTTCAGAACGTCGAAGTGCTGACGGGAATAGTCCTGTCACAAATGATAAATCCCGGCACTCCGGTCGTATACGGGTCGGCATCCACGATAGTCGACATGAATACCGGAGATCTGGCAGTGGGAAGTCCGGAATACGCAAAGTTCATCGGAGCCACCGCCCAGCTTGGCAGGCATTACGACATCCCGTGCAGGGGTGGAGGATCTATCACCGATTCGTTAATGGCGGACGGCCAGGCAGGATACGAATCGATGATGACCTTTAACGCTTCGATGGGCCACGGAATGGACTTCGTACTCCACTCTGCCGGCCTGCTCAAGAACTACATGGCCATGTCCTACGAAAAGTTCGTCATGGACGACGAGATATTGGACATGGTTAACAATTACCAGAAGGGCCTGGAGGTAAACGAGGAAACTGTCGCGAAAGAGGCTATCCAGAACGTCGGACACTCGGGACACTATCTCAAGGAGCCCTCGACTATCAAGCACATGAAGGACTTCAGGGTTCCGGCACTTAGCAATCGAAAAGGCTTCGACTCCGACGAAGCGGACAAGTCGACGGTCGAGCGAGCGCACGAACTCTGCGAGAAGAAGCTGGAGGAGTTCGAGGCTCCGCCGCTTGATCCCGAGATAGACGATAAACTCCAGGATTACATGGACCGAGTTACCTAGTCGGTCCTGTACCCGGAGAGCCCATTCTGGACGACTTGCAGTACTCCGTACCAGATCCGGTATACGTTGTCAATATGGAGTTACTGTACCGGAACTGTCTCTTAGCTTCGGAGATAATTCTTTCTCCGAACTTTTCTGTTGACGAAACTATCCCAAATAACAATTTTTCCTACAAAGGAGGAACCAATGCCAAACATGGCTAACGAAGAGAGATCATACGATCCATACATATTTTGGATTTCGGCGATCCTGATTTCGTTATTCGTGCTCTGGTCTATAGTCTTCCCGACAAATATGGAGAACGTGATTAACAAAGTCTTTAGCTGGATGACCCAATCGTGGGCCTGGCTCTGGCTGCTTACGGCTTTTCTCCTGGTCGGGGGCGCGTTCATTATGCTGGTAACGGACTACGGAAAGATGAAACTGGGACGGCCCGACGACGAACCGGAGATTTCCAAGTTCTCCTGGTTCTCCATGCTGTTCGGCGCGGCGATCGCCGCGGGAATAGTGTTCTGGGGTCCGGCAGAACCGGCTTATCACTTCATGACACCACCGCCTTTCTTCGGTGGAGAGGCAATGACCGATGCCGCCGCGAACCACGCGATGACGACCTCGTTCTTTCACTGGGGTCTTAGCCCGTGGGCGATTTACGTCATGCTTACGATCCCCCTTGCTCACGCCTGTTATACCAAGGACCTTCCTTTCAGGCTTTCCAGCGCGTTTTACTACGTTATCGGTGACAGGGTGAGAGGATTCTGGGGCAAGGTAATCGACGTAATTGGAGTATTTGCTACGGTCGGGGGACTGTCGACGACGACCGGATTGATAGCGCTCCAGTTCTCGTCGGGTTTGAAATACCACTATGGAATGGAACTCCCGCAGTACGGAATATATCTCATTATAGGCGCGTTAACTGCTATATTTACAATAGCCGTCTATACGGGAGTTCAGAAAGGTATAAAGTTCATCGGAGACGTAAACATGTGGCTGTTTATTGCTGTTTTCTTTTTCGTCTTCGTTTTTGGTCCGACGCTTTTCTTCCTCAACCTGACCACCAACTCCATCGGTCAGTATATTCTGAACTTTATTCCGATGAGCCTCTTCACCGGAGGAGCGAGCGAGGGAGCTATGGACTGGCTCGGAGGCTGGACGATATTCTACTGGGCCTGGTGGATTGCCTGGGCTCCGTTCGTCGCCCTGTTTATCGCTAGGATTTCCAAGGGTCGAACGATCCGGGAAACCATTGCAGCAACGCTGTTGCTTCCCACCCTGGCCGACTTTCTCTGGTACGGGGTGATTGGAGGAGCTGGCATCCACTTCGACGTCACGGGAGTGATCCAGCAGCACGGCGTTGAGAGCGCGGTTTTTGCGACAATACAGCATCTGCCGCTGACGCCTCTTCTGGCGATTGCCGTTCTCTTTCTTATTGCGGGCTTTTTCCTTACCAGTGCGAACGGAGCGGCAATGGCTCTCTGTATGTTCGTATCCGGCCAGGAAGAACCGAGCAAGCACATCCGTGTATTCTGGGGAGTGGCTCTCGGTGTCATAGGTGCCATTCTTGCCGGAACGGGAAGTCTCGAAGTAATACAGACGGCATCAATTGCTACGGCCTTCCCGTTGATGTTCCTGTTGATCGCACTTTTATTCGGGACGTTCAGAGGTCTTGGCCGTTACAAGGAGAAAAAGCTGGACGGTGAGCTAAGCGGCTGACGCCTGTATCAATAAATATCGATCGTAAATCGTTGTAGCCCCGTAGCCCCCGCGGTTACGGGGCTTTTTCATTTTAATATATCGGGTCCGATGAGTTCAGTTATTTGGGTAGTTGCGGTTATTATCGGTTCATTGTAGTAGTAGTCTTAGAAAAGCTCGAGTCTCGGTCTGAACCATTCTCAATGTTGACTTGACACCGAGCCCCTGTTTTATTAGTATAATGTAAACTAAAACTAGATAAACGAAGAGGAACGTCCATGAAAAATTGTGTAGACTTTAAAGTTGATTATTCAGAAAGATCTACAGGCGAACCTTCCTCTTCTGTTGCTATCGTAACGATGGCTGCTTCCACGACGGAGGGGCTACCTTCCCTCCATTAGTACTACACCAACCCATTTACCAATTTTTTCTTTTCGAGTGCTCAGTCCGCAGTTAGAGAAATAAATTAACTTTTCACATTTAGATATTGATATTCGGGAGGTCTTCATGCAGTGGAAAGGTGTGCTTGATAGATATTTTGACCATCTACCGCTAGAAAGTCGCGAAAACATAGTTAGTTTAAACGAGGGCGACACGCCGTTGATCAGGGCAGAAAGTATCGAAGAGAAGCTGGAGGACGATTTAGAAGTTTATCTGAAATACGAGGGAGCGAATCCAACCGGTTCTTTTAAGGATCGCGGCATGACAGTGGCTGTATCTAAGGCCGTTGAAAAGGGGGAGAAAGCCGTTATATGTGCTTCTACGGGAAACACTTCCGCCTCGGCGGCTGCGTTTGCCGCCCGGTCCGGCCTGGAAGCAATCGTCGTAATACCGGAGGGAAAGATAGCTTTCGGGAAGCTCTCTCAGGCCATGATGCACGGCGCCACGGTGGTTCAGGTGAGGGGGAATTTTGACGAAGCGCTCGAACTCGTCCTAGAAATATCCGAGAACTACCCGGTTACTCTGGTTAACTCGCTGAACCCGAACAGGATAGAGGGTCAAAAGACCGCGTCGTTCGAGATTTCCGACTTTCTCGGCCAGGCTCCCGACTATCACCTTCTCCCGGTCGGCAACGCCGGAAATATAACCGCCTACTGGAAGGGGTATAAGGAGTACTACGAATCCGGGAAAACCGAAAGACTGCCTAAAATGACCGGGTTTCAGGCGGCGGGAGCTTCGCCGATAGTCGACGGCAAGAAGGTCGAGAACCCCGAAACCGTGGCTACGGCTATTCGCATAGGCAATCCCGCGAGCTGGAAAAAGGCCGAGAAGGCGAGGGACGAATCGGGTGGAATGATAGGAAAGGCCACCGACGAAGAGCTCGTAAATGCTTATCGAATTCTGGCTAGCTCCGAGGGGGTTTTCTGCGAACCGGCCTCGGCGGCATCGGTCGCGGGCCTGTTGCAGATGGACGGTACCGGCTATTTTGACCAGGGAAGCGTAATTACATGTACGTTGACCGGTCACGGGCTTAAGGACCCGGATATCGCGATCGAATCCAGTCCGGAACCGGAGACGGTCGGGGTGGACGTCGAGGAAGTCCTGGAGGTAGCCAAGTTATGAGGTACGTGATCGTTCAGGGAGACGGTATGGCGGACCATCCACTGGAAGAACTATCTGGCAGAACCCCTCTGGGTGCGGCCAGCACTCCCAATATGGACGAAGTGGCTTCGGCCGGAATTATTGGAACGGTAAACACTATCCCTTCGGGCATGCCTCCCGGAAGTTCGGTCGGTAACATGAGCTTGATGGGGTTGGATCCAACCGAGTATTTTACCGGTAGAGCCTCGCTCGAGGCCGGGGGTCAGGGCGTGGATGTAGAAAAAGACGACGTGGTATTTCGCTGTAATCTCGTGAAGCTGGGGAAAGGGGACGGAAATATTACCATGGACGATTACAGCGGGGGGCACCCGGCACCGGATAGGGCGGAAAGGTGCCTAAATTTGCTGGACGAAGAGATAGGTACGGACGAGTTTAGGTTTTACAGCGGAGTTAGCTATCGAAATCTGCTGGTCTGGAAGGACGGAAGGAAAGAAATAGTTCCGGAAGATATTTCACTTACACCTCCTCACGATATAACGGGGGAGCCCGTGGAGGAACACCTTCCCGAGGGTTCCGGTTCCGAAAAGCTTCTTCGACTTCAGAAAGAAGCGGAGAAATTTCTGTCCGAAGAGTTCGAGACATTCAACGGTATCTGGTTCTGGGGTGCGGGCGTAAAGCCGGACTTACCGACGTTTCAGGATCGTTACGGTTTGACGGGTTCGGTAATAAGCGCGGTGGACCTGATTAAGGGCCTGGGGATTTACACCGGACTGTCCTCCGTGGCAGTAGAAGGAGCCACCGGGTCTATCGACACGAACTACGAGGGAAAAGTTCTCGCGGCCAGGGAGAGCCTTGAAGAGGGCTCTCTGGTATTCCTTCACGTCGAAGCCCCCGATGAGGCATCTCACGCCGGCGATCTGGACCTAAAGATGGAAGCAATCGAGCGAATAGATTCTCGAGTAGTGGGACCTTTAATAGATCACATTTCCGGAGTGGAAGATTCGCGGTTGTTGCTCGTAACGGATCACATTACCGGACTGGAGTCCAGGACTCACGAGAGAGGGCCGGTGCCGTTCGCCATGGCGGAGTTTGCGGGATCCGGCGTTTCTCCCTGGAGAAAGTTCGACGAAGGCGAGGCTTCGAGAACGGGGAACGATTTTAAGGCCGGCGCCGATCTCATAGACGAATTTCTCGGCAAGGGGGTAAGGAATGGTTCAAAAAGAGAAAGTTTTTACCGAGCGTAACTGCGATCCCGATAGTGATATTCGAGCGTGCGAAACCGGCAGATACGTGGCTGCCGATCGGGGAGAAGTCGATTCCTTTGAGAAAGAAAACGTCAAGCCAGAAGTACCGGTGATCCAGCTGGGAGCCGGTACGGTCGGCCGAGAGCTGATAAGGAAAATCAAAACCTGGAACGGGTCCGAAGCCAACAAGCCAAGATACCTCCACGTGGGGGTTGCCGACAAAAGCGGGTTTGTGACAAACAAGGACGGGTTTTCCGAACGAGATTTAATTAAGATCACCGAAGAGAAATCTACCGGAGAGGAACTGGCCGGGATATACCCGAATAAAGTCGGAACTATCGGCTCACTGGAATCTTTTTTGGAGGGTATGGAAAGCGGTGTTTTGATTGACGTTACCGACGCGGAAAGGTTCGAGGATCTTTATAGGTCGGCTCTAAGGAGAGGATGGTCGGTCGTGCTGGCAAACAAGATCCCCCTCACCAGGATCGATTCCCGTGAGTTCAGCAGGCTCAAACAGTCGGGCCTTCGTTACGAGACGACCGTCGGTGCGGGACTACCCGTAATTTCTACCCTTGACCATTTGAGAGATCACGGCGAGAAGTTCAAGGAGATAGCGGCAATCCTGAGCGGCTCGCTGAGTTTTATCCTCTCCCGACTGGAAGTTGGAGCTGACCTTCAGCAGGCGGTCAGGGAGGCAAAGGATAAAGGGTACACCGAACCAAATCCGGCCGAAGACCTCCTGGGTAAGGACGTAGCACGGAAGGCCGTGATCCTCGGAAGAAGTCTCGGCCTCGATTTTTCCCTCGACGATATCGAGCTCCAGCCTCTGGTGCGACTGGATAATCCGGACTCGAGTAAACTGTGGCCCCAACTGGAAGCCGCCAATTCGGATCTTCGGGAGAAAGTTAACTCGGCGAAAAGCCGAGACAATCGGTTGAGGTACGTTGCCAGGATAAATGGACAGGGTGCCTCCGTCGGGCTGGAAGAAGTCCCCGAAACCGGGCCGCTCGGTCAGGGAATTAGTACGGCAAACGTGGTTCTGTTCAGGACGGACAACTACGACGACCCCCCGTTGATAGTTCAGGGACCGGGGGCCGGACCCGAAGTGACCGCGGGAGGGGTGTTCTCCGATATAAAGCGTTGCCGGGCGAGATGCAGGTAAAAAAAGCATGTAGGTAATCCCCTCGAGAGAAAACAAGCCCGGGCGTCCTCGAGGTGAACTCGATAAACAACCGAATTAGTAAACAGGTAAATTCCGCTTCTGGACCGACAAATAGTGGAAATAAAGCAACTGATATGTGTATATGTGAAAATAACCGAAATATTTTAGCTAATTATTTGAATATTTCAAAAATATACCATATAGTATTTTTAACTTTGAACCAGAAACGGAAGGTCATAAAGTTCTTACCCGTTCCGGAGTCGAGAGCAGTATCCGGGGTCAAGGATCGCCAATTGGACGACAACTGTACTTCTCTTGACCGAGGTTAAATTCATTAGTTAGATAAAGGTCATTTTATTATCGGGGGTGATAGGAGCGTCCGGCAATTTTAGCAAGTTAACTATTTTCCAAGGACTTTTTAGCAGGAGGTAAATATGAAAAAACTAGTTTCAGCGAGCTTAATTTTTGCACTAATTATTGGTTTTTCAATTATTGGACTTTCCGCTGAAGAGACGATAAGCATAGGTACGATCCTTCCCCGTACCGGGGCACTTGCAGCCTGGGGACAGTTCGAGGGTCAAGCCGCCGATCTTGCTGCCCATCAGGTAAATCAGGCGGGCGGAGTTCTCGGGAAGAAACTCGTACTGGTCCACAGAGATACGAGAACCAACCCCACGTCGGGAGTGGATGCGGCAAACAAGCTGGTAAACGTAAATAAAGTTCCGGTTATGGTAGGGGCAAATTCGAGCGGTGTAAGTCTGGCGATAGCGAGAGCAGTTGCCATTCCGAACGAAGTAGTTCAAATCGCAGTTGCATCTACCTCACCAAAACTTACCACGCTGGAGGACAACGACTACCTGTTCCGAACCTGCCCCTCGGACGCTCTGCAGGGAGTTGTTCTTGCGAAACTGGCATTCAACGACGGGGGCTACAAGACTGCTTCGACGATTTACGTAAACAACGCTTACGGTCAGGGCCTTTCGGACAACTTCCAGAAAGCTTACGAGGAGCTGGGTGGGGAAGTTCTAGCCACCGTACCCTATAACAAGGGAAAGGCGTCCTACGACGCGGAGATAAGGAAGGCTTCGGAAGGAAGCCCGGACGTACTCATGCTGTTTGGCTACCCGGAGAACGGAAATACGATACTGAGAAAAGCCATAGGTAGCGGCTCCTTCGAAAATTACATGGTAGCTGACGGAATGGCAGGTATTCCGGGGGTAATTGACAAGGTCGGGGCGAAACACCTGGAAGGAGCTTACGGTACGGTTGCCCAGGCACCCGAGACAAAATCACTGGAATTTTACAAGGAAGGCCACGAGAAGTTATTTGGATTCCCGCCCCAGAGACCAGCATTCCTGCAGAATGCTTACGATGCGGTAATACTCGCCGCACTTGCGATGGAAAAGGCGGGCGAAGCCACGGGACCGGGAGTGAGGGCAAATATTAGGGATATAGCCGGTCCTCCGGGAGAGAAGATCGATACCTCCGAGCTGGAACGAGGGTTTGAACTCATCAGGCAGGGAAAAGACATCGATTACGTCGGCGCCGCCGGTCAGATGGACTTTGACGAGAACGGTGACGTAGTCACTCCGTTCGGCGTACTTCAGGTCCAGGACGGGGAGTGGAAACAGGTAAAAATCGTAGATTAACTGGAAGTTAAGCTGAGCGATCAATTATACCCGAGGGTTATTGTTGCCCTCGGGTATGTTTTCTCGTCAGTAGACGGGCTGGTTTTGCTCGTTATTTAGATTCCACTGGTACCGGGTCCAAGCTTATAGTCCTAATCAATGGGGGTTTAGATGGCCTCAAGCTTAAAAGTTGAAGGGTTGACGAAACGCTTTGGCGGATTGGTTGCTCTCGATAACTGCACGCTAACCGTACGGGAAGGAACTATCACGGGATTAATAGGCCCAAACGGGGCGGGCAAAACTACGCTTTTTAACGTAATTACCGGGTTTTACGCGCCTGAGAAGGGAAGGATAATATACAACGGAGAATCAATTGAAGGTCTGCCCCCGCACGAGGTCTTTCGGAAGGGGATCGTCAGGACGTTTCAGGTCTCCCGGGAACTGAAAAAGATGACAGTATTTGAGAACCTAAAGCTCGTTCCCGAGGGCCATCCCGGGGAGGATTTCTGGAATGCCTGGTTTAGACCCCTGGCTGTAAACGACTTCGAGGATGAGATCTCCCGGCGGGCGGAAGAAGTAATGGATTACATCGATCTCACCAGGTTGAGGGACGAAAAGGCGAGCAACCTTTCGGGAGGACAGAAGAAATTACTCGAACTGGGACGGACCATGATGGCGGATCCCGATATGATCCTGCTTGACGAACCGGGTGCCGGTATCAATCCAACGCTGATGAACAAGCTTACGAAATATATCATCAGGCTTAAGGAAGAACAGGACATAACTTTTCTGTTGATCGAACACGACATGGACCTCGTTATGGAACTCTGCGAGCCGATAATCGTCTTGAGTAACGGTGAAAAGTTGATGGAAGGGACGGCCGCCGAAGTTCAGAGCGACGAAGAAGTGCTGGACGCTTATCTGGGGAGGTAGATCGATATTTTATCGGTAGATGACGTGCATTCCGGCTACGGAGAGATAGAAATCATCCACGGTATATCAATGGAAGTCAGGGAAGAAGAAGTGGTTTCGATAATTGGACCCAACGGGTCGGGGAAGTCGACGCTGATGAAGACGATATTTGGCCTGCTGACACCCACGGAAGGAAGCGTCTACTGGAACGAGGAAGACATAAGTGACTTGAAGCCGAACCAGATAGTTCGGAAGCAGATGTCCTACGTGCCCCAGACTTCTAATATCTTCCAGTCCCTGACCGTGACCGAGAACCTTAACATGGGAGCCTTTATAAGAGAAGACGATTACAGCGACAGGATCCGGGAGATATTTGAGATCTTTCCCCAGCTGGAGGGCTACAAAAACCAGTATGCCGGTAAGCTATCCGGGGGAGAACAGCAGATGGTTGCCATGGGGCGGGCGCTGATGCTCGAACCGACCATACTTCTGCTCGACGAACCTTCAGCGGGATTGGCGCCGAACCTGGTAGACATGATACTGGAGAGAGTTGAGGAGATTAACCGAACCGGAGTGGCTCTGCTAATAGTGGAGCAGAACGCAAAGGACGCCCTCGAGATCTCCGATAGGGGTTACGTGCTTGCCATGGGGCGGAAGGAGTACGAAGACACGGCACAGGGTTTGCTGGAAAACGAAGAGGTCGGGGAGCTTTATCTGGGTGGTTGACGGGACGGGTTTCCGACCTGGTTGGTTCCAGCAGGATTAAGCCATCAACTAGTTCTCTGTTTTTAGGGGGAAATAAATGAATTTCGTCGTTAACGGGATAATCTTGGGAAGTATTATCGCGCTCGGCGCGATTGGTTTGTCGCTGACGACTGCAATACTTAATTTTTACAATTTTGCCCACGGTGCCAGTCTTCTCCTGGGCGCCTATATGGGTTATACGGTTCTGACCGAGTTCCTGCCACGGCTCGGCCTGGGCGGATCCACGTTTCCCTATCTATCGTTTGGATTTCCGATGATTATCGCTATTATCGGTTCGATGGGGTTAACCGCCGGGATTATGATAGTGATAGACAGGTTCGTCTACAAGCCGCTCAGAGACAGAGGTAGCGGACCGTTGATTCTGGGGATGTCTTCGCTGTTCATGGCTTTGATGCTCAGAAACCTGGTTAGAACTATCTGGGGTCCCAGCGTTCATTATTACTCCAACGAGATCCAGATGGTTAGAGAGCTTCCTCTCGGAATTAGAATTACTCCCGACCAGATATTTATCATCGGCCTGACGATCGTGCTGGTCGTTTTGACTCAGCTTTTTTTAAAGAGGACGAAGATGGGTCAGGCGATGCGGGCGGCTTCGGATAATATCGACCTTGCCATGATTACGGGAATCGACACTGAGAAAGTGGTAATCTGGACCTGGGGCATAGGTACGGCTCTGGCAGCTGTGGGAGGCGTGCTTTACGGAATTAACGTCCAGTTGAGACCCATGATGGGATGGTACTTCCTCCTGCCGCTGTTTGCCGCGGTAATCATCGGGGGCGAGGGGAATTTCTACGGAGCACTTGCCGGAGCCATGACCGTGGGGCTGGCTCAGGAAGTCGGGACTCCACTCCTGCAGAGGATGTTTGATTCCATGAACGTCCAGGTATCAATGACGGGATACAAGCCCGCGATTGCCTTCGTATTGATGGTAATAGTGCTGCTTGTCAGGTCTTACAGGGAGGAATAGAAAATGAATATATCAGGAATACTCGGTTATCTTGCAACTTTCGCGATTGCAGCCGGAGCCTACGCCATTGCCAGCCTGGGTCTTAACATCCAGTTTGGTTACACCGGCCTGTACAACTTCGGTATCGCTGCCTTCTTTGCCACCGGAGCGTACGTCGAGGGCATTATTACCGGCGGGCACAGCACGGAACATCTCGGAGGGTTCGGACTTCCCGTAGTGGTAGGAGTGCTGGCTGCTATGGTCGTATCGGCAGTTCTTGCCTATCTAATCGGAATTCCAACTCTCAGGTTGAAGGGTGAGTTCCTCGGGATATCATCGCTTGGTATTGCCGAAACTATAAGGTTGATCCTTACAAACGAAAAGTGGCTGGCCGGAGGTGTCTGGGGCCTGGGTGATATTCCCAGACCTCTCGGTAACCTGGTTGCTCCGAAGCTCTACAACTGGGTCTATCTCGGGTTGATTATCGTCGTTGTGGGAATCATTTACTTCCTCGTCCAGAAAATAACCAGCTCGCCCTGGGGCCGGGTATTGAAAGCCATAAGGGAGGACGAAGGAGTAGCAGCTGCCATGGGCAAGAACGTCTATAAGTACAAAATGCAGTCGTTGATCCTGGGATCGGTGATAATGGCCGTGGGGGGTGCGTTTTACGCCCACTACATAGGCTACCTCTCTCCCGAGTCGTTCCGGCCGTTGATGGGAACTTTCATCATCTGGGCGATGTTGATGGCCGGAGGTAAAGGAAACAACAAGGGCGCCATTCTCGGTGCGTTTGTCGTCTGGGGCGTCTGGACATTCACCGAGTTTCTGGTCAACTATCTTCCCTCGGCGCTGGCCTCCCGGGCAGGATACATAAACGCGATATTTATCGCCATTCTGTTCCAGGTCCTGATCAGGTTTAGACCTCAGGGGATATTGAGCGAGGATTGAGGTAACTCTAAGGCTTACCTGTCGGTCAATTTTCTTTTTTCGGACTATACTTTCGCTTTACAGACCACGTTATAGCCCCTCTGCTATCAGGGGGGCTAAATTTTTGGTTGTCTGGTTTATTGAGACACTATCGAGAATGAATTTGCGGGCCGAATCCTGGGCCCGGTCGGATGGCTTTGAATATAGCAGGAGTAGCGGAAGCTTTGGCTCCCATGCCGAGGTAACTGGTAATCTTAGCTGTACTAACGGGGGCGCGGGGACCCCCTTTACTGGGTTTGGTTCGCCGATAATAGCAGCCCCCAGTCCCCGGGCTGGGGGCGATAGATAATATTATATCTACTAACGGAGGCGGCAGGGACCCTCTCTGCTAACTTTTGGGATACCGGTTTTTCATCGTTAAGCCAACCATAGCAACCTGTGCCGAGGCTGATGGTAATCTTAGTTGTATTAACGAGGCACAGGGATTCCCTTTGCTATCCTTCCGGAAAATCAAATGTAACTTAGGCATGCCGACTATAGAAGCCCCGGTCCCTCTCTTGGGGAGGATGGTTTCACCCTCTCGCAATTTAGCAAAACGGAACTTGAATCACCCGCCTCCTGGGTACGAAAAGGCTAAAATTTCCGGACTTACACGGAGTGCTATAAAACCCTTTTCGCGGGAGTTGAGTTGTGCTCAGGAAGGACTCCTTCCTTGAGAGTGTTGCCCGTTAACCATGACCGAGCTTGAGGGAATAAAGGGAAATTGCCAGGTGAGGAGTAAGCTATTTGGAAAGCGATTGAAAATACCCTCGTTGCGTCCTAAAGTTGATGAAAATTCTCAGGAGAGCGGGCGCCGGTTTTGAGCATTAATTTTGACACGAAGTCCTGGATAAGCTAAAGTGGGTCCCGAAAGTACATACTTATAACAGACTGGATCAATCTG
>Ga0207797_1000802_pt1 | contig 23551 bp, 23 predicted proteins | sample PRCRCaboRojoPR_6_FD_187275 | JGI IMG/M metagenome (GOLD analysis project Ga0207797, IMG submission 187275) | Marine sediment microbial community from Cabo Rojo, Puerto Rico - PR CR 10% Liquid 1 (SPAdes) | ecosystem: Environmental > Aquatic > Marine > Coastal > Sediment | place: Cabo Rojo, Puerto...
AAATATCTCTGTGTGAATTGAGGGATGCAAGCCCTACTTTTAGCGATTCGGTTCCGTGATAAAAGCGTTTGACCTCCATTCTGACCTTATTAATTTTCGGCATGATTCGAATAGGACTTATTGGTGTCGGACATCTCGGAAAACATCATCGCCGGCTTTTGCAGGAAATCCCGGATGTGGAGTTTGCCGGCTGTTTCGATATAGATCCTGAGGTGAAGGAGCGGGAACGGCAGCGGGGAATTCACGTGTACGATTCTTCCCGGGCTTTGATTGAAGACGTGGATGCAGTGGATATTGTGACCCCGACAACTGATCATTTTCACCTGGCCAAGCAGGCGCTGCAATCCGGGAAACACATATTCATTGAAAAGCCGATGACGGAAACTCCTGAGCAGGCGCGGGAATTGATATCTCTGGCAGATTCACACGATCTCAGGATGCAGATTGGCCACATTGAACGGTTCAATCCCGCAGTAAATGCGCTCAGGGAATTAAATCTGAATCCCCGGTTCATCGAGTCTCACCGGTTGGCGCAGTTCCAACCCCGGGGAACCGAAGTGGCCGTGATTCTGGATCTGATGATACACGATATCGATATTATTCTCTCCCTGGTGAACAGTCCGGTGGAAAAAGTGGAAGCGTCAGGGGTTCCGGTGGTTACACATTCTGTCGATATTGCAAATGCCAGGGTAACCTTTGAGAATGGATGTGTGGCGAACATTACCGCAAGCAGAATTTCCCAGAAATCCATGCGCAAATTGAGGATCTTCCAGCAGTCCACCTACATTTCCATCGATTTCCTGACAAAAACCACCGAGATCTATCGTTTGAAAGAGGCGGGGAATGACGAATCCGGAGGAATGCCGGTGATCCTGGGTGAGATGGAGTATGAGGGAGAAAAGAAATATATCGTGTATGAACAACCCACTATCCGGGAAACGAATGCGCTGGAAGAAGAACTCCGGTCGTTTGTCCGGGCAATGCAATCAGGCGACCGACCGGTGGTGTCAGGCGAGGATGGATTACGTGCGCTGAAAGTTGCCCGGCTGATTGAAGCAAAAGTGGCGGATTCGCGAGTCACTTCCTGATATGAAACTCGCTCAATTTTTTTTCAGGTACCGCAGTTACACCCCGATTCCTCTTCTACTGATAATGTTATATCAGGCGAATCCCGGAATTCCCTGGCTCATCCCCGGACTCCTGCTTATCCTCCTGGGAGAAAGTATCCGTTTCTGGGGGGTGTCGTATGCAGGCGGCGAAACCCGGACCACGAATGTAGGGGCAAGCAGGCTCGTTACGGACGGACCGTTCGGATACGTTCGGAATCCGCTCTATACCGGGAATATGATCCTTTACGCCGGGGTGGTATTGGTGGCTGGAGGTCCGTGGATGTGGTATCTGCTGCTGGCAGCGATTGTTTTCTTCGGAATACAATATTCATTGATTATCTCGCTGGAAGAGGAAACCCTGCACGATATGTTCGGAGAGGCCTATACGGAGTACAAAGAACACGTACCCAGGATTATCCCCCAATTCACACCATGGTCAGGATCTTATCACTCACATACCCGCCGACTCTCTTTCCGGGAAGCGCTGAAACCGGAAAAGAACACCCTGTTCAATATCGGGATGGTGTTGTTCCTGATTGCATTGAAGTGGTTCTACCTGGCAGTACAGTAGTTATGTTGATAATATCTTCCCCTGCAGCCGTGACAGGTGAGTTGTGAAAACGCACTCCAAACATCTGTTAATAATTGCAGGGGAAGCTTCCGGAGACAGTCATGGCGCCGGAGTGGTGGCCGGACTTCTGGAGCAGGATCCAGCGCTGCACATCGCCGGTATCGGCGGAACTCAAATGGAATCCGCCGGAATGGAATTGCTGTATCATGTCCGGGATGTCTCATTTATGGGATTTGCGGAAATCCTCCGGCATTTGCCCTTTCTCAAACGGATGCGCGACAACCTGCTCGAATGGGTTGACCAATATCATCCGGAAGCGATCATTCTCATTGACTATCCCGGATTCAATCTTCGGTTTGCAAAGAAAATGCGATCCAGAGATATCCCTGTATATTATTACATCTCACCGCAGGTTTGGGCCTGGGGGAAGGGCCGGTTAAGCCGGATGAAAGAATCGATCCGAAAGATGTTCGTGATTTTTCCGTTCGAAGAAGACCTGTATCACGATCATGGAGTTCAGGCGGAATTTGTGGGGCATCCACTGGTGGAAGAGATTCGGGATCTTCCTTCCAGAGAAACGTTTTTTGCAGACCAGTCACTGGATCCTGAATCACTGACAATCGGTCTGTTTCCGGGAAGCCGCAGACAGGAAATTGAACGCCATATTGAAGTGATGGTCGGTGGCTGGGAGAAATTGCGGTCTGCGGATCCGGGATCGCGTCAGTGCTGTGTAGCAGTGGCTCCCGACCTGGACGATGCAATGCTGGACCCGGTGCGCGAGCGGGGTGATATGCGGTTAATCCGCGATAACACGCATGCCGTGATGAAATACTGTGACGTTGCGGTGGCATCCTCAGGCACTGCTACCCTTGAACTGGCCTATTTTGAAACACCGATGGTGATTATCTATCGGATGAATCCAGTGACCTATTGGATCGGAAAATTGCTGGTGGATATGCCTTACATTGGACTGGCGAATATTGTTGCACAGCGAAACGTGGTCCCGGAACTCATTCAGCATGACGCGACATCTGATAAAATCGCAGACAATGTGGAGCGCTATCTTCAGAATCCGGAATATCGGGAGCAGGTGAAGTGCGTGCTTGGTGAGGTCCGGTCGAAGCTTGGCGAGCCGGGTGCCGGCCGCAGGGTGGCTCAATCGGTGTATATGGAAGTCTACCATGAATAGTCCGAGGCAATTGCGGAAGTCGATAAAAGCCCGGTGGAAAAGAATCCGGTTGCCTCTGGAAGTGTGGTTAGGGGAGAAATACCTCCGGGCAACGTTCAGATGTGGGGTAAACCGGTACATTGATACGGAGAACCTCGATCGCACTGTCAGCCGGTATGGGAGTGCAATTTTATCGATCTGGCACGGGCAGCTGATGGGAGGTATTGGAATGATGCGTGACAGAGGTATCCACACCATTGTGGGATATCACCGGGATGCGGAGATTGCCGGCCGGATTGCCCGGCGGCTCGGATTCCATCTGATCCGTGGTTCCAGTCGGGACCGGGGTGGGGAAGCCCTCAGTGGCGCGCTTGATCTTATGGAGAATTCCGATGCACAACTGGCGATAACCTGCGACGGACCGATAGGCCCCTATCGCAAGGCAAAACCCGGAGTGGCAATTATCGCCCACAGGGCACAGGTTCCCGTTGTACCCATCGGTATTAATGGAAGCCGGAAGAAAATCATTACTACCAGCTGGGATAATTTCTACCTCCATCTCCCGTTCAGCAAAAACGTAATTCTGTTTGATGAACCCGTGTATCCGGAAGATTATAACGGATCGGAACCGGTCAATGCCATGCTCCGGGAAATAGAAAACCGGATGAACCGAATCCAGGGGCGGGCTGATTACTATTTCAAACAGTCATGAAACGTACCTTACTATTCCCGCTGTCCTTATTATATCGCGGTATTGTCGGATTACGGAACTGGTGTTATGACCAGGGGTATTTTTCTGCCAGCGACGCAGCGGTGCCAGTATATAGCGTCGGAAATATCAATGTCGGCGGTACGGGAAAAACGCCGGTGATTCGATATATTTATGAACGATTCGCCGAAGAGGGATACGAGGCCGCGGTGTTAACCAGGGGATACAGGCGGTCGGAGAAAGACGAGGTGGTGCTCACAAAAGATACCCGTGCGGATCTTGCCGTTGAAATGGTCGGAGACGAACCATGGATGTTGACTGAAACATTAAGGAAACCACGGATAGTAGTGAATACAGACAGGATTACGGGAGCCGTGACCGCAACAGAGCGATGGGATATCCGGGTATTACTACTCGATGATGGTTTTCAGTATCGCCAATTGAGGCGGGTGGTTGATATTGTCGTGGTTCCAGTGGATGATGTGCTGAATGATGAACAGGTCCTGCCTGGCGGCAGACTTCGTGAACCGTGGTCTGCGCTGAACCGTGCAACGCACATCCTGCTCATGTCGGATTCAACTGATGTCGCATGGGATGAGGCGACCACACGAATACGTAAATATACTCAAGCTCCCGTTTTCCGGGTGAGGAAAACAACGTCGCCGTGTTTGATGAATCCTGAACAGGAGATCAGGATCGCACTGCGGGATCCGGATGCTCCGGTATCCGTGATCGCCGTTGCGGGGATTGGTAATCCGGGATCGTTCTTCCGCAACCTGGCGGCCATGTCGGTGGATCTCACAGACCACCGGATATATCACGATCACTATCCGTATCCGGAATCTGAACAACGCCGTATTCTGGAGTGGTATCGACAGAGTGGAGCCGATGCTCTGGTGATGACAGCCAAAGATTATTACAAGTTTGATCACACATATCGCCGGAAATATCCCATTTATTTTCTCCCGGTTCATCTGATGTTCGACGAGCGGTTTTATCAGCGAATTCTCGGGGAATTACCCCGATGAACAGGGCCGGGTTCCCTCCAAAATATTATTTGTAACTGGTCATAAGGGTTCATAAATTCAGGAAGATATGCGAGTTTGGGAGACCAGGTGGGATCGGAGGTTCTCCATCATCTCTGGCTTCAGCGTTCATCAGTTATAAATCCGATGGATGTCCGGTAACCTTTCAGGGAGCCCTCAGGGTTCCTCCGTAGATTCAGATAATAGCATAATAATTCTACGGAACATCTCCCGACAAATCCGAATTGAAAAGTGAGAAATATTGAAATCTTAATACAACAGGAAATACATCGATGAAGAAGTTTCTCACCGGAGCCATACTGGCAACAATAATTGCAAGTCTTTTTTTCGTCACACCCACAGGTCAGCAGGTAACCGCTTCTGCCAATGACTTATTCCAAAAACTAAACGTCTTCTCCGATATGGTGAGTATTGTTAATGACAATTACGTAGAGGACGTTGAGTGGGAAAATGTAATGGTCGGGGCCTATGAGGGTCTGATGGAGGAGCTGGATCCCCACTCGGTATATATTCCGGAGAAGAAGTTCGGCAGGATCAGTGAACAATTCGAAGGGGAATTTCAGGGGATTGGAATTGAGTTCGATATCATTAATGATTACATCACGGTGATTTCGCCTATACCGGGCGGACCGTCGGACGAAGTGGGAATACAGTCGGGTGACAAGATTGTCTCCATTGAAGGCAAATCGGCTAAAGGTATCACCCAGCAGGAAGTTTTTGATAAATTACGAGGGAAGAAGGGCACTAAAGTAAATGTGACAGTGGTTCGTCCGGGGCGTGAGGATAGCCTGGATTTCACTATCACCAGAGATGAAATCCCCATCGTCAGTGTATTGGCATCCACCACGTTGCCCAGGCAACCGCAGACCGGTTATATCTATCTCAATCGGTTTTCCAAGAACACCGCAGGTGAGTTTGAGAAGGCATTAAATAAGCTGGAATCCCGGGGGATGGAACGGCTTATTGTTGATTTACGGAATAATAGTGGTGGTTATATGGACCAGGCTATTGAGATTGTGGATATGTTTGTGAAGGGTGGCCAGAAAGTAGTCTATACGAAAGGGCGGATCCCCTCCGCCAATGAGGAGTATTATTCCACTGATAACGCCACCCATATCCGATACCCGGTGATTGTGTTGATCAACAGGGGGTCTGCCAGCGCCAGCGAAATTGTCTCCGGTGCTCTCCAGGATCTCGACCGGGGATTAATCGTGGGAGAAACCAGCTTCGGAAAAGGACTGGTACAACGGCAATGGAAGATGCGTGACGGTTCGGCCATTCGTGTTACTGTGGCCAGGTATTATACCCCAAGCGGTCGGCTCATTCAGCGTCCGTATGACGAAGGTAGTGAAGAATACTATGAGGAAGTGGCTCACCGGTTTTCCATGGCGGACAGTTCCGACACTACGGCCATTGATACCAGTGATCGGCCCGTGTATCATACAAAGAGCGGTCGGAAGGTTTACGGAGGTGGAGGAATTACACCGGATATCCTGGTTCAGTATGATATGGATTTGACGAAGACAACCATTCAGTTGATTCAGGATCCGTCAAGAGTGTTTTTCGAATATGCATCGGCATATGCGGCGAAGCATTCGGAGTTAAAGCAAGATTTCCGTGACTTTGCACTGAATTTCGAACTGGAAGACAACCAGATCGAGGAATTAAAATCTTATATTCGGGAACGGGATATTGAATTTGATGAGGAAGAGTTTCAGGAGGATCTGAAATACATAAAGACACTAGTGAAAGCGGAAATCGCTTCCAGTCTCTGGGGGAAAGACGAAGAATATGCCATCCGTATGCAAATGGATAATCAGGTCGAGGAGGCACTGAAACATTTTCCGGAGGCGAAAGATTTAGCTATGTTGAATACCGGTAACGTGGGTGAACAGCCGGAAGAATAAGCACTGTCTGAGTTATCAACTTCTTGACTTTCATTAAGATTTTGAATAACCTTTTTGGCAGTGGGTAATTCGAAAAGTCGAAGGAATATGCGAGTCTAACGTGAGAAAGGTGTACAAATGCTAATTGAACTATTCCATCAAGGTGGGGGATTCATGTACCCGATTTTAGCGCTGCTGATAATCGGGTTGATGGTCTGTATTGAGAGGTTCTATACTTTAACCAAAGCTTCGATTCAAACAAGACGTCTATTAAATAATGTCCATCAGGCGCTGGACGAAGGTGGCGTTCAAGAAGCTCTTGAAGTGTGCGAGAACACACCCGGTCCGGTTGCCGAAATCTTTCATGCGGGTCTTTCGAAAGTTCGCCGTGGTCTTGATCAGGTAGAAAAAGCTGTTGAAGATGCCGGAACAATTGAGATGTCATTTCTCGAGCGGGGTATGACCTGGCTTTCCATGATTATCGCCATTGCTCCGATGCTTGGATTTACCGGAACGGTGTGGGGAATGGTCCAGGCATTCCAGGATATTGAACAGGCGAATGATATTTCACCATCGATTGTGGCTGGTGGTATCTCCGTCGCACTGCTTACTACCCTCTTTGGCTTAATTGTGGCTATTATTATTCAGTTTTTCCACAATCTGTTCATTTCCCGTATCGATAAGATCATCATCGACATGGAGGAAGGTTCAAGAAGGTTGCTGGATAAACTTGCCGACATGGAAGAGAGCGGCGAATTGCAGGCCGCAAATAACTAGGGAACAATGTCAGTAATTGTGCAGTAATCAAATTGTAGGAAAACCATGGCAGTTTTAAAGAAAGATAATGGGCGAAACCGGGATGTGGAAATTCCCGAAGGGTCCTTGGCGGACATTGCTTTTCTGCTGTTGATATTTTTCCTTGTGACCACCACCATTGACATGGATAAGGGATTAAGTCTGGTTTTACCCGCCAAAGGTGAACAGACGGAAGTTGCCGAGGAAAACATCAGTAACCTGCTGGTGAATGCACAGGGTGAGATTCTGTTGGATGAAGAGTTGATCTCTTTGAATGATATCCGCGCGAAGATCCGGCAGAAACTGCAGCAGAATCCAAAGCTCATCATCTCAGTACAAACGGATCCGCGCACACAGTATCAACGGTATATCGATGTGCTTGATGAGCTAAAACAAAGCCAGGCAACCCGAATATCTGTGGCGAGTCCACAGCAATAGCAGTAATCCAACGACAACAGTGACAGGTATCTATGGAATTTAAGAGAAGTCAACAGAGCAAAACGAAGATTCCGACTTCTTCGCTGCCGGACATTATCTTTATGCTCCTGATTTTCTTTATGGTGTCCACCGTACTCAGAGAGTATAAAGGATTGAGTGTCATTTTACCGGAAGCGGAACAGATCGAGAAGCTGGAAACCAAACGACACGTCTCCTACGTCTGGATTGCAAAGGACGGCCGGATTTCGATTGATGATAAGATTGTATCGATGAATGATGTCCGGGGAATTATGTATGAGAAACGGAGAAATGATCCGCAGATTATCGTTTCCCTGCGAGCGGACAGAGGATCGAATATGGGGCTTATCACCGATTTCCATCAGGAGCTCCGGGAAGCGGATGCGTTGAAGATAAACTACTCATCAAAAACCGAAGCGTAGCCATGATAACGAGCAAAAAGCCGGAAGTTTCCCTGAAAATGAAGTACGCGAAGGCGCTTCGCCTGGGGCTGATCGGCTCCCTGTTATTAATGATTGTTCTAATGGGGGCGATTCCCAGAGCAAAGGAGAAGAAGCGGGAAGTGGAACAGCCTGATGTGAAAATTGAACAGGTAGATATTCCGGAAACGCAACAGTATGAAAAACCTCCGGCTCCTTCCCGGCCTTCCGTACCGGTGGCCTCTGAAAGTGAGGATGTGGCGGAAGATGTTACTATTGAAGAGACCACATTCGAGCAATTCGAAGCGGTAGAAGAACCACCGCCACCGCCGGAAGAAGCGCCGAAAGTAAAGTTCATTCCGTATGACGAACCGCCGAAGATTATCGGTGGAATGTCGGCTCTGCGTGATAATATCAAATACCCGGAAATCGCCCAGGAAGCTGGAATTGAGGGCACAGTAATCGTCCAGGCGTTCATCAATGAGAACGGGGATGTTGAGAAGGTGGTTATTGTGAAGGGGATTCCGAAGACGGGATTAAACGAAGCTGCGATTAATGCGGTCAAACGGACGAAGTGGAAGCCGGCAAAACAGCGGGACAGGGCGGTTGGCGTATGGTACTCAATCCCCATTGTATTTCGCCTGAAAAACGCTGAGTAGGCGATAATGATTTAGTGATCTTATATTAAATTTTGAGATGTTTAAAAAAGGCGAGGATCAGATCCTCGCCTTTTTTTTATTTCCCCGCCAGTGATGTTGTTATGATCAATATTTAAGCATTTTTGAAAACAATTGCATTTTTCACCTCGGCTATTGCCTGAGTGACATTGATTTCACGGGGACAGGCGTCAGTGCAGTTAAAAATAGTATGGCAACGCCAAACACCGTTTTTATCGTTCAGTGTTTCCAGCCGTTTCTGATTGCCTTTATCGCGGCTATCAAAGATAAAGCGATGTGCGTTTACAATGGTTGCGGGTCCCAGGAATTCCCCGTTTGCCCAGAAAGAGGGACAGGCGGTAGTACATATGCCGCACATGATACATTTAGTGGTGTCATCGAAACGGGAGCGCTCTTCAATAGATTGCAGCCGTTCCCGTGAAGGCGGCAGTTCGTCATTGATCAGGTACGGCCGGACCGCTTCCAGATCCTCAAAAAACGGCTCAAAATCCGTGACAAGATCCTTGAGTACTGCCTGGCCACGCATGGGCTCGATTTTAATCTGTTCTCCCACCTCCTGGATCAACGTCTGACAGGCTAACCGGTTGATTCCATTGATCATCATGCCGTCTGAACCACACACCCCGTGGGCACAGGAATAGCGGAAGGTAAGGGTACCGTCGATAGTGCGTTTAATCAAGAGGAGAGCATCAAGTATTCTATCTTTGGGATCAACATCAATCGTGTATTCTTCCCAGTGTGACTCAGAATCCTGCTCCGGATTGTATCGTTTGATCGTGAATGTGACCTGCATGCAATTTTCCGTTCAGTTAGTATTTGCGTTCTTTTGGCTCGAATTTGGTTATAGTAACCGGCTTATATTTCATATCAATGGTTCCATCGGACTGGAGATAAGCCAGCGAATGTTTCAGCCAGTTTTCATCATCGCGCTCCTGGTAATCTTCCCGGTAATGAGCGCCACGGCTTTCTTCCCGTGCAAGCGCGGATGTCACGATAGCTGCGGAGAAGTCAAGTAAATAACCGAGTTCTATCGCATCCATGAGATCCGTATTAAAGAAGTCCCCTTTATCGGTGATGGAGATATGTTGATAGCGTTCCTGCAGGTCGTCAAGGATCTCCTGCATGGTTGTCAGGGTCTCTTCACTGCGAAATACGGATACAAGGTCCATCATCTTCTCCTGAAGTTCGTTGCGGATCTCCAGAATGCTCTCATCCCCTTCAGAGGCTTTGATCGACCTGATGCGGCTTCTGAGATTTTCATCGGGGTTCTCGGGCAGTTCGGAGAAAGGGCGCTCCTGAACGAATTGTGCCGCATGTCTGCCGGCACGCCGGCCAAACACAATCAGATCAAGCAGGGAATTGGTTCCCAGCCGGTTTGCACCGTGGACAGAGACACAGGCACATTCCCCGGCAGCATATAGCCCGGCAACCGGGGTATTATCAGGATCGTGCACCACCTGCCCGTCCGGATTTGTGGGGATCCCACCCATGGCGTAATGACAGGTTGGTTGCACCGGGATCGGCTCCTCTGCCGGATTCACATCCAAATAGGTTTCAGCAAAGAAGGTGACGTCCGGAAGTTTTTCTTCCAGGACTTCCGATCCGAGATGCCGGAGATCGAGGTACACGTAATCATCACCATCAATGCCCCGTCCTTCCTGGATTTCCTGATAGATGGCGCGGGATACCAGATCTCTGGGAGCAAGATCCTTGATCTTCGGAGCATAGCGTTCCATGAAGCGTTCCCCCTCATCATTCACCAGAAAACCACCCTCACCACGTGCACCTTCCGTGACAAGGACCCCAAGCTTGGCAAGACCGGTGGGATGGAACTGCACAAACTCCATATCTTCCAGTGGTATGCCCCTCCGGAAAAGCATAGCCATGCCATCCCCTGTATAGGCATGTGCGTTTGAAGTGATTTTAAATGCCCGACCGTATCCACCGGTGGCGAACAGCACAGCGTTGGCATGAAATACGTGCACTTCCCCGGTTTTTATTTCTATGGCGATCACACCTTTACAGGTGTTGTCCTCGATGATTACATCGGCTACATGGAATTCATTGAAGAACCGCACATGTTGTTTCATGCACTGCTCGTACAGGGTATGCAGGATCATATGCCCGGTGCGGTCGGCAGAATAACAGGCCCGGCGTACTGCTGCTTCCCCGTAATTTTTGGTATGTCCACCAAAGGGACGCTGCGCGATTTTCCCCTCTTCCGTTCGGCTGAACGGAAGCCCGTAATGCTCCATTTCAATCACGGCTTCCACTGCATCCCGACAGAGAATCTCGATGGCATCCTGGTCACCCAGGTAATCGCTTCCCTTGACGGTATCGTACATATGCCATTCCCAGTGATCCTCCTCATGATTTCCAAGTGAAGCTCCTATGCCACCCTGAGCTGCTCCGGTATGGGACCGGACCGGATAGAGTTTACTGACCACAGCAACATTTGCTGTTTTTGAGGCCTCCAGTGCAGCACGCAGTCCGGCTCCGCCTGCACCGACTATAACCACATCGTATTTATGTACCATAACTACATTTCCACCGGTTTGTGAATCACAATTATCGCTGTCGTCCCGAGTATGAAAATTGTAAAAACCCCAATATAGAGAACAGTTAGCGCGGCCAAACGCCATGCACGTGAGGTGATATAGTCATCAATAATCATTTTTATTCCGCTCATTCCGTGATAGAGGGCAAAAATTAAAAAGGAAAATTCGAATGCCTTCCACCAGGGATTTGCCAGCCGGGAAATAGCAACATCGTAACTGAGATTTCCAACACCCTCCACAAAATGGTAGACTCCAAAATGGAATAACACTTGAAAGAAGAGAATGGCTCCGGTTATTCGCTGAAGGTACCATTCAATGGCACCACTATTACTGGTAGTGCGATTTAAATTCATAAAACCCCCTTATACCATGAGAAAGTAAGCACCTACGAGAAAAACCACCCCGACTACGATATAGGTTGACCAGAGAAGCGGTTTGGGATATCGGGATCCACTGGCGAAATCCAGAAGGATAATCCGCAGACCGTTGACCGCATGGAACATAATCGCTGCAAACAGAAATATCTCCAGGACTTTAAACAGTGGCGTATTATACGTCGCAATCACCTTATTAAAAGCTTCCGGTCCTTTTGCAATACTAAACATTCCCTCAATATGAATAATCAGAAAAATCATCAGTCCTACACCGCTCAATCGGTGCAGAATCCAGGAGAGCATTCCACCACGCCACTTATACATCAGTAAGCCTCCTTATCGATGGGTATACTTTAGGTAGTATGCAATGCACTATGCATGATAAACTGTGTATTACAGGCATTTTAAGGCGTTTAAATTTGAAAACAATTTCAAATCTCCCATGCTGAAATGCAAGGACTATCTCGAAATGCAGCTGAATACTACAACACATTTACGCATTGAGTGTTGAATATCGATACGCCAAGATTTTCCTTGAATTCACTGGGAAAACTCATCTAACTTCAATACTTCAGGACAGGAGAACTGATGAAGCGCAAAATACAACATTGGTGGCAGCTCCAACAATTACGGTTTTCCAGAGATGCGCCGGTTGGGGAGGCAATATCATTTGCCAGAGCGGTGGCAGATATCCGGAATATTTTGCTGTGTATGCCATTGGAATGGAGGGAGTTCAGGGTTGCGCGATATGTCCTTAAATTTCTCCCGACTGATGAGCAGGGGTATCATCTTATATTTCTTACTCCGGAAGAGCATGCGGAAAAAATTCCCATGCGGCCTGGCGATGCCGTAATCACGCTAGATCCTTCAAAACGGCCTTCTCCGGTACAATTTCCTCCCGGGATCGAACGCAGGGTATTGGATCTGCAGTATGATGCTGTAGTGAATATGAACACCGAATTTGATCTGGGGCTTGCACGGTTAATTGCACGGACTGATGCCCCGTTACGAATCGGATTCGGAGGAAAATACAGTGAGTATTTCTATAATGTTGAAATTGGCAGTACCGAGAACCGTTTTCTGCTAGAGGGTGCATATCGGAGTATCCAGCGTCTGCTTAATCTCGAGAATAATAGTTGAATTTCCTATCAGGGTGCTGGCATATCTGCGGGTGTGACCTTAACTTGATGTAATGACAGCAGGGTGTTATACTCCTGTGTTATGTGAACATACCGATAGCGATGGTGGGGGATGAGGTCACTCCCTGATCCATGGTCATTGGTCGGTCCGGTCGAGAGGTGAGAAGAACCGCACATGATTGTAAAGAGTATAGAAGGCGGGTATGATAAAAATCTCACCTATATTATTGGTTGTGAGAAAAGCAATCGAGGGGCGGTTATCGATGCCGCAGCGGGTGCTGAACAGATTCTGCGGACGGCCACAAATGCCGGACTGATATTACAGTACCTGATTATCACACACAGTCATCATGATCACTACGCCTCTGCAGAAGCCCTGTTAAAGAAGCTCAGAGATCTGACAATTATCATGTATGGGGATGCCCTGGACGAACTTGATGTCAGGGATTTCATGCGTGTGGATGATGGGGATACGGCGCGTCTGGGAAGCATCGAACTGAAATTTCTGCACACGCCCGGTCATTACCCGGATAGTATTTGCATTGTTGCACCTGATGCAATATTCACTGGCGACACATTATTTATCGGTCGGACCGGTCGGACAATCAGTCCGAAAAGCAGTACCAGAACTCTTTATCACAGTATTTCGGAAAAGATTATGCCATTGCCTGACGATCTGGTGATCTATCCCGGGCATAATTATGGATCAAAGCCAACAAACACTTTAGGTGAAGAGAAACAGTCCAATCCCTTTCTGCAGGCGGCGGACGAGGAGGAGTTTGTACAGGTAATGGAGGAATATGAGGCGAGCCGTTCTTCCTGAGATGATTGGACAGTGGCGGAAATCAGTTGTGGTACTTTCCATGCCTGTATTTCAGTAAATATCTGTTACAGTGTATTAAAGAAGAATCTGTTAATATTCAATACCAACATCCACAGAGGGAGTTATGGAAGATATCATTACGCATGTACGGGACCATCGGGAGAGTTATCTGCAACAGGTGAAAGAGCTGGTTGCAATTCCCAGCGTCAGCAGTGATCCTGAGCGAACGGAAGAAATTCAGCAGTGTGCCGAACAATTGAAAGCCCATGCCGAAGCCGCAGGACTGGAGAACGTCGAATTAATGGAAACCGATGGTAATCCGGTTGTGTATGCCGATTGGTTGCATGCCGGCGAAGATGCTCCCACCATATTGATATATGGTCACTACGATGTTCAACCGGAAGATCCGGTGGATCTCTGGGAATCCCCACCTTTTGAGGCGACAGAGCGGGATGGACGGCTGTACGGACGGGGCACGATTGATGACAAGGGTCAGTTATATATTCATCTGGGTGCTCTTGACAGCTGGATGAAAACCCGGGGAGAGTTGCCTGTGAATGTCAAGGTGATATTCGAGGGGGAGGAGGAAATCGGCAGTGAACATCTGGACGATTTCCTGCAGCAGCATAAGGATATGCTTCACGCGGACGTTATTGTGGTTTCGGACACCGGGATGTTTGCGAAAGGTGTTCCCTCTATCACATATGGACTCAGAGGATTGGCTTATTTTCAAATTGATGTGGAAGGTCCCAGCGGCGATCTGCATTCCGGCTCGTACGGGGGGCCGGTAGACAATCCGGCAAATGCGCTGGTGAGAATGCTGGCCCGGCTTACGGATAGTGAAAGGCGGGTAGCCATCCCGGGATTTTATGACAACGTGGTAGAGTTGAGCGAGGAAGAGCGTGATAATTTTCAGTCCTTGCCCTTTGACGAAGAGGCGTTCCGGCGGGAGAGTGTCGGAGCACCGGGACTGGCAAAAGATAAAGAATATTCGGTACTCGAACAGCTCTGGTGTCGGCCTTCTCTGGACTTTAACGGGTTGGAATCCGGATTTACCGGCACAGGCGCAAAAACAGTCATTCCCGCTACGGCAATGGCTAAGGTGAGTATGCGATTGGTACCAAATCAGGATCCTGAACGGATTGCGGATCTTTTTAAGCAGTATATCAAGGAGATTACCCCAGCCACAGTACGGGCCACAGTCACAACCATGCACGCGGGTCATCCTTACCTGGCAGACATCAACGAACCGATGTTCGATGCAGCCAGGCAGGCGGTGCAACGTGCTTTTCACAAGCAAACGGCATTGATCAGAGAGGGGGGATCCATTCCGTTCGTCCGGACGATCACAGATACGCTGGACTCTCCTGCAATCCTGCTTGGATATGGACTCCCGAATGAAAATGCCCATGCACCAAATGAATGGATGGATTTGGAAAACTTCTATCTTGGGTTGGAGAGCATCGCCTACCTCTATGATGAACTCCGGCAACGCAACACATGAGCGATAACAATGAGTGTCACCGCCCCCGGTTTGAAACCGGGGGCGGTTTATCATTGAGATTGCACCTCATTTGAGCGAAAGCATAGGGAGGGTAGCGCATGACCACGCTAACGCGAGGATTATACACAACAGGGATTGTTCTGACGATCCTGTCTATAATGGCAAGCATACCGCTACAGTTGCAGGGTGAAGAGTTAACCGTGAAAACGATCTATCGGGAGATTGATACAGACGATGCTCTTCCGGAAGACATGACGTGGCTGCCGGAGTCCGACCGGTATTCATATATACGTTCTGTCGATGAAGGGAAACGTTCGCGTTTGATCCTTGAAAACGCGGAGAGTGGACGGACAACAACAATCGTGTCAGCGGAAAACCTGCGTTACCCGGTGAATTCGGAAGATACGCTGCAGATATCGCTGGAGTCGTATCAGTGGTTCCCTGATGAACAATCTCTTCTGTTCACCGATTATGGGGATGTGTGGCGATATCAGATGAACGAAGAAGTCCTTACGAGACTCACCGACACGGAAAGTAAGGAAGAGGAGGTTCAGATATCGCCGGACGGACGCTTTGTATCCTATGTCCGCGAATATGATCTGTATGCACTGGAAGTCAAGTCCGGCGAAGAGATCAGGCTGACCACCACTGGCAATGACAGTTTGTTTAACGGGAAGCTGGACTGGGTCTATCAGGAAGAGTTGGTTGGGCGTGGTATTTTCAAGGGATACTGGTGGTCCCCGGATTCCCGGCATATTGCGTATCTTCAATTTGATGAATCACCGGTCCCGGAATACCCGCTGGTCGACTGGATGTCGGTCCATCCCGAGCTGGAATTGATGCATTATCCCAAGGCGGGGGATGATAATCCGATGGTTCGTCTGGGAACTTTGCCAATTCAAAGTCAACCTCAAACCACATGGATTGACACTGTGGAGGAACGGGAAGGGTATTTACCACGGGTCTACTGGTTGCCGGGTGGCCGGCGCATTGCCCATATGTGGCTGGACCGGTTCCAGCAACATCTGAAATTCTATATCACCGATATTCAGAGTGGGGAAACAGAGCTGGTTTTAGAAGAGAAAGATTCCACGTGGATCAATATAGAGGACCAGGTACACTTTTTTCGCTCAGGGGATCAATTTCTATGGGGATCGGAGCGGAATGGATACAGGCATTTGTACCTTTATAATACCGATGGAACCTCGGTCCGACAGTTAACGGACGGCCAATGGGTTGTGGATGATCTTGTGGGAATTGATGAAGAACGGGAATATGTCTATTTCACCGGGACCAGGACAGCCGTATTGGAGCGCCAGCTGTACAGAGTACGTACGGATGGGGGTGATATAATCAGAGTGAGCCGGAGGACCGGTACGCATGATCCGGCCCTGTCTGAGAGCGGAAAATACTATTACGATGAATACAGTGATGAGATAACCCCGGAGAAGATTTCACTGCATGCGGCGGACGGGGAATTGGTCCGGTATATTGAGGAGAACGAGCGGACTTCCCTGGACAAATATAATCTTCAGATACCGGAATTTTTTACATTCAGTGATGATTCAGGGCACCGGTTTCACGCATCACTGCTAAAGCCGGCGAATTTCGATTCCACCAGAAAATATCCGGTCTTGATTTATGTCTACGGCGGACCGCATGTACAGGTTGTCCGGCGGGAGTTCGGTGGGAAACGCCATCTCTGGCATCAGATGTTGGCACAACGAGGGTACCTGGTATTCAGTATGGACGGCCGGGGCTCATATGGCCGGGGTCATCACTGGGAAGAGGAGATCTACCGTCAGATGGGCAAACTGGAATTGCGCGATCAGCTGAAAGGGGTGGAATACCTGAAATCCTTGCCGTATGTGGATTCCGGTCGTATCGGGATATGGGGGTGGAGCTACGGTGGTTACATGACTCTCTATGCTCTTACGCACAGCAAGGAGTTTGTCATGGGAATATCCGTAGCTCCGGTGACCGACTGGGATTTCTACGATACAATATATACCGAACGTTACATGAGCCTGCCGGATTTAAATCCGGCAGGGTACCGGAAGAGTGCTCCGGTGAACTTTGCCGGGGATCTCAGTGGGGAGCTGTTATTAGTACATGGGACCGGTGATGACAATGTCCATATGCAGAACACTATCCAGATGACGGATGCACTGATTGATGCAGGAAAAGACTTTGATCTGATGCTGTATCCACAACAGCAACATGGGATCAGTCCGACGAATGACCGGATTCATCTCTATGAGAAGATGACCGAATTCGTGGAACACCACCTGGGAAATGTTGAATAGGAATGATCAGAAACTGATTGATTGTCCCAGGGCGAATGCGAACCCGGTAGCGTGATTGAAGAATCCACCGCTCTGGTTGAAACCCAGTGATAGCCCGTAGTGGTTGAATTCCAGTCCGAATCCTGCGCCCCACTGAAATCCGTGAATCCCCCCTCCTGCGAGGCCGACACGTAATGGCAGCCATTGAAGCGGCGAGTATTTCGCGGCAATTGAGACTCTCGGAATTATCGAAGAATCAAACCGATCCATAAAACCCTGCTTGTAATTCACATAGAATGAAAGTTGGGGCTGGAGGTCATACTGGAAACCTGCCATGAGATAGGTCGGATACGGGGTTTTCACAGACCTGTTTGACGTATACGAAGTGTCAACTGAAATCATTTGTTCCGCAACGTCCCCACCTGCCGTTAGTTCATCCAGCGTTGAATTATATTCCAGTGCATATTCGTAGGTGCGGGTATTCCGTTTCGACCACCGTATGAAGCCCGCCAGGTTATTCAATGCCAGAGAAGCCCACATTTGTTCGCTTATCTGAGCAGACACACCAGCATCGACAGCCAGTCCGAATCCTTTGTAGGCGTAAATAGCCTTCGAAGTTCCTGATACATCAATTGATTCATGGCTTGTCATAAATGATCCCTCGGCGGATTCCGTACCAAAGTATCCCAGGCCGATCAGCGGTTTCACTGTAAACCCGGCCGTCGTTCGGTGTGCGAATGAAGAGAGAACCGGTAGATTCACCTCACGGCCGTGAGCAACAGCGATGGAGAGTACCGACTGTACCTCACCATGGAAATCGTCGAGAGCGATCGGTTTATCGAATTCATTACCAAAGAAGGCAAATCTGAACAACGGTTTCGGAACAGTTAAAGCGCCCACTGCACCGGCTTCAACAGAAATTGCGGTATGATTGAAAGATAGTCCGATTGGTCTGGCCTGAAGCAATTGGTAGAAGCGTAATCCGGAAGATGGAAAGGCGGAGACCAGCTCTTCCTTTCGCTCACTGGTCAGGAATTTTTCCGGGGCAAAATATTCATTATACCAGGCAACTGAAATGGTGGAATTTGTTACCCCAACAGTGGGCAGGGGGACCAGAGGGATCAGTCCGTATTCTATAGAAAAGCCCGGTTGATCCGGATAACCAAGGTTTGCCGGATTCCAGCCGATAACGTTCGCCCCCCGCGATTGCGTGGCAGATGTCTGAGCCAGAGAAATACTCTGTGGCGACAGATATGTCTGGGCTCCTGCTGCAAGGGGGAGAAAAATAACAAGAACAATGAATTCCTTTAAGTATCGGTACATAAGTGTCTGCTCCAAACCCTTTGGTGAACTCCAATAACTCCAGTCCCATATATACGTCATACCACCAACATATCAGAACCTCATTCACTGGATACTATTATCGGACGATTACAGGTATAATCCAGTAGAATGAGAAATCCTCAATATTAATAAATAATTTAGGCAAACTAATTATAGCTCTTTGTTTAATTATTATTAGCGCGGGTTGAGTTACCATATTGTTTAACTATAAATATCCGTGAGTGTGTTGGACAACAGAGGCAGTATCGGAGATGTGATCCAGGTTACAATTCCGGATTTTTCATCTACAGATATCAAAAAAAATACCGATAAAAGAAATAAGCAAAATCGTGTATACATGAGAAGTAATCTTGAAACGAAAGGGAATGTATGCGGTATATCACTGCGGTTTTTCTGTCGGTAACCCTTCTCTTTGCCAGTTCAATTCACGGTCAGGATGATCAGAATACAGTTCAATATACGCTCAGGGCCGCCGTAAACACTGATTACGGGACAGTCCATGCAACGATTGACACTGGTGTGTTGCCGGAAGGCGAGCCTCTCGTACTACCGGAGAAGGATCTCAGCGGGAGTGGCTTTGAATCTATCCAATCACCGTATAGTGCTATCTCCGGTGGGACGTTTACCCTGGACGATGGGGCCATCGATGAAGATCTTGAACTGGTTCTCACCCTGGGACCGTTTCAGCAGGGCGGTTCGGGGTATGTGCCGGTGTATGATACTCCTCTCTTTTTCAATCTGGAGGTTGATGTCTACCAGATGCCCGGTCGGGTGGCGCATACGGAGGATTACTATTTCAATCCGGGAAAATATGTCCGTATGCAGATTCCCAAAGATAGTGCATTCACGGCGTTTATCGACCAACGTGATATCAGCACTGACAGTCTGTTATTTGCCTACATCGATATCGAGGGGTTCAGCGAAGACGAGATAGAAACCGTAGACACTGATCAGTACCTCGCTTTCAGGGCGCGACATTTTTCTTCCTTTGTCGGATTGGAGAAAAGCGTGGAAACCATTCCCACGGGAATGGCATCGTCGTCCGGAGAATCCATCCCGGAATCACCCGTTCTGAATCAGAATTATCCGAATCCGTTTAATCCGGAAACACAGATTTCATACTACCTGCCACGGGATTCATATGTGGAAATCACAGTGTATAACGCCCTTGGAGAGCAGGTCCGTACATTGCACACAGGACAAAAGGCCTCCGGACGGCATACGGTCCGGTTTGATGGGAAGGGATTTTCTTCGGGCATCTATTTATACGAGTTGCAAACGGATGCCGAAGTCATTCTGAAAAAAATGTTGCTTGTGAAGTAGTGGACAAGTATGTGTCGGGATTAAATATGTTTTCAGCTGTTTACTGGCATTATGAGTGAACAATCAGTTAAAACGAAGAACAACGCAGTACTGAGGAGACGATAAATGCAGCCCGCTTTGAAATATCTCTGGCTTGTTTTGGGAGTGCTTGTGTTGCAGAGTTGTAATATTCCCACTGAACCTGCGCTCCCTTCCTGGGATGTCCGCCTGCAGTTTCCGGTCTCGCACACAACATTCACCATGGAAAAAACTCTGCAAGGAGATTCCTCGGGAATTCACTGGGCAGATGACTCGGTGGCCGGCGGTCGGTTGTATTATACGGACAGGCAGCAATTCGAGACCATTGCATTTGCACGACAACTGGAGGTGGATGGGATTACAGCGGGTATGCACTCTGAAGTCGGGATCATCAACATAGGGACTGTTCAACCGATCGAGACCGGAATTAATTTAGTGGATTGGGTCGGAGTGGAAGATGGGGATTCAACCGTTTTACCGGAGAGTGAAGGCGATATCGAGAAGGGATTTCCAAGCATGAAGGAGTTTGAGTCAGTAACTCTCTCTCAGGGCCGGCTTGAGGTGGAGATCACCAATGAATTACCGGTTGAACTGTGGTTGCGGGGGTTTCGTATCCTGAATGCGGTATCCCGTACTATCGTCATTGAACAACCGGTGAATGATCCCGTGATACTGGATCCCAAGTCCACCTCGATCCTGTCATATGATCTCGGAACCACCACAGTTTCGGATACCCTGGTGTATACAGGAAATATCTACACACCTGGCAGCGGTATGGAAAGGGTCTATCTGCCAAAAGATGCCGGTACCCGAATTGTCGCATATCTGAGTGATCTTGAAATTACAGAGGCCACCGCTCCGTTGCCGGGACAGGAGCCACGAACGACAACCGGGATAATGTCTTTAACAGATTCGATGCGCATTTCCGAAGCCGTTTTCGAATCGGGGAAATTCCGGATGGCATTTGATAATGAACTTCCGGTGTCACTTCGCGCCGATCTGCGGATACCTGGTGTCAGAAGGCAAGATGGAAGAGTGTTTGCAGAATCCGTATATCTGGAGCCGAATGAAACAAACCATGTGGTAGAGATATCGACCATTGCTCAGTGGCGGATAATACCGGAGGGTGGATTGAGCAATAAGCTTAACTATGAAGTTACGGTCCAAACAGATTCCACGGAAGAGGCCGTTACCATCCAATCAAGTGATGGGGTTACTGCGAACATACAACTTGCAGATCTCACATTTTATGAGGTAGCCGGAAAGGTCAAACCCAAAAAAGTGCGTATTGATAATCGGGCTTTCGGCCTTGCACTGTCTGAAATAAAAGAGAAAATCGGTTTCGATTCATTCCGGATCCAGGATCCGGACATCATATTCAGGCTGCGGTCAACAGCTGATATCCCGGTTGGTCTGTCCGGTGCAATCATCGCCTCCAACGGGAAACAGGAGAAAGCAATGCGTCTTCACGATGTTCTGCTCTCAGGAGATGAGAAAACAACTGCGGTGAACCTCCGCGACTACGGGTTAACGGAAATGATGAATTCATTCTCGGAGTCACTGCCTGATACTTTCCGTTTCTCGGGCGACGCAGAAATCAATCCTAATTATGAGGTGGGAAGCGTATCGGCGAATGACTCCATCGGTGGATCGATCGATATTCAGATTCCTCTGAACCTCAGTATCCAGGGGGGAGTATTCCGTGATACCACCGATCTGGACACAAGTGAATTCAGTGGTCAAGACACAGATCAGCTGAATCGCCTTACCCTGACATTTGAATTTTTAAATTCGGTGCCGGTTTCTCTTGGCTTCTCGGCGTCGCTGTTAGGAGAAGACGGCCAGGAATTGCTACAGCTGCCTTCCGGATCCGGTGAATCACTCACCATCCCGGCACCTCAGGTTGATGAATACGGTATGGTCACTGAAACCGAGTCCGGCACGCAATCAGTTGAGCTGGCCGGAGAGGACATCGAACAATTTTTTGATGCCTCGAAACTGGCGATGCAAATAGAATTCAATACCGCCGGGGAAAACAATCAGCCGGTGGTTTTTCATAACACCGACAGTCTCTCGGTTACTATTTATGGTGAGGGCAGTGTGAGAATAAATCCTGACTGAATCTCACACTCTTTTCATCATGAATATTTTCAGGCTGAGGGCACTCAAAATTTCGTTGAAAGATATTATCTTTCTGGTTGCGATCAACAGCACCCGAATGGACGACCTCTATCCGGATGCTCCCGTTTTCGGTCATCCCTTTCCTTTCCTCTGAGATTCAATAGTCACCGCTTAGGTCAGATTCCTTCTTCCGGTGCGTTGTTTTAAAGGCACTGAATTGCTCCGATCCCTTCGTCACTCAATGTGAGTGAAATGAAAATGCCCTTATATCTTGCATTTCACGAAGGCACCGGATAAGTTTCAAATTTCATGAAGAGAAAGCGATTAACTTCAAAAAGTGAAGACGAAGGAGTCGGTAGAATATGAATAGATGGGCGTTGATACTCGGTGCTTCCAGCGGTTTTGGTAAAGCCACTGCCATTGAATTAAGCAGCCGGGGCTATCATATATGCGGAGTGCATTTTGACCGGAAATCCATGCAGCCCCAGGTTGATGCCATTCAGGAAGAAATAACCGATAATGGTGTTGAGGCGGTATTTTTCAATCGGAATGCCGCCGATGATGAAAACCGGGAGGAGGTTCTGGATGCTCTCAGGGATAAGTTAGACCAGGATGGCGATTCCCGGGTTATGATTGCCATGCACAGTTTAGCGTTCGGGACACTTAAACCGTATATCACTGAAGATCCCGGAGATGCGGTCACCCATAAACATATCGACATGACACTGGAGGTCATGGCCAATACCCTGGTCTACTGGACGCAGGGGATGTTCCACCGGGGGCTAATCGGCCAGGGATCGCATATCTTTGCCATGACCAGTTCCGGCGGGCATGAAGTGTGGAAAAGTTATGGTGCGGTATCCGCGGCCAAAGCAGCTCTGGAATCTCACATCAGGCAGCTGGCATTTGAATTGTCTGAGTATGGCATTGCGGTGAATGCAATTCGCGCCGGAGTGACTGATACCCCGGCACTCCGTAAAATTCCTGGCCATGAATATATGCTGAACATGGCCGCGGAGAAAAATCCCGGTGGTCGGCTCACAACACCGGGGGATGTGGCCACAGCCATTGCGTCACTCAGCGACCCGGACAACACGTGGATGACCGGAAATGTAATCGGTGTTGACGGTGGTGAGGATATTGCCGGATAGCCCGGATACGTTCTTGTGATTTCCTGCAGTCAGAGATAGCTTATATGCGATGATGATGCAGGCGAACAATGCACG
>Ga0207797_1000803_pt1 | contig 23548 bp, 30 predicted proteins | sample PRCRCaboRojoPR_6_FD_187275 | JGI IMG/M metagenome (GOLD analysis project Ga0207797, IMG submission 187275) | Marine sediment microbial community from Cabo Rojo, Puerto Rico - PR CR 10% Liquid 1 (SPAdes) | ecosystem: Environmental > Aquatic > Marine > Coastal > Sediment | place: Cabo Rojo, Puerto...
CCCCGGCGAGAAGGACCAGAAGTCCCGGGTCGGCGCCCCGACCACGAACATGATGCACGACAAGGGGCTCTCGACCAACATCGGCTGGCAGGACAAGGACGCCTACGGCAACAGCCTGAACAGCCGCCAGCGCCAGAAGATGCAGCGCCTCCGCACCTGGAACGAGCGGTTCCGTACCCGCGACTCCAAGGAGCGCAACCTCAAACAGGCCCTCGGCGAGATCGACCGGATGTCGAGCGCGCTGGGGCTGCCGGAGAACGTCCGCGAGACCGCCTCGGTCATCTACCGCCGGGCGCTCGCCGACGACCTGCTCCCGGGGCGCTCCATCGAGGGCGTCGCCACCGCGGCGGTGTACGCCGCGGCCCGGCAGGCCGGCGTCCCCCGGTCGCTCGACGAGGTGGAGATGGTCTCCCGCGTCGAGAAGATGGAGCTGACCCGGACGTACCGGTACGTCATCCGGGAACTCGGGCTGGAAGTCAAGCCCGCGGACCCCGAGAGCTACATCCCACGGTTCGCCAGCGACCTCGAACTGACCGAGGAGGCCGAGCGCCGCGCCCGTGACCTCGTCCGGTCCGCTCGAGACGCGGGCATCCTCTCGGGCAAGTCGCCGGTCGGCATCGCCGCGGCGGCCATCTACGCCGCCGCGCTGCTCACCAACCAGAAGGTGACCCAGAGCGAGGTCAGCGACGTGGCGAACATCAGTGAGGTCACCATCCGAAACCGCTACAAGGAGCTGCTCGAGGCGGCGGACGTGCCGACGGCCTGAACCGGAACCCGGTGCGGGTGTGAGTGTGCCAACCTTTTTCACCCTCTCGCGCGTCTCGAATCGCCATGGAGGAGACGTACGTCAGATTACTGTGTCCGGAGTGTGGTAAACACTGGGAGAAGTCCCCGAGTGACCTCCCGGATCCCGCTCGTACGTTCCACTGTCCGGGCTGTCACGCCTCCAGACGGCTCTCCGAGTTCGCCCGGACCGAACACGACCTGCGGACGATGAAGGAGTTCTAGTCGCCCGTCGCCGAACGGGCCCCGCAGGCGCTGCACTGTCGAACGTACGTGCCGTGTTCCTTCTCGAGCGTGGTGTCCGGCAGTCCACACTCCGGACAGAGGACGTACGCCTCGGCGTACTCGGCGAGTGCCGTCCGGAGTCGCTCAGCCCCGAACTCGCCGGTGAGCCGGAGGCGGCCGCGGTCGTCGATGGACGCGCTCGTCCCGAGTTCGTTCTGCACGTACCGCATCACGTGCTCCCGGGCGCGGTCGAGACGCTCGACGACGGCCGGGAAGTTCTCGAACACCGTCGCGTTCCCCTCCTGTCGCACGTCGGGGGCGGGGAGCTGGAAGCGCTCGCCGCTCCCCGCCACGTCCGGGGTCCGGTCCATCGCCCGTTCGAGACTGTCGTCGTAGTCCATGGTCGGCGGTGTGAGGCGGTCCCACAAAAACCCTTCCGAGGGAAACCCGGCGAGGGCGCGAGAACCGTGTTAGCGCCCGTCACGGGCCCTCTCGTGCCGGCCCCTGTTAACGTGGCTCAGAGTAATATTATAAGTACGGGACCGCTACCGACGGTCGACAATGAAGAAGCAGGAGCTCATCCATCTTCACGGCCTGCTTGCGGAGGTACACGGCCACTACGAGAAGGCGACAGGCGCAGAGATCGAACACGAACAGTACGAGGCTCTCGGGGTCCGCCCGACGTCTATCCACAAATCGAAGACCGACCACAAGGCGGCTGTTTTCGCGCTGGCTGACGGACTGAGGACCGAGATGGAAGCGGAGGAGACCGAGCGCAAGGTCTCCGCGACCGCCGACTGAACGGCGAGACCGGTTCTGCGACTCCCTACCCCCGACAGCTACTGGTCCTCGAGCAGGTCCTCGAACTCCGGTAGCACGTCCTCTTCGCGCGTCTCGTCGGCTGGCTCGGCGGTCTCTCCCGAGTCGGGTTCACCGCCTTCGCGCTGGCGACGGCCCTGCTCGGCGTCGTCCGCCGATTCGCCGGTCTCCTCGACCGTCTCGACGGAGACGACCTCCAGCGGGATGTTTTCGAGCCGTCTCCCGATCTCCTTCCGCGTGATGCGCGAGGCGTGCTGTTCGCCCTCGACGTTGAAGACGGTCATCTCCAGGTGGAGGGCGACCAGCGCCTCGTCGGCCGCGACGAACGCCGGGTCGACCGACTCCCCGCACTCGGAACAGTGGCGGTCGGCCATGTCGATCTCGACGTAGTTGAGGTCCGGGTTCAGCATCTCGCCCGTCTTCGAGATGGCGATACGGATGGCCTCGTCCGTGTTCGTCACGTCGTAGACCGGGACCGCCGCCTCGACGACCACTCGACAGTCCATGACGTGATAACATGGCACTCGGCGGACAAGAGTGTTCGGGAGGTACGCGGGCGAGACGAAAGGTGAAAGCGGGCACCGGGCGCAGGTCGAGTATGCACGAGGGGCACGTCCCGGAGACGGAACTGGCCGGGGGGTTCGACCTGCAGGCCACGGTCGAGAGCGGGCAGACGTACCTGTGGTCGCGGGCAGACGACGCGATGTACGACGACGGACTCGCGTGGGGTGGCGACGCGTGGTACGAGACCGTACTCCCGGCGACGGAGACGGAGACGAACGAACCGGAACTACTCAGGACGCGGTGGGACGGCGAGCGACTCGCGTGGGAGTCGACGACGCCGCAGGCCCCCGAGCACCTGACCCGCCTCCTGCGACTCGACGACGACCTCGACACCATCGTCGCCGCCACGCCGGACCTCCCCCTCCTCGACCGGGCGTTCGAGCGCTACCGAGGGATGCGACTCGTCCGTGATCCCCCGTTCGGGTCGCTCGTCTCGTTCATCTGCTCCGCCCAGATGCGCGTCTCGCGCATCCACGGGATGCAGATGCGACTCGCCCGCGAGTACGGGGACGCGCTGACCGTCGACGGCCGGACGTACCACGCGTTCCCGACGGCCGAGCAGCTGGCGCCGGCGACGGAGGCCGACCTCCGTGACCTCTCGCTGGGCTACCGGGCCCCGTACGTGAAGCGGACGGCCGAGATGGTGGCGACCGGTGAGGCCCATCCCGACGAGGCGCGTGGCCTGCCGTACGAGGAGGCCCGCGAGTACCTCACCCGGTTCGTCGGCGTCGGCGACAAGGTGGCCGACTGCGTGCTGCTGTTCGCGCTCGACTACCTCGAGGCCGTCCCGCTCGACACCTGGATACAGACCGCCATCGCGGAGTACTATCCCGACTGCGAGCGGGGGAGCTATCGGGAGACGTCGCGGGCCATCCGCGAACGACTGGGGGGTGCGTTCGCGGGCTACGCCCAGACGTACATCTTCTTTTACCTCCGGACGGGAGGTGAGTGAGAATGGAGCGAGCGATCCTCGTGGACGGTGGGCTCGCCCTCGCGTTCGTCGTCCTCGCGGTGTACTTCTTCACGCTGGACGATCTGCTGATAGCCGGAGTCTGGGTCCTCGTCGCGGCGGCGTTCGCCGCGCGTGCGGCCGGCGTCCTGCCGCGGGTGTGAGCGGCTCGAGTCAGCCCTGCCAGCGCCGGACCCGTTCGGCGGCCGCAGAGCGGAACGCCCGCTGGTCATCGCCCTCGACGACGGCGTGCGTCTCGCGGAAGACGGCCTCCAGCACCCGCTCGAAGAGTGTCTCGAACGCCCTCTCCGTCCCGTCGAGCGTCGCGGCGACCCGTGCGATCCGCTCGTCGGTCACGTGCGCTTCGACGAGCGTCTCCGGGTCACGGCGGTCCGTCTCGGGCGTCGCGTCCGGGTCGTACGTCGGGTGGTAGCGACACGCCCGGGTGCCGTTCTTGTCGCGGACGAGGATACCGGCCGCTGGACCGTCGTACCACGCCGAGTCGGGCGTCTCGTACCGGTCCGGGTAGAAGTGCCGCGCCGGGAGCTCGCGCTCAAGCGTGTTCAGCGACGCCAGCCCCAGTCGCTCGTAGACACGCGCTGCGGCGTCCGGTGAGAGCCACCGGTCCGCGGCCGCGTCGTGCACCTCGACGCCGACCACGGGCGGGAGGCGCTCCCAGTCGTACGGCAGGTGCCGGTGGACCGTGGCGTCGCAGACGAAGGTGTACGCGGCGGGGTCGTCGGCCGCCTCGAAGAACGCGCCGAGGTCGAACCCCTCGCGCACGGCCCGGACGGCCGCCCGGTACCGGGGCGGGACGCGCCCCGCGTCGAACGTGCGCGTCGCGTCCCCGAACCGGAGCTGTCCGCCGTCCACCGCGAACCGGAGCGGTTCGGCGTCCAGCCGTTCCTGTATCCAGAGGTTCCCCGCGAAGGCCTCGCGGCCCACAGCGTCGAGCGTCGGGAGCGTCGGGACGGGTTGCACCGGTGGCGCTCGGGCGGCCGGCGGCTTGTAGCTTCGGTCGGGAGCGGTCAGGTTTTTTCCCCTCGCTCCGTGTACTCCCGGCCATGTCCGACACCGGCGACGACCGGACCCGAGTCCACGCGTTCGTGAGCGGCCGGGTTCAGGGAGTGACCTATCGCGCTAGCACCCGCGACGCCGCGCGTGAACGTGGCGTCGAGGGCTGGGTGAAGAACCTCGACGACGGGCGAGTCGAGGCCGTGTTCGAGGGGCCGGCGGCCGCCGTCGAGTCGCTGGTCGAGTGGTGTCACGAGGGGCCCGCCCGGGCGAGGGTCGAGTCCGTCGAGACGACCACCGAACCGCCCGAGGGCGTGACCGGGTTCGAGATACGGTGGTGACCCCGCACGTGGGGCGGGAGAGTAGCGCCCGCCGGACGTGACCCTGCCGCCCCGCAATCTTAACGCCGGGGGCGTCGAACCCCCGGTATGATTACGGCAGCAGAGATGGCCGTGGTGGACGCCAACGCCGCGGCGCTCGGGGTCCCACGAAAACAGTTGATGGAGTCCTCCGGTAACGCCGTCGCCCGCACGGTCCGCGAGCTGGTTGACCCGGGGGCCAGCGTGGCCGTCGTCTGCGGGCGTGGGAACAACGGCGGGGACGCGATGGTCGCCGCCCGCTTCCTCGACGAGTACGACGTGACCGTCTCGCTGCTCGGGCGCGCCGAGTCCGTCACCACCACCATCGCCCGGGAGAACTGGGACGCCCTCCTCGCGGCCGAGTACGACGCCCGCGAGGTGCGTGACTCGGCCGACCTCGAACTCGGGGACCCGGACCTCGTCGTCGACGCGATGCTCGGGACCGGCGTGACGGGGGCACTCCGTGAACCGGAGCGGAGTGCGGCGCTCGCCGTGAACGATGTCGACGCGCCAGTCCTCGCCGTGGACGTCCCCTCCGGTGTCGACGCCGACACGGGCGAGAGCGCGGGGGCAGCCGTCGACGCCGACCACGTCGTCACGTTCCACGACGGCAAACCCGGCCTCGCAGGCCTCGACTGCGAGGTCACCGTCGCCGACATCGGCATCCCCGAGGGGGCGGCGCGGTTCGTCGGGAACGGCGACCTCCTGCGCGTGACGCGCGACCCGCACAGCCACAAGGGGGTCAACGGTGAGGTGCTCGTCGTGGGCGGTGGCCCGTACACCGGTGCCCCCGCGCTCTCGGCGCGGGCGGCGCTCAGGGCCGGCGCAGACCTCGTCCGGGTCGCCTGCCCCGAGGGTGTCGCCCGGGAGGTGCAGGGCTACAGCGAGAACCTCATCCTCCGGCCGTTCGCCGGGGAGCGACTGTTGCCCGGCCACGTCCCCCGACTGCTGGCCGAGGCGGAGGGCCACGACACGGTCGTCTTCGGCCCGGGCCTCGGCGACCACGAGGACACGCTCGAAGCGGTCGCCACGTTCCTCGGGGAGTACGCGGGCACGGCCGTGGTGGACGCCGACGCCCTGCAGGTCGTCCCTGAGGTGGAGACCGACGCGACGCTCGTCTGCACCCCCCATCAGGGCGAACTCCGGGCGATGGGCGGGGAGACCAGCGAGGACTGGACCGAGCGAGCCGAGATGGTCGAGTCGTTCGCGGCCGACCTCGGTCACACGCTGCTCGTGAAGGGCGTCTACGACGTGGTCAGCGACGGGGAGCGGACCCGCGTCTCCCGCACGGGCAACGCGGGGATGACCGTGGGCGGGACGGGCGACGTCCTCGCGGGGGTCACGGCCGCGCTCGCGTCGGTCCTCCACCCGCACGACGCGGCCTGTGTGGCCGCCTACGCCAACGGCCGGGCCGGTGACCTCGTGGTCGAGGGCGGGGCGGGCGAGCCACCACGAGGCGACGGCTTGCTGGCGACGGACCTCGTGGACGCGATGCCCGCCGCGATGGAACCCAAGGTGGTCGACTGATGACCGACACCGAGGAGGACGCTGGCGACCTCACCCACGTCGACGAGACCGGCGAGGTCCAGATGGTCGACGTGGGCGCGAAACCCGACACCGAACGACGCGCAGTCGCCGAGGGCACCATCCACCTCTCGGCGTCGACCATCGGGGCCATCCGCGAGAACGAGGTCTCGAAGGGTGACGTGCTGGCGACGGCCCGCATCGGGGCCGTGCAGGCGGTCAAGCACACGTGGGAGACCATCCCGATGTGTCACCAGATTCCGGTGACGAACGTCGACACGGAGTTCGAGGTGAGTGAGGAGTCGGTGACGCTCCGGGTGACCGTGGGGACGACCGGCAAGACCGGCTGCGAGATGGAGGCGCTGGAGGGGGTGACGACGGGACTGAACACGGTCTGGGACATGGTGAAGGCCGCCGAGAAGGACGCCGAGGGGCAGTATCCGGGGACGCGCATCGACGGGGTGCACGTGGTGACGAAGGAGAAACAGTCCCTCGATTGAGAGTTAGCGACGACCAACTACACGTAGATCTGACGTCGGGTCGTCCGGGGCCGTCATGTCCGTCTCCGCTGTGGGTCGGCGGTGGGTCAGGCAGGCCGGTGAACCGTTCTCACAGGGGCTCTCGTACCTGGCGTCGCTCCCCGAACTGTGGACGACGGTGCTCGTGGGGGGGCTGCTGTGGGGGTACGGTGTCTGGCTCGGCCCGCTGGCGGTGGTCGTGATGGGGTTCTACCTCCAGGTGCTGAAACACGTCCCTCCGTCACCGGAGTACGAGGACGTGACACCGATTCCGGCCGAGCCACCGCGGTTCCACCGGTGGACCACCCTCGTGTTCGATGGTGTACGGGCCTACGTCGTCTGGATGGGCTACCTCCTGTTCGCGTTCGCCGGCGCCATCTCCGCGGCCGGCGAGGAGAACGCAGAGGAACTGTTCGTCGCGGTGTTCGGCGCGTTCCTCGGCAACGCGGCGTTCATCCTCAACGTCCGGAACGCCGTGGGTGCGTCGGAACTCCAGCAGTCGAGTATCGGCCTCGAGTCACTCTACTCGCCGGCGACGCTCCTGCTGGTCGTGGCGATGTACCTCGCGCCGGCAGCGCTGTTGAACGTCGCCGCCAGAGGTCGACTGACGGACGGGTTCGACTTCGCGGCCATCCGGCCCATCATCTGGAGTCCCGCCTACCTCGGCCGGTGGCTGGTGTTCGTCGCGCTGTGGGCCGTCGCGACGGCCGCCCTCTACTTCCCCGCTGGCTACGCCCTGTTCGAGTGGTTCCCCGAGGCCAACGCCGACCTGCTCGTGGTCCTGCGCGAGTCGACCGAACTGCTCCGCGGGTTCGTCAGCTTCGGACTGCTCCTGCTCGGATACGCCATCCTGGGCCGGGTGTCCGTCCCGCCGACCGACCGGCTCTCGGCCGACCGCCTCCGCTCGTTCCTCTACGGCTCGCGTCTCCGGGACCTGGCAGAGAACCGTAAGCAGTTCGGTCGCACCCTGCTGGTGCTCGGGATCGTCACGTCGTTCTGGTCGCTCCCGGCGGCCGTCCTGCTCGTCGGTTACCTCTCGCGGTTCGTCCGGGCCGTCGGAGGGAGCCGACCACCACCGGTGTTCGACGACATCGTCGGCCTCCTCCGGGACGGACTCCGCGGCGTCGCGGTCTGGGCGCTCTACGGTGCGATCCCCATCGTGTCACTGTCGGTCTGGTACGCACTCACGCCGGTCTTCTGGGAGGCGTGGCTCGAGGTCACGGTCGCGGGACTCACGGGTGCACCGTTCGCCGCGTTCTACCTCGGACGCGACGTCTATTTCGCGGTCCAGCCCGCCTACGGGTTCGCCGCCTGGGACGAGACGCCGTGGCTGGTGGTCGCGGCCGTCTCGACACCGGTCGCACTCTACCTGCTCCCGGCCGCGTTCGTCCTCGGGACCCGTGCCCGGCGCCTCGGCGCCGCGTTCGACCCCCGCAGGCTCGCAGCGACCGTCCTCCGACCGACCTACCTCCGGGACTGGCTGGCGGGGATGGCCCTCGTGTTCGCCGGTACCGTGCCGGTGCTCTGGTGGAACGACTGGCAGAGCAGTGCCGGAGGGTCTCACTCGGCCCCACTCGTCCAGTACGGGCTGGTCACGCTGGTGGAGGTCCCGACCGCCGACGGCCTGGTCGGCAGTGCGGCACTCCTCGCGGTGTCGGTGGTGTCGGTCCTGTGCGTGTTGCGTAGCTGGGAACTGTTCACGCGAGGGGTCGGTGGAGACTCGACCGCTCCGACGACGACCGAGGGTGTCGACGGTCGCTGACCGTCGCGGCCGTCCCCGAGTTCAGGCGGGAGTCGCCAGGTCACCAGCCTTCGCCCGCGCCCGCTCGATGACCGACGGCCGGGCCTCGAACTCCAGGACGACCTGTTCGCCGTAGTCCACGTCCTCCACGCGGGCGTGATCGTGGACCCACGAGACGAGACTCATCGCGTCGTCGCACATCGGGATGACGAGGCGTTCGTGCTCGTAGGGAGGGAGTTCGCGGTCGATACGGGCTGTCAGCTCACCGATGCCGATGTCGTCCATCCCGCTGACGGCGACGGGGTTCGGCGCGAGCGTCGAGAGCGCCTCGCGTTTGCGTTCCAGTTCGTCGGCATCGACCTTGTCCACCTTGTTGAGGACGGTGACGATGGGGGCCTCGTTGCGTTCGTAGAGCGTGTCGTGGGAGGTGACGAGCTTCTCGTGTATCTCGTCGACCGGGTCCGAGACGTCCACCACGAGGAGGACGAGGTCGGCCCGGTACACCTCCGAGAGCGTGGACTTGAACGACTCGACCAGCCAGTGCGGGAGGTCCGAGACGAACCCGACCGTGTCGGTCAGGAGGACGTCGCGGGAGTCCATGTCCATCCGGCGGGTGGTCGTCCCGAGCGTCGTGAACAGGCGGTCCTCGCTCTCTGCGGTGGTGTCGAGGTCCGGGTGCCGGTCCTCGTTCTCGTCGACGTCGAGTTCGGCCGCGAGTCGCCGGAGGAGCGTCGACTTCCCCGCGTTGGTGTAGCCCGCGAGCGCCACGAGGTCGAACCCGGACTCACGACGCTGTTCGCGGCGGTGTTCGTCCGTCTCCTCGATGGTCTCGAGTTCGTCCCGGATGCGCGAAATGCGCTTCTTGATGTCCTGTTCGCGGGACTCGTCGTACTCGCCCAGCCCCATGAACCCGGGGCGTTCGTCGCGCTTGGCGAGCGACGTCTTGGCCTCGACGCGGGGGAGTTCGTAGCGGAGTTCGGCGAGTTCGACCTGTAACTGTGCCTTCTTCGTTCGGGCACGCTGTCCGAATATCTCGAGGATGAGCCGGAAGCGGTCCATCACCTGGACGTGGTCCGGGAGCTCGTTGCCGAGGTTGAACGTCTGGTAGGGGCCGAGGCTGTTGTCGAACAGGACCGTGTCGGCCTCGAGGGCCTCAACGACCTGTGCGAGTTCCGCGACCTTCCCCTCACCGATACAGTAGGCTGGGTCCTCCTTGCGCGTCTGGACGACCTCCGAGACGACGTCGTAGCCAGCCGCGCGAGCGAGATCTCGGAACTCGGCCGTGTCGGCCGCCCCGGAATCGACGCGCTTGACCACCACCGCCGTACCACCGTTTGTGCCGGTCACTCACGTAGGGGTAGGAGATTGTCGTACTTAAGTTGGGGTGGCGGCCCCGTTCCTTTCGTCGGCGTCAGACAGCGACACAAGCTACTTAACAGGAGACGGGGAATCGGTGCGCATGGCTGGGCCCTTCGGCATAGACTTCACACAGCTGGGTATCGACCTCGGTGGCGGTGCCTTGATCGGTGGCATCATCGGTTTCGCGGCGAAGAAACTGGCGAAGGTCATCGCCGTCATTATCGGCCTGGAGCTGGCGCTGTTCAAGTTCCTCGAGTCCCGCGGCATCCTCTCGGTCGACTGGGAGGCGCTGAGCGCGGGGTTCCTCAAGGCCGGGAACGCGGCGACGAGCGCGGCCTCGGGCAACCCTCCGAGCTGGGTCATGACCATCCTCGAGACCCTCTCCATCTCCGCGGGGTTCGCGGGCGGCTTCCTCGTCGGATTCAAACGGGGATAGCTGCTCATCGCGGTGCAGTTCGGTGCTGTTTCGGTACTGTGCTACAGACACCGACTCGCGGCGAGCGTCAGCGAGCCGCGCTTCTCGAATCCAAAGCTCTGGAGGAGTGGTTCGTGCCTCCGGCGGACCCGAGCGGAAACGTTTGGTTTCTCAGCGGGTCCCGAGCTCGTCCTCGTCCTTCACGATGCGCGTGTCCGCCTCCCCGCTCGACACCTCGTTCGCCAGTTCGTAGAAGTCGTTCTGGAGCCCGGCGGGGAACCGGACGACGCCGACCCACGAGCCGTCGTTCTGCCACTCCTCGCGTTCGAGGTCACCGAACTGCCTGATGCGGGCCTGCCCGCTCCCGGCGTAGTCGGCCGGGAGGCGGACGGCCACGACCACCTCGTCGAACCGGATGGGGATGACCGGCCGGAGCGCCTCCAGCGCGTCGTCGATCTGGTTCTCCACGGGCTCCATCGGGTCCACCTTGAACCCCGCCTCCTCAAGCGCCCGCTCGATGCGCTCGGGTGGGTGGGGTGCGTCGTCCATCTGCGGGTTGACCGCGTTCCGGGTGATCTTGTTGACGAGCTGGCGGTGTTTCTGCTCCTGCATCTCCCGGCGCTGTTCGGCCGTGATCTGTATCTCCCCCTTCTCGATGACCTGTGGGATGATCTCTATCGGGTCGGTCGTGCCGAACACCTCCTCGAGCGCGGACTCCGCCGGACGGTCGCCTCGAGACGCGTCCTCGAACACGTCCTCGGCGGCGATGACGTCCTCGAGGTCGCCGTCGAACTCGCCGCGCTTGATGGCGAGAGCAGCGTCGGGGTCGACGAGCACCTCGAAGCGTTCGCCGTGGGATTCCAGCCGGGCGGTGACGGCTTCGTCCAGTGATATCATGTCACTGGGTAGGCGCCCGGTGCGCTAAAAGGTGTTTCCGTGCCGTGGCCGAGGCTGCCCCGGGGTCCGAGGGGCTCAGAGCGAGACCTGATTCTGGTCGGCGCCGACGATTGTGTTGGTGTCGCTGTCCGCGAACGCGTCGGGTTCGCCCTCCGTTCCGGTCGGCACGGTGAACTGGTGGGTCGACTGCCTGTTGGCCGGGGCGGGACCGCCGGCGGCGAGCGTGCCCGTGTGCGGCCCCTCGGTTCCGATCTCGTTCCGGGTCCCCGGCGTGCTCGCCTCACGGTCGACGAGGACGAGCTTCCCCTCCGCGTCTATCTCTGCCTGGATACCGTTCCACGGGCCGAGGTCGGGGTGTCGAGCTTCGACGCCCGAGTCGGTGATGGCGAGGGTGCGTTCCGGGTGGCCGGTGTACCCTCTGCTCCACACCGTCGACGCCTCGCGGACCCGCCAGTTGGCGAACTTCGCGTCGAACCCGTGTGCCGCGCTCGCGGTTCCTGTGCTCGGTCCGAGTGTCGCCGCGCCCGCAGCGAGGCCCACGCCCTTCATGAACGTGCGCCGGGTCGTGTCTGTGGTTCGTTCGTCGCTCACGGTTGCCTCTGGCCCGAGCGACCCTGCGGTGTACAAAAGCGATTCTGACAAAACCGTCCAATCCGAGCCGGGCCGGCCGCTCGTCGGGCGTGGGACCCGAGCGCGCAGCCCCGACCGATTCGACTCACCGGAGCCGTGGGGTGGTCGCGTGGCTGTGCGGTGGTGAGAGAGAAGCGGTGGTCGAGTTACCTTACTCCTCGTCGGCCGGGAGCAGTTCCCGCTCGGCGAGGTGTTCCTCGACGGTGCCGTCGTCGAGGGTCTCGAACGTCTCCGTCTCGACGTCCACGGTGGCGACGCCGATGCCCTCGGGGGTGAGGGTGCCGTCGTTGACGGAGGCGAGCGCGGAGAGCGCCAACCCGACGCCCGAGTCGAGGTCCATCTGCTCGTCGTAGTGCTCCTCGAGGTAGTCCTCGATCTCGCCACGGTCGGCGCCGACGGCCAGCGCCTTCCACTCGTAGGGCGTGCCCGAGGGGTCCGTCTCGTAGAGGCGCGGCTGGCCGTCCTCGATGCCGCCGATGATGAGTGCGACACCGAACGGACGGGCGCCACCGACCTGCGTGTACTGCTGGATGTGGTCGGTGACGGCCTTGGTGAGCGTCTCGACGCCGATGGGCTCGCCGTAGCGCAGCTGGTTCACCTGCGACTGGCGGCGGGCGAAGTCGATGAGCTGGCGGGCGTCGGCGACGTGGCCCGCACTCGCGATGCCGATGTGGTCGTCGGCCTTGTGTATCTTCTCGACGGAGGTGCGCTCCATCAGCGGCGACCGGATGCGCTTGTCGACGGCGAGGACGACGCCGTCGGCGGTGCGGACACCGATGGACGCGGTACCTCGCTTCACTGCCTCTCGTGCGTACTCGACCTGGTAGAGGCGACCGTCCGGGGAGAAGATGGTGATCCCCCGGTCGTAGGCCTGCTGTTGGGATTGTCCCTGCATAGTTATGGGGTGTGGATATCGAGGTTCGTCGCGCCCACGAACCCGCTGCCGACGCGCACGTCGACTCGCTCGGCACGACAGACGGCGCGACGGTCGGCGCCCGCGAACGCGACCGTTCTCTCGTCGAAAACTCCTCCCGGACGACTCAAATACTTTTCCTCACAGCCCCGCACGGTCCCGCTCACGCCCCGGACCACGGGCCGAACGGGCGTTCCGTCGACCACCGCGAGACAGGCGACGGCCGCCCGTGCGCGCTCCACCTCGCCACGCCGACACCGGACCAGCGCCTCACCGTCGGTCCCGTCGCGGTGGACCCGGAGCACCCGGAGGCTCACCTCGGCGCTGGCCGCGTCGCCGAGTAACTCGCGGGCGGCACGCCAGAGCGCTCCCTGGAACTCGTGGCGACCGAACCCGGCGTCTGGCGTCGTCTCGAACCCCACCGCGAGGTAGCGATAGCGGGGCCGGAGGTGCTTGGGGAGGTGCTTCATCCCGGCTCAGTCCTCGACCATCCCGACGGGTTCGTCGGCCATCGCGGCGGACTCCTCGGCCTCGGGTCGCTCGGCGACGAGCACCCCGACCTGCTCGTGGACCATCTCCACGGCCGTCAGCGAGAACCCCGCGTCCGTCAGCGCGTCGGCGAGGTAGCCCACGGTGGAGGGGTCGTCGACCTCCGGGGAGTAGAACGGTTCGTCTGGGTCCGGCGCGCCGAAGAACATCACGTCGCCGAGGACGAACTTCCGGGGACCGAGCGACGCGATGACCTCGATGGCTTCCCGTTTCTCCTCGTCCGAGAGGTGGTGCATGGCGAAGTTCGAGACGACGACGTCGACCCGGCCCTCGAAGTTCGGTTCGCGGAAGGTCCCCTGACCGAACTCGACGTTGTCGAACCCCCGTTCGCGAGCCTTCTCCCATGCCTCCTCCATCATCCCCTCGCTGATGTCGCGGCCGACGACGCGACCGGCCGCCGGGGCCAGCGCCAGCGCGATGGCCCCCGTCCCGGTGCCGAGGTCCAGCACCGTGTCGTCCGGGAGGGGGTCGGCGTGTTCGACCACCAGCGAGACGCACGCGCGGTACTCCTCGCTGTTGCCCTCGTCGTACTCGCCGGCGATCTCGTCGAACCTAGCCGCGTGTTCCTCGATGGTCTTCTTCATACCTCCCACGTCGTACCCCCGGCTCTATGAACGAATCGCCCGCTCGGTCTCGGTTGCGGGCCGTGAGTCGTCCCCACTCCCGGAGGCCCTCCAGCACCCACTCGGGGTCGAACCCGAAGGTGGCCGGGACGCCCGCGAGGTCACGCGGCGCCCGCCAGTCGAGGTGTGACGCCACGCCCGCGGTGACCACGTACGGCGCGTCGTACTGGGTCACCATGTCGTGGAGCTTCCGTAACCGCTGGATGGCCCGAACCCGACTCCCACCGGACTCACGGAGGGCGAGCCCGAGGTCGAACTCCAGTCGGACCCCGTTGTCCCGAGCGGCCCGCGCGAGGACGTGGTTCACGTCGCCGTCCCCGCGCATCGGGTGTGCGAGCACGTCGACACGGACGTCCTCCACGGCGAGGCGGTTGATGTTCGGGGACTGTCCGTGGACGCAGACGACGGAGTACTCGTTCCGGAAGCGGTCGACGAGGCCGGCGGCCTTCGAGCGGTCGTCGGTCCGTATCTCGATCCCCTCGACGACGTCCACCCCGTAGGCGTCACGTACCTCGGTGGCGTCGTACTCGGCGGGGGCGTCACCGTGGTTGCGAACCACCAGGCCGTCGTACCCGAGTTCCGAGGCGGTCAGGGCGTGACGGGCGACGGTGGCCGCGCTCTCGCCGTCCGGATGTGCGTGGACGCCCTCGTACATACCGGTTCGCGTGTCGGCTGGGACAAAGGCGTTGCGAGCCGCCGAGAGCGTTATCGGCCCACGTCGCCCACCACCTCCATGGACGACACGCCTCCCGACGCGGACCTCTCGGAGACCGTCGCACTCGTCACCGGCGCGAGTCGCGGCGTGGGCCGTGGTATCGCGCACGAACTCGGCGTGGGTGGCGCGACGGTCTACGTCACCGGCCGGTCGACGAGCGACGACCGGACCGACGGCCTGCCCGGAACGGTCGACGGGACGGCCGACCTCGTGAGCGAGGCGGGCGGCGAGGGCGTCGCAGTCGTCTGTGACCACACCGACGACGCGGCCGTAGAGGCGCTGTTCGAACGCATCGAGGGCGAGCGCGGGCGACTCGACCTCCTCGTCAACGGCGTCTGGGGCGGCTACGAAGGCTACGACGACACCTTCGACGCGCCGTTCTGGGAGCAGCCCCGCGAGCGATTCGACGCGATGTTCGACGCGGGGGTGCGAGCCGCCTACGTCGCCAGCCAGCTGGCCGCACCGCTCCTGTTCGAGTCCGACCGGGCACTCCTCGTGAACGTCTCCGCGGGTGACGGCGAGCGCTACCGGGGGCAGGTGGCCTACGACACGGCCAAGGCGGCCGTCGACCGGATGGCGAAGGGGATGGCCCACGAACTCCGGGCCCACGCCGTCGCGGTGCTCGTCGTCTACCCTGGGTTCACGCGCACCGAGCGCGTGATGGAGGCGATGGACGGCGAGGAACCCGAGGGGGTCGAGTCCCCACGCTACGTCAGTCGAGCGGTCGCGGCGCTGGCCGGGGACGAGTCCGTACTGGAGAAGTCTGGCGGTATCTACCGGACGGGAGGACTCGCCCGGGAGTACGGGTTCACCGACGTCGACGGCAGCCAGCCCGCGCCGTTCGACCTCGAGACGCCCGTCCTCTGAGCCGGGGTCACTGTTCGCGGAGGTCCTGCAACGTCTCGCGGGCGTTCTCTATCGCCGTTTCCCGCTTCGCGGGGTAGGCCTCCACCTTCGCACGGAAGGTGAGTCCCTCGCCGAGACGGACCGCGCCGCGGAAGGCGGCCTGCTTGTCGAGCTGGACGTAGAACGCGCAGTTGTCGTCGACGCGGGCCTCGACCTCGTCGAGGAGGCGGTCGAAGTCGTCTGCCTCGGCGAGTCGCGCGAGGGCGTAGCGCACCTCGTCGGCCCGTTCGAGGCGGGCCGAGAGCACGAGGATGCGGTCGCCGTGGAACCCCTCGCTGGTCTCGCGTTCGAGCGGTATCGGGTCCCGCGGGTCGTCGTCACCGCGTCCCGGGAGGAACGTGCGGAGCGCCTGCTCGACGCGCTGTTCGTCCTCCGTGGCGTAGCAGAACGCCCGCAGGTCGACGTAGTGGAACGGGACCCCCGACACGGCGGGCTTACTCCTCGTCGTCCTCGTCTACGTCGGCCGCCTCGATGGCGTCCTCGGAGATGCCGGCCTCCTGACCCTCCTCGAACTGGATGATATAGGTGGCGTCGCCGAACATCGTCTCGCTGACCTGTGTGATCTCGCCTGTCTGACCGTCGAACTCGCTGTGCTCGTCGTGCAGGACGACCGCGTCGCCTTTCTCGAATGCCATACCCCGGCTACCCGACGATTCACGAAAAACGCGTTGGTTCCGGACCGCACGGACGCCCCCTCCGAAGGCTTCTTGCGACCGAGTTCCCAACACGGTGGTATGCACTCCGTACGCACCTCTCTCTGCGGCCCGGTCGGTCCGTCTCCAGTCCCCTGCCAGCGCTTGAGCCGATGACCGCCGTCGACGACCTCTGGTACCTCGCGGACACCGCGAGCCAGCAGGCCGCACAGGCGTACCACCGACTGGTCGAGCGCCACGACGACTACCTGGAGACGAGTCACGACAAGCGGGTCTCGCGCCGTCGCTTTCGCACGCTCGCACGCCGCATCGACCGGACCGGTGCACCGTACGGCGCCCACACGCTCGTCTATCGGCCCGGTGAGGTGCTGCTCTGTCGCCACGACGGAGTCGACCTCTGGGTGCTCCCCGGCGGTGGGGTGGACGCGGGCGAGACGTTCCACGAGACGGCCCGCCGGGAACTCGACGAGGAAGCCGGACTGGACGTGACCTACGAGGGACTCGGGATGCTCTCCCGCGTCGAGGTCTACTGTCCCGGCCACCACACCTGGGGCGTCCTCCCGGTCTACGCCGCGGAAGCCGAGACGCACGACCCGATCGTGAACGATCCGGACGGCGAGATCGTGGACGCCCGCTGGTTCGCGTTCACCGACCTGCCGGAGGACACCCGTGACCGGACGGACCTCCTCGCGTGGTACGACCGATTCGGCGAGGCCGACGTCTGAGCGTTCCCCTCAGTACGAGACGCCCTCGCGGCTCTCGGCGTCGCGCCGTCGGAGTGCCGCCCGGGCGTTCGACGCGTCGTAGCCGAACAGGACCCGCCGGCCGTAGGCCTCCGCGACTTCCGTGGCGTGGAGCAGGTCGTCGATGTCGACCTGGACGGCGTAGAGTTCGACGGAGAACGGCGTGTCCAGCGGTTCGAGTCGGTCTTCGAACCCCGAGGCCAGTATCTCCAGCCAGTACGTCGTCCCGTAGTGCGTGTCGTACAGCGGCACAACGAACTCGTCGACGTACTCGGCGAGCGCCTCGACGTCGATACCGGCCCGTTCGTAGAGGTGTCCCTCGTACGGGTCCGGATAGAGCGTGAGGTAGGTGCGGCCTGGAATCCGCTCGGCGGCCTCGGCGACGAACTCGGTGATGACCGACGCGCGCCACTCGTATCTGTCGTCGACGCCGCTCTCCTCCGGCGGAGGCCCGCCCTCCTCGTGCCGGGCCTCCAGCCACGCCTCGAACTCGCGGTTACAGCGGTCGCAGTAGCAGTACTCGGGGCGTGGGAAACCGACGTCGTCGAGACGGACGTCCTCGTTCTCGGCGACGCAGTCCTCGATTATCTCGAGTAACCCATCGCGGTAGCCCTCGTGTGTCGGGCAGATGTAGGCCCAGTCGAAGTAGGTGCGGTCACGGGTCGCCTTCTGCCCGTCAGGGTTCACCGGGACGAGGTCGGAGTTGTCGTCGGCGGCGGCGTTGTCACCGAAGCAGGAGACCATGTTCACCGCGTTCGAGAGCGGGTCACGGGGGCGGCCGGCGACGTCCTTCACCTCGAAGAAGGCGGCGTCGAACTCGGCCCACTCCGTCTCCTCGGCGTTCCGTGTGACGACACCGTACTCTGTCATGAGGGGCGCTACGGGTGCGAGCGCGTAAGGCGTTCCGGAACCACCACAGCCACGGTAGGCCCGCGTGCGGAGTCGAGCCTGTCAGCCGACGAGGCGGGAGGGCGTGACGACCCGCGACGCATGGGCCGTTGGACGGTCTAGCGGCGCGTGGCGAGCACGAGGACGATTGCGAGCAGTGCGACGACGAGGAGCGCTTTCTTCGACATACAGTCGACACTCGGAGCCATCGCTCAAATCCCTTCCGGCGAGCGCGAGGACTTACGCCCGACCGGCGCGTAGCAGGGGCGTGAGTCAGTTCGGAGTCGCCGCGCTGACGGCCGCCGGGACCAGGGCCCTGTTCGCGGCACTGGTGGCGGCGGTGACACTCGCGAACCGACAGCTGGCCGACCTGCACGACGTGGACGAGCGTGGGGCCGCCGTGGTGGCCGGCGGTGGCCTGCTCTCCGGCGCGCTGTTCGCGCTCCTCGGGGGCGGGACACTCGCGGCGTGGCTGTCGCTCTCCACGGTGGCAGCCGTACTCGTCTCTCTCCTCGGGACGCTAACGCTCGGGCTCATCGGCACCCTCCTCTTCAGGCCCCTCGTCACCCGCTACCTCCGCTGGGCACGAACCCCAGCCGTGCTCAGGGAGGAACGCGAGGATGGGTTCGAACCGTGAGACGCTGGCGGACAGGCGACGGCGACCGGACCGCTCTCGGGCGAGCGGACGTGTGACGGGGGCGTCGCGCGACCGCTGGGCCGCCACACGTCACGTGCGTGGCACGGGAGCGACTGGGCCCGTCCCGGTACAAGAGGGTTCGCCCGCTCGAGTCTCACGGACTCAGACGTCGATACGGTCCGGGAGGTCCTCGCGGACGATGGTGTCACAGTAGACACACCGGACCGCGTCGTCGAGGACCTCGAACCGGGACTCGACGGGTTCGCCCTGCGTCGAGATGCAGTTCGCGTTCGGACAGGAGAGCACGCCCGAGACGTACGCCGGCCGTGTGACACGGGACTTCTCGATGACCTCGAACTCGCGCACGATGTTGATGCTCGCCGCGGGCGCGATGAGCGAGAGCACGTCCACCTCGTCCTGGTTCAACTCCCGGCCCTCGATCTTGACGATGTCCTTGCGTCCGAGACGGTCCGACGGGACGTTCATCCCGACGCTGACCTCCTCGCCGCCCGAGCCGTCGATACCGAGGATGGCGAAGACGTTCAGCGCCTGCCCGGCCGTGATGTGGTCGATGACGGTCCCGTTCCGGATCTTCGAGACGCGGAGTTCCCGCTCGGGTTCCTCGCTCATGCCACGTCACCTCCGACCATCGCGTCGAGCAGGGCCATCCGCACGGGCACGCCGTTGTGCGCCTGCTCGAAGTAGGTGGCGTGTGGCGTGTCGTCCACGTCGGGGGCGATCTCGTCCACACGGGGGAGCGGGTGCATCACTGTGAGGTCGTCTTTCGCGGCCTCCAGTGTCGCCGCGTCGATGCGGTACTCGCCCGCGACCTGGCGGTACTCGTTCTCGTCGGGGAACCGCTCGCGCTGGATGCGGGTGACGTAGAGCACGTCCAGTTCCGGCAACACCTCCTCGAGTTCGGTGTGTTCGCGCACCTGCGCGCCCGTCTCGTGGAGGTCGTAGCGGACCCCACGCGGGAGACGCAGGCTCTCGGGGCTGACGAAGTGCTGGCGCACCTCGAACTCCGTCAGTGCGGACGCGAGCGAGTGGACCGTCCGCCCGTACTTCAGGTCGCCCATGATGCCCACGGTGATGTCGTCGAGGCCCGCGTTCTCCCGGATGGTGTAGAGGTCAAGCAGGGTCTGGGTCGGGTGCTGTCCAGCTCCGTCACCGGCGTTGATTATCGGCACGTCGACGAACTCGCTGGCGAGTTTGGCCGCCCCCTCGCTCGGATGTCGCAGGACGAGGGCGTCCGCGTAGCCCGCGACGACCCGGACCGTGTCGGCCAGCGACTCCCCCTTCTTCACCGACGAGGACTCGACGGACCCCATGTCGACGGTGTCCCCACCCAGCCGCTTCATCGCCGTGTCGAACGACATCTTCGTCCGGGTGCTGGGCTCGAAGAAGAGCAGGCCGAGGACGTGGTCATCGTGGCCGCCGCCCCCGTTATCGGCCATCGCCGACGCCCGGTCGAGGACCGCCTCGATGTCGGCCCGCGAGAGCTGTTTCGCGCTGATGAGGTGGTCGTGCCGCATTACCGGAGCCGTGTGCGGAACCGTATTCAATCTCCCGAAGCCACGAGTCCGAGTCATCCCCGTTTCCATCAGAGTACGAAGGGCGTCTAGACCCCGCTCGACGCCGCGTTGATTCAGTCTCACGTTGACGTGAAACGAAAACTCACACGTTCGGGAACGTCTTATTCTACGGGTGATGGCGCCAGAACGTTTATCCACTCGTGAACCAGAGTACGAGTGAGATGGCCGACCGGCTCCGAACGGGAATCGAGGTGCTCGACCGGAAGCTCGAGGGGGGCATACCGGCCGGCAGCATCGTCGCCCTCACGGCCGACCCGGCCAGTCAGGCGGAACTGTTCCTCTACGAACTCACCGCGACCCGTGGGACCCTCTACCTCTCGCTCGACCGGACCGGCGACGCCGTGACCCACTCCATCCGGGAGGCCGACGCCCGGACGGGTGACCCGACGGTCCGCGACGTCGCGGGCGAGGCACCGCTCGACAGCGCGACCAAGCTCGTGGGGGCCCTCCCCGAACGCTCGAACCTCATCGTCGACCCGCTCGACGTGCTGGAGCGACAGGAACCGGCACGGTTCCGGAACTTCATGAACGAACTCCAGAACCACATCTACAACACGGGGAGCCTCGCCCTGCTCCACTGTCTCGACGGCCGGAGCGTGCCCGAACTCCGGGACACCACGGAGCACATGGTCGACATCGTGTTCCAGCTGGAGACACGCATCAAGGGCGACCAGATCGAGAACCGCCTCGCCATCCCGAAGTTCCGTGGTGGCATCGCGCTCAACGAGGTCATCAAGCTGGAACTGAGCGAAGAGGTGGCCATCGACACTAGCCGCGACATCGCCTGACCAAACGTTTGCACTTCGCTCGGCCCTCTTCGAGCGCCTCGCTCAGGCAAAACTTTATATTCAAAAGGTCGCGCCATCGGGGGCGTTGCCCCCTCCGGCGCGGGTGGGCGGGCTAGCCCGACCGCACCGCTACGCCTCAGCCCCGCCCGACTGCACCTCGGTCAGTACCGTCGCTCCTCTCGCACGTGCTCGCTCGTCTCCACGTCGATGTTCGTCTTCTTCGTCCCGCGAATCCAGTCGAGGTAATCCTGTAGCCGGTCGGCCGACTGGAGGTCCTCGACCGTGTGGTACCGCTCGATGAGTTCGTCGTTGGTGAACAGCGCGTGCACGGTGTCGTGACACGGCGGACAGAGGTCGACGACCGGCGAGGTCTGTCGATGCTCTGGGATCAGGTGGTGGCGCTGTGTGGGTAGGTCGGGACCGTAGCGGCGACAGAGTGCACACTCGGCCATCGGGTCGAATTACGGACGGTAGCCCTATCGGCCATTCGCTCACGGCGGGTTTCGAGTCGGGAACAGCAAACCAGCCGACGGTGCCGTCGCAGTGCGGGGGCGGTGCGGTCGGGCTAGCCCGCCCACCCGCGCCGGAGGGGGCAACGCCCCCGATGGGGCGACCTTTTGAATGTAAAGTTTTGCCTGAGCGCGCCGCGGAGCGGCGCGCGAAGTGCAAAAGTTTACTCGACCAGTTCTTCCGCGTCGATGTCGGCCTCCTCCAGCGCTTCCTCGATGTCGGCCTCACCGCCGCCACCCATACCGCCCATCATGCCACCCATGCCGCCCATCATGCCGCCACTGCCGTCGAGTACCTCCTCGATGACGATGCGGTCGATGCCGGTCTTGTCGATGATCTCCTGAGCGATCTGCTGCTTCTGGAACATCCACTGCTGGTTCATCGACAACTGCGGCGTCGCCTCGACGTAGAGGGTCCGCTTCGTGACCGTCTCCGTGATCGTCTCGGGTTCGGCGTCCTCGTCGCCCTCGTCGGGTTGCTCGACGCGGGTCTCCTCGACCTCGTCGTCCGCCAGCCACATCTCGAGGTCCATGTCGAGGAACATGTTGAGCAGGCCCTCGGCCCGCTCGAGCTGGTCGTCGACGATCTCGACGACCTCGAACTCGTACTCGATGTCCTCGCCGGCCAGCGGGTGGTTGAAGTCCACGCGGGCGCGGCCGCCGATGATGGTCTCGAGGGTCCCCTGTCGACCGTCGATCTGGATGCGGGCGCCGGGGTAGCGGTCGTCCTCGTCGATCTTGTTGGCCGCGACGGTCTCGACCTGACTCTCGTCGTACTCGCCGAACGCCTCGACGGCGGGGATGCTCACGGACCCGCTCTCGCCGGCCTCCTTGCCGACGACGGCCTCCTCGACCGACTCGAACAGGTGCCCCGAACCGAGGACGATGACCCGCGGTTCGAACGTCCCCTGGTCGCCGACGCCCTCCTCCTCGGCAACCTCGGGGTCGGTCGTGTCGACCAGCTGGCCCCCCTCGACCGTGCGAGCGGTGTAGGCCAGTCGGATGAAGTCACCCTCCTGCAGGCCCGTGGACTCCTCCTCGGAGTCGGTCTCTGTCTCTGCCTCGGCTTCGGTCTCCTCGACCTCCTCCTCGACGTCGTCGGTCGGTTCCTCTTCGACTTCCTCGGATGAGTCGCTCATACACCGGAATCACGTGTCCGACCCTTAACAATCACGTTTCTCCCCGCCCGGAGAGTGTGGTGGACGTCGGAGCGAGTCCGAGGCGTCGGGAGGAGCAGACGCTCCGAGAGGGTGGTTGTTTTGCCCGCCGCCCTGCAAACACCGGTATGTACGAGGTCGAACTGAAGGTGGCCGCCGAACACGGTCCCGTCCGGGAACGACTGGCGACACTCGGCGCCGAGCGGACGCGCCAGGCCCGCCAGACTGACACCTACTACGACGCCCCCCACCGCTCCTTCGCGGACACCGACGAGGCACTCCGGGTTCGCCAGGAGGTGGAGGAGGGCGAGGAGACGGTGAAACTCACCTACAAGGGGCCTCTGATCGACAGTGAGTCCAAGAGTCGCCGGGAACACGAGACGACCGTCGAGGACCCGAACGCTCTCCGCGGTATCCTCGAGGGACTCGGGTTCACGCCCGCGTACACGGTCGAGAAGGACCGGACGTTCTACCGGTACGACGGCTACACGATCACTCTGGACGACGTCCGGGACCTCGGGACCTTCGTGGAGGTGGAGCGGGAAGCCGAGCGCGTCGAACCAGCCCGCGAGGGTGCCGTGGCGGTGCTGGAGCGACTGGATCTCGATCCGACAGCGCAGATCCGCACCTCCTACCTCGGACTCCTGCTGGATACGCTGGAGTAATCATACCTGCCGCAAAAGTTTCCGTAAGTTATAGGCCACGCGCCGGGATAGGGGCGGTAATGAGCGAACGGAACATCCGCGTCGAGCCTGTCGCCGGCGACGCGGTCGAAGACCAGGAGGTCGAGATCGTCGAGCGAAAGGGTCTCGGCCACCCCGACTCTATCTGTGACGGCGTCGCGGAGTCCGTCGCTCGCAGTCTCGCACGGATGTACCTCGACCGCGTCGGGCGGGTTCTGCACTTCAACACGGACGAGAGCCAGCTCGTCGCCGGCAACGCCGACCCCGAGTTCGGCGGCGGCGAGGTCCTCGAACCCATCTACCTCCTCCTCGTCGGCCGCGCGACCAAGCGCTACGACGGCGAACAGTTCCCCGCGGAGACCATCGCCCTCCAGGCCGCCCGGGACTACCTC
>Ga0207797_1000804_pt1 | contig 23548 bp, 21 predicted proteins | sample PRCRCaboRojoPR_6_FD_187275 | JGI IMG/M metagenome (GOLD analysis project Ga0207797, IMG submission 187275) | Marine sediment microbial community from Cabo Rojo, Puerto Rico - PR CR 10% Liquid 1 (SPAdes) | ecosystem: Environmental > Aquatic > Marine > Coastal > Sediment | place: Cabo Rojo, Puerto...
GCAGGACGCGACCGTGGCGCCATTCCTCTCTTCCGCTCGTCCGCTCTTCCTGTCCTCCAGTGCGGCCATCAGGTAGCCCCAACAAGCAGAGACAATAACAGGTCGGTGCTGCACGTTTGAAGGACAGTTCGCCCGAACGGTCATGCATTCAAACGCCCACGACCCATGCGGTCCATCTCCCTTCTCCCGCTTCTCGTTGGTCTCGTCACACTCATGAGCGCATCGCCCGGAGCCGCCCAGGACACCCCCGATGAGCCCCGAACGGTGACCGTGCAGGGGGAGGGGACGGTCACGGCTGCGCCCGATCAGGCGACGGTTCGGTTCGGCATCGTCACGGAAGCCGAAACGGCGGAGGCGGCGCGTGCGCAGAACGCGACGGCCTCCAAGAATGCCATGAACGCCGTGCGCGATCTCGGCATCGAAGAAACGAAGATCCAGATGCAGCGGCTTCAGCTGCAGCCGCGGCGCGAGTACAACCGGCAAACGCGCGAGTACGAGGAGAAGGGCTACGAGGCGAGGCGGCAGGTGGTCGTGGAGCTGGACAGTTTGGAGCAGCTCCCGACGCTCGTCACGCGCGTGGTGCAGCAAGGGGCCAACCGGCTCGACGGCATTCAGTACGCGCTCTCCGACCGGGAGACGGTGCGCAACGAGGCGCTCCGAGCGGCGGCCCAGAGCGCCCGTGCCAAGGCGCAGCTCCTGGCCGAAACCCTGGGCGCCCAGCTCGGGCCGGTGCAGCAGATCAACGAGCAGAGTTTCGACTTCCCCCGTCCGGTCTACCGCGCGCAGAGGGAGATGGCGAAAGCGGCCACCGCGGATCAGGCGGCCCCGGAGCCTGACGCCTACGCCGCAGGAGAGATCGAGGTCAGCGCCAGCGTCCAGGTGACGTTCGAGCTTCGCTAGTTTGAGGGGCCAACGGGGGAGAGTGGGAAGTCGTCCGTCCCGTCCCCGCTGAAGCCTACACCCGCTCGCGCAGCCACTCGCGGAGGTCGGCAAGCACCTCGTCTTGCTCGGGCTCATTGAAGGTTTCGTGGTAGAGCCCGTCGTAGAGGCGGAGGGTCTTGTCGTCGGATGCCGCCTGTTGGTACAGCCTTTGGCTCCACTCCGGGCTGGCCAGCGCGTCGGCGGTGCCGTGGAAGACGAAGACGGGCAGATCAAGCCGATCCAGTGCTGCCTGGGCACGCTGCCCCGCGCGGATCATCTCGGCGCCGGTTCGGGCAAGGACGCGCCCGTGATAGTTGAGCGGATCGTTGTCCGCCGCTTCGACCACCTCCGGATCTCTGGAAATGGCGCCTTCGGGGCCGCGGATCGTCGGGAGTTTCGGGAACGTCTCGCCGAGCCACTGGGCCGCCCGGCGCAGCAGCGGGGCGAGGTCGGGGTTGATCTCGATGGCGGGCGAGCTAAGCAGGAGGCCGTCCGCGTCGGGCGACCGCTCCAGCGCGTACAGCAGCACGACGAGGCCGCCCATGCTGTGCCCGAACAGGAACAGCGGTCCGTCGGGAAGCCGGGCCGAAGCGGCGTCCAGCACGTGGTCGAGGTCGTCGAGATAACGGTCGAAGGAGTCGACGTACGCCCGGGGGCCCTCCGAGCGTCCGTAGCCGCGCTGGTCGTAGGCGTACACCGACACGCCCTCGCGCACCATCGCCTCGGCCACATGGTCGTACCGCCCGCAGTGCTCCGCGTATCCGTGGACGAGCACGACACCGGCCCGGGCGGCCTGCTCCGGAGACCACTGCTGGGTGAACAGATGCACCCCGTCGTCGGTGAACAGGGTGCTTCGGGCGGGCGGGTGTGATGGAGTGTACGACATAAACCGTGGTCTTATGAACGGACGGCTCGGCAGAAGATAGAACGTGGACCGCGGGATGTCGAGGCGGCGCGGATCGACCGCCCGCCGTCGTCCTCAATCAGAACAGCATTGCCACTCGCATGCACGTCGGATTTCTCGGGCTCGGATCCAACCAGGGCGCGCGCCTGGCCCATCTGCAGCAGGGGGTCAATGGCCTGCACCGTTCCCAGGGCCTCCAGGGAACGGCCGTGTCGCCGGTCTACGAAACCGAGGCCCACACGATCGATCCGGAGGCAACGCAGCGGCCCTTCCTGAACGCCGTGCTCCAGGTGGAAACCGAACGGACGCCCGAGGCCGTGCTGCACCGTGCGCAGCAGGTGGAGCGGAACGAAGGCCGCCCGCCCGCCGCGCAGCGCGACCGCTGGGCGCCGCGACCGCTGGACGTCGATGTGCTGGCCATCGACGGGCTGACGAGCGCCACCCATGACCTGACGCTGCCTCACCCCCGGCTGGCCGAGCGGATGTTCGTGCTGCGCCCCTGGGCCGACCTCGCGCCGAACTTCGGGGTGCCCGCACCGTTCGAAGCGACGGTCCGAACGCTGCTGGCCCAATGCACCGACGCCGGCGCCGTCCGTCGCACCCCGTACCTCCTGACCCTTCCTTCGGACGTTCGTCCGTAACGTATGGCTGATGGCTCGTCCACGCATCCGCCGCTGCCCGACGCGCTCAACTACCTCGTCATCGAGGGCGTGATTGGGGCCGGAAAAACAACGCTGGCCCGGCTGCTGGCCGACCGGCTCGACGCCAAGCTTGTGCTTGAGCAGTTCGAAGAGAATCCGTTCCTGGAGCGCTTCTACGAGAACAAAGAACGATATGCGTTCCAAACCCAGCTCTCCTTTCTGGCCAGCCGCTTTCGGCAGCAGAAGGACCTCGCGGCCCGCGACCTCTTCCATGCGCTCGTCGTCAGCGACTACACCTTCGAGAAAGACCGGATCTTCGCCCATCAGACGCTCGAAGGCGACGAACTCCAGCTCTACGAAACGCTGTTTCGGTTGATGGAGCCGAACGCGCCGACGCCCGATCTCGTGCTCTACCTGCGCTCCTCCCCCGAGCGCTTGCTGCAAAACATCCGGCAGCGCGGCCGGTCGTACGAGCGCGACATGGATCCCGGCTACATCGAACGGTTGCACGCGGCCTACGACCGGTTCTTCCGCCATTACGAAAAGAGCGGATTGCTCGTCGTGAACGCCGCCGACATTGACTTCGTGGAAAACAAGGCGCAGCTCGACACCATCATCCGGCACCTTGCCGCGGCCGACCTGTCGGGCACCACGCAGTGCACGCCTGAGCCCACGTCCTCCCCGTCGTCCTGACGCCCCGCCCCGCCGCTTCTGATGGAGTATCTCCTCTTCGCCGTTCTTGCGTATTTCATCCTGCGAACTGCGGGCAACCTCGTGGGCATCATGCGCGGCCACGATCCTTCCCATCGGATAGAGGACGCGCGCAACGGGCAGCAGCGCGGGGCCGATCACGACTGGAAGGGGCCCTCGCCGCGCACCCGGACCGGCACCGCCACCGACCATCCGACCTACTGGGGCGAGGACGTTGAAGACGCTCGCTGGCGCGATGTTGGCTGAGCGAGAGAGCGACCGCGCCCAACTACCTGCCGTCACACAGGTGCCCGTCAACCCTCGCCCTCGACGCCCCCGGCCGCCTCAGTCGCCGAACGTGTACGTGATGGTGGTGCGGGTAGCCACAGGCTGTCCGTTCGCGCGGGCGGGGCGAAACAGCGAGCGGCGGGCGGCGGCGAGGGCGGCCTGCTCCAGGCCGTGGCCGAGCCGGCTCACCGCCCGGGGCTGACCGTTTTCGAGGTAGGCGCGCTCTAGAATCTGGGCGCTGGTCACCTGCCCGTTCGCGCTGACCTGCACTTCCACGACGACCCGCGCCTTTACGTCGTCCTTCCGCGCAGAGGACGGATACTCCGGCTGCACCGCCCGCAGCAAGCGAGCATTTGTGTCGGGCGTACGCGATGCCGAGGCCTGCGCCGTCGCGCCCTCCTGGTACGTTGCGTCCTCGCCCGGATCATCGATCTGAAGGGTGCCCGTATCCCAGTCGATCTGGGTTTCGATGAGGCGGTCGTTGGGGACGACCACCGGCGGCAACGGGGCCGGCGGGGGCGGCGTTTTTTCTTGCGACTGGCTCGTGGGCTGCACCTCCTCAATCTGAATCGACTCGGCCCCGCGATCGCTGTACGGGAGGGAGGAGGCCGTCCCGAAATCGGCCGGCCACCAGCGGACGACGAGAACTGCGGCCAGCAGCACGCTTGCCGCAGCGGCCAGCAAACGCTGGCGGTACAGCGCATCCGAATGGTGGGAACGACGGGCCACAGGCGGACAACCAGAAAATTCAACGAGGCATCATCCATCAAACGCACAACACCGGCGCTGTTTCTCCAGGCACGACAACCGCTCCTGCGGTCGGTCTCGAGCGACCCGTGACGCGCTGGCGAGAAGCGACGGGCACGCCCTCCCGACCGGCAGCCGCAGGTCCGTTCCGAAACCATTTCCCGCACCAGCCATTCACCTGCAGAGGTTTTCGACCGAAGCCGTACCATCCTTACCTTCCCAACCGCCGTGCTTGTGCAGCATCCCGCCCCCGGCGTGGCCGAGGCCCCTTGTGTCCCGCTGGGCGATCCATTCCGTTAAAGCGCTTCCGCGATTGACCTTCCCCCGTTTCGAGCGGTGGGGAGGTTTTTTTATGATCCAGCGCCGCGGATGCTGTCTCGCCACCGACGTGCACCGAATGCTCCAGAGCCATGACCATCGATACCACCCCCTCGACGCCCGAGCCCACCGACCCGGCCAAGCTCGCCCTCGAAGATGGCACCGTCGTGACCGGTGAAGCCATCGGCCACCGCGGACTTACCGGCGGCGAACTGTGCTTCAATACCAGCATGACGGGCTACCAGGAAATCATGTCCGACCCGTCGTACTACGGGCAGCTCATGATGATGACCTATCCCCACATCGGCAACTACGGCGCCTCCGACGAAGACATGGAGGCCGACGCGCCGATGGTGGCCGGGTTCATCGTGCGCGACTTCACGCGCCGCCCCTCGAACCCGCAAGCCGATGAGACGCTCGACGCGTTCATGCGCCGCCACGAACTGGTGGGCATTGCCGACGTCGACACCCGCGCCCTCGTCCGTCACGTGCGGTCGAAAGGCGTGATGAACGCCGTCATCTCCTCAACGGAGCTCGATGATGAGGCACTCGTGCAGAAGGCGAAAGACTGGCCGAGCATGGAGGGACTGGAACTCGCCTCCAAGGTCACCATCGACGACGCGTACACCTTCTGTGAAGGCCGCGGTCCGCGCATCGCGGTGTACGACTTCGGTGTGAAGCAGAACATCCTGCGCTCCTTCCGCCAGCGCGGCTGCACGGTGCGCGTGGTTCCGGGCGACGCCGACCTCGCCGAAGTGCTGGGCTGGGAGCCGGACGGGCTCTTCTTTTCGAACGGCCCGGGCGACCCACGCGCCATGCCCGATGCGGTCGAAATGGTCGCCACGGCCATCGACAGCGGCCTGCCCATCTTCGGCATCTGCCTCGGGCATCAGCTCATGGCGCTTGCAGAGGGCTTCGACGTCTACAAGATGTTCGTGGGCCATCGCGGCGCCAATCACCCGGTGAAGAATCGCGACACCGGTCGCGTGGAGGTGACGACCCAGAACCACGGCTTTGCGGTCGACCCGGACGCCATCGACACCGAGAAGGCCCGCGTTACGCACGTCAACCTTAACGACGACACAATCGAGGGACTGGAATTCAAGCGATTCGCCGGCATGTCCCTCCAGTACCACCCCGAGGCCTCGCCCGGCCCGCACGACAGCCACTACCTGTTCGACGACTTCCTGGAGATGGTCGCCCAGGAACGCGGCCTGACGCTCCCGAAGAAGTCCGCCCAGCCCGCGACGGTTACGGCGTAATCCAGCGTGGGAGCGCGGGGGCGTGGGAGCGCGAGGGAGAGTGCGACACCGAGCGCCGAACTGCGAACGCCGAACCCGGAACGCGAAACTCGGAACGCGGAACGCGGAACTCGAATCGCCATGGCAGAGCCTGAATCCGCATCGGAACGTGAGGAGGAGCGCATCCGGAAGACCGTCGGATCGCGGTCGGAACCCGAGAATCCCATTCGGCGCGTGTGGAAGCTCCGCGAGCGCATGCTCCGCCTTGGCATTGCCTTCGAAGATGATGACGAACGCATTCGAAAAGTTGTTGGCGGATCTGAGTGAAGCAGAGGTTGACTACCTCCTGGTTGGGGGGCTCGCCGTGGCGTTCTGCGGCTACGTGCGAGCAACAGAAGATGTGGACATTCTCGTTCGGGTCGACGACGACAATCTTCAACGCCTATTGGACGTGCTTGCCGACTTTGGAGAGGGCGCCGCGTCTGCACTTTCTGTGGACGACTTTACCCTCGAAGAAGGAGCGATCCGGGTCATCGAGGACTTTCCGCTCGACATCTTTACGCAGATGAGCGGATATCACTACGAAGACCTAACGTCGATGACGGAGACGCGGCAGGTGAAAGATCATTCGGTCGATCATCTCGACGTCGAAGGATTGATCATCCTCAAAGAAGAATCCCTGCGCCCGAAAGATCAGATGGACGTTCAGGCCCTGCGCCGCATTCAAAAAGAGCAAGCCCCCGGATCCTCATAGCGTGTCCCTTCCGACCGCATGTGGGTTGATCGCTGGACCCCCGAATCCGAGCCGTCATGGCGTGCTGTGACGCGCGCCGAACGCGGAGCTCGAAACCTAGAACGCCGAACTCGAAACCAGAAACCCGGAACCCGAAACCGAACGATGCCCAAGCGTACCGACATCGACACCATTCTTCTTATCGGCTCCGGCCCGATCGTCATCGGGCAGGCGTGCGAGTTTGACTACAGCGGCAGCCAGGCGTCTCGCGCGCTGATGGACGAGGGCTACCGCGTGGTGCTTGTGAACTCGAACCCGGCCACCATCATGACCGACCCGATGATGGCCGACAAGGTCTACCTCCGCGAACTGACGCCGGCCTCGATCCGGCAGATTGCCCTGGAGGAGAAACCGGACGCCGTCCTCCCCACGATGGGCGGGCAGACGGGCCTCAACCTCGCCCAGGAGTTGAAGGAGGAAAACTTCTGGGACGATCACGGCATCGAGGTCATCGGCGTGGACATCGACGCGGTGCAGCGCACGGAGGACCGCCAGGAGTTCCGCGACCTGATGGAGGACATTGCCATCGACCAGGCCCGCAGCCGCACGGCCAAGAGCTTGCTCGAGGCAAAAGAGATTACGCAGGAACTGGGCGGGCTGCCCGTCGTCATTCGTCCGTCGTACACGCTCGGCGGCAGCGGCGGCGGCATCGTGTGGAGCGCCGACGAGTTCGAGTCGAAAGTGACGCGTGGCCTCGAAATGTCGCCCGTCCATCAGGTGCTCATCGAGGAGTGCCTCTTCGGCTGGAAGGAGTACGAACTGGAGCTCTTGCGCGACCCGAACGACAACGTCATCATCGTCTGCTCCGTCGAGAACGTGAACCCGATGGGCGTGCACACCGGCGACTCGGTGACCGTCGCGCCGCAGCAGACGCTGACGGACAAGCAGTTCCAGCGCATGCGCGATGCGGCGATTCGTGCCATGAACTCGATCGGCAACTTCGCGGGCGGCTGCAACATCCAGTTCGCGTTCGAGCCCGGCACGGGCCGCATGATCGTGATCGAAATCAACCCGCGGGTGAGCCGGTCGTCGGCCCTCGCGTCGAAGGCCACGGGCTACCCCATCGCGAAGGTCGCCACGAAGCTGGCCGTCGGCTACACGCTCGACGAGCTGCCGAACGAGATCACCGGCGACACGAGCGCCTGCTTCGAGCCGTCGCTCGACTACGTCGTGACCAAGATCCCACGCTGGAATTTCGACAAGTTCGAGGGGGTCGACGAGGAGCTGACGACGCAGATGAAGGCGGTCGGTGAGGTCATGGCCATCGGCCGCACGTTTCCCGAGAGCCTACAGAAAGCGTGGCAGAGCCTGGAGATTGGCTACGCCGGATTGGGCGCCGACCGCGAAGATCCCGACCGCGACACGGTTCGCGACCGCCTCAAGAAGCAGTACTGGGACAACCTGCTGCACGTGCGCCACGCCCTGCGTGCCGGGGCGTCCATCGAGGAAATCCACGACGTGACGCAGATCGACCCCTGGTTCCTCTACCAAATTCAGGATCTCGTGGCGGTGGAGGAGGAAATCCGCGCCTGCGTGCTCGACCAGATCGACGCGCGCCAGATGAAGCGCATCAAGCGGTTCGGCTTCTCCGACGAGCAGATCGCGTTCCTCGTGCAGGACGACGTGACCGACGACGAGGTGCGCACCTACCGCAAGGGGCTCGACGTCACGCCCTCGTATCAGGTCGTGGACACCTGCGCGGGTGAATTTCCGGCCGAGACGCCGTACTTCTACTCCAGCTACGAGACGGCCAGCGAGAGCGCGGTCACCGACGCGAACAAGGTGCTCATCCTCGGGTCCGGCCCGAACCGCATCGGGCAGGGCATCGAGTTCGACTACTGCTGCGTGCATGGCGTCAAAGCCTCCCGCGAGATGGGCTACGAGGCGCTCATGGTCAACTGCAACCCCGAGACGGTGTCGACCGACTTCGACGTGGCCGACAAGCTCTACTTCGAGCCCGTCTTCTGGGAGCGCGTGCTCGACATCATCGACCTGGAAGAGCCCGAGGGCGTCATCCTGCAGCTCGGCGGACAGACCGCGCTGAAACTCGCCGAGCGGTTCGTGGAGCACGGCGTCGACATCCTCGGCACCGACTACGAGATGATGGACCTCGCCGAGGACCGCGGCAAGTTCAGCGACACGCTCAAGAAGCTGGAGATTCCGTTTCCGCCGTACGGCGTCGCGCACACCGTCGAGGAAGCCGTCGACACCGCCGAGCGCATCGGCTTCCCGATTCTGGTGCGCCCGAGCTACGTCCTCGGCGGACAGGGCATGCGCATCGCCATCAACCAGGAGGAGGTGGCCGAGTACGTCGAGAACATCCTCGACATCTTCCCCGAGAACGAGATTCTGCTCGACCGTTTCCTGGAGGATGCCGTGGAGCTGGACGTCGACGCCGTGTGCGACGGCGACGAGGTGTGGATCACGGGCCTCATGCAGCATATCGAGCCCGCGGGGGTGCACTCCGGCGACTCGACCGCGGTGCTGCCGCCCTTCAGCCTGTCGGACGAGGTGCAGGACACGATCCGCCAGTACGTGCGGGACATTGCGTTTGAGCTCGACGTCGTGGGCCTGCTCAACGTGCAGCTCGTGGTGAAGGACAATGTCGTCTACGTCATCGAGGCCAATCCGCGCTCATCGCGCACCGTGCCGTTCGTCGCGAAGGCGACCGGCATTCCCATCCCCGCCATCGCCACGAAGGTGATGCTCGGCGAGAAGCTGGCCACGTTCCGCGAGCGGGGCGACCTGGAGTCCGACCTGGAGGGCTACGCGATCAAGGAGCCGGTCTTCTCGTGGGACAAGTTCCCCGAGGTGCCCAAAGAGCTCGGCCCCGAGATGAAGTCGACCGGCGAGGCCATTGCCTTCGTCGACGCGCTGAGCGACAAGCACTTCCAGCGTCCGTACGAGATGAAGGACCTGTACCTGTCGCGATAACGAGGCGCGACGTTTCTGAGCATCCTACGGCTGCTCTTTACCTTCAAGAGGCGGCCGTTTCAACCTCCGTGCGTGGATTCACGTCACGTGTCGAGGGCGACACTTCCGACGCGAAGCTTGTATTCTCGACGTAAAGGGGTTTGACGCGTGTCCGACGTGACGATCCGATCTTGCCGAGCGGCTGATTTTCTCTACACGCTGTTGGACTCTTCCGCTCTTCTCCATGCGGACCCTCGCTTCGCTCTGCCTTCTTCTGCTTGCGATATCCCCGGCGTTGGCCCAGTCCCGGAGCGTTGTGCTCCGAGACGCGCCGCGCCGGCCATCCGTATCCGCTCATCTGGCCACCGACCACGAGCCGCCTGGCGTTTGGACGGTTCTCGGCACCTCGGCGCTTGGCGGGGCCATTGGCGGCGGCATCGGCGCCCTGATCGGAACCATCGCCCCGGAGACGCTTGCGCGCGATGGGGGAGCGGGTGCGTCTGAGGAGCCGGATGCGCTCGCAGTGTTTCCGTTCGGCGTGTGGATCGGGACCACCGTGGGAGCCGTCGCGGGTGCGGAGGCCGACATCGACGGATCTGCGCCGTACCTGAGCGGCGTGGGAAGCGTGATGGGAAGCATTTTTGGTCTACTTGCAGGCACTGCGGTGGCGGGCGACCGTCCCGGTGGGTTTCCCATCGGGTTCGCTATCGGCGCGACGGTGGGCGCAGCGCTCCCCGCCTGGGCCGAGCAACGGTCTGCGAAGCGGGCCCGGCGTCGCAGGGGGCGGCTCCAGTGGCAGGGTTTCGTCCGTCCTGTGCGAGTCGCCCACGGACCCGGCGTCGCGCCGGGCGTCGGGATACGGGCACGGTTCTAAATCCAGCAGGAACGCCGCCTTTGAAAGGATTCTGGAAGACAAGGCACCGGGGTGAACTTCTGCTCGGGGCGAAGGTATGGAAGTGCCGTGTGACAAACCCGTATCACTGCTCGCTCGACTGCTGACCTCTCCCGATTGCCCGTGAATCGAGCCGTCACTGATTCTCCCCCGCAAAAACATGCGGATGCGGACCACGACATCCTCGATCTGTTCGAAACCCGCTGGAGCCCCCGTGCTTTCGCCGATCGCCCCGTCGAGCCAGAAAAAATCCAGCGCATGCTGGAGGCGGCCCGATGGACCATGTCGTCGTACAACGAACAGCCCTGGCGGTACGTCGTGGCCACGAAGGACGACGAGGCCGCGTACAACGAGCTGCTGAGCTGCCTCAACGAGTTCAATCAGTCGTGGGCCCAAAACGCCCCCGTGCTGATGATGTCGTTCTTCCGCACTTCGTTCTCGCGCAACGACAAGCCAAATCGCTGCGCGCCACACGACGTGGGTGCCGCGTCGGCGGCCCTGACGTTTCAGGCCACGGCGATGGACCTGTACGTGCATCAGATGGCGGGCATCCTTCCGGAGGTCGCGCGCGAGACCTACGACGTGCCGGACGTGTTCGACCCGATGGCCGGCATCGCGGTGGGTTACCTCGGATCGCCGGAGATGCTGTCGGAAGACCGTCGGAGCCAGGAAACCGCTGCGCGGTCCCGCAAGTCTCTCTCTGAGTTCGTCTTCAGCCGGACGTGGGGCGAGGCCTCGGCCCTCGTCCGCGATGCGTAGCGCGATGCGTAGTCTGTGTGACAGGCAGCGCGGTGAGGCTTCCGTCTCGACGCAGCGCTCCGTGCTCCGTCCGACCGAATCGGACCGGATTCCGAAATTCAGACGTCCCCCGTTCCACTGTGATCGCACGCGAAGGATACACGATCATCGCCGTCACCGCCGTTCTGGCGGCGGCGCTCCTCGCCCTGGGCGTGTGGTGGGGCGGATGGGGGCGCCCGGGGGCCGTCCTGGTGGCGGTCGGGATGCTGGGCTTCACGCTGTACTTTTTCCGCGATCCGGCCCGCACGCCGCCCGCTGCAGCTGTCGAGGGCGATCTGCTGGTGGCCCCCGCAGACGGACGTGTGGTCGAGGTTGTAGAGGAAACCGAGCCCTTGTATCTTGACGGGCCCGCCCAGCGCGTTTCCATCTTTCTCTCTCCGCTCGACGTGCACGTGAACCGCATCCCGGCCACCGGCACCGTCGAGTACGTGCGCTATCGGCCCGGCGATTACCTCGTGGCGTGGCATCCCAAGGCCAGCGAGAAGAACGAGCGCTCCGAGATCGGCCTGCGGCACGCGAACGGAACGCGAGTGCTCTTCAAGCAGATTGCGGGGGCCGTGGCGCGACGCATCGTGTATCACGTGCAAGAAGGCGACACTGTAACGGCCGGCGACCGCTTCGGAATCGTAAAGTTCGGGTCGCGCATGGACGTGCTCGTGCCGCCGCACGTCGCGCTGCAGGTTGAGGAAGGGGAAACGGTGCGCGCAGGGGAGTCTGTGCTGGGTCGCTTCCGCTCGGCCGACGCCGCGGCGTCGGCCGCGTCCGATGCATCGGAGACGGCCGCTCATCCACAAACGCCTCCATCCCACTGATGCCGGACACCAACTACTCGACATCGTCGAACGGCTCGACGTCGAACGGCTCGGCGGAACGGTCGACGCGCTCGCGCCCCAAGCGCATCCGCCGGCGTCTCGTGGCCTACCGGGCCGCTCGCCGCCGCCAGCGCAGCGGACACCGCCCGCCGCCGCGCGTCGCCGTGCCCTCCTTCTTCACGCTGATGAACCTGTTCTGCGGGTTCCTGGCCCTCACGCAGATCCTCGACGGGGCGTTCGTCATGGCGTGCTGGCTGATTGTGCTCGCCGCCTTCTTCGATTTGCTCGACGGCATGATGGCACGCCTTGCCAACGCCGTCAGCCCGTTCGGGGTGGAGCTTGACTCGCTGAGCGATGTGGTCTCGTTCGGGGTGGCCCCGTCGTTTCTCGTCTACGCCTACGCGCTGGATGCCTATCAGCCCATCGGGCTCATCGTGGCGGCCCTGCCGGCGCTCTGCGGCAGTGTGCGCCTCGCGCGCTACAACGTCAGCTTCGACAGCGAAACCGCCAAGGATTACTTCGAAGGGCTCCCCATTCCCGGACAGGCCGTCGCCATGGTGTCCCTCATCCTCACGGCCGAGAATTCCGCCTGGGGCTCCTACCTGCATCTCGACGAGTTTTCGACCCTGCTGCCCATCGTCATTGTGCTCTCCGGCCTGATGGTGTCGAGCATTCGGTTTGACGCCATTCCGAAGCCGACGATCAAGTACATGCGGGCCCATCCTCAGAAGACGGCCGCCTACGTCCTGGCCGGCATTCTCATCGTGGGACTGCAGGAGCGGGGGCTTCTTGTCGTGCTCGCCGGGTACCTCGCCTACGGCATCTGCCGCGCCACCGTGCAACTCATCGATGCGCTTACCACCCCGGCGCCCGAAGAAGTCGTCGACGAATAGGTGGCACGGTGAGCGGCGTACGCCCGACGGAGAACGTGGACGGAGGGCGGACCGCGGGGCTGCGTGTTGCACCCGAACCTCGAACCTCTCAACCCGGAACGCGAACCCCATGTACAAAGCCGTCATCTCGATCACGCTCCGTCCGTCCATCCTCGATCCCGAGGGAAAAACCGTGCACCACGGGCTCACCAATCTGGGGTACGATTCCGTCGAGCGCGTCCGCATGGGCAAACGTGCCGAGGTGTGGATCGACGCGGAAACCGAAGCGGCGGCTCGGCAGGTGGCCGAGGAAGCCTGCGAGAAGCTGTTGGCCAATCCCGTGACCGAAAACTATACGATCGACCTGGAGCCGGTCTCGGACGAGGACCTGGCCGAAGCCGCGTGATCCGAAACACTGCCCCGGCCGTCAAGTCAACATTGGACAAGACCGCCCGGAAACCGTCGACCTCCTACTCTGACGCACTATGTTGATGACGCTGATGGATTCGACCTACGTACTGGGATCGCCCGCTGAGCCGGAAGTGGAACCCGAGCCGGTCACGCCCGAGGTGGAAACCCTTGAAGAGGAGGACGACGGAAGCGGAACGGACGAGCCGTGGACGGTCATCCTCTTCAACGACGAGATTCACACCTTCGAGGAGGTCATCCAGCAACTCATGAAGGCAACCTCCTGCTCGCGCGGCACGGCCGAAGATCACGCCTGGACCGTCCACAACGAAGGGCAGGCCGAGGTCTACGAGGGCACCTTTGAGGAGTGCTTCGAAGTGCAGGAGGTCCTCAAAGAGATCCAGCTCGTGACCGAGATCCGCGGCTGACTGCGTGCCGGCCCGTTCGGAACCCGTCTCCCGGCCTTCTTCTGGGGCGCTCACGTCGCCGATCCACGCAGAACGGCGGAACCGAGACGCACAGCGCCTCCGTTCCGCCGTTTGCAGACACGACCAGCATCGTCCGCTGGCGTACCATCACCTCGTCGGGTGGGGACGGTGGGGAATCGATCAGGCGCGCGACGGCCGCACGTCGCCCGGTTCGGGCAGCCACGACCAGTTGGGCAGGCGGGAGCGGAGCGAGCGCGCCGTGAGCTCGAGGCTGACGTAGGCGACCGGAATGAGGACAAGCGTCACCAACGTCGAGGCCGTCAGTCCGCCGATCACCACGCGCGCCAGGGCCGCTTGAATTTCGGCACCCGCGCCGATGCCCAGCGCCAGCGGCACCAGGCCGAGCACCGTAGTGAGAGTGGTCATCAGGATGGGACGCAGGCGCAGTCGCCCGGCTTCCGCAACCGCTTCAAACAGAGGCAGGTCGCGTTCGCGGCGCATCAGGTTGATGTAGTCGACCAGCACAATGGCGTTGTTAACCACGATGCCGATGAGCATCACCACTCCCATCACGCTCTGAATGTTGACGGTCGTTCCGGTAAAGACCAGGGTGGGCAGGACGCCGATCAGGGCCAGCGGTACGCTGAACATGACGACGAGCGGATCAAGGAAGCGCTCGAATTGGCCGGCCATGACCATGTAGATGAGCACCAGCGCCATGATGATGGCGATCATAAAGTCGCGCTGCGCCTTCTGCTGTTCGCGGTACTCGCCGCCGAAGGTGATGGAAAAGCCCTCCGACAGATTCAGGTCGGCCAGTTCGGTGCGGGCGCGCTCCACCACCTCGCCCAACACGGCGTTGCTGGTGAGCGTGGCCGAGATGTAGGTGACGCGCTGACCGTTGATGCGTCGGATTTCCGTCGGGCCGCGACCCCGCCGCGTATCCACCAGCGACGAGATTGGCACCGATTGCCCGCTGGGCGTGCGGATGGACACGTTGTCGAGATCCTGCACGGAGAGCCGGTCTTCGGGGCGCAGGCGCACCATGATCGGGAATTGATCGCCGCCCTCGCGGTAGACGGCCGCGCGGCTTCCGCCGACGTTCGTTTGCACCGCGCGGGCCACTTCCTGCGTGGTCAGACCTAGCGCGGAGATCTTGTCGCGCAGAAACCGGATGTTCTGCTCAGGCCGCCCCTCGCGTCGTCCGGTGCGAACCCCGGCGACGCCGTCGACTGTCTCCAGTCGCGCCTTGACGCGCTGCGCGATCTTGCGAGCCTGCTCCAGGTCGTAGCCCCGCAGCTCCACCTGCAGGGCCTGATTGCCGCCGCCCGTGCTAAAGATGCGGCGGAGGATCCAGAGGCCCGACTGGGCATCCACCCGCACGTCGGCGCCGGGCACCTTGCCCGCCACGGCTGCGCGGATGCTGTCGGCCAGCTCAAACGTGTTGATCGAGCGCTGGCTGGCGGATTTCAGGCGGATCTCCACCTCGGCCCCCCAGGGCTGCACCTGCTTCGCAAAGTTCTCCAGGTCGTCGTCGGGGAGCAGCGGCTTGACGCGCTGCTCCAGTTCGTCGAGGTACTCCATGACAACGGCGATGTTGGTGCCCTGCGCCATTTCCAGATCGACGTCGATCTCGTTGGCGTCGGTCTGCGGCGCCAGTTCGATGGAGACCATGGGCCACAGGGCCACGGCTCCGGCCAGAAGCACGCCGGTGGTGCCAAACACAAGCCACCGGCGCTGCAACGCCCGGTCGATGAAGGCGGAGTAGCGGTTCTCCAGGCGTGCGAAGGCGCGCTGGAACCACGACTTCGAATCGTTCTGCACCGTGCCTTCTTCCGAGGGATCGACCGTGAGGAACCGGCTCGCCATCATGGGCACCAGGGTGAGCGCCACAAGCAGCGAGCAGGCCAGCGCAAACACCACCACCAGGGCGAGCGACTGGAACAAGGCCGCCGTCGTCGTGCGGGCAAAGACGAGCGGGAGGAAGATGACCGACGTCGTGAGCGTCGAGGCTCCAATGGCGCCCGCCACCTCTCGCGTGCCCACCGAAGCGGCCTCTTTCAGCGAACGCCCGTTCTCCTCCCGTTGTCGAATGATGTTCTCGAGCACCACGATGGCGTTGTCGACGATCAGGCCCACGCCCAGCGCGAGCCCGCCGAACGTCATCTGGTTTAGCGTCAGGTCGTTGAAGAAGAGCAGCGCGAAGGTGGCGATGATCGAGATCGGGATCGACAGGGCGATGATGAACGTCGTCGACCCGTTGCGCAGGAAGAGATACAGCACCAGAATGGCCAGGAGCGAGCCCCAGATGGCAGAGTTCTGGACGTTGTTGATCGACTTGCGGATAAACTCGCTCTGGTCGCTGATGACGGTCAGCCGGATGTCCGAGCGGCTCTTGTTGATGCGCTCGACCTCCGCACGGATGGCGTCGGCCACCGTGACGGTGTTGGCGCCGCTCTGCTTCTGGATCTGCAGGCGGACGACCGGGATCCCGTTCAGTTCGGCGATGCGCTGGAGGTCTTCATAGCCGTCGACCACGTTCGCCACGTCCTTGACGCGCACGGGGGTTTCGTCCACCGTGGTGACCACGGTCTCTCGGATTTCGGCGAGCGACTCGTACTCGCCCTGGGTGCGCACGTACAAATCCTTGAGTCCTTCCTTGACGTTGCCACCGGGCAGGGCCACGTTCGACTGGGAGATGGCCTGCTGCACCTGTGCCGCCGACAAGCCGTAGGCCTTCAGCCGGTCGCGCTCAATGTTGACCCGAACCTGGCGGTAGATGCCGCCTCGAATGTTGAGCGTTCCGACGCCCGGAATCTGCTCAAACTGCTTGCTGACATTGCGCTCCAGCAGCCGGGTGAGCGACTCCAGGTTGCGGCTCGATTCGACGGCGATGGAGACAATCTCCTGGCTGTTGGGGTCGAACTTCCAGATGCCGGGCGGCTCGGCCTCGACGGGCAGATCGTCGCGAATCCGGTCGAGCGCGGCGCGGACGTCGTTGGCCGCGGCGTTCAGGTCGGTGCCTTGCGCAAACTCCAGGTTCACGCGGCTGCCGCCCTCGTCGGAGCTGGAGGTCATGCGCTCGACGTTGGGAACGCCAGAAACGGCGTTGGACACGGGGTCGGTGATGATCTTCTCCATCTCCTCCGGGCCCACGTTCGGGTAGTTGGTGTAGACCGTCACGCGCGGATACTCGATCTCGGGCAGGAGATCGACGGGGAGATAAATGAAGCTCACGACCCCGACCACGATGATGGCCAGAAACGTCATCGCGGTCGCAACCGGGCGGCGGATGGAGGTGTCGTACAGGGCCATCGGACGGAGGGAGTCAGGCGAGAAGCGGTGAGGAGGCGGCGGTGCGATGGGCGGTCAGGGACGTTCGGAGAGGGCGGCCGTGGCGCTCGCCGAGTCGGGGGCCGACGAAGCGGTATCGGCCTGCGTGGTGTCTGGCCCGCCGAAGCGTTGCTCGGCCAGGCGCTGCTGCCGCTCCAGGATGCGCTGCAGCAGGTCGGTATCCTGCAGTCGTTGCAGCGCCAGCAGGCGGGACCAGGGCATGGGGCGGACGCGAGCCTCAACGCGCTCGTCGGCGGTGGTGCTCAGCAGGTTTTGTCCGACCGTCACCACCCAATCCCCGGGCTCCACGCCTCGGATGCCGGCGGTCTGCTGGCCTTCCGCCACGATGTCAACCTCTCGGAAGACCGTCGGCGTCGGCGGGGTGAGCGGTGGCGGATCGTCGACGCTGTAGGACTCGGGCGTTTCGATGGGGATTTCGGTGCCGAGGGTGGGGGCCACGAAAACGCCGCGTGTTCCGGTGGTGGGATCCTCGTAGAGAGCGCTCAGGGGCACCAGGGTGGCCTGTTGGCTCTCGCCGTACAGCACGTCGACCTTGACGAACATGCCGGGCTTGAACAGTCCACCAGGATTGGGGATTTCGATGACGGCCTCGGCGCTGTAGGTCTGGTCGTTGATGAACGGCGACATGCGCGCCACCTCGGCAGTGACGAGGGTGTCGCCCAGGGCCGGAGCCGTAATCCGGGTGGTCTGTCCCGTTTGGATCTGTCCGAACATCTTGTCGGTGACCTGGATGCGCACCTTCACGGTGTCGAGGGCGCCCATGGTGTAGATCTGGGTGGAGCCGTCCACGCGCTGGCCCAGGTCCACAGTGCGGTTGCCCACGTATCCGCTGAAGGGGGCGCGAACGACGGTACGACGCAGGTCGGTGCGGCGCTCGGCGAGGGTGGCGCGCACCTGCTCGACGTTGGCCTCGGCCCGGTTGAGGTCGGCCTTGGCGGAGGCCACCTGGGCCTTCAGGGTTTCCAGTCGCTGCTCGCTTTCGTACTGCTTCTCGGCCAGCCGGCGCGTGCGCTTCAGTTGCGCCTGCAACTCCTGGAGAGAGGCCTGCGCACTCTGGGCCTCGGCCTTTGCCATCTGGAGGTTGGCTTCGGACTGGCGCACGCGCTGCCGGTACACGTCATCGCGGAGGCGGACGAGCGGGGCGCCCTTCTCCACGTAGTCGCCATTGTCCGCAATCACCTCGACAACCGGCGCGTCGATTTCGGGATAGATGGCCACCTGGTTCATCGCACGCACCGTTCCGCTCATGCGCTCCTCCAGCGGCAGTGCCCCGTAACGGGCCTGCACGGCTTCGACGGAGGGAGTGCTACCGGCACCGCCGCGCCCTCCACGCGGCCCGCGCCGGGAGTCTCCTTCATCGGAGGAGGTGCAGGCAGGCGCCACCAGCAGTAGGAACGCCGCACACCAGGGAAGCAACCGAGAGGAAAGAGACATAGAGCAAGTGCGGGGCAATGCAAGAAAGTACAGCGGAACGATGGTACGCACACCGGTGTGCACGGATGTTGACGATGTTGTCCGGTTGCCGGACCCCCGTCGCCGGGCCGCCGCCAGAACCGTCCACTCTGTGCCACCGATCCGTACGAATGGATCGAACCGCAGTTACGCGCCGTGAAATGAGTGGCACCTGCACGTTATGAACGGGTCGGTTGCGGCCATGAAAGTGCTCCCGGTCTGCGGGGCACATCCACAGAGCCTGTGGGGCCGCGCGCAGCCCGATCCTTTTCCTTTCATCTCCGTTACAATGGCGCCGCGCCACGTGGGCGCCACCCATCCATGCTTCTTCATCCTCTGGCTTTCCTCGCCTTCTGGAATGACCAACACGATGCCGCGCTCGTCTCTTGACTCGGATGCCGTGTCTCACACGACCCGCACCTGGGTCGTCGAGATGGCCGTGATCTTTGCCGTGTGGGGACTCTTTACGGCGCTGCTCGTGGGCCGCTCCTATCTGGATCCGGATCGGAACCTGCGCGCAGAGGAAGCGCAGTACATGCAGCTTCTGGCGCGGGTGTCGGTCTATGCCGTATGGGCGCTGTTGACGCCCGCCATCTTCTGGCTCTGCAGCCATGCCGGAACCGGGACCTCCGCGGTTCCGCTGTGGCGACGCGTGCTCTGGCACGTCGGGGCCGCCATCGGCGTGGCCGTGGTCATGGATACCTACAGCGACATCATCTACCAGTACGGACTCCAGTTCGGGGACGACCCGCCGCAGACGGTTTGGGCATCCCTGCAGGGATCGGTGCAGGACGCCGTCACCCTGGGCTTTATCTACGAGCTGATCATCTACGGCGCCATCCTGGCCGTCGGGTTTGCCCGCGCCTACTACCGGCGGTTGCAGCAGCGCCAGATGCAGGCCACCCAGCTGCGCGCGCAGTTGACGGAAGCCCGTCTTCAGGCGCTGCGAATGCAGATTAACCCCCACTTTCTGTTCAACACGCTCAACACCGTGTCCGGCCTCGTCGAGCGCAACCCGACCGGAGCGCGCACCATGCTGGCCCGCCTGAGTGGTCTGCTGCGCCACACGCTCTCCGACGACGGGCAGCAGCTTGTTCCCCTCGCCGACGAGCTGTCGATGCTGGACGACTACCTCGACATCATGCGCATCCGCTTCGAAGACCGGCTGCAGGTCGAGATGCGGGTGGACGCCACCGTGCGCGACGCCTGCGTGCCGGACCTCATTATGCAGCCGCTCGTGGAAAACGCGATCAAGCACGGCATCCGTCCGCGCGAGACGCCCGGTTGCATCCGGATCGGCGCCAAACGTGCGGGGGACCGTCTCGTGCTCCGGGTGGAAGACGACGGCCCCGGCGTGGGGGGCGACGGCCTGCCGTCGTCCTCCGGCGGCATTGGCCTGTCGAACGTTCGGGAGCGCCTGCGTCAGCTCTACGGCGACGACCATGACGTCTCCCTCCACTCGGCGCCCGAGGGCGGCCTCGTCGTGACGCTGCAGATTCCGTACCGCACCGACGCCACCGCGCCTGTTTCATCCACCGACGAATCGCCCGCCTCTGCTGCACATGCCTGACTCCACGCCGCTACGTGTCCTCGTGGCTGACGACGAACGGCCGGCCCGCCAACGCCTCGAAGACCTCCTCAACAGCGAAACGGACGTGGAGTTGGTGGCGACGTGCGCCACCGGGCGCGAGGCGGTGCAGGCCATCCGCTCGCACGACCTCGACCTGGTGCTGCTCGACATTCAGATGCCGGGCCTCAGCGGCCTCGATGTGGTGCAGGAGGTGGGCCCGCATCGGATGCCGGTGGTTATTTTCGTGACCGCTTACGACCAGCATGCGCTGGAAGCTTTCGACGTTTCCGCCCTCGACTACCTCCTGAAACCGTTCGACGACGACCGCTTCCGCGAGGCCCTCGACCGGGCCCGGCGTCAGATCCAGCTCGAAACTGTGGATCGGCTGCGGGGCAAGCTGCTCGATCTGCTGGACGCGTCGCCCGCGCACGAGGCCCCTAGCGAGGCAGCATCGTCGGACGACGCGGAGCGCACGGCGTTCATCGAGCGCATTCCAGTGCAAACGAACCGCGAGGTGCGAATTGTGCCCGTCGAGGAGGTCGCCTACTTCCAGTCGGACGGCCCCTACATCGAGATTCACACGGTCGATGAGCGCACGCACCTCATCCGCGAGCGCATGAAAACGCTCGATGCTCGCCTCGACCCGAATCAGTTCTGCCGCATCCACCGGTCGACGATTGTCAACCTGGGGGAGGTGGAATCGGTCCAGCCCAATTACCAGGATCGCTACGTGGTGCGCCTGTCTACGGGCGAGCGTCTGGACGTCAGCCGACGCCGGCGCGACGCCTTCGAAGATCGCTTCGGCCTCTCGTTCTAGAGACGAGGGAAGGAGGAAAAGGGAAGAGGGGAGAAACGTCCGTGCAGCCTACTACAGGGGCACGGTAGTCCACGACATCGCTACGCGTTCCGCTACATCCTGCTGCGGCATGAACCGGTATTTTTAGTACCTTGTCTCTCCTCGCCGGTGGCTGTCTGTGCGGATAGCTCATTCCACGGGCCAACGAGACACGAACGCGTGCTTTCTCCAAGTCAATCCCACACGATGGGCTCGTCGCCAGTGACTGGCGCATCTGGTGGAGCGATGCCTCTATCTCTCTGGGCCAGGGCGCTCCTTGCGCTGGCCTTCTGGAGCGGTCTGGGGCTGCTCTTCTCAACGCAGATTTATTTCCTCTCTCCGGAGGGGTCCTGGGCCGCTGCCATGAAAACGGCGATGCCTCGCTGGTACGCGTGGGGGCTCCTGACCCCGCTCCTGATCGCTGCGGACCGTCGTCTGCTCCGCCATCGCTCGCTCCGGCTCCGGCTCGCGCTCCATCTTCCCCTGGGGCTGCTCTTCGCCCTGGCGGTTGAGACGCTTCGCTACGGCGCCGAAGCTGCCTTCACGGGCGGGAATCCGGAACCCGCCTTCGCGTTTTTCCTGCGGGGCGCCTATTGGGACATCCTCATCTACGGGCTCATCGTGGGGCTCTACATCGCGTGGGACCTCGCGGCCGAGGCGCAGCGACGCCAGCTCCGCGAAGCGCAGCTCGAATCGCACCTCGCCGAGGCTCACCTGCGCACGCTGCGCGCGCAACTGCGGCCCCACTTTCTCTTCAACGCGCTCAACACGATTAGCGCGTACACCGAAACGGACCCGCGCGTCGCCCGACGGATGATGGCGCACCTGGGCGCCCTCCTGCGCGCGTCGCTCGACCACGCGGACGGGCATGAGGTGCCGCTCGACCGCGAGTTGACGCTGTTAGACGATTATCTGGCCATCGAGATGCTTCGCTTCGAGGGACGCCTCACGGTGGATATCTGCGTCCCGGACTCGGTGCGCGATGCCCTCGTGCCGGTTTTTCTCCTGCAACCGCTGGTCGAGAACGCAATCGGCCACGGCATCAATGCCCAGATGCGCGGTGGACACGTTCGCATTCAGGCCCACTGCGATGACGGACGGCTTCTCCTCACGGTCGAAGATAGCGGTGTCGGGCTGCCGGCCGGATGGCGGCTCGACGACCATGGCGGCGTCGGGCTGATGAACACGACGCAGCGGCTTGAGGAGCTCTATGGCGCCGACCATGACTTCCAGATCGAAGGGGCCCCGGGCAGCGGCGTGCGCGTTCAGGTCGCGCTCCCGTACCGCGCTGGAGACGGCGCCGCGCCGCGGAGCCCGCGCTCCTCCGCAACGCGCCCCTCGCACGACCGGAGCACACCATAGCACCGTCCGGCGTCATCACGCGACAATCCTGCATCTGCCATGGCTGCATCCCCTTCACAGCGACCTCTCCGGGCGCTCATCGTGGACGACGAACAGCCGGCCCGGCAGCGCCTCCGCGGCCTGCTCCGCACCGCCGACGGCGTAGACGTCGCGGGGGTCTGCGCGGGCGGGCAGGACGCGCTGGACGCGCTCGATCGCGCCTACGATTCCGAACGCCCCATCAATCTGGTGTTCCTCGATGTCCAGATGCCCGAGGTTGACGGATTCGACGTGCTGGACGCGCTCCACGACGATCCGCCGGGCCCGCTGCCCGTCGTCGTGTTTGTGACCGCCTACGACCGGTACGCGCTCCAGGCCTTCGACGCGCACGCAGTGGACTACCTGCTCAAGCCGTACAGCGACGAGCGGTTCGAGGTGGCCCTTGCGCGGGCCAAACAGTTTGCTCGTAGCACGTCGGGGGCTGACATTGAGACGCAGGACGTCGTCGACCGCATGCGCGCACTTCTCGACGAGGTCGGCACGGCGGGCGCTTCCGCCGCGGACGACCCATCGGAGCCAGACCACGCGCCTCCGTATCTCGATCGCATCGCCCTGAAGGAGCGCGGTCGGGTGCGGCTCCTGCCCACCGAGGAGATCCGGTGGATCGGCGCCGCAGACGTCTACGTGGAGATTCACACCCGCAGCGGCGAGACGCATCTGCACCGCGCCCTGCTCGGGGAGCTCGAGGACCGGCTCGACCCTCAGCGCTTCGTTCGCATCCACCGCTCCCATCTCGTGCGCATCGACGCGGTCGAGGAGCTGCTGCACGACTCGCACGGCACGTACACGGCGGTCCTGGATGACGGAACCATGCTCAAGCTCAGCCGGACGTACCGCGAACGCGTGCAGGAGCGCCTGGGACAGTCTCTGTAGCGCCCGGTCATTGCACGCGGCGCCGCTCCGCTTCGGAGGCGGTCTCCGGAGCGCGGGCCGCTTTCCCGCGTCCGAACGGAAGCGAGTACGTCAACCGCAGCGTGCGCGGGCTGAAGTCGACGGTGCGCTCGGCGTAGGTGCCGTCCCCCGGCGGGCGGGTGATGCCGGTCCGCGCGTCGGAGTCGAACACGTCATCCACGGAGAGGGTGAGGCGGCCCCATCCGTCGGGAAGGGTGCGCTCCACGCCGAGGGTGAGCGCCCACGTGGGTTCGAAGCGCACGAGGCCGAACAGGTCGGCGCTCTGGTAGAAGCCGGAGGCCTCGACGCCGAAGCCGCGCGGCAGGCTCACACGCTGCGTCGTACTGATCCGGAGGCTCCGCTGCACGCGCTCCTGCGG
>Ga0207797_1000805_pt1 | contig 23494 bp, 15 predicted proteins | sample PRCRCaboRojoPR_6_FD_187275 | JGI IMG/M metagenome (GOLD analysis project Ga0207797, IMG submission 187275) | Marine sediment microbial community from Cabo Rojo, Puerto Rico - PR CR 10% Liquid 1 (SPAdes) | ecosystem: Environmental > Aquatic > Marine > Coastal > Sediment | place: Cabo Rojo, Puerto...
TCGTCCAGCGTCACCACCTCCAGTCCGCGCCGCTCCAGCGCCGGGAGGATCCGCCGCAGAACCTCCGCGGTCCTCGCCGCCCGCCCCTCTCCGTCGTGCAGGATGACGATGGAGCCGGGCTCGACCCAGGCGAGGATCATCGTCGCCGTGAGGAGCGGCCAGCGGACCGCGGGGTCGAAGGGATAGACGTCGCCGAGGACGATCCGGTAGCCGTGGCGCCGGGCCGTCCTCCTCATGGACGACGAGTACAGGCCGCCTCCGGTCCGCAGCCAGCGGGTCCCCCCGCCCCCGAAGCGATCCAGCAGCGAGTCCGTTCGCACGAGGCGCCGCTCGAAGACCGCGGCGTCGAGCCCCAGGCTCCGCTCGTCGCGCCACATGTGGTGCCCGAGGCCGTGGCCGGCACGGATCATCTCCTCGACCAGGGCCGGATGCCGTGCCGCCCGGCGGCCGATGACGAAGAACGTGGCCCGCGCCCCGTGCTCGTCCAGGACCCTCAGGATCTCCCGCGTCCCGTCGCGACTCGGCGCGTCGTCGATGGTGAGGGCCACCGTGGAGTCCGCGCCCGGCACGCGGTACAGGGCGCCGCCGTCGATCCGGTCCGCCGCCCGGAAGAGGAGCGGCGAGAGCCACCACAGGGCCGCGGCCAGGACGAGGACGCCGAGCGCGGCCGCGACCGGCCGCCGGATCCAGGCTCTCACGTGGCGCTCCCCTCCCGCTGGACTCGAGGATCCCTCACATTGCCGGGCCGGTCGCCGTGCCCCGCCTGCTTCACCCTACCGGGAAACGCCATGTCGACGCCATCCGACGAGGTCTCGCCTTCCTCCCCGCGACTCCTGATGGCCGCGCTGTGCGCCGGCCTCGCGGCCCTGTTGGCCGCGCCGGCCCCCGCCGCCCCGACCCTGCAGCAGCAGGAGACGGCGGTCCCGGCGGACACCGGCGACTGGGACGTGACCGAGCCCCGGGGCGAGACGCGGGAGATCGACTTCACCACCACCGAGGGCACGGGCATGTCGGTGGACGTGGCTCCCGGCGGCGGGTGGCTGGTCTTCGACCTGATGGGCCACGTCTACCGGATGCCGATGGAGGGCGGACAGGCGGAGTCGCTGACACAGGAGAGCGGCCTGGCGTGGAACGGCCACCCCCGGATCTCGCCGGACGGCGAGCACATCGCCTTCGTCTCCGACCGCGCCGGCCAGCAGGACCTGTGGATCATGGGGGCCGACGGCTCGGATCCGCGCCCGGTCTCCGAGGACCGCGACCTGGAGCCCGGGACTCCGGCGTGGACGCCCGACGGCCGGTACATCGTGGTCCGGCGGGACGGCATCTCGGCCGACGGCGGGACGGACGAGGGCCTGTGGATGTACCACCGGGACGGCGGGTCCGGGGTGAAGCTGGCGGCGGAGGACGAGGTCGACGGCGCGTACTGGCCCTCCGTCTCCCCGGACGGCCGCTACGTCTACTTCCACCAGATCTCCGGCGGCGACCCGCTGAACGGAGACTACCAGCTCCGGCGCTACGACCGGGAGACGGGCCGGGTGCTGGACCTCACGTCCGGGGACAACGACGGGCCCGCCGCCGGCCGCGTCGGGAGCGGCGGCGCCTACGCCCCGGAGGTCTCGCCGGACGGCGACCGCGTGGCCTTCGGGCGCCTGATCATGGACGGGACGATCACCCACCGGGGCGACGAGTTCGGCCCCCGGAACTCGCTGTGGATCCGCGACCTGGAGACGGGCGCCGAGCGGAAGGTCATGGACCCGATCGCGCTCCTGGGGGGCGAGCTCCGGCTCATGGGGGGCTACGACTGGACACCGGACGGGGAGTCCATCGTCATCGCCCGGGGCGGCAAGCTCCGGAGGCTCGACGTCTCCTCGGGCGAGACCGAGGCCATCCCTTTCGAGGCCCGCGTGCGGAGGACGATCTCCGAGCAGGCGTACAACTCCTTCCGGATCACCGACGAGCCCTTCCAGCCGCAGTTCCTCCGCTGGCAGACCCGCTCGCCGGACGGCCGGTGGCTGGCCTTCCAGGCCGTGGGACAGGTGTGGGTCATGGAGCTTCCGGACGGTGAGCCCCGCCGGCTCACGCCGGAATCCTTCGACAGGACCGAGTACGCGCCGGCCTGGTCGCCGGACGGCCGGTGGCTGGCGTTCACCGGCATGGACCCCGAGGGCCGCGGCCACCTGTACCGGGCCCGGCCCGGGGACGGCCAGCCGCAGCAGCTCACCGAGAGGAAGGCCTTCTACACGAAGCCGGCCTGGAGCCCCGACGGCTCCGAGGTGCTGGTCACACGGGGCGGCGGGGCCACGGCGCGGGAGCGTACGGTGACCCACAACGCCTACTTCGACCTGGTCACCGTGCCCGCCTCCGGCGGCGAGGCCACGCACGTGGCCACCGTGCAGCCGCCCAGCGGGTCCAGCCCCGCCTCCTTCGCCCGGCGGGCCATCGTCGGGGCCTCCTACGGGCCGGGCGGCCGGATCTACTTCCCGGAGCCCATGGAGGTGGAGGGCCGGGACGACGCGGTCATGGGCATGGTCTCGGTGGAGCCCGACGGCTCGGACCGGCGGCTCCACATGACCTTCCCCTACGCCGACGAGATCGTCCCCTCGCCGGAGGGCGACTGGGTGGCCTTCCAGGGCGGCGACAACGCCTACGTGGTGCCCTTCCCCGCCTCCGGCACCGGCGGCGATCCGGTGCACGTGGACAGGGGAGGCGGCTCCCCGCTGCCGGTGACGCAGGTGAGCCACCGGGGCGGCCTGTACCTGCGCTGGGCCGCCGACTCCCTGCTCGAGTACGGGAGCTCCAACCGGCACTACACCTACCGGCCGGCCACCGGCGCCGCCGACACGACCCGCATCACGTTCAACGTGGAGAAGGACCGGCCCGACGGCACGATCGCCCTCACCGGCGCGCGAATCGTCCTCCCCTCCAGCGGCGAGGTCATCGAGGAGGGCGCCGTGGTGGCCGAGGACGGGCGGATCACCTGCGTGGCGGCCGCCGGCGAGTGTGACACCGCCGGCGCCGGCCGCGTGGTGGACGCCTCCGGGAAGACCGTCATCCCCGGGCTGGTGGACATGCACGCCCACCACTACCGGGAGCACCGCGGGCACCGGCCGCGCCGGGACTACGAGGTGGCGAGCTACCTGGCCTACGGCCTGACCACGACGCTGGACAACAGCATGTGGTCGGAGAACATCTTCCCCACCGCCGAGCGCATCGAGGCCGGGCGGATGGTGGGGCCGCGGACCTACAGCACCGGCGACCCGCTCTACCAGGGCGACGGGCCGAACCAGAACGAGATCGACAGCTACACCACGGCCCTGAACAACGTGCAGCGGCTGAAGTCCTGGGGCGCGGTCTCCATCAAGCAGTACTCCCACCCCCGCCGCGACCAGCGGCAGTGGATCATCGACGCCTCCCGGCGCGAGGGTCTGGCGGTGACCGGCCACTGGAACCCCGGCATCGTGCTGGACGGGCACACCGGCTGGGAGCACTCCCTGGACTGGCCGGTGATCCAGCGCGACGTGACCGAGCTCTACGGCCGGGCGAACGCCGTCTACTCGCCGACCCTGGTCGTCGGCGGACACGGCGCCTCGAACATCGACTGGTTCTTCCAGGACAGCGACGTGTGGAAGGACCCGAAGCAGCGGGACTGGATGCCGTGGCGGATGCTCACCTTCCTACGTGAGCGCCCGAAGCGGCCGAAGACCGACTACAGCTGGCCCCTCACCGTCCACGGCGTGGCCGACGTCATGGAGGCCGGCGGACACGGCGCGGTGGGCGGACACGGTGAGCATCACCCGCTCTCGCCCCACTGGAACATCTGGATGTACGCCGACGTCGTGGGCGAGATGGAGGCGCTCCGGATCGCCACCCAGGAGGGGGCCTGGTTCCTGGGTGCCGACGAGGACCTCGGCTCCCTGGAGAGCGGCAAGCTGGCCGACCTGCTGGTGCTGAACTCGAATCCCCTGGAGGACATCCGGAGCACGCTGGACATCCGGTACGTCATGAAGGGCGGGCGCCTGTACGAGGCCGCCAGCCTGGACGAGGTCTGGCCCCGACAGCGCGACTTCGGCGAGCGGTACTGGGTGGACCCGGCGGCGCTGGTGGACGACGCGCGGCCCCTGGAGCCAAAAGAGTAGCCCCCGTCTCCGCGGAGACGCCTACATTCCGGCGCGCTCCGCCACGTACTCGGCCGCCTGCCGGTGGGTGGCGTACCACACGTCGCCCTCACCGGCCCGGCTCTCGATGTAGCTGAGGAGATCCCGGAGGACGACGAACCGGGAGCGGCGGCCGATCACCTGCGGGTGCATGGTGAGGAGGAAGATGGTGCCCTCCCGGTAGGCCACGTCGAACTCGTCCTGCCACACCCGGAGCACCTCCCGCGGCGGCGCGTACCGGTCGGACATGGGGTTCATGTGCGGCCAGTCGTCCAGGATCCAGGAGACCGGGAGCTCCACGATGCCCGTGGGCTCACCCTCCGGACCGACCAGCTCGTACGGCCGGTCGTCGGCCATGAGGGAGCTGTCGTACAGCACGTCCAGCTCCCGGAGGATGCCCAGCGTGTTCGGGCTGAAGTCCCAGGAGGGGGCCCGGTAGCCGACGGGGCGCCGCCCGGCGGCCTCCTCCAGGTAGTCGAAGGCCCGGCCCGTGAGCCGGCGCTCCCTCCTGCGCGAGAGGCTCGTGTTCTGCTCGTGGATCCACCCGTGGACGCCGATCTCGTGAGCCGGCTCCGCCGCGCGGATGGAGTCGGCCACCTCCGGGTTCAGCATCAGGGTGACCGCCGGGATGAAGAAGCTGGCCGGAATCTCCCGCTCGGAGAGGAGGTCCAGGATCCGCTCCAGCCCCCGGCGCGGGCCGTAGGCGCCCCGGGAGAGATCCCGCGGCGACGGCGGCCGACCGTCCAGGTGGACCGTCCCGTCGTCCACGTCGAAGGAGAGGAGCACCGCCACCCGGGCCCCGCCGGGCCACTGCTCCGGCGTCAGGTCCCGCCCCGCCGTGACCCGGGTCATCTCCTCCCGGATCCGCTCCTCCGACCAGTCCCACGCCGGGTCCTCGGCGGCGGACGCTTGCCCGCTCTCTCCGAGGTAGCTGCCGCCGCTCCTCCCCGAGTCGCCCGGGGCGCCGCAGGCGGCGAGCAGGACGGTCAGCGCAGAGGCGACGGCGGTCGTCAGGCGGCGGTCGATTCTCACGGTCCCGCTCCTCTCGGTGTGCATCGGGTTCTCCCGGGGGGCAGCCCGTGCCCGTCGATCCCGGTCATCCGTCCCCGGGCGTCTCCGCGGAGACGCCGGCCGCGCCCTCCGCCGACCCGGCCTCCTCCAGCAGCTCGTCCACCGTGCGGGCCAGCTCCTCCACGATCCACCCCTCCAGGGCCGAGGCCCGGAAGCCGTCCCGCAGGCCGCGGTAGTAGTCCAGCACGTCCTCCTTCGGCGCCCCGAAGCGGTCGAAGAGGTCGTCGCCGACGCGACGCACGTCCCGGAGCATGGCCCGGGCGTTGTGGAGCTTGTCGGCGGCCGAGACCAGGAGCACGTCCTCCTCCTTCTCCGGCAGCGACTCCACGTACCGCTCCCGGCGCTCGTCCCACGCGTCCTCCCCTTCACCGGAGCCCTGGGTGCAGCCCGCCACGATGCGGGCCACACGCTCGCCGAACCGCTCCCGGATCTCCTCCAGCCGCTCGGGACCGCCCCGGTCCTCCACCACGTCGTGCAGCAGGGCGGCCACGGCCTGCTCCTCGTCGCCGCCCGCCTCGAGCACCAGGGACATGACGCCGGCCAGGTGGGCGAAGTAGGGAACGCCCGTTCCCGGGCGGGTGTGGCCGGAGTGGGCCCGGAGCGCGTAGCCCAGGGCGAGCTGGAAGCGGGGACTCAGGCGATCCTCGACCATCGTTCTCCTTCATCGTCTGTCTCGAACGTCTCCACTCGACCTCCCTCAGAAGCCCGGCAGCGCCGCCCGGACGAGGAGCCCGACGGCCAGGGCCAGGGTCACGCTGGCGAACGTGCCCACGAGGAAGTACTCGACGCTCTCCCGCCCCTCCCAGTCCACGGCCCGGACCAGCCCCTTGGCGGCGAGCACGAAGCCCACGGCGGCGAAGCTGTCCAGGAGGACGAAGACGAAGACCAGAAATCGCTCCAGGTTACCGATCGTAAGGCCGTGCCGGAGAGTCGACTCCATCGATCCAGTTCCGGCAGGAAACGTGTCCCCCTTCTCCAGGATGCCCCGGACCACGTGGGTGCCGCCCCGGACCAGGAAGACGACGGCCGCGGCCCCGAGGGCGCCGGCGGTCAGGACCTCCGCGGAGCCCGGGAGCGCCGACGGGTCCAGCGTGGGCCGCAGGTTCCGGCCGCCCGCGACGCCGGCGACGAGGACGAGGAACAGGGCGTTCAGGGCGATCTCGTACTCGGCCCGCAGCTCCCACCACCGGCCCTCTCGCACCCGGCGGATGCACTGGTGGCGGAGCTCGGGGAGCAGGAGAGCCAGGGCCAGGAAGGCCGTGGACAGGAGCGCCGCCGGGAAGCCGGGCCCCACCAGGAAGAGGACGGCGCCGGCCCCCAGGATGGATCGGGCGGCCACCCGCTTCCTCCACGCTCGCAGCCCGGGGCCGTCCAGCGCCGCCACCTCCTGCCGTCCCACCGGGTCCCGAACGGGGCCGTAGTTGGCCAGCACCCACACCAGGGTCACCTCGGCCCACAGGAGGACGGATGCGGGCGTCTGCGGCCACGCCAGCTCCACGGGCGTCATCGGCTCCACTCCTCTGCGGTGGCGTAGCGGGAGAGCAGGCTCTCGAGGCTCTCCTCGCCGTCACGATAGGCGCGCCAGCCGGCGGCCGCGAGCCGCTTGCTCACCGCCTGCCGGGTGACGCCGATCTCTCCCGCCGCCTCCGTCTGGCTGGCGCCGCCGCGAACGAACCGGATCGCCTCACGCTGGGCGTCGGTGAATCGCTGGCGCTGCCAGTCCAGGAGCCGCGACAGCCCGCCCAGGACCCGGTCGTCCTCCCCGAATCCGGAGAAGACACCACCGTGGAGCCCTTCCTCGTGCGCCACCTCGAGGGCCTGCCGGGCCCGGTGGAACGCCGGGCCGTCCATGCCGATGGCCCGCTCCTCGAGCTCCGTGTCCAGGCCACCGAAGCCGACGCCGGTCCAGAAGCGGAGCTCCGGGAGGCGATCCCGGAGCCGCCACATCAGCTCCGGCACCGTCCCGGGGCGGACCAGCAGGCCCTGGAACTCGTCCCCCACGGTGATCGTGAAGTCCGCCAGGACCGCCTCGCCCAGCTCCCGGTTGAGCCGGTCGAGGAGGTCGCCGAGGCGCTCCTGCACCGCGCGCCGCTCGTCGGCCTCCAGGTCGCGGGAGGCCGAGATGTCGCCGATGAAGGCGGTGGCCCGGCGGGGGCGGGGGGACTCCCCTCCTCCGCCGGAATCGCTGTTCGACGTCATCTCGCACCTCCCGCCTCCGTGCTCGCCTGTCACCGGGTTCTGTCAACTCTACACAGTTTACAGTCGGCCTGTCAACCTTGGGACGTAGCGCCAGGACCCGTCAACCTCTTTCAGTTTACAGCGGTGACGTCAATACATACAGGTTGACAGGCGGCTCCGTGGGGATCGCTTGCCCCGGAGACTGCTCCGGGGCACCCTGCGCAGCGTCATCGGCGCACTCTCCCGCGAAAGGACCTCCCGTGACCCGAGACCACGCCCGCCGCTCGCCCTCGCCCCCCTGCCGCTGCGGACGCCGACCCGGCGCGGCGGTCCTGATGGCCGGACTGGCGCTTCTCCTCCTCGCCGCCCCGCCGGCCGCCGCACAGGAGCCCTTCCCCGACGCCACCGAGGGCCTCGACCGCCAGGAGGGATTCTTCCCCCTGTACCACGATCCCGGTGAGGGACGCCTGCTCATGGAGGTGCCCGAGGACGGGCCCGAGTTCCTCTACCTGGTCTCCCAGGCCACCGGCATCGGCTCCGACGATCTCGGCCTGGACCGGGGCGAGATCGGCTCCGAGTACCTGGCTCGCTTCGAGCGCTCCGGAGACCGGGTCTTCCTCACGCTCCAGAATCCGGAGTTCCGCGCCGCTGCCGACCCGGATCCCGAGCTCCGACGGTCGGTCGAGGAGTCCTTCCCCACCTCGAGGATCGGGAGCCTGGAGGTGCTGGCCGAACAGGACGGCCGGCTCCTGGTGGACGCGACTCCGCTCTTCCTCCGGGACGCCGTGGGCATCGCCGGGGACCTGGCCGACGAGGGAGAGGGGAGCTTCGAGGTGGACGAGGCGCGGAGCACCATCCACGCTCCGCGGACGAAGGCCTTCCCGGAGAACACCGAGGTGGAGGCGGCCCTGACGTGGTCGTCCGAGGACCCGGGCCCCGAGGTGAGGGGCCATACCCCCGACGGCAGGGCTCTCACGCTGCGCCTGCACCACTCCTTCGTGCAGCTGCCCGGGGAGGGCTACGAGCCGCGCGAGCCCGACCCCCGGATCGGCCTCTTCACCGTCGACTTCTACGACTACGGCCGGTCCCTGGAGCAGGGCTACGAGGACGCCTACGTCACCCGGCACCGGCTCGAGAAGGCGAACCCCGGCGCGCCGATGAGCGAGCCGGTGGAGCCCATCGTCTACTACATGGATCCGGGCATCCCGGAGCCGTACCGGACGGCCTTCCGGGAGGGCGCCGAGTGGTGGAACGAGGTCTTCGAGGCCGCCGGGTTCCGGAACGCCTTCCGGGTGGAGATCATGCCGCCCGACATGGATCCGCTCGATGCACGCTACAACGTGATCCAGTGGGTGCACCGCACCGAGGCCGGCTCCTCGATCGGCCCCTCCTTCGTCGACCCCCGCACCGGCGAGATCATCAAGGCCGCCGTCCGGATGGACTCGCACCGGTCGCTGGCCGACTTCGACATCTACATGGGGGCGGTGCCCGCCGCCGGCGAGACGGACGGGCGGGGGACCCTCGGCGGCTGTCGGATGGGCTCCGGGGCGGGCGCGGGCCTGGGCTGGGCGGCCACGCTCGACCCCGACGTGACGGCCGAGGAGTTCGCCATGGCCCGCCGCCGCCAGCACGCCGCTCACGAGGTGGGCCACACCCTGGGGCTCTCCCACAACTTCATCGCCGCCAGCTACGGGCGCGCCTCGGTCATGGACTACCCGGCGCCGCTCGTCCGCGTCGAGGACGGCTCGGTGGACCTCTCCGACGCCTACCGCCCCGGTCCGGGCCTCTACGACACGCTGGCGATCCGGTACGCCTACGAGAGCTTTCCGGACGGCCGCGAGGACGCGGGCCTGGACTCGATCGTCGCCCAGGCCACCGACGCCGGCGCCGGCTACGTGACCAACCCGCACGAGTCGAGCTGGAGCTCACACCCGGAGGCCTCGACCTGGGTCAACGGCTCCAACGTGCTGGACGAGCTGGACCGGCTCCTGGGCGTCCGCCGCTTCCTCCTCGACCGCTTCGGCGAGGAGGCGCTGCGCCCCGGCGAGCCGCTGGCCGAGCTGGACCGCAGGCTGGCGCCGGTCTACCTGCACCACCGCTTCGCGATCACGGCGGCCGCCAAGGCCGTCGGGGGAATGGCCTTCCGGTACGGGGTGCCCGGCGAGGACGTGGCCGCCACGAAGCTGGTGCCCGCCGAGCGCCAGCGGCGGGCGCTGGACCTGCTGACCCGGGCGATCCGCCCCGCCGAGCTGGCGATCCCCGAGGACGTGCTCCGGAAGATGGCACCGGAGCCCTTCGGATACGGCGCGGGGCCCCGGGAGTTCGAGGGACGCACCGAGCCCGCGTTCGACCACCTGGAGGCCGCGCGCACCCTGGCCCGCATGGCGGTCGGGGGGCTCCTGGACCCGAGGCGCATGTCGCGGGTGGCGGCCTTCCACGACCGGGACGCCTCGCTTCCCGCTCCCACGGACGTGGTCGGGCGACTGGTGGCCGAGACCTGGGAGCGGCGCCCGGCCGGGGGCGCGGAGCGGCCGGTCCTGGCCCGCGCGGTGGAGCGGCTCCTGGCCGACGAGCTCATGCGACTCGGATCCGACGCGGACGCGGCGCCCGAGGCCCGGGCCGCTGCGGAATGGGGGCTCCGCCGGATCCTGTCGCTGGCCGGCGAGGGCCGGGAGCGGACCGGCGCGGACCCCGCCGATCTCGACGCCGAGGAGCTGGCGCATCGGCAGAGCGTGGCGGCCGACGTCCGGCGTTTCCTCTCCCGGGACTTCGGCGAGCGGACCCTGCCCGGGGCCCTCGATCCGCCCCGGGGAACGCCCATCGGGGACGGAGGCTCCGGCGGCGGGGGACGCTGAGGGCGAGCGGCGAGTCGGTCGCTATCCCGCCGTCGGGTCCTCCACGACCCCCACGAAGAGCACGGTGCCGGACAGCCGCTCGCGGATGGCGAACAGGAAGGGCCGATCCACCCGGAAGGTCGTTGGTCCGGAGGTGGCCCCGATCCCCACGCCGGTGGCCGCGGCGGCCTCGGTCCCCTCCTCGTTCACCTGCACGTAGCTCTTCTGCTTCACCCAGTCGATGTACAGGCACGGGTCGACGCCCGACGTACAGGCGGGCGTCTCGGCCATGCGGCTGAAGTCGGCCGAGTCGGTGCTGAAGGCGGGCCCCATGCCCATGCGCACCAGCGGGCGGTTGAGCAGCGCCTCGTAGTCGAGCTCGAAGCGCGGCATCTCCACCCGCACCTCGCCGCCGTCGCCGAACTGCTCGACCAGCGCCCGCCACTCCCCGGCGTCCATGGCCGCCACCAGCGAGTCCAGGGAGGTCCCCTCGGCGGGGAGGACCACCGTCATGGAGAACGCCTCGCCGCCGTACGGCAGGTCCGCCGCCCGGTACCCCTCCGTCCGGGCCCGCCCCACCCCCTCCATCTCCGTGCTCATCATGGGGACGGTCACCGTGGAGCCGTCGGCCCGTCGGAACTCGGCGTCGGAGGTCTCGGACTCGTCGAACCGGTCCGTCCACTCCCCCTTGAAGTAGACCGTGTTGGCGAGGAGCGCGACCAGCTCCCGGATCATCGCCGGCGTCACCAGCTCCTCGATCTTCCCGTTCGTGCCCTCGGCGACCCAGCTGTTGATGGCGTCCGCCGTGGCCGGGTCGCGGAAGTCCACGTTCTCCACCCGGGCGTCGAAGGCCCCGGTCACCCGATCCTCGTACTCGGCGAGGAAGGGCCAGCCCGTCTGCAGCCAGACCGAGTTGGCCAGCAGGAACTCGACCCGGGGATCCAGGCCCCGCAGCAGTTCGATCAGACCGGCGTAGGACTCGTTGATGGCCGCCAGCTCGGTGTCGCCGAACCCGAGCGCGGACCGCATGGCGTCGTAGGTCCGCCCGTCGGCGCCGTTCAGGGCCATGCCCAGGGCCATGGAGGCGCTCAGCGGCGAAATGAAGTGGTTCGTCCCCGGCTCCTCGGCGTACAGCTCGTCCATGAGCCGAAACCCGAAGCGGTTGCTGGCCTCGATGGTCCGCTGCTCGGCGTCGGTCAGGCTCCGGGGCAGCGACTCGATGGGGTCGTCGCCCCCGGGATCGGGACCGAGCGGGCCGTCGCAGGCCGTGACCGGGAGGAGGGCGAGCAGGAGGAGAGCGGCGGAGGCGGACCGTCGGACGTCAGGTGTCATGATCTCGCGTGGGCCGGGGGCGTCGTTCTCGTTCCCTCTCGACCCGGGGACGAGCGAGCCCGCCGGCCGTGACATCGTCTCCGGAGCGACCGAGCGCCGGGCGTCAGCCCGCGGCGCCGGTCGCCCCGGACGCGGGGGCCTCCCGCGGCTCCGCCTCCTCCTCCGAGGGCTCCGGCACCTGGGAGCGGACCAGGAGCACCGTGCCCGCCGCCAGCAGCGCGCCGAAGGCGAAGGGCGTGGCGAAGCCGAATCGGATCAGGTAGCCGGCGGAGATCTGGCCGAAGGAGATGCCCAGGCCGAAGGCCATGGTGAGCACCGACAGCTGGGCGCCGGACTGCCCCTTCCGCGACAGGTCACCGGCCAGCGCCAGCGCCGGGGCGAAGACCGCCGCCGCGCTCACCCCCTGCAGGAGGCGGGCGCCCACCATCTGCCAGGGCGTCGTGACCAGTCCCTGCAGCAGGGTGCCCGGCACGAGGCCGATCAGCCCCACCACGATGAAGGTGCGGCGGCCCACCCGGTCGCTGGCCGACCCCACCAGGGGCTGCACCACGGCCAGGGCGGCGATCAGGGCCGAGAACTCCACCGCGAAGAGGAAGGGCCCCTGGCCCAGCCGCTCGTTCACGCTGGGCTCGATGGGAGCCAGCAGGGCGATGCACGCGCTCATGACGAAGGTGACGATCCCCAGCGCGAAGATCGGGTCCAGGATCCGCTCCGGCGAGGCCGACCGCACCCGCAGCGCCAGCCGCTCCCGGGTGGGCATCGTCTCCTCCGGGTCCTCGACGAAGATCTGCACCAGCACGGCGCTCAGGAGCGCCGCGAAGGCGGCCAGGTAGAACGTGGCGTCGAAGCCGGAGAGGGTCACCTCGGCGAGACCGGGAACCGGGTACGGCCCGCCCTCCATGACCCCGCCGGCCACCAGCGGCCCGGCGCCGAAGCCGACCAGGCGCAGGGAGTTGTACACGCCCATGTTCCCCCCCCGGTTCTCGAAGGCGCTGATCTCGTTCACCAGCGCCACGCCGGCGGTGATGGTCAGCGACGCGGCGACCCCCTGCACCGCGCGGATGCCGAGCACGCCGACGTAGGACTCGACGAAGGAGAAGGAGACGTTGGCGCCGGCGAAGATCCACAGGCCCAGGATCACGAAGAGGGTGCGCCGACCCGCGCGGTCCGAGAGGCGGCCCGCCAGGGGCTGGCTCACGGCGCTGATCAGGCCGAAGAGCGCCAGGACCAGGCCGGCCATCAGCTCCACGGAGAGCCCGAAGCGGGTGCCGGTCACCTGTCCGCTGGCCACGTAGAGCGGCAGGACGACGATGAGGAACGAGTTCCCGAAGGCGTCGGCCATCCGGGCCAGACCCAGGACGATGACGCGGATGTCCAGCCCGGTGTCCGACCAGATGTAGTCGTCTCGGCTCAAGGAGGAGCGGTCCAGTTCGGCGATTCACGAAGGCTGCGAGGCGGCCGCCCCGGGACTGCGCCGCGGGCGCGGCGCCGGGAGTGCGGCCGCCCCGTGGAGGTGCAGGAATCGTGCGCCGGCGGGGACGGGCCCGTCGACGGACGCCGCGTCGAGCGGCGCCCGGCATCCGCTCAGCGTCTCACCACCGGGAGCACGATCCGCGACGGATGCTCTTCGGAATGGTGGACCGCGTTCCGGGCCGTCACGCCCCCGGACTCGCTCCAGTTCTCCCCGCCCGTGTTCAGGTTGCGGGTGAACCGGGGGAAGTTGCTGCTCGAGACCTCGATCCGGATCCGGTGGCCCTCGGCGAAGGTGTTGCTGGTGGACATGGGGCTCACCTCGAGCTCGTAGACACGCCCCTCCTCCATGAACGCCTCGCGATCGTAGCCCTCCCGGTAGCGAGCCCGCTGGATGGTCTCCACCAGGTTGTAGGCCGTCCCGTCCGGGTGCACGTCCACCAGCTTGACGGTGAAGTCGGTGTCCGGGGCGTCCGAGGAGACGAAGAGCGTGATCTCGATGGTGCCGCTCACCTCCACGGCCTCCTCCAGGGGGGCGGTGCTGAAGACCAGCACGTCCTGCCGCGATTCCACCGGCCGCTGGTCGAAGCTCCCGGCATCGATGGCGCCGCCGATGCAGCAGACGTTGCCGCCCAGCGAGGGCACGGGATTGTCCGGGTCGTAGGTGAGGGAGTCGGCGTCCGGCGTCGCCCCCGGCCCGTCGGGCGTGAGGCGGCCGTCGCCGAAGAGGCTGTTCGCTCCCTGCTCTCCGCTTGCCAGGTAGTAGGGAACCATCTCCGTGTCCTCCGGCGGCCACTCCGCGGAGGTCTGCCACCGGTTCTCCCCCATGGTGTAGAATCGAACCCGGGGCATGGTGTCCACGACGGCGCTCTCCTCGCCCTTCAGCCAGTAGTCGAACCAGCCGTGGATCATCCGCCGGTAGTCGAAGCGGGCGTCACCGACGCTGCGCTCCCCGACGACCGTCTCCTCGGTGGCACGCTCGAACGCACAGTGGGTCACCGGTGCCACCAGGGCGTGCTGGTTCCGGCGGACCTCCGGGTCGTCGGCCGCGGACCGCACGTGGTTGAACAGCGCCAGGTTCGGGCTGATGGAGACGTCGTACCAGGACATGAGCCACAGGCTCGGTACGCCGAACCCCATGCCCTCGTGGTAGAGGCCGCCCTCGTGCCACGCCGGGTCGTCCGGGGCACGGGCGATCATCCGTCCGCCGGTGGCCACCGGCTTCGGATCGGCGAAGATGCCGTGCGGCCCCCGGACGTTCTCCAGGATGTCCTCCACCGGCAGGTGCCAGAGCGCCTCCTCCCAGTCCACCTCCGGCGAGTCCGGCGCCAGGTCCCAGAAGCGGGAGACCCGGACCCGCTCCTCCCGCGTCAGATCGTCGGCGAAGGTGGGGCGGTGCATGCGCTGGACGCCGTAGAGCCACGTATAGAAGAGCATCTGCCGGGCGCCTCCCCGGTACCAGTTGCCCTGTTCGTGGAACCCGCCGACCTCGCCCACTCCCGCGCCGAAGCCCTGCGGCACCATGGCCGCGTGGGCCGGATGGTCCAGGGAGGCGAGCCCCATCTGCCACTCGGCGCTGGACGAGCAGCCCAGCGTGCCCACCCGTCCGTTGGACCACGGCTGCTCCTCGATCCACGAGAGCGCGTCGTAGCCGTCCGTCAGCGGAGGCCCGAGGATGTCCCAGGTCCCCTCCGAGAAGTAGCGGCCCCGCTCGTTCTGGACGACCAGGGCGTAGCCGTCGCTCACCCACTCCATGGCGTCGCGGATGATCCGCCGGTTCAGCTCACCCTCCCGGTACCAGTTGAAGTTGTAGGGGGTGCGGACGAAGACCGTCGGCACCGGGTCCCCCGTCTTCGGCCGGTAGATGGTGGTGGAGAGCCCCACGCCGTCCCGCATGGGGACCAGCACCTTACGGCTGATCTCGGCGATCTCGCGTAGCTCCCGGAGCTCCGCCCGGGCCACGTCCTCCTGGCCCATCGCCGGCGGGGCGCCCGGGGGAAGGAGCAGGAGGAGAAGGGCGGAGAGCGGGACGAGATCGCGCATGGTCGGTCCTCGTGGAGGGCGGGGGCGAAACGGTCCGGACGTCGCGCCTGCAACCTCCGTATCACGGGCCGTCGCCCGCCGTGGGACGAAGCCCGGTCCTCGGTGTGGGGAAACTCCCCCCCACTCTTCTCATTCGCCCGTGTCACCGCTCCCGCCGTGGACGCCGAGCGACGCGGAGGCCAGCTCCGAGAGCGGCCCGACGAGCTCCTCCAGGTCGGCCCACAGGCCCAGGTACAGGTACCGCTCGCGGGTCAGCTGCTCCTCGGCCTCCCGGTCCTCGTCGATGAACACCTGCAGGTCGTCGAAGGTGCGGATCCCGGCCTCGTAGCTCTCCCGGGCCAGATCCAGCCGCTCCCGGGCCAGCTCGAAGTTCTGCTCCAGCACCTCCAGGCGGTCGGCCCGCCGGCGCAGCTCCGAGAGCAGGTCGCCGATCCGCTTCTCGATCTCCAGGCGCCGCTTCGTGCGCTCCGCCCTGGCCTCGTCCAGCTCGGCCCGGGCCCGGCCCGTCCGCTCCCGACGGTCGAACCCCTGGAAGAGGTTCCAGGAGACGGTGACCCCCAGCTGGCCGAAGGTGTCGCTGGGATCCAGGTTCAGGAACCGGGCCTCGGCGGCCCCGTTCTCGGACCGGACGTGGGCGTAGCTGGCGCGAACCTCCGGCACGTACCGCGTCCACGCCGCCGTGGAGGCGGCGGAGGCGGCCCGGGCGTCGGCCTCCAGGGCGCGGATCTCGGGGTCCGTGGTGACGGCCTTCCGGACCAGCCGCTCCCGGTCCAGCGCGCCCGCGTCGGGGAGGCGTCCCATCCCCCGCAGGCTGCCGAAGTCGTGCTCGCCGTTCCGGCGGAGCCCCATGACCCGCCGCAGGTTCCGCCGCTCCCGCTCGGCCAGGTCCCGGGCGTCGAGGACCGCCAGTCGGGCCCGCCCCACCTCGCCGCGGGCCCCCAGCGAGTCCGTGCGGGTGGCCACGCCGGCCTCGACCCGGCGCCGGGTGATCTCCAGCTCCTCGCGCCGCGCCTCCAGCTGTCGTCGGGCCACGTCCAGGAGGCGCTGCTGCTCCAGGGCGTCGAAGTACGCCCGCTTCACCCGGCCCACCACCGAGCGCTCGTTCACGGTCAGGCGGTGCCGTGCTGCGTCCACCCGGGCCTCGCCCTCCCGGAAGTCCAGGATCCGGCGACCGCCCTCCAGCAGCGTCCAGTCGAACCGGAGCTGCTGGGTGGCCGACTTCCGGGTGAAGGACAGCGGCTCCGGTGCCTCCCGGTACCGCCCGTCCTCCCCCTGGAAGGTCACCCGCGTGGCGCTGGTCCGGTCGAAGTCCGCGCTGGCCGTCACCTCGGGGAGGAAGGCGCCCCAGTCCGCCCAGCGGCCGGCCTGTTCGCCGGAGAGCCGTGCCCGGGCCGCCGACAGCTCCGGGCTGTTCCGCAGGGCCAGCCGGAGCGCGCGGTCCAGCGACAGGGTGTCCCCCGGCCGGCCCCCGGCCGCTCCCAGCGCCACCACGCTCCGCCCCGGTGTCGTCGCGGCGCTTGCCTCCGCCTCCCCGTCCTGGGCCGCCGCCGGGCCGGGCGTCAGCAGGGTACCCAGCAGGACCGCCGCCAGCACGCCGGGAAGCGCGATTCGGGCGTCCGTTCCGTCGCTCGGGCGGCTCATGCCGTCCTCCCGGCCGCCGCCGTCACCGCGTCCGCCGACAGCCTCGGATCCGCGTCCCGGGACTCGACGGTCCCGTCCCGCAGGGCCACCACGCGGCCGGCGTGCGCCGCGATGTCGTGCTCGTGGGTGACCATGATGATGGTCTGTCCCGCCTCCCGGAGCTGGCGGAAGAGCCCCATGATCTCCGCCGACGTCTCCGAGTCCAGGTTCCCGGTGGGCTCGTCGGCCAGGAGGATGGCCGGCTCGTTCACCAGCCCGCGGGCGATGGCCACCCGCTGGCGCTGTCCCCCGGACAGCTCGTTCGGCTGGTGGTCCATCCGGTCCGCCAGGCCCACCGCCGAGAGGGCGTCGGCGGCCCGTTCCCTCCGCACGTCCGGCGGGGCGCCCGCGTAGACCAGCGGCAGCTCCACGTTGTGGAGGGCCGACGCCCGCGGGAGGAGGTTGAACGACTGGAAGACGAAGCCGATCTCCCGGTTCCGGATCTCCGCCAGCTCGCCGTCCTCCAGGTCCTGCACGGGCTGGCCGTTCAGCTCGTACTCGCCCGACGTGGGGGTGTCCAGGCAGCCCACCAGGTTCATGAGGGTCGACTTGCCGGACCCCGACGGCCCCATCACCGCGATGTACTCGTTCTCCTCGATGACGAGATCCACGTCCCGGAGCGCGTGGACGGTCTCGGTGCCCATCTCGTAGTCCTTGCTCAGCCCCCGGGTGACGATGGGCCGTGCCTTCGGGGCCGCGGCGACCCCCGCGCCTCCGTCCGGCCCCGGCGCCGTGCCGGCCGCCGCCTCCCCTCCGTGTCGCGCCGTCGCCTCGTGCGTCATCTCGACCTGCCTCGTCGTCGTTGGATCCTGGTTCGCGCTCTTCGACCGTCCGTCCGCCGTCCCGACCCCCGTTCGCCGCGCGTCACTCGTAGCGGAGCGACTCCACGGGATCGAGTCGGGCCGCCCGTCGCGCCGGGAGCACCCCGGCCGCCAGCCCGATTCCCGTGAGGATGGCCAGGGCCGAGAGGGCGATGGGCCACGAGAGCTTCGGGTTCATCAGGTACTGCATGGCCTGGTTTCCGGCGGGGATGCTGTCCACCCCGACCACGATGGCCGAGGCGAGCGCCATTCCGATGGCGCCGCCGATCAGCGTGAGCATCATGGCCTCGAAGACGAACTGGGCCACCACGTGCCGGCGCCGCGCCCCCACCGCCCGCTTGATGCCGATCTCCCGCGTCCGCTCTCGCACGACCACGTACATGATGTTCGCCACCCCGACGCCGGCCACGAGCAGCGTGAAGGCGCCCACGAGGCCGAGGAAGATCTGGATGCCGAGCCCGATCTTCGAGATCTGCTCCTCCGACTCGATGAAGTCCCACATGGGGAGCGCGCGCTCGTCGTCGGCGGCGAAGGCGTGCCGGGAGCCGAGGACGCGACGGATCTCCCGCTTGGTCGCCGGCGCCCGCTCCACGCTCCGCGGGCGCACCAGGAGGTGGCTCACGTACTCCCGCCCGTAGATGGCGCGGAAGGTGGTGGCCGGGATGATGGCCCGCTCGGCGTCCGGGCCGTTGCTCATGCTGCTCTGGAACTTCTCCCGCATGGTGCCGACGACGGTGAACGGGAGCCCGTCCAGCCGCACCGTCTCCCCCACGGGATCCGAGTTCCCGAACAGGTCCACCGCGATCTCGTCGCCCAGGAAGAGCACGCGGCGACGCTCCTCCAGGTCCCGTGCGTTCAGGAAGCGGCCGCCGGGCGCCGGGTCCATGCTCCGGAGCTCGGAGAACGCCGGCTCCACGCCCTCCATGTAGGTCGTGGTGCGCACGTCGCCGTGCTCCAGGGTCGTGCTCCCCCGGCCGTAGGAGGGGCTGGTGAGGTCGATCTCCGGGATCGAGCGCTCCAGCAGCTCCAGGTCGGCCTCCCGCAGGCGGATGCGCCGCCCCTTGGGCAGGCCCTCGTGCGTCTGGCTGGTCGTGCCGCTGTAGATCTTGAAGATCCGGTCGCCGGCGCCCAGCTGACCGTCGACGAAGGTCCGGCGCAGCCCCTCGCCGAAGGAGAGGAGCAGGACCACCGACAGGGTGCCCCAGGTGACGGCGAAGGTGGTGAGCAGCGCGCGCTTCCGCTGCGACTTCAGGTCCGACAGGAACTCGGAGACGAGGATCCTCCACATGGCGCCCCCTCACCCGCTCCGCAGGCACTCGACGGGGTCCAGCCGGGCCGCCTGTCGGGCGGGAAAGAAGCCCGCCGCCAGCCCGACCGCCCCCAGCAGGGTCACGGTCACCGCGATCACCAGCGGCGAGATGGTGGGCGTCCCGACGAACTCGTCCATGGGGACCAGGGCCAGGAGGCGGACGATGCCCACCGACGCCAGGAAGCCGGCGGCGGCGCCCAGCGCCACGATGCCCCCGGCCTCGGCCAGGAACTGCGCCATGATGTCCCGCTGCCGGGCCCCCACGGAGCGACGGATGCCGATCTCGGGCATCCGCTCCCGGACGACGATGTACATGATGTTCGCCACGCCCACGCCGCCCACGCTCAGGGTGAAGCTGCCGACCAGGGCGAAGAAGAGGTTGAACCCCAGGAAGAGGTAGTCGAACTGCTGCTCGAACTCGGCCGTGTCCCACACCTGCAGCGCGTCCTCGTCGGCCGCGTCGAACTTGTGCCGGGCGCCCAGCACCCGGTAGACCTCGCGCTCCACGGCCTTCGTGCGGCCGGGATCCGAGGTCCGGTAGACGAAGTTGGCCACGTGCCGGTCGCCGAAGACCGCCCGGTGGGTGGTGGCCGGGATGAAGATCCGGTCCTCGTCGCGGGAGTTGTAGGAGGAGTTCTGGTTCTTCTCCTTCATCACGCCCACGACCAGGAAGGGCACCTGGCCCACCTGCACCCGCTGGCCCACCGGCTCGCCGCCCTCGCCGAAGAGCAGCTCGGCCAGGTCGTCGCCCAGCACCGCCACCCGCCGGCGCTCCTCCATGTCCAGCCGGTTCAGGAAGCGGCCGCCGCGGCGGGCGATGACGTTCCGGAGCCGGCCGTAGACGGGCCGGACACCGGTGATGTTGGGATTCGCGCTCTCCCGCCCGTGGCGCACCGGCACGCCGCGCTCGCTGTACTCGGGGCTCATCTGGACGATCTCCGGGATCTCCCGCCGGAGGGCGGCCCCGTCCTCCTCGTCCAGCTGGATGCTCCGCCCGTCGGGGAACCCGGCGTGGGGGACCGTCGTGCGGCCGCCGAAGAGGATGACGATGCGCTCGCCCAGGCCGTGGAAGTTCTCCCGCGTCTGCTCCTCCAGGCCGACGCCGAAGGCCAGCAGCACCACCACGGCCACGGTGCCCCAGGCGATGCCCATGACCGTGAGGAACGACCGGAGCCTGTGCGCCCGCAGGTCGGCCAGGAAGGTCCGGAGGAGGGCGACGGGCCCCATGTCACTCGATCTCCCTCGGGGCCGGCTCGACGACCTCCTCGCCCTCCTCGAGCCCCGAGAGCACCTCCACCATCACGGCGTCCGAGAGGCCGGTCTCGATGGTCCTCGTCTCCTGCTCGCCGTTCGGGCCGAGGACGGTGACCCGTGCCGAGTCGCCCTCGAAGGTGACCACCCGCTCGGGGATCACCAGCACGTCCTCCCGCTGCGCCACCCGGATCTCGGCGTTGGCGGAGTATCCGGCCCGGAGGATGGTCCCCTCCTCGGCCTCCAGCGCCAGCTCGACGGGGAAGACCGTGGAGTTCTCCTCCTGCCGGGCCTTGAGCGAGATCTGCTCCACCACGGCCGGGATCCGGGCGTCGGGGAGCGCCCCGATCTTGATGGTGGCCTCCATCCCCTCCTCCAGGCGCCCCACGTCGATCTCGTCCACGGTGCCGCGGAAGAGGAGGTCCTCCATCTCGGCCATGGTCATGAGCACCGTGCCCTCCTGGGAGGGCGTCAGCGGCACCACCGGGTCGCCCACCTCGGTGTTCTTCTCCAGGATGAAGCCGTCGACGGGGGCCTCGATGACCGTCTCCACGTTGCCGGAGGCGCTCTCGACGCGCCCCTCCTCGAGCAGCGCCAGCTGCTCCCGGGCCAGCTGGAGCTCGATCTTCGCCTGCTCGTACTTCTGCTCGGCGGCCTCCAGCTTCTCCACGGTGACGATCCCCCGCTCCCGGAGCTGTCTCGTGCGCTCGTAGTCGCGACGGAGGTACGGGAGGTCCGCCTCCCGCATCTCCACCTCGCGGCGGGCCTGCACCAGCTCCTTCGGCGTCGGGTTGGGGCGGATCTCCATGAGCGGGGTCCCGGCCTCCACGTAGTCGCCCTCGTCCGAGTGGAGCCGCTTCACCACGCCGGAGACCTGCGACTTGACGTCGATCTCCACCTCCGGCTCGATGTGGCCCACGGCCAGCGCACGGTCGGTGACCGTGTCCCGCTCCACGGTCACGGTCTCCGGCCCGGAATCGCCGTCGTCGCCCCGGGCGGCGAGGGCGGCCCCGAGGCCTCCGAGGACGACGACGGACGCGACGGCGAACAGGACCTTCCTGGATCCCTTCATGGCGGCTTTCGGCTTGGGGGGGCTGTGGGTTCGAGCCCGGTCGTCCCGGGTTACTGCCCCCTACGAGGGAGGGGGTGGAGGAAGTTTCAGCGGGCGGCCCGCCGGGAGGCGTCGGCGGGAACCGGCGACGGCGGGAAAGCGCCGCCGTGGCGGGGATCGGCGGGATCGGGTCCCGCGGACTCCGTCTCCGCGGAGACGCCGCCCCGGTGCCCCGTCCGGCACTCCCGCGGCCGACCGGAGCCGAGGCTCTGGCTGCCCGGTCTCGCGGACCGTATAGTATGTACAGAGAAATACATGCAGCTCGTTTCGCCCCCTGTACGCAGATCACCGTATCCCAACGACGGAGACCGACGATGTCCCGCACCACCCGACCGCTCCTGGGAGCGGCGCTCGTGTCCCTGGGCGTCCTCCTCGCCCCGGCCGCCGCCTCCGCCCAGTCCATCGAGGCACAGGTCGACTCGGTGAGCGCGCGGCTGAACGCCGCCCGCTCCGACCACCTCCACCTGATCGCCCCCCGTCACTTCCAGCGGGCCATCGAGCGGCTGTCGGAGGCCCGGCAGCGGCTGGAAGCGGGGGGCAGCATCAACGCCATCCGGGAACGGCTGGCGGAGGCCCGGCAGGAGCTGTCCCGCGCCGAGGAGCTCCGCGAGGTGGGGGCCGTGCTGCTGAAGCGGGCCATCGCGGCCCGGGAGGAGGCCCTGCGGGCGAACGCCACGGAGTTCGCCCCGGAGGCGTACCAGCGGGCCAGCGCCGAGCTGCTCCGGGCCGGACGCGAGGTGGAGGACGGGGACCAGAACGACGCCCGGGACCGGGCGGAGGAGGCCCGGCGGAGGTTCCGCGAGGCGCAGCTCCTGGCCATCGAGCGCAACCTCCTGGGCCGGGCCCGTGAGCTCCGGGAGCGCGCCCGGGAGCGGGACGCCCGGGACCGATCTCCCCGCCTCTACGCCCGGGCCGACTCCCTGCTCCGGTCGGCGGAGTCGCTCCTCAGGCAGGACCCCTCCAGCCAGAGCCGGGCCGCCTCCCTGGCCGAGTCCGCCGCCGCCGAGTTCCGGCACGCCACCAGGATTTCAGCCCAGGCGGACACCTTCGACCGCGACGGCGGGATCGAGGACCTGGTGCTCCGGGCGGAGAGCCAGATCCGCCGCGTGGCCTCGGCCCTGGACTTCGAGCCGGAGTTCGCCGACGGACTGGAGCCGGCCACGGACGACGTGCTGGCGGCAGTCCGCAGCCTGCAGGACGAGCGGGCCGGGCTGCAGGAGCGGGTTCTCGCTCTACGCGGGGAGGTCGACACGGCACAGGCCCGCCTGGACTCGCTGCGTCAGCGCCTGGCGCGCCTGGGCGAGAGCCAGGAGCAGGTGGCCGCCGAGCTCCGGGAGCGGCGGCGCCGGGAGGCGCGGCTGGAGGACGTCCGGACCCTCTTCTCGTCGGAGGAGGCCGAGGTGCTGACCCGCGGAGACGAGCTCGTGCTCCGGCTCATCGGCCTCCAGTTCGCGTCCGGGTCCTCCGAGATTCGACCGGAGCACTTCTCCCTGCTGACCAAGGTCCGCAGCGTCATCCGGGAGTTCCCCGACGCTCCGGTCACCATCCAGGGGCACACCGACTCACGGGGGAACGACGAGCTGAACCAGTCCCTCAGCGTCCGGCGGGCCATCGCGGTGCGGGAGTATCTGCTGGCCAACACGACCATGAGCGCCGACCGGATCGACGCCGAGGGCTACGGCGAATCCCAGCCCATCGCGTCCAACGACACGCAGGAGGGTCGGTCCATGAACCGGCGCATCGACATCGTCCTGGACATCTCCGGGCCGTAGGGGGGCGGCCCGACCCGCGGACGGGGCCCTATTCCGCCCCGGTGATCGTCAGCAGCAGGGCCGTGTCCTCCAGCGCCCGTATGTCCTGGGCCTGGCCCGGGCCGAAGAAGAGGAACTGGCCGGCCTCGAGCTCGAACTGCTCGTCTCCGACCTGGTAGTGGAGCCGACCGTCGAGGACCTGCAGGGTCATGGGCTCCGCGGCGTGATGGGTCTCCACCTCGGCCCCCTCCGCCAGGACGGTCATCGTCAGCCGCAGCTCCCCCTCCTTCACCAGGGTCCGGCCCAGGCGTCCGGTCTTGGCGTACTTCTCGTGACCCCGGAGCTCGGCCACGGTCTCCGCCAGGTCGAAGGTCAGGTGCGCGCCGGTGAGGGGACGGTCCAGGGATGACACGGTGACCTCCTCGTCGTGGGGCCCGGGGTGCGGCGGAGCCGTCCCGGGTGTGCCGCCTGCGGTCATCTGCACGTTAC